>Ga0315326_10000082_pt1 | contig 37059 bp, 34 predicted proteins | sample M180m32315metaG_FD_203457 | JGI IMG/M metagenome (GOLD analysis project Ga0315326, IMG submission 203457) | Ammonia-oxidizing marine archaeal communities from Monterey Bay, California, United States - M1 80m 32315 | ecosystem: Environmental > Aquatic > Marine > Coastal | place: USA: California... | reverse complement strand
ATTATATATTTGAGTTTCCATTAAACTTTTAACTTTAACTGTTCCTTTTTCTGATACTTTTCCTAGGTCATTTCTTGCTAAATCTACTAGCATAATGTGCTCAGCTTTATCTTTAATGCTAGATTTTAATTTAATTTCCAAATCATGATCTTCTATATCAGGATTGTTGCCAATAGTTCCTGCAACTGGCCTTATTGTTGCAACATTATCTTTGACTTCGAGAAACATTTCTGGGGATGATCCTGTGATAGATAGGTCGGGGCAAACCAATTGGTATATATATTCTGATGGATAGCTCTTAGAAAGATGGTAAATCAAAGCATTATTTCCTATTTCTGCAGATTTTTGAAACCTCTGTGTTAAAACACACTGGATTAATTCACCTTCAATAATTTGTTTTTTTATAATTGATATGTTTTTTAGGTATTCTTTTTTTTCTACTACTGGAAAGCTTTTGGTATTTAAAAATTTATCAATTTGGTCATTAAGTTCATTTAAATTTAATTTGAACGAATTTATTCTTTTTATTAAATCCTGAAGTTTAGCTTTACCTTCTTTGTAAGCATTATTGCCTTTAGATGAAGGCACAATTGTTGATAGTGTTATTGCGTTTTTATCATGATAGATTGTTGCGATTGTTCTAGGTATTAAGAAAAGAGATTCTGGGCAACCTAAAGGATCTATTTTTAGATTAGATGTCTTTTCAAAATATTTAAAACATTCATAAGATACATAACCAAACGCCCCAACATGGTCAATGTTTTTTTCACAATAAACATTCTCTTTTTGTTCTTTTAGTATCTTCCTCAGTTTTATCATTGGATTAGTATCATTTATATCTATTATTTCCTCTATTTCGATACCAATCATAGTCTTATATGGAGATGTTCCGCCGCTAGGTATTTTTTGAAATATAAAACCAGGTATTTTTTGAACAGAGCTTAAATAATTAAATAATGAAACTCCATCAATATTAAAATTAGAAATTTCAGTCGATAAAGTGACCGACTTATATTCTTTAGAAAGTTTTTCATATTTATTTAGATTAGGAAAAATATGATTATGGATTTTTTGATTTTTCTGCATATTCTAAAGCTTTAATCAATGCCCCCATCTTAGCTAAACATTCGTTATGTTCTGTTTCAGGATCTGAGTCAGCCACAATTCCTGCTCCAGCTTGAATTATTGCAGTATTTTCTTTTAATACAATTGTTCTTATAGCTATTGCTGTATCCATACTCCCATCAAAAGAGAAGTATCCAACTGCACCAGAATAAGGACCGCGCTCAAAAGGTTCTTTTTCTGAAATTTGCTTCATCGCCCTAACTTTAGGGGCTCCACTTACTGTTCCAGCAGGAAAGGCTGATCTAAGAACATCATATGCATTGTATTTATCAGATATCTCTGCTTCTACATGGGACACTATATGCATAACATGAGAATATCTTTCTATTTCCATCTGTTGAGTCACATTAACTGTTCCAGGTTTAGCAATTTTTCCTAAGTCATTTCGTCCTAGATCTAGAAGCATTAAATGTTCTGATATTTCTTTTTCATCACTTAATAAATCTTTTTCATTATCTTGATCTTCATTATCTGTGCTTCCTCTTGGTCGGGTTCCAGCTATAGGATGGACAGCAATTTTATTATCATCTAACTTAACCAATAATTCAGGAGATGATCCAATTATTTGAAAGTTTTCGAAATCCAGTAAAAACATATAGGGCGAAGGATTAATGTTTCTTAGAGAATTAAAAATATCTATAGGGGATGAGTTAGTTTTAACTTTGAGTTTTTGTGACATAACTGCCTGAATCATTTCCCCTTCATAAATTAATTTTTTAGTATTTTCTACTGACTCCATAAATTTTTCTTTTGGTGTTATGTGTTCTATCTCCAGTTCATTTTTTTCATCACTAGTTTTTTCATCGCCAATGCTCGATTCAATTATTTGAGGAATTATTTCCTCTATTTCTTCTAAGCAAGAATTGTATTTTCCTTCTAGGTCAGCGTCCTCTCTTAAATCTGCATTACTCACAACAAAAATACTTTCCTCTTCATGATCAAAGATAATTAAAGAGCTTCCTATGAGAAAAATACTTTCAGGAAAGTAGGTTAAAGAATCTTCAATTTTTTTTACACTTGGTTCAAAATAACTCACTGATTCGTATGATAGAAAGCCTACTGCACCACCATTAAATTGAGGCAGATCAGTTAGCTCAGCCCTTTTTATATTACTCATACTTTTTTCAAGGATCTTAAGTGGGTCAATATTTGAAATTTTCTCTTTGCTTCCTGTTTTTATAATTTCTTTGGGGCTTATTCCTATGAAGCTATATCTCGCAAAATCTTTATTTCCTTCTACTGATTCAAGTAGAAAGGAATTTGATTTATTTTTTAGGTTTTTATAAACAGATACTGGAGAAAACTCTCCCTTATCAATTTTAATAAATACAGGAATATAGTTATAAGAGTTTGACAGACTCTTGAAATTATTAAAATTTGGAGAAGCAGAATTCTTAGCTACCATTTTGTTGTATATGAATCTATCTTCATTGCGGACCTAACCATCTTCATTGTTTCACTGGCTATTTCTCTTGCATTGTTTGTTCCAGATAGTAAGGCATCTTCGATTTCTTTAGGATTATGTTCATAATATTCCCTTTTTTCTCTTATAGGGCCAAGAAAATTATTTAAGGCTTCAGCGAGATCTTTTTTTACTTCCACATCTCCTACAGTGCCCTCTCTATATCTTTTCTTAAAGTCTTCCACTTTTTCCTTGTCTGGATTGAATGCATCATGATATTGAAATAGGGGATTCCCTTCTACTGTCCCAGGATCCGTAGCTTTCAATCTTTTTGGATCTGTATACATTGACATTACAGCTTTATTTACTTGATCTTCTGAAAATCTTAGCTCAATAACATTCCCTTTAGATTTACTCATTTTGTTATTTCCATCTACCCCTTTTAATCTAGGAACTCTTCCAATTTTAATATCAGGTTCTTTAAAAATTGGTTCAAAAATTCTATTAAATTTCCTTACAACTTCTCTTGTCATTTCGATATGTGGAGCTTGGTCTTCTCCAACTGGAACAAGGTCTGCTCTAGGCAAAAGAATATCCGCTACTTGGCTCATTGGATAGTTAAAAAAACCTACTGTTCTCTTCTCAACAGATAACTGATCTAGTTCACCTTTTAAAGTTGGATTTCTTTCTAACATTCCTAGAGGAGTTACAAAACTCAATAGCATAGTTAATTCTGCATGCTCTGGAACATAACTTTGTATTACAAAATTACTTTTTGATGGGTCTAATCCAACAGAAAGCCAATCAATTGTTACTTGTTTGACTGAATCAGTTATTTTATCAATATCATCAAAGTTATCTCCTAAGGCTTGATAGTCAGCTATTAAAAAAAATGATTCGTAGGAATCTTGAAATTCCAGCCAAGTTTCTAAGGCTCCAGCGTAATGGCCTAGATGCAAAGCTCCCGTTGGTCTAATTCCTGTTAGTATCCTTTTCTTATTAGACATTAGGTTCTTTGTTCCCAGTTTTTTCCTAAATTATCGTATCTTTCGCAAAGTTCACTGATTGTTTTACTGCTTATAGGGAGGGACTTATTAAATATATCTACATTACTTTTCAAATGAGTAGGGTTTTGAGTTCCAATTATTCCTACGCTTACTTCGCTGAAGCCAAATACAAAACCCATAGATGTTAATATTCTGTCTTCTGGCTCATCTTCTAATCGGCCTTGTGTACCAATAATTTGAGCCCTCTTATAATATTCTTCGGCGTAATTTGAAGGGGCAGAATGAACATGTGGATTTTCCAATGCTCTCCATGCTCCATTAGCTATCGGCCTTTTAGCTATAAGGCCGATATTATTCTTTTTTACGATCCCAAGTAGCTCATACCTAGCTTTTTGTTCCACCAAATTAAAACTTGTCTGGATTGTTTCGAATAGACCGCTTTTTGCAGCCCATATTGCAGCTTCGTTATCTCCGCTAAAACCTAAATGCAATACTTTTCCTTCTTCTTTGGCTTCACTCATAGCCTTAAAAGTCTCCCCTTCACTTAATTCTTTAAGAGTGCAGGAATGAATCTGAATTAAATCTAATCTGTCAGTTTTTAATAACTTTAAACTTCTTTCGATGCTTAATTTAACTCCTTCGTAGCTCCAATCTTTTAAATTGGCATCAAACTTTGAAGCATGACCACATTTTGAAGCTAAAATTATTTCATCTCTGTTGGAAGACATTACTTTTCCGAAAAACTCTTCACTTCTGTTGTAGCAAGATGCAGTATCAAAAAAATTTATTCCTGAATCAAATGCATTAACTAGCACTTCTTTTGCAACAGATTCATCACTTGATCCAATTTCTGATAAACCTATCCCTAGCCTGCTAACATTTAAGCCTGTATTTCCTAGTTGAACTTTTTCCACAGTGAAAACTCCTTTTGTTGAAATTACATATTAAACAATAAAGCGACTCACTTTAACAGTGAGTCGCTCTTTATTGTAAGGTAATAAATAGTTTAATTAACTTATTTGCTTTTCAACCTCTGCAACATCCTTGTCGCTTAGTATTCTAAATACTTTTGAAGATGGATCCTCTGCAGCTACACCTTGAACTGCTTTTCTTCCGTTCTTCATAGTAACTATTTTTGGATTTGCGATTTCTACAACCTTCTTTAATTTAACACTATAAGCTGTTAACTTCATTGAAGCCCTCCTAATTGATACTAGAGTAACTAAAATTACATCTAATTTAATATAAAGATTGTACTTAAATAAACTTGATAGTTCAACTATAATAGATAAAATTCAACTTAAGTTTATATGCAATTCCTAATTTTTTAACAAATTAAGCCAAATAAGGAATTACAGGAAGGTTAAGCAATTAATTGCTAGAAAAGTTAAAAAAATTACAAAAACAAGCTAATTTAGGTTTAGAATCATGTAATTCTAGATCTGAACTGGATGAATGGAAAATAAAGTTTCTAGGAAGAAAGTCAGAATTATCCTCAATTTTAAAAGATATTAAAAATCTTGATGCATCTATAAAAAAAGAAGTGGGGATGTTGGGGAATAAATTAAGAATGGAACTTGAGTCTATGTATAATGACCATTTAGAAGGCTTAGAATCAGGCAAAATGGACCAAAATTATAGGTTAGACCATTTTTTACCAGGAAGAGAACAGAAGATTGGAAAGCTTCACCCTGTAACCCAAATTTTGAGAGAAATAAAAAAAGCTTTTTCATCGTTAGGATTTCAAATAGCTGAAGGTCCAGAGATAGAATGGGATAAGTATAATTTTGATATGTTAAATATACCTGAAGACCACCCTGCTAGAGACATGTGGGACACAATGTGGATTGATGAAAAAATGAATAGCAATGGCGAAAAGATGCTATTGCGAACACATACTTCTCCTGTGCAAGCAAGAATAATGGAGAGCCAAGACCCGCCCATAAGAGTTATAGTTCCAGGTAAATGTTATAGATATGAAGCCACAGACTCTACCCATGAATGGCATTTCTATCAAGTTGAAGCCTTGGCAGTAGATAAGAATCTTACTTTTGCTGATTTAAAAGGAACTCTTTATGAATTTGCAAAGAAAATGTTTGGAAGTGATACAAAAATTAGGTTTAGATGTGATTATTTTCCTTTTGTAGAACCCGGTGTGGATATGTCAATATTTTGGGAAGGTAAATGGCTGGAAATTCTTGGAGCTGGAATGGTGCATCCAAAAGTTTTTGAAAAAGCTGGATACACAGACCCTAATATATCTGGATTTGCCTTTGGGATGGGGCCTGAAAGAATAGCAATGATAAAACATGATATAGACGATATTCGATTATTTTATTCAAACGATCTTAGATTTTTAAATCAGTTTTAGAGAAGGAATTTTATGAAGGCACCTATAAATTGGTTAAAAAAATATGTTGATATAGATCTGGGCAATATTGATGATCTTCTTCATAAACTTACTTTAGCTGGAACCGAAGTTGACTCAGTTCAGAAACAAGGAAACTGGGAAGGAATAGTAGTGGGAGAGGTCCTAGAAGTATCTAAGCATCCTAATGCAGACAGATTGAATTTAGTTTTAGTAAATGACAGAGGAAACCAAGTCAAGGTAGTCTGTGGAGCAAATAATTTGTATGAAAAACAAAAAATTGCTTTTGCTCCTGTAGGCTCTAAGCTTCATAGCCCTAAAACTAATCAGATGGAAACATTGAATAAAACTAAAATTAGAGGTGAAGTATCAAATGGAATGATCTGTTCTGCATTAGAGCTAGGTCTTGGGGATGATCACGATGGAATAATGGATTTGAACGGTGATCTTAAGGTTGGTCAAGATTTAAAAGAGATTTATAACGACATAATAATAGACTTAGAACTAACTCCAAATCGACCAGATTGCCTTGGGATGTATGGAATCGCAAGAGAGATTGCTGCATTAACTGGAAACCCTTTAAAAGAAAATATTGAGATAAATAAAATTAAAGGGAGCAAGGAATTGAGCGATAATCTAAATGTTAAGATTATTGATTCTGATCTTTGCTCAAGATATATGGGGACTGTTATAAGTAATGTTAAAATCGAAGAGTCTCCAAGTTGGTTAAAGAATGCTCTTATTTCAATTGGTGAAAATCCTATTAATAATATAGTTGATATAACAAATTACGTTATGTTTGAGCTTGGGCAGCCATTGCATGCCTTTGATTATAAAAAGGTAAAAAATGGCAAAATTGAAGTTAGAAGAGCGAAAAAAAATGAAACATTAGTAACCCTGGAAGGTATTAATAGAAATTTAGACTCAACAATGTTAGTTATTGCAGATTCTGAATCGCCAATGGCAGTGGCAGGAATAAAAGGAGGGATGGAATCTGGAATATCTGAATCAACAACCTCAATTGTATTAGAATCTGCATGTTTTGAAGGTGGTAATAATAGAAATACTGCATCTAAATTAGATTTAAAAAGCCAAGCCACTTTAAGATTTGAGAAGAATTTAAAGCCTGAGCTGTGTGAAGTGGCATTTTATAGGGCGATAGATTTAATTCTAGAAATTTGTGGCGGAAAAGTATCATCTAAAGTAGAGGACGAAGGGGGTCCATGGAAGGATAATACTAATCTCGTAATATCTGAAAGCAGAATTAACTCAGTTTTAGGAATAGACTCCAAGTTGGATATTGAAGGCATATTTAATCGTCTTAGATTTTCCTATAAAAAAGATAAAGGCAATAAAGATGACGATAGATGGACTGTAAGTTCTCCATATTGGAGACCAGATCTAAATATTCCCGAAGATTTAATTGAAGAGATTGCCAGAATAGAGGGTTATGAGTCTATTCCGGCCAAACCGTTATCTGGTGTTATACCTGAATTTAATGAAAACCCAATATTAGATTTTTATGAAAACCTGAAAGATATATTGGTCTCTATAGGCTTCAATGAAGTAATTAATTATTCTGCAGATTCCTATGAGAATATTAAATCTGTATGCCCCTCTATCAAGGATTCAGAAATGATAAGAATTTTAAATCCTATGTCTAGAGAAGTTGAGTATATGAAACCGACTTTAAAATCAGGATTAATAAAATCGTTGAATTTAAATATTAGGAATTCTTCGGAGAACATTAGATTATTTGAGTTAGGAACCTCTTTTATTAGATCTAAGAATGATGAATTGCCAATTCAAAAAAAATTACTTACATGCGGAATTATAGGAAGGTTAGAAAAGACTCTTTGGGAGCCCGAAAGAGAGGTAGATATATATGATGCGATAGGATTTATTGGGAGTCTATTTAAAGAGTTAAGAATAGATTATGAGATTTCTCCAATAAATGACCCTATTTTTAATCAAGAAAAAAGCTTTAAAATTATTGTTGATAAAAATGAACTAGGTGTCTTAGGAGAATTATCTAAGTCAGTTCTAAATAATTTTGAAATCAAAAATCAAAAATCAATTCTAATAGAAATAGATGTAGAAAAGCTTTTCTCAAAATTTATTCCAAAGAGTGAAATTAAATTTGCACCTATAAGTAAATACCCAGTATCTAATAGAGATATTAGCTTTGATATAAGTAACAATGTAACCGTTAATTTAATAATTGAAACATTTAATGAGAACCCTCTAGTTTTAGAGTCTCAAGTAATAGATGTCTATAAGGATGAATCTATAGGATTAACAACCAAGTCTGTTACGGTAAGAACTACTTATGGGTCATTTGAAAAAACATTATCAGGTAATGAAATTGATCAATGTGAGAAAAACATATTGAATTCTCTAAAAAATAAAATAGATTTCCAGATAAGATCTTAATATGAAACCTGAAAAATCATCTTCTAAACTTCTAGAGGTAAAAAAGGCTCAAGAAATAATTTTCTCAAATTTTTCTAAACTAGATTCTATTGATATGCCTTTAATTGACTCTCAAAATTTTGTGCTAAGCAAAGATATAGTGGCACCTTTTGATTTACCTGAAAAAGATAATTCCGCAATGGATGGCTTTGCAGTTAAACATGAAGATATTATTGATAAAAAAATAACTGAATTGGAAGTTATTGGGAGAGTAGGGGCAGAAAATAGGTCAGAAATTTTTTTAAATACAGGCCAAGCAATTAGAATAATGACTGGAGGAGAAATACCTAAAGGAGCTGACAGTGTAATCCCTTTTGAAAATACCGATAGTGGACCTATGAGAGGACTGGATTATCCAAAGAAAGTAACTATAAATGCTTCTGTAAATTTGGGAGATAATATAAGAAAAGCAGGGCTAGATTATAAAAAAGATTCCTTGGTGTTAAGAGCAGGAGCTTTGCTGACTCCTCCTGCCTTAGGAGTTATAGCTTCATTTGGTATCAGTAACGTGCCTGTTATTAGAAAACCTGTTATTTCAGTTATATCTACAGGTAACGAAGTAGTTATGCCTGGAGATGATAGAAAGCCCGGACAAATATACGACTCAAATTCTTTTATTATTTCTTCAGCGATTAAAGAGGCAGGTGGTGAAGTAAATTTATTAAATATAGTAGGCGACAGAAAAGAAGATATTGAATCAGCGATTTTATCTTGCAGCATGAGCGATCTTATTATTTCTATTGGAGGAGTATCTAAAGGAGATTTTGATTTAATAAAAGATGTTTTATTAGAAAAAGGAGAAATTAATTTTTGGGGCATTAATATGAAACCCGGAAAACCTTTAGCTTTTGGAAGTTTAAATTTAGAAGGGGATAATGTTTTTCAGATAGGTTTGCCAGGAAACCCTGTTAGTGCATATGTATGTTTTGAATTGTTTGTAAGGCCGATAATTTTAAAGATGAAGGGCGTCCAAGAAATTATGAGAAGAAAAATTAAGGCTAGAGTAACAGAAGATATTGTTAATTATGATGGAAGAAGGATGTACACAAGAGTTAAAATATTTGAGAAAGATAATGAATTTATTGCAGAAATTTATAATAATCAGAACTCGAATATACTTAGTTCTTTAGTTTTTGCGGATGGGCTTGCAATTTGTACTGAGGACTGTAAAGTAGTTAAGTCAGGAAACGAGTTAGAAGTAATATTATTAAGAGGTTAGTATGCCGAAGAGTAGCAATAGCAAAGAAAAAGTTTATAGTATTGATTTTAAAAAATTAGAAAGGCAAGGCTTTTCTTCAGAATTCCTTATATCAGAGAAGCTTAAATCAGCCGGAATAAAAATCAAAGATGGTGAAAGCTTAGATCAGCTTCTTTCCAGATGTTCAAAATTTAAGAAAGTCCCTTATGACTTTATATCACCTGAACTTAGTCTTTCTGAATCTATTATCAGAACATTACTTATAAGAAAGAATTCAAAGACAGGAATGCATCAGATCCAAAGTGACTTGTCAGCGGTTTGGCTTGATCATTATAAGTTGCCTTATAAAAATATTTCTGACACTGGAGTCTTAGGCATATTAGAGAAGAGCGGCTTTTTTATTAACTCTAAGGCTTAATCGCAAGTAATATTAATAGAACAGTAGATATTACTGTTGCTAAAACAAATCCTGAGGCAAACATATAGGTAAATACTTTATTATCAAACCTAAGATGCATAAAAAATCCAACCACCATAACAAATTTAAGCAATGAAAGAATTAACAATAAAGGGATCATAAGAACCCCTAAACCCTCGACATAAAAAATTCCAAATTCAATTAAAGTTATGGCTCCCAGAATAAACCCAATCCACACATAGAAAATAGGCGTTCCGTGCCCATCTTTTCTTGTAATTTTATTAAATTTTTCTATGGAATACTTTATTGATCCGACCCATGGAGTATCGTTTTCTGGGTTAGGCAAATCTTGCGGTGTGTCTGGTACTCTAAAATATCCTTTAGTGTCGTGACCTAGGAAGCCATTATACATACTAACTAAAGAGTCTTTCATTTTTCCTAAATCAATTACTATCTTCATAATAATGGCGCTCCATCTTTCGCAGATACTAGATAAACAACAGTAAATATAACGATCCACACTATATCAACAAAGTGCCAATATAATCCTGCCAACTCCAAATTCTCTTCTTCTTTAGATATTTTTTCTGGTTCAGTATCAGGAACTCTTAATAAATATAACGATCCTATAGTACCTAGAATTCCAATTATAGTAACTGTCATTGCAAGAGAAAATGGCATATGCGGAATAACATCTAAAGTTTCTGTCATCATAATTCCTACCATTGTAATTACCACGCTTAAGAAAGAGGCGAAAATGAGCATTTTCTGTCTAAAAGAGCTAGCCAGCCTAGAAAAGGCAAATATTAATAGCCAAATAACCCCAAAGGTTACGTGAGCCCCATGAAATCCTGTCATTGTAAAAAAAGTGCTACCGAAGATGTTGGTTCTAGGTGTTAATCCAACGTGGGCAAAGTGAGTAAATTCAAAAACCTGAAAACCTAAGAACACCATACCTAGTAACGCTGTGGCCAGAGTCCAGTATCTGCCAAGCACTTGCCTTCCTTGTTGTACATAACTTAGCCCCATAACCATAGCTAATGAACTCATAAGTAAAACGAATGTGCTAACAGTAGTAATTGGAATATCAAGTATTTCATTTGGATAGGGTCCTACTAAGCTTCTGTTCCTGTAAACCAAATATGTCGAAATAAAGGATCCAAAAAATAAGCAATCTGAACCTAAAAAGATCCACATCATTAATTTTCTATTATCGACTCCTGTGCTTGTGTAGTGATCTTCTGTTGCTGAAATATTAGACATTGTACCTCCTACCCATTCACCGGCTCATAGCTCCAGCCCAAAAAAGACCAGATAAAAATTATCAAACCTATCGCAGACACAACCCAGTGTCCTGTAAATGGAATAAGCCCTCCAACCATTACTGTTAACCCTAACCCTAGAAACAATGGGTAATAGGATGGGTCAGGCATATGGATATCCGCGTGATCAACTTCATGATTTTCTTGGTCTTCATAATCTGATCCTCCGCCATGAGTATTATCTACTAATTCTGGATATTTCTTGTACCAGAAATCATCTCTATACTTAACTTCCGGTATAACATCAAAATTATAATGAGGTGGAGGAGAAGGTATAGACCATTCTAGTGTTCTTCCATCCCAAGGATCATTGCTAGCATTCTTAGGCATTCTTAGGTTCGAATAGATTATATTATAAATAAAAATTAGAACTCCGACCCCCAACAATAAACTTCCCATTGTTGAAACTAGGTTAGATACATCCCATCCCATCCCCTCTGGATAAGTAGCCACTCTTCTTGGCATGCCGTCCAAACCTAACCAGTGCATTGGAAAAAATGTTAAATTAAAACCTAAAAGTACAATTCCAAAGTGCCATAATCCTAATTTCTCATTCAAAAATCTGCCAGTAAATTTTGGCCACCAGTAATAGATTCCTGACCATAATCCGAGTAGTGACCCACCAAATAGCACATAGTGGAAGTGTGCAACTACATAGTACGTATCTTGTTGTTGGGCATCAGAAGGAGGAGATGCGTGGGTTACTCCACTTAACCCCCCAATTACAAACATACCAATGAATGCAACAGAAAATAATAATGCAGTATTTACTTTAATTGACCCGCCCCATAATGTCCCAATCCAGTTAAATATTTTTACCCCTGTAGGCACAGCTATTAGCATTGTAGAAACACTGAATGCCGCATTTGCAGCAGGCCCTAACCCAACAGTAAACATATGATGACTCCACACGAACCAACCCAAGAAGCCAATTGCAATTCCCGAAAATACTATGAAAGAATATCCAAATATAGGTTTTCTAGAGAAGGTAGGAAGAACTTCGGACACAATTCCCATTGCTGGAAGTATTAATATGTAAACTTCAGGGTGACCAAATAACCAAAACATATGTTGCCACATAACTGGATCTCCACCCATTGCAGGATTAAAAAAACCTGTTCCATAAAGCCTATCAAATTGAAGTTGAATTAGAGCCACAGTGATAACAGGAAAGGCTAATACTATCAAAACGTTTACCACAGCTGTCATCCATATAAAAACAGGTAGTTTGAACCAAGTCATTCCTGGTGCTCTCATATTAATAATAGTGGTAAAGAAATTAAAACCTGCAGCTAAAGAAGCTATACCTAAAATCTGTAGTCCTATTATCCAAAAAGTTACACCGTTGGAAGGGTTAAATTTGACTCCAGTATTTGGTGCGTATGCAAACCAACCTGCATTTGGAGCATCACCAATTAGCCAAGAAAAATTTAGAAGTATACCCCCAAAAAGAAATGCCCAATAACTAAAAGCATTTAATCTTGGAAAGGCCACATCTCTGGCGCCTATTTGTAATGGAACCAGCCAATTAAAGAATGCCGCGCTCAAAGGCATTACAACAAGAAAAATCATTGTAGTTCCGTGCATAGTAAAGAGCTGATTATAAACTTCAGGGGTTACAAATGACATCTCTGGCTGAGACAATTGTATCCTAATCAATATTGCCTCTATTCCAGCAATCAGGAACCATATAAATGCAGTCACTCCGTACAAAGTACCAATTCTTTTATGATCAACAGTTGTAAGCCATCCCCATATTCCTGATGCGTATTCATTTGGCCTTCTTATAAAAGTCGGATATGAAATTGTTGTCATTTAAATTGTTCTCCTGTGATACATTCTATCATTTACTTTATTGTTTTTAAGTACGAAATAAGAGCATTTAATTCTTCTTCGCCTAAGTTTATAAATATTTGAGGCATTACGTTAGCCGCATATCCATCAACAATATACTCATTTGGATATGTTATTGATTGATATACATATTCTTCTGCAGATAAGCCTTCTGTGTTTGATGCAGACCGATCAATCAATCCATACATACTTGGACCAACAATTACTTCATCCTCATTCAGTGAGTGACAGCCAGAACATCCCTGGTTACCAAATAGGTATTCTCCATGCTCTTCAGGCGTATTCCAAACCATTGCTTCTGCTTCTTCTAAGCTTTCAGTAGAAGCAGCAGCAGACCCCCATCCATCAGGTATCTGAGAAAGAAGATAATCAGCAATAGCCTCCACTTCATGCTCTTTCAAATTAGCCGCCCCCGCTTTGTAAACATTTGCGACTGACTGCATTCTTGTCCCTTGCTTTATATCTGAAGGATTTTTTATCCAGGCAATTAAATTTTCTCGAGTCATATCTTTTTCGCCCGCAGCAAGCATAGTCCTGATACCTAAATGTGTTAGGTTAGGAGCAGATACTCTTGCTGATTCTTCTTGGTTATCATACCAATCTGCCCATCTTTCATCTTGTACGGTTATTTCTCTTTCATAGGATCCGTCTGAGTAACTATCTATAGAATGACACATACTGCAATGTGCAAGAAATAATCCATATCCTTCTGAAGCTACAGTTTTGGGAGGCGTTTTCATTGCATTAAGCCAAACATTAAAATCTGCCTCTTCTTCAGCTATAACTCTGAATCTCATTCTTGCATGTGCTATTCCGCAGAATTCACCACATTGACCAGAATAATTTCCTGGCTTATCAACCTGAAACCACATTTGGTTTGTATTTCCAGGCACAGTATCTTTTTTACCAGCAACTTGAGGAATCCAGAAACTATGAATAACATCTTGGCTTTGCAATGTTACTTTTACTGGCCTATTGGTTGGAACTCTTAATTCATTTGCGGTAACTATACCTTCGTCAGGATACCTAAACTCCCACCACCACTGGTGACCCATAGCAACAATTTCTAAAGGATCTGAGTTTTCTGGAGGCTCATAAGTTGAATAGATAGTTTGGACTGTAGGAACTGCGATCGCAACAAGAATTAAAGCAGGAATTATTGTCCACAAAATTTCTAATTTTGTATTTCCATGAACCTGTTTAGGTGGAATATCTGGTAATTTAAAATCACTTCCAGGGATAGGATACTCTTTCCTCCTAAAATTTAATAAAGCAAAAATTAATGCACCCTGAACAAGCACAAAAATGATTCCGGCTATCCAGAACATTAAATAGAAAAGTTCTGATTGTGCTTGAGCTACTGGACCAGCATTTGCAAATGTGCTCTGTTCATGGTGGGGACTACAGCTTGATATAAAAAGGAGTAACAAGGAAGAAAGTGAAAAATATTTAAGCAATCTCTTAGTTATCATAAATTTATATGAACTCTTCAATTTAGCCTCAATTTCGTTCTCAAATCAAATCTTAGTAGATGTTTGCTAGGAAAAATATAGCATTACTCTAACTTGAAAGCAACGAAAACATGACCTTTATTACAGTAGTATTTAGAATAACTACCTATGAATATAATTTTAGCAACTCACAATAGGGGAAAAATAGAGGAATTTAAAAGGATTCTCTTAGATTACCCTGTTAACTTATCTAGTGTATTTGATTATGGAATTACTTTAGAGCCTGAAGAAACTGGAGTCACTTTTTCTGAAAATGCGCAAATTAAGTTGGATTATTATTTAAAGATCATAAAAAAAAATAAGCTGCACGATAATTCCAATAAAAATCTTCTTATTGCAGAGGATTCAGGAATTGAAATAGAAGCTTTAAATGGAGAACCAGGTATATTATCTGCAAGATATGGAGGTGAAGGCTTAAATAGCATGGACAGGAATGATCTTGTGCTAAAAAACATGCAAGGTGTTGCTTCTAAAAACCGAAAAGCAAGATTTGTGTGCTGTATAAAAGTTGTGGACATTGAAATAGATTTTAAGTACGAATTTATTGGATATTCAGAAGGAATGATTATGGATAATATTTATGGATCCAAAGGTTTTGGCTATGATCCAATTTTTAAACCATTGGGGTACAATGTCTCAATGGCTAGTTTGCAACCTGAAGTTAAGGATAAAATTAGCCATAGGGGATTAGCAACTAGAAAATTAATTAAAGAATTATTAGATGCAAGATAAATTAAATAGAAAGTTAACTGACTTAAGAATTTCTGTAACTGATAGGTGCAATTTTAGGTGCAGATACTGTATGCCTGAAGAACTTTACGGAGAAGCTTATGAGTTTTTAAAAAGAGACCAGGTATTGTCTTTTGAAGAGATAGTTAGGCTGACTAAAATATTTATTAAGCTTGGTATAAATAAGGTGAGGCTTACTGGAGGTGAGCCTTTAGTAAGAAAGGATATTGAAAAATTAGTTTCATCAATTTCAAGCCTAGATAATAGTATTGATTTAGCAATGACAACCAATGGATATCTTCTTGATAAATTTGCACATATTTTATTTGATTCTGGACTAAGAAGATTAACAATTAGCCTAGATTCATTGGATAACGACATCTTTCAAAAAATGAGTGGTAAAAAGTTTGACATTAAGGATGTCTTAGCAGGAATAGGTAGTGCTAAAGATGCTGGATTTGAAAAAATAAAAATTAATACAGTAATCAAAAAGGGAATCAATGATAAGGGAATAATTGATTTAGTTGATTACTGTAAGCAAGAGGGACATATTTTGAGGTTTATAGAATATATGGATGTTGGAACATTGAATTCTTGGAATAGGAAATCCGTTGTTGATTCAGAGAAGATAATAGATATAATTTCTAAGAAATATTCAATTCACCCAATCAAGAAGAATTATTCATCTGAAGTTGCAGATAGATACCAATTTGATGATGGAGGAGAGTTAGGATTTATTTCATCAATATCTAATCCTTTTTGTATGTCGTGCACAAGATCTAGAATTACTGCTGATGGAAAATTTGTGACCTGCCTTTTCTCAAATAAGGGGTTAGATTTGAAGAGATATTTAAGAAGCAAAGCAACAGATGAAGATATTTTAAATTTGATTTCAGAGAGTTGGTTAATTCGCGATGATCAGTATTCGTTAGACAGGTCTTTAGAAAAAGGAAAAGTTAAGAATAAAATCGAAATGTTTCAGTTGGGGGGCTAATCTTCCATTGGATTATCAATCAGACCATTTTTAACTGACAGAAAGGCATTGTCTAAAGCCTTCTTGTTAACATAGTTGGGCATAACTATGCTCTTCTCCCACCTTAAGATCGTTGCTCTTGATACTCCTACTTTATTACCAAATTTAGTTCTAGAAAGATTTAGTGATTTCCTAAGATTTATTATTGAATTTGAAGTCCATTTAAAAATTGGAGTTATTTCGGTATTTTCCTTAATTTCCTTCTTCCCTGTAGCCATATGTTCTAGGAAATTATTAACGTCAGATTTCGAACCTATTATTAGAGAAGTTCTTTGATGGAAATCATTTGGCTCTATATCTAGTATCTCTTTTTCAAGATCAACAGCACTACCTCCAGCTGATGTAAAAATAAGTGCAAATGGGTTTGCTTCATACATTAGCCTAAGCTTTCCATTCCGATTATTCTTATCTGAAGGGTAAACAAATATGCCTCCATTAATTAGGGTTCTGTGAGCATCAGCAACTAGAGATCCGACATATCTTAATTTTTTATTTTTTGTTGAGGTTCCACTCGGGTTCTTAGTATTAAGTAACCATTTCTTAATTTTACTATCCCAAAGACTAAAATTTCCTTCATTTACTGAGTAGATTGATCCTTTTTCTGGAACTTTAATTTCTGATCTTGATAAAAAATAGTCATTTTTTTTTGGATCGAGGGTAAATTCTGTAACTTTATTATTTACGCATATTATAAATATGTCCGAAGGCCCATAAAGGGAATATCCAGCACTTATGTAATATCTGCCTGATTTGATAAAACTAGATTTTCCGTAATCTGTATTCCTGATAATCCCAAAAATTGTCCCTATAGGCATATTAACGCTAATATTGCTTGATCCGTCTAAAGGGTCTGCTACTACCATAAATCTAGCGCTTAAATTAAATATTTTTGGATCTTTTAATTCTTCGCTTGCATATCCAGCGCATGATGAATTTTTTGACAAGACACCAACTAGCTTGTCGTTAGAAATCTGATCTAATATTTGTACCTCTTCACCTTGTACATTAGTTTTTTCTAATGAACCTCTGATTTGTTTTAATCCAGTTACTCTTGTATCCATTGCAATAAGTTTTGTTGCATCTGCAATTGAGTTGATAACGCTTATAAGTTCATCATTCTCTTCATTGTTATCTTTTAATTCAGATTTAAGATAACTCTCTAGGTTTATATTTCTCATTCCTTGTCTTGGGCACAATTTGTCTTATATATTAAAGTTAAACTATATTTCTGAATAATGCATCTAGTAAGAGGTAATGGATGAAAGCAACAGACAGAGTTAACGAAATACTTTCTTGGTATCAGCATGAAAACTCGGGCACCCTAGAAAACATTGAAAGATTATTGATGTCAGGTTATTTGTCCGGCACTGGCAAGTTAGTGATATTGCCTGTAGATCAAGGCTTTGAGCATGGCCCAGCAAAATCTTTTGCGCCTAATCCTGAAGGATACGACCCAGAATATCATTTTAAATTTGGGATTGAAGCCGGATGCAATGCTTATGCTGCGCCTCTTGGTTTTTTAGAGCATGGTGCTAAAAAATATGCTGATAAAATCCCATTGATACTTAAGTTAAATAATTCTGATTCATTATATTCAGGTGACCCAACACAAACTATGACTTCAACTGTTGAGGATGCTGCAAGAATAGGTTGTGTAGCTGTTGGTTTTTCTATATATCCAGGATCAAATTCTTCTCCTCAAATGTATAGTGAATTAAGAGAGATAACTAGAAAAGCTAAGTCAAAAGGATTGGCAGTAGTAGTATGGAGTTATCCAAGAGGAGGGGCATTGAAAAAAGAAGATGAGACTGCTATAGATGTAGTTGCGTATGCTGCTCATATAGCGGCCCAAATGGGGGCAAACATTATAAAGATAAAGCCTCCCAGTGATTATATAAGCAATGATGAAATGAAAGCTGTATATGAGAAAAATAATATTCCAACTTCTACCTTGCCTGATAGAATTGCTCATTGTATAAAATCTTCATTTAATGGAAAAAGAATAGTAATTTTTTCAGGTGGACCTGCAAAAGGAACCGATGAAATAATGAAAGAAATAAAAGAGATATCTGCCGGTGGAGGCTTTGGTTCAATAGTAGGAAGAAATTCTTTTCAAAGGCCTTTTGATGAAGGCATTTCATTGATGAAAGACATCATGAATATTTATAAAGACAGTTAATTTATTTAGATGATAACAATTTATACAGATGGGGCATGCTCGGGAAATCCAGGATTAGGCGGATGGGGAGCTGTCATAATAAAAGAAAATGGCGAGGAAAGTTATTTCTCTGGATCTCAGGAGGATACGACAAATAATCGTATGGAAATTCAAGCTGTAATTGAAGGCTTAGAAAATTCAAATCCTAATGAAGAAATAAGAATTTTTTCTGACAGTACCTATGTAATAAATACTCTAACAAAAAATTGGAAAAGAAATGCTAACCATGACTTATGGTCAAAATTAGATAATTTGGTTAGAGGTAGAAATATTAAATGGAATTGGGTTAAGGGTCATTCTGGTGATAAATATAATGATCTTGCAGACGAACTAGCTGTAAAAGCTGTCGATTCTAAAAAAAAAGTAACCCAAAATAACCTAACTCATATCGATGATTCTGGAAAGCTTAAGATGGTTGATGTTTCTGAAAAAGAAATATCTGAGAGATTGGCTATTGTTCAAGGTTTTGTTGTGATGCAAAAGGAAACATTAGAAATAATTAAACAAGGAGAGCTGGATAAAGGAGATATAATAACTCTTGCTAGAACAGCAGGAATAACAGGCGCAAAATCTACTCCTACACTAATTCCTTTATGTCATACAATACCACTTTCTGAGATAAAAATTGAAATAGAATTTGAGGATAATTTGCCTGGGCTAAGGGTCACATGTACTACAAGAGCTGAATGGAAAACAGGAGTAGAGATTGAAGCATTTAATGGGGTATCTATTGCATGCGTGACAATCTATGATATGTGCAAGGCTATAGATAGGTCGGCTTATATTTCAGATGTAAAATTAATAAAGAAATCTGGTGGTAAATCAGGATTATTCGTAAGAGAATAAATTATTTTTTTGACACTCAAATCTACAAGACGTAAAGTATTTTATCGTTGGCAACGTAGCTCAGGGGTTAGAGCGGGGTCTTCATAAGGCCTAGGTCCGAGGTTCAAATCCTCGCGTTGCCACCACTATATTACGAAAGTTTGTAGAGTTAACTGATTAACTTGATTATTCTTTCAGTTATTCTTTCTGACGAAAGCTTATTAAAGAACCCTGCAAAATTATTTTTTATTTTATGCCTGCCTGATGACTTTAAGTCAGGATTATTTAGGTAAGAATTAATTTCATTATCCAAAGATATAAAATCTTCAACAATTGTTGTCCCATCCATTGATGTAAGTTTTTGGTAATGGTCAACGTTATATCTATTTTTTACTGATAAGTTACTATCCACTTCTATGTCACCATCAAAAGAGATATTAATTACAGGAGTATTTGTGCATGAGGAGTCGATGGCAAATGTGCTCTGCCCGCATATAGCTAATTTACTTCTTTTCAGAAGAAGATTAACTTTTATCATGTCTTCTCTAAAGTCATTAGGATTAAATTCAGACAGATCAGGGGACTTGAACAACCTAACAAAGGGATAATCATTAAATTCTTTAAACCTTTCATTGAAGTTAATGTCATAAGGATGAGACCTAAGAATTAAATTTATTTTTTTATGGTGATATTTTCCTAAAGCAATATTTTCACAAATATGATGAATAATTGATTCTTCACCAATTCCTCTATGAGATCGATTTGTAGCAAAGAAAATTAATTCAGAATCATCGTCTAGTAAAAATTCTTTTTTTGGGCTATTGATATTAAAATAATCAGTGAGATTTTTTTCATTAGTTTCATTAAAGAAATAATAATCAAACTGGGGAGAACCGACTTCAAATATTTTATTTTTTGGCATTTTATGGAATTCTTCCAATTCTGTTCTCATTATTGGATTCCAAACCCAATATTCATCTAAATCAGGTACTACAGGACCATTTTTTGTTAAGTGATCCCATGTCCTGACGTTTCCTGCAATTTTTATATTTAGTTTTTTTGCAGCCGAAACATAATCAAAGCTTATAGGAGACTGTATGTCACCTAATAAAAGCAAATCGGGTTTAATTTCTTTTAAATGTTTGTTTATCTGTGGATTCCTAGAAGTTAAAGAAGTGGACATAAATCTTAATATTATTTTAAGAATAAATTTCGACTTAGGAAAAGGGAAGCCAAGATATTTTGGCCATACGTCGGTTTTCCATAAAAATTTATCCTTAATCTTTAATTTGGTTATTTCTTTATATCTTTTATGTGTAATGAAATTATTTATTTCATTGAATCTATAAGTAGCACTTTTATGCAAAAAATTATTTTTTAGATACCAAATAAATCTTGATGTGAGTGATTTTGGACTATCCATTAATGGAATAAAAATCATATTGTAATTACCCTCAAAATAATTTTTGAGTGATTTGAAATATCTTGATGATATTGGGTTACTTTCAACACCAGCAATGTATATAGTTATTTTTTCTTTGACAGAAATTTGTTGTAGATTTTCAATTAAAGGCGATGAAAAAAAATTTCTGGAAACAAAAAAATTTCCTGGAACTATGATAATTTTTTTTATTTTTTTATTGGTTTCTGATTGCATTAGCTATTTCATAGGATAATCAAATTTTAATTTATCTAAAAGAGTTGATATCATTCATTGATCAAAAGCAGGTGCAATAATGTCAATAATAAATAAAATTTATCCAGTAGAGATAAGAAATCGAGAGATATTAAGTCCTGCAGTGATTTTAATCAGGATTATTTCTCTACCATTATTTTTTGTATCAGTTTTATTTAGATTTAGTCCGAATTTTATATCTTTTATATCTTTTATAACCTTGATTCTTTCAGGAATTTTTGCCTCTTTAGGAGAATTTTTTATTTCAAGCATCTTTATGCATCTTACTCTTTCTTTAGATTGTGTGGATGGGCAAATAGCAAGATACAAGGATAAAAAAAGTATTTTAGGCCAAAAATTGGAATCTATGCATGGAGATCTTACATTAATAATATACCCTTTAAGTGTAGCAATAGGATTATTTAGTTCAGAGTTAATTTCTATTTGGGTAGTTTTGTTAACAGCACTATCATCCTCAATTTATGTTAATTGGAGGGGTGTTTTAAGTTTATCTTCTATAAATGATGATCCTAGCGATTTAACATTTCTTAAAAAGATTATTTATTCTCAGCAGAAGCCAAATGAGAATATTAGAGATAAATCTTTTATAGGAAAGATCTTATTTATATTAAGGATGAATACAGCTACTCAAGCAGGAATCCCATTTTATTTGATTGTAATATTTTTATTTTTCTCTCCATCTAGTGCAGTACTTCCGTTGCAGATGCTAATAATATCTCAGTTATTTATAGGCTTAGCATTATTAGTTGGCAAAGTCATTATGAAGAGTGAATAATTTTATAATGAAGGACTAACCTGAAATTTTCTTAGCTTATCTTCGTCAATTTCTATACCAAGACCTGGCTTTTCACTTAATTTAAATTCACCATTTTTTGCTTCAAATTTTTCTGAAAGTATCATCGCTTTAACTGCATGGCCTTGCTCTGAATGTTCCATAATAAGAAAATTTGGAGTATTCAATGAAAATTGTAAAGTTGCTGCAACTGATACAATTCCTCCTCCGCCAACGTGAGGGGAGACTGGGATGTTATAGAGTTGAGCTATTGATGCAATTTGCTTACCCCCAGTGAGTCCTGTGCGTGCAATATCTGGCATTGATATGTCGTATGCTCTTTTTTCAAATATCTCTCTCATTTCATATTTAGTTCTAGTCCACTCTCCATTTGCAATGGGAATATCTAGGGATCTTGATATCTCACATAGACCCGGAATATCAGTTGGATCTGAGGGTGACTCTATCCAAAGCAGATTTAATTTTTCCAGTTCTTTTCCAAGCTTTATAACATTAAATGTATCAAATCCCATATGAACATCTATCATAATTCCTATAGAATCTCCTACTCTTTCTCTTACTTTTCTAGCAATTTCAATATCCTTTTCAAGACTTTCTTTAAGGTGCATTTTCACAAATTTATATCCTTTGCTAACAGACCATTCTGCCTGATCAGCAACTTCTTCTGGTTCTGTTCCACCTATTCCGTTATATAAAGCAACACTTTTCCTGTGAGCACCTCCCATGGCTTTACAGGTAGGCATATTAAGAGATTTTCCTATTGCATCCCAAATCGCAATATCAACCCCACATATCGCATCTATATAAAATCCTGTGTAATGACCTCTTTCGCGTTTTGACGAATAATTATTGTGCCAAATCGACTCAACATCGTATATATCTTTTCCAATTGTTAGGGGCTCAACAATATCTTTAATTATTGTTGCAGTTGTATTTGGGCTTACAGGAGATTGGGCTTCACCCCAACCAATTATTCCAGTTTCTGTTTCTATTTTCACTACAGTTGTTTCATGAGACTTTGAATAAATAGATGTGGCGGAACCCTCATCCACGTAATACTCACCCATATCTTTGATATATGTTTCGTAATTACCAAGTGATTTTGGCTCTAAATTTCTTTTTTCAACTTGATTGTATTTTTTGGTGGAATTAACTTTTGTTTTTTCAAGACCTTTAACTTCTAACATTGCTGTATTGATATTTTTTGTGTCTGCTTTTCTTCCAATATCAAAATCACTTTTTACTCTTATAGGAAAAGCCTCTATATTAACTATCTTCATTTATATCTCCTAGATTTTGTGTCAATAGATTCAAGGTGGCTTGAATCATTAATTCTTATTAATCTCCAGCCGTCATTATTATATTGAAATTGTGATATGGAAGTATTATCCATTGCCATCTTTTTAATAAAGCTTTGATCATATTCAAGAATTGATTGGAAATAGCATCTCAATGCCCATCCGTGCACAACTACAGCGATATTTAATTTTTTTCCAATTTTTCGCACATCAGCATTAAAAATTATTTCCTTATCGATATAATCAGCAAACCTTCTTTGCATTTCATATTCAGACTCGCCGTCCGCGGGAGAGTAATATTTTCCATTTTTACCCCACGAAGCCTCTACATCAGAGGTCATCATTTTTGATCTCTCTTTCCCTCGCCATTTAGGAATTTGCAATTCATTTAACTTAACAGATCTTTTAGTGGGAACTGATTTATTTCCAGATGACTGCAATAATATTTTAGCTGTTTCCATTGCCCTAGATAATTTTGAAGTGAATAATAGGTCGATGCCTATTCCTTCTCTTTTGAATCTTTCTCCTAGATATTTTGCCTGCAATCTTCCTTTTTCAGTAAGAGGGGCATCATAATTATATCCAGCCGCCAAATTCTCTAAGACATTAGATTCTGACTCTCCATGTCTTATAAAAAATATATTTCTATTAGCTTTGTGAATAGGCATATCAGTTGAATATTAACAAATAGAATTAAGTAATCAACTTATATCCTATAAAAAATTATCAAAGAAGATATCGCAACCCATGATATGAAATTTAAAATTAATAATTTATTTCTAAAAATTATTATTTCAGGCTGATCCCCTTGATCATTTTTTAATGATAAATATTTATAATATCTCATGCCAAAAATAACAAATGGCAATGTAAATAATAGCGAATAGTCTGACGGAGTATTAGCTTTCAAGGAAGGAAATAAGTTGGAAGATATACAATAAAATAAATATGAGAAGTAAGTTAAAAGCTCAGAAGCAATAATTAATAAATTCAATTGAGAAAGGCTGTATTTTTCAATCACATCTCTTTTAAGATAACTAGATTTTATCTCTGATAGTCTTTTTATGAGTAGTACAAATAAGGCTCCAAAACCCGTACAAAGTAATAGCCATACAGGAATATTAACTGCAGAATTATAGAACTGAGAGCTAGTAATTATTGTTACCCCGCTTAATGCTCTTAGCATATATCCTACTGATACGATTAAAACATCAATTAAGAATAATTTTTTTAACAATATGCAATATAAAATCATCAAAGTATTGTATGAAAGTATGCATAGAAAAAAATTGGTGTTTAACTGAATTCCTAAAACCAATGAGACAGTTAATAAAATTAAAGAAAGAGCAATAATTATCCTATTGGAAATTTTCCCCGCGACAATTGGCCTGAGAGCTTTTTTAGGATGATCAATATCCTTCCTTTTGTCTAAAGAATCATTAATTATGTATATAAACCATGATGAAAAAGCAAAACTTGCAATTCCTATAATTGATTCTAATAATAATGTTGTTTTTGCATTTACTGTCTCTCCCCACCAATAATTTAATGATAGGAAAATGGGCACTAGGATTAATAAATTCTTAGTTTGCTGCTTTATTCTGGAAGTTTTGAGTATATCTAAAAATAATTTCACATTATTAAATTATCAGATCATATACAAAATCACATAAATTGATGCCTAAATTTATTCAATCCCTTAATAAGAATCTTTATAATTACTACTTAATATGATTAAGATAAGCAAAGTTATTTGTTTTTTATGCAAAGACATTAAATTAGTCCAAAATACAGATTGGAAGAGTTGTGTTGCGCATGGAAAAGAGCATGGAATTAATGTAAAAGATTTTAAAATTTCCTCTCTAAACAATAAGCAAGGGATTTCACTAAAACTTCCTGATGGTAATGTCTGGGCTGTAGTAGGAACCTAAAGCTACTTAACTATATAGTTAATCATCATGGTCGTCATGCCCATCATGCTCATCATGGTCGTCATGCCCATCATGCTCATCATGATCGTCATGCCCGTGATCATGCCCAACATCAATATACTGATGAGCCACAGAAGAAATTGTGCCTCCAAATACTAGACCCACAATTAAAAATAAAGTTTGAAGTCCATACCTTGTCTTTTCAGACGAATGAATTGTTGGAACAATGTCACTCAAAGCTATGTAAATAAAGAATCCGGCAATAGCTCCATATATATGACCTAGTTGAAGACCTGAAGATTCACCAATAGTAAAAGATAAAATTGCCCCTATTAATAAAGTAAATGAAGAGACAATATTTCTTAATATGGTCTGTTTAACACTAAAACCACTTCTTAATTGCACTCCAAACTCGCCAACTTCCAGAGGAACATCATGGGCAATTAGTGCAACTGTTGCAACAAGTCCTGTGGCAGGGCTAACTAAAAATGCTGCTCCAAGTGCAATTCCATCTACAAAGTTATGAAAAACGTCTCCAACAATAAATAACCAGCCTTGAGTAGGGTTTTTTCTTTCAACAAGATCTTCTTCATGGTGATGATGGAATCCAGTAAAACCTTTTTCAATAAGAAAAAATACAACTATGGAGACTAGGGTAGCATTTAATATTGATGCTCCCCCAATCATTATTCCTTCAGGAATAAGGTCTCTTAATGCTGCAACTAGTAAAACACCAGCAGCAAATGGTGTTCCATATTTTACCAGGATATTAGCCAGAGATGTTTTTATTAAGAGCAATAATGCGACTGACAAAGAAAGCAATCCACACGCTGTGGCCGCAATTATGACTAAAATTAAATCCATTAAATACTCCTGTTATATTATTTGAGAATGATTCTCATTCCTGAATTATATTTGAAATTTTTATTATGTCAACCTAAAAGGTATAATTATAAAATGCAAAAAAATAAGAAAAGGCAAATAAAAAAAAGTAGGCAAATATTGCTCGATAATAATATTCCTATAACAAAGCCAAGAATGCTTGTCTTAGGAATTTTGTTAAAAAACGAAGGTCCATTAAAAGTTGAAGATATTATAAAACTATCCAGAGGAAAGCTCGCAGTATCATCAATGTATAGAATTATAAATAACTTAAAAAATTTAAACTTAATTAATGAATTCCAAACACTAGAAAATACAAAGATGATTGAGCTTGCTGATGTTAAAGATGAACATCATCATCATATTTTTTGTGAATCATGTGGCGCAGTATATGACTTTGAAGTTGATAGCCATATAGAAAAAGAATTAGAAAAAGAAATAATAAAAATAAAATCCAAATACGATATTATTGTAAAGTCTCATTCTTTGGAACTTTTAGGTTTATGCAAAACTTGCAGAGATAAATAATCAATTTTTGATAATTATGAATCCTAATTCTAGATCAAATTATAATAATTTTGTAACACAAATTTAACTATTTTCAATTGACTATGAGCGGGGGGTGTGAGATCGTAATCGATGTCTGATTAAAAATGTTTTAGGCAGCTAAGACGATATATTGGAGTAAGCAAAAATGTTAATGAAACATTTTTTTGAACACAAATTTTTTAGGCTACTGATCGCTCTATTTGTATTAAGCTCAATTAGTATTATTGGATGCTCCAGTAATACTGAAGTAGATGGGAATGACAACAAGCTAAGCGGAATGATTGAAATTGATGGATCTAGTACTGTGTTCCCAATTACTCAAGCGGTCGCGGAAGAGTTCATTGCTATACACCCTGATATGAGAATTCCTGTGGGAGTATCTGGAACAGGCGGAGGTTTTAAAAGATTTACTGCTGGTGAAACTGCAATTTCAGATGCCTCAAGATCAATCAAAGATGAAGAAAAGGATGCTGCTAAAGAGAATGGCATCTCTTATACAGAACTTATAGTCGCATATGACGGCATCTCAGTAATAGTTCATCCTGATAATGATTGGGCTGAATGCTTAACTGTTGATCAATTAAATAAAATCTGGAATCCTGACAACCCGGCCAAGAACTGGAATGAAATAGATTCTTCATTTCCTGACGCTAAGTTAAGCCTTTATGGACCAGGTACCGACTCTGGAACATTCGACTACTTTACCGATGTAATCAATGGAGATGAAGGTGTAAGTAGAGCTGATTATGTTGCAAGTGAAGACGACAATGTGCTTGTAATGGGTGTATCTGGAGATAAAAACTCTTTTGGTTACTTTGGATACGCTTACTACCTTGAAAACAAAGACAAACTCAAAGTCGTTAAAATTGATGGAGGAGAAGGATGTGTAGAACCAAGCATGGATGCAATTGCAGATGGTTCTTATGCTCCCCTATCTAGGCCAGTATTCATATATGTAAATAATGACCAATATAACTCTATGCTGGAACTTAGATCTTTCATAGAATTCTACCTTACTGAAGGAGCTCAGTATGTAAGTGAAGTGGGGTACATCCCGATTGGGGATAATAACTATACTAAAGAGCTTGAAAAAATAAAGACTAATGAAGAATAAACCATGTCTACAAAGGAAATTTTTAAACTGACCTAAAACATGGATTTATAGGATCAATGACTGCACTTTGGATAAAAAACTCAAAAATAACTAATAGATAGCCGAAATAATGTTAATTTAAATAGTTTGGGGTGTGCTCAAAGTAAGGAAGAAAGGTAGATGTGATTGATTCTTGTGATATTTAGTTAGACAATTGATCGATAAGATCCCAACAAACCTGAAGGGCAATTTCTTCTGCGCCCTCACAGAGCATAACTACATTTGCAAAAATCGCATAATTTCCATATTTTGGAAAAGTTCCGCTCCTTCCTCCACCTCCTGCACCAGGCCCACCAATTGTTCTTCTGTCCTTGATTCCTTCTTTCCAAGAAGACTTAGAGCTTTTTAATACGGCATCGTTTCCTGTTGCTTCTTCAGCTAACTTCTCTCCAAGATTTATAGCCTCTGAGTGGCTATTATAAATTCTTAGTTCATATTCTTTCCTGCTGAATGAATCAGGTCCCCAAAAACCAAAAACTGCATCGGTTGCACCATCCAAATCAGCAACATCATATTCTCTATATTTCTTAAAACCTAAATTGTAAAAATCATCTATTGAAAAAATATTTTGGCTGTTAGTAACAACTTCTAAAACCTTTTTATTATTACCGCTGTTCTCGGAACATGAGAAAAAAAGTAAAGCAAAACTAATAGTTACTAACATGTATTTATACATGAAAAATATTTTAGGTAAAATAATTATATTCAGCAAATATCATAAATTGAAATAACTTTGATATCCTTTTCAAATCAAATGCGCTTGTAGCTCAACGGATAGAGCGTAGCCCTGCGAAGGCTGATATTCGGGTTCAAGTCCCGACAAGCGTTCCAAACTTAACCTTTAGTGGACGATAGTGGATACCTATGGTCAATGCTATAAAGTTAAAAAAAAAGTTAAAAAAGTTAAAAAAGAGGATTATCGGTAGTGATCTCCAATATCTACTGGTGATCCTCTAACTATATTTTACCAACCATGATGACAGCAGGATATTAATTTAAGGTGATCAGTCATATAATTTATGAATGGCTGATAAAGTATCTAAAAATATTGAAGGTGATATTCCTTATCCTATTAAATTCGAGGAGATCGGAAAGATTCCAGATCAACTATTAAAAATCCTCAACAATGTATTAGCAAGTAACCAGATGCCTAATAAAAAAGGGATTTGAATACTAAAAAATATCAACACAGATGTTCTTTAAAAAATTTTATAGTTCTAGTCCAATAATCTATCACAAAATCTGGTTTTCCTTGATTCAGCATCTGATGATTCTGGTCAGGGTATCTCACAAATTGAACATTTTTATTTAACCTTTTCAATGCAACAAAATATTGTTCAGCTTGCTCAATAGGACATCTATAATCTAGTTCACCGCATAAAATCAATGCAGGTGTTTTCACATTTTCCACATAAGAAATAGGAGAATTAAATAAATATTTTTCAACATTAAAAGTCCTTATTCCTCCCCATTGTTCTTCTCCAAATTTAATTCCTATATCTGAAGTTCCAGACATTGAATTCAAGTTTATACATGGGGCACTAACTACAGCAGCTTTGAATCTATTTGAATGTCCAATAATCCAAGATGACATAAATCCACCATAGCTGTGACCATATAAACCTAATCTATTAGGATCAATAAAATTAAATTTTGAAAGTTCATCAGTAGAATCTAAAATATCTAAATAATCTTCTCCACCCCAATCTGTTAATACTTCGTTCAAAAAATCATACCCATAAGAAGAAGATCCCCTGGGATTTACAGCAAGCACAATAAAATTATTTGATGTAAAAAGTTCCTGACTAATAGAAATTTGATCTTCAAATCTTCCATGAGGACCACCATGAATATCAATAATCACAGGATACTTTTTGTTTTTATCAATATCATTGGGTAAAAATATTCTTGATTCAATTTGATAACTTGATCTATTTATCTCAAATTTTTCCATTCTAGAAACTTTAATTTTTTGGAATAAGTCTTCATTGGAATCATATAAAAGTTCATAATTACTAGAACTTCTATCATATTGACAAATGCTTTCATGATGATTCCTTGAATTTTCAACAAAGAAAACTTTTTCACTAGAATTTCCGTAAGCTACCTGATTTATCCTAGATTCTTTTCCGTACAAAACTTTTAATTTACTATTTTTCAAACTTATATCAGCTATAAAAGATACACCTTTAGATGTATAAGAAAGTGTAATATGAGAAAATAAATTCAAATTTGGCTGTGAGTTAAAAGCTACTTGATTTATATTCAAATCAATTTTTTCTTCATTTTTTAAATTTATTGAAAATAAGGAAGATATTCTTTTATCGGAGTATTTGTTGTTATCTGAACCAAATACTATCAACTTAGAATCATCGTCTGTCCAAATTAAAGAAAATAAACCACCAAAATTTTGGTCTATTTTTAAGATTTTCCTTGAATCAATATTAAAAATTTCTATACTCTGAGTCCAAGAAGTATCTCTATCATCACTAGCATCAGTAATAAATGCTATCAACTTATCATCGTTCGAAAATACGGGATTTAAATGGTCACATTCAGAATTTGGTACAGAAATAATAGATTTATCAAAAACATTAACAATTTCTATCTGATTAAATATATCACCTATCCAACCTAAAGTATCATGTCTATATCTTATTTTTTTAACAACTAGAGGTTTCAAATCAAGATTATTGAGATTTGAAACTCTAAAACTATACACTAACCTTGAAGAAGAATTGTCCCAATTAAACAATCCAGAATTATCTTCAGAAGATTTTACAGATTTAAAATCTTCTGTTAATTGGAATTCATAATCTTTATTAAAATCTTTAATAAAAATAGAATTTATCTTGTTACCTTTAGTTTTTTCATTAGTTCGTATAAATGCTAAGAACTTTCCATCAGGAGAAATTTTCGGAATAGAATCATTAAATCCAGAAGTAACTTTTTCAATTTTTTTTGATATTAGATCAATACTAAATATTTGAGAAAGCCTTTGATTAGTTTTTAGGTCTACTGAAGTTTGCTGAAAAAATATTTGATTATTTAATTCATCAAATGAAATCCATGGAATTGTTTTTATTCCTTCAATATACTCTTTAACATTTTCCATGATAATCATTCTCGTAAAGAGGGTTGCTTAACCATTCAGAATATTTTAGTTTTCTTTTAGCCATAAGCCCATTCTAAGGAATTTTGTTAAAAAAAATCACTGTTATTGCTTTTTATGATATTTGAGTATACGAATTTGAACCTAAATTCTTTTTAAGCAACTCCCTCTGCGAAGGCTGAGATATGGGTTCAATTCCCATCAAGCGCTCCAAAGCTTTCAACCTAAAACAGGTAAATGCAAAGTAATGCATAACTCTGCATTATTAAAAACTTTGTTAAAAATGTAAAAAAGGGTGATTAAGGAAGCTTTAGTGTAGATTCTTCTAAGAATTTTATAATTGCTTCTGAGTCATCTCCTGGCATAGGTTCACCTAATATAATCAGATTTCCATAAGTGATAAATGCTAAATAAATAGGTTCTCTTCTTGGGCAATTTTGAAGGCCTGATCTATCATATGGGTTTAGATAAACTTCTTTTTCAAACAATTTTGATTTGTTTATTATCAGCACATCCTCAAATCCTAAAGAATTTCTAACATTTAACTTAAGTCCTGAAGCTACTTGTCCACTAGTAGCAGCTCTATCTCCTCTGCACATAGTTCTCTCTACTTTTGGACCGAAGGCATAATTTTTTTCTATGACTTCTATTTTTTCAGTCTGTTCCAAACCTGCAGTTTCTCCTGATGTATTAGCCAAATCGACTGTAGGATATCGAAGTATAGCGACCTCTCTGCCTTTGAAAAATCCCCATTTTGAATCTGTTGCTTCAGGAAATTCTGTATCAAAATCCTTCTTCAGCTTGAAGCCTGCACTAGCAATGTCTTGCATAGAATAGACTTTATTAGATGAAACTAATCTATCTGTGCATCCTAAGATAACCAAGGAAGAAATGAGTACGAATGTAATATATTTTTTAGTCATAATTGTCATTTTAGCCTATATTTATCAGATGAATAAATATAATTTTTTAAAATTCGAAGTTAATGATCACGTAGCTAAACTTACTTTAAATAGACCTGAGTCGATGAATGCATTAAATCCTCCTTTATGGGATTCAATTATAGAAGCAATGAGAGAAGTGAGAGATAATAAAGCAATTTGGCTAGCTGTAATTACCGGGGCAGGCGATAGAGCATTTTGTGCTGGAGCAGATCTAAAATGGCGATCTCAAAATGAGGAAACTGTAAAATCACACGTAAAAAATGAAGATGACATTTTTTTCAATCACCCAAAATTTGAATTGTGGAAACCAGTTATTGCTGCGGTAAATGGGTATGCAGTAGGAGGTGGTCTTGAGCTAGCACTTGCATGTGATTTAATTGTTGCTTCTGAAGATGCAAAATTAGGGTTACCTGAACCAAGAAGAGGTTTAATGGCAGATGGAGGAGGAATTCAAGGGTTGATTAGACAAATTCCTTTTAAGCAAGCAATGGAAATTATATTATCTGGAGAATTTATAGACGCAAAAAAGGGATATGAAATCGGTATTGTTAATCGTTTATCAAAAAAAGAAGATTTAATGAAAGAAGTTAATAATTTGGCAGATTCAATTTTGAAATGTTCACCCATGGCTATTCAGGCAGCAAAGCAATCAGCTGTCCTAGGAAAAGATATGAATTATGATGATGCTCGAATTGCTGAATTCTCCATGTTTACAAAACTAAAGAAATCTAACGACTTTGTCGAAGGACCTAAAGCATTCTCAGAAAAAAGAAATCCAAAATGGAAATCGGAGTAAAAATATGAACTCATCCCTTGAAGGAATAAAAGTAATTGATTTAACTCAAGTAATTATGGGGCCATCTTGCACTGCTCAACTTGCTGACCATGGAGCAGAAGTCATTAAAATTGAAAGGCCAGAATATGGAGAATTGTCTAGACAATTTGGGCCATTTAAGGATGGAGAAAGTTTGTCTTATGAGTGCTATAACAGAAACAAAAAAAGCATTGCTATTAACTTAAAGTCTGAAGAAGGAAAGAAAATTATCTATAAATTAGTTTCAGAGTCTGATGTAATAGTAAATAATTTTAGACCTGGCGTAATGGATTCTTTGGGTCTTTCGTATGAAGATTTATCCAAAATAAATAAAGAAATAATCTATGCTTGCGGTACCGGTTTTGGATTATCTGGACCACTAAAAGGAATAATGGGACACGAATCAGTTGCTGAAGCATTGGGCGGATTTCTGGGGAGAAATGGTGAGCCGGGAAGAAAACCGAGGCGTGCTCCAGCTGCAGTTGCAGATGCTTCAACAGGTTTACATCTAACAGTTGGTATTCTTTTAGCATTGAATGCAAGACATAAAACTGGAGAAGGTCAAATTGTTGATGTCTCATTACTAGATTCAGTGATGTGGATGCAGGGTTGGGAAGTTTCTACTGTAACCAATCTTGATGAAGCAATAGCATCTGATTCCAACCCCTTAGATAGCGGAGTATATGAAGCAAGTGACGGGTTAATTGTTATGTCTGGATTGTTCATTCCAAATCCGCTTAAGAATATTTCAGAAGTAATTGAAGTAGAAGATTTATCAGAGGATAAAAGATTTAAATCTATGGAAGATATTGCCAAAAATGCTTCTGATCTTTTAGAAATCATCCAAAATAAAATTATTAAAAAAACTTCTGAACATTGGGTAAAAGAATTTGAAAAAGCAAACATAATATGCTCAAAAATATTGGGAATGAAAGAAGCAATTAATCAACCTCAAATAAAGCATAATAAAACTATAGTTGAGATTAAAAAAAAGGATGCTAAAAGAAATATAGTTGGAGTTCCAGTAAGACTGTCTAAGACACCGGGCGCGGTAAGAACTTTCCCCCCTAAGCTTGGAGAAAACACAGAAGAAATATTATTAAGCCTTGGTTATAAATCATCTGAGATAGTAGCTTTAAAAAATAATAAAGCCGTCGAATGAAAATCGAACATAATATAAGCACAGATGTTTTAGTTATAGGAGGAGGTGTAGCAGCAACAAGAGCAGCACTTTCCTCTGCTCAAAGCGGAGCTAAAACTACAATAGTGCTAAAAAAAGAATTAGGAAAATCAGGCTCAACAAACTGGCCAAGAAAAGGTAAATACGGATCTGCGTGGCAAGCAGCTGATGGATGTGGAGGCGATTTAGATTCTCCAGAAGTTCATTACAAAGATATTATGAATGCAGCTCTTGGAATGGCTGATGCCAAGCTAGCAAAAATTCTATCTGAAGAGTCCCCTGATAGGCTTATAGAACTTGCAGATTGGGGCTTTGAATTAGTAAAAGATTCTAATGATAAAAATTCACATCATGCCGGATACTCTTGTTTTGCTTCTCAACCACGTGCTCACGGCATGTTAGCTAACTCTAAAGGTGGCCATACTGGCAATCTGATTGAAGTAATGTCAAATAAATTGATGAATTACGATTGTGATATTCATGAAAATATAACAATTATAGATTTAATTGTTAACGACAACAGGTGTGCAGGAGCAATAGGTATAAACAAGGATGGTGAGTTTATCAAATATAAATGTGGTGCAGTAATTATTGGAACTGGTGGAGCAGCACAAATTTTTCCACTTAGTACAACTCCTGGAGATATTACAGGTGATGGTTATGCAATGGCTTTTAGAGCTGGATCTCAGTTGACTAATCTTGAATTTATGCAGTATATGGTTAAGACGATTTATAGTAGATCCAAAGAATTGCAAAACATTCTGGACTCTCAAGTTGGGGGGACATTCTGGACTTTAAATCCAAAATTAGTTGATAAAAATGGAAAAAACATTCTTAAAGAAATACTTCCTAAAAACATTAGTGAATCAGATTCACTTGAAATGCGCACTCATCATTATCCTTTTAGTAGCAGAGATTCTTCAAGATGGATTGATATAGCTATTCAAAGATGTATTAGATCAGGGGATTGTTCTGAAAAAGGGGGTGTAACAATCGATTTTTCAGAAGTTGATGTATCAAATATTAAACAATCTAGGCCTCAACATAGTCCATCTAAAGCTGTTGCAATTACATCATTAGGTAACGAATCAGTAAAACAGATTGAAGTTACTCATTCTGCACATGCTGTAAATGGAGGGATAGTTGTTGATGAGTGGGGATCAACTGAAGTAGATGGATTGTTTGCTGTTGGTGAAACTATTGCTGGCCCTCATGGTGCTGATAGGTTGGGAGGAGGAATGATTTCACAATCCTGTGTATATGGAAAAAGAGCAGGTGAGAAAGCCGCAATTTATTCATCAGAAATTAATTTGGCAAATGATAATCATGAAAAAGTCGAAAATAGATTAGAAAAGTTTAATAATTTGAATGGTCCAAGTTATTACAATATACGAAAGGAATTAAAAGCCATGGCGAAAGATTACTTGATTGTGGAAAGAAATGAATCAGGATTGGATTTAATGGACAATAGGCTGGATGAATTAATAAACCAAGAAATTACCAATGCGCCCTTTTCAGAAAAAGATGGGTTAATAAAAAATTTAGAAACTGAAAACTTACTTACTGTGGCATGGCTAATGGTTAAATCAGCAAAAATGAGAAAAGAAAGCAGAGGAAGCCATTGCAGATTAGATTATCAAGACTTAGATAACCAATCGTGGAATAAATCAATTTTTTGGAGCTTAGAAAATGAAAAACCTAAATATAAATTAAGTAAATATCGTCAAGATCCCAATAGTATTCAACAAATAACTTAAGTTAATATGAATAGTGCCCATAATTTAAAAATAAACTAAACTAAATGATCTAATTAGTGTCTAATATTTTATGAAAATCTTATATTGCCTTAGAAATAAGAATATTTTTAATTATCAAGAATCCTTTATAGAGAACTTATCTCAAAATGGTCATGATATTCACATTGTATTTTCAAGTGTCCAAAAAGATAAAGAAGCGAATTTTATGGATCCTAATCCAATTGAGAGATTAGAAAAACTACCTAATATTTCTTTCGAAAATTTAATACCAAAAAGAAATATTATCCAAAAAGCTAATATGATCTTTCGAGAGGTAAAAAATTATCAGAGATATTTTAATGATTCCTATCAGGATAGCTCACAACATTCTTTTTATCAGGAAAGATGGGCAAAATATCTACCAATTTTTATAAGATTTATTTTTACGAAGGTGTTATTTTTTAAATCTTCTTTGACGAGAAAATTTACTGATAAATTCTTTAATTTAATAGAGCTTATTTCAGGTTCTCCAAAAACTCATAAAAAAATTATTATTGATTTTGGCCCAGATGTCATAATAGTTTCTCCAGCCAATTTAAGATATTCAGAAGAAATTGATTTTATAAAATATGGCAAGAAGAAAGGAATATATTCTGTTATTTCAGTATTAAGTTGGGACAATTTAACCACCAAGGGAGGCTTTAATATATCTCCAGATAAATTTATTGCGTGGAATTATACCCATAAAGAAGAATTAATTAATTATCATGATGTGGATAGAGAAAATATTCTTGTTTGTGGATCATCTTTTTTTGATAAATGGTTTATGAAAAAATATGAAGATTTTAAACAAGAAGATTTTAATAGACTTTTTAATATTGAACTTGAAGATAAATATATAATTTATTTAGGTTCTTCTTCTAATTTAGGAAAATATGACCACGAAGTTATCTCAGAGATATTAGAATTTTTAGATAATTCTTCTATGAAAGACTTAATTGTGATTATAAAACCTCACTTAACTAATCAGGATTATGTGAATAAATTTGATCATCTAAGCAATGTTAGAGTATGGAAAAATGATTTAACAACTGATTGGGTAGAGAATCAAGCAATGTTTAAGTTCGGATTAAATAATGCAATTTGTTCATTGGGGCTTAATACAACTGCAATGATTGATAGTATTATTAATCATTGTCCAGTCATATCGATAATTCACGAAAAAAATATAGATCAACCGACCAATTCGGCAATTCATTTTAAGAGCCTGATAAATTCTGAGACCTATCATCTAATAGATAATATAAATAATCTTGATCAAGATATTAACTCTGTATCTGAAGATAAAAATTCATTTGAAGCAAAAAGAAATAAATTCATTTCAACTTTTATTAGGCCTATTAATGCTAAGTTGAATGTTGGAGAAATAACTCGAAAAGAGATTGAAAAATTATTAGATCAGTAATTTGAATTGCATCTAAATATTTGC
>Ga0315326_10000076_pt1 | contig 38868 bp, 47 predicted proteins | sample M180m32315metaG_FD_203457 | JGI IMG/M metagenome (GOLD analysis project Ga0315326, IMG submission 203457) | Ammonia-oxidizing marine archaeal communities from Monterey Bay, California, United States - M1 80m 32315 | ecosystem: Environmental > Aquatic > Marine > Coastal | place: USA: California... | reverse complement strand
ACGCCTTCGACTTTATGGCGTTATACGTCGACGTTCCGGACTTCCGGACATGGTACGTTTTCCCGAAGGAGCTGACGGGGAAAGCCAAGGCGGTAAAACTGTTTCCGCACAACCCGACCAGCAAGGGCCGCTACGAGCCGTACAAGGCCGCCTTCCACCTGCTTTAAGTTTCCTGAGAAAGTAGCCGGCCGAGGTGCTAATATAAAAGTTGGCGGGCTTCGGTCCGCAGGTAAGACGGCGAACTTCTTAAAACGCAGAAAATGGATACGGAAACAATTACCGAGGCTCCGGGTAACGATTCGGGAGCAGAAGATAACGCAGGCACTCCGACGACAGTCGAGGAATTGGCAAGCTCGTTCATCGAGCGTGTCGAAGAATCGCCCGAACCGGAGACGACCGAACCTGAGGCCGGTGAAACGGCAGAAGCGGGAGAGGAAGACGCCGAAGCAGAAGACGTTCTTTCACAGTCTAGTCAGTCCGAGGAGGAAGAGGGGGAGGAAACGGAAGCCGAAGAAGAGGCCGAAGAAGAATCCGCCGAAGGACCGCCCAAAGCGGTAGGGAAGCTTTTGAAGCAGATAAGCCGGTTGACAAGCCGGAGTAAGACTGCCGAGGAAAGGGTCGAGGCCATGCAGGCCAAGATCGCAGCACTCGAATCCCAACCGCAAAAGGCCGAATCGCAAGGTTCGCCGGTTCTGGAGGAGATCGCCGACATGGAGAGCTTGGAGAAAGTTCGTCAGGAAGCAATCGCCGCCAAGAAATGGGCAGTTCAACATCTGGGCAAGGACTACGTCGAAGACGGGGAAAAGGAATATTCCGGGGATGAAATCCGCGAGATATTCGCAGCCGCCGACGAGTACCTGACCGAGAAAATTCCGCAGCGGGCGCAATTCCTACAGGCAAAGGAGCAGTGGGCATCGGACGCGAGTTCGACCTTCACTTTCTTAGCCGAACAGACGGGCGAAAACTACGAGCTTTTCCAGCAGGTCAGAAATGGCCCGCAGTATAAGCGCGTACTGGACGGCCTGCCTAATGGGGATTTCGTAGCCGCCACTCTGGTTAAGGGCATACAGGCCCTCAAGGCCGAGGCGAAAGGGAAAAAGCCGGCCAAAAAGACGCCGGCAAAAACTCCTCCGGCAACGCTCGAAGAATCCGTGGCGCCGCCACCAACGCCGAAGACTGACAGACAGGATAAGAAAATCAAAGCCGCTATCGCACAGGGGAATATCAGCCCCGAAAAGTTCGCCGAATTACTAACTTAATATCTTTTAAAAAATTCTAGGAGGAAAATAAAAAATGGCAGTAGCAACAAGTTTCAACGTTACAAGTACGCAAGGCGCGAGGGAAGACCTCGCAAATATTTTGCGCTTCGTTTCGCCCTCAACCACTCCAATGTATTCCACATTGAAGCAGTCCGCAGCTCCCAAGGCCGTCCTTACGGAATGGCTTGGGGACGTTCTCGCCAGCCCTGACGCAAACGGCGTCATCGACGGCGTCGACATGGTTTTCAACACGGGTTTTGAGGACCAGATCAATTCCCGAGTTCGCCTCGGGAATCGTGTCCAGACGGTTCGCCGAGCCTACGCTGTTTCGCGCCAAGCTCAGATGATCGACGTAGCCCCCGGAGAGAGCCTCATGGCCGCCTCCAAGGCAAAGTCGCTCACCGAGCTGAAAACTGACATCGAAACGGTTATCGGTTCTGGCGCTTCTCAAGTAGCCGGGTCCGGTTCAGTAGCCGCTAAGTCGCAAGGTCTGGGCATCTGGTCCGATCCTGCCGCCGTTGCCGCCGACGTTCCTGCGAGCGTTAGGTCCGTTTCCGGTTCACGCTTCAACTACAGTACACCGGGAGCAATGACCGAAGCGAATTTGCGCTCGGTTCTTCAGGCCGTTTACGAAGCATCCGGATCGAAGACAGACTATCGTTTGTTCGCCGGCCCGGCCATCGTTAACGCGATCTCGGACATGTCGAGAGCCAACGCAAACTCTGCGGCTTTCAATCAAGAAGTAGGCGGAGGTCGATTGACTCTCAGCATTACCGAATACCAGTCGGACTACGGAACGGTTAAGGTAATACCTGACCTCTTCTTGGGACGCGAGGTAGGTTCTGCCATCACTTCGTCTTCGACCGCGAACCCTGCCGTCATTACGACTACTGCGGCTCACGGGCTTACGACCGGCGACACTGTTACTATCAGCGGAGTTACTGGGAATGATGCAATCAACGGGACGTTTGCCATAACAGTAACGGCTCCGACGACATTTACCATAACTGGCCAAACCGGGGCTGCCGGAGCTGGAACAGGCGGACTCTGGACCAGAGGGTACAACACTGACGACGGCGTCCTCAACTCGAATCGAGCCTACTTGATTCCGGGCGACGACACGGTCAGCTTGAAGTTCCTCGAAGGCATCACCACTCAGAATCTTCCAGACTTGGCAGCAGGTCCGAGGGCATTCGTAGAAGCCATGATTTCGCTATGCGTGACTAACCCTCGCGCACTTGGTTCGATCATATAGTTCATAGTTTAGGGATGGGGTTTACGGGGGCCGGCTTTGGGGAAGGCCGGCCCCCTTTTCTTTCAACAAACAAACAATCGGAATGAGCGTAAATATCATAGTAAGAAAAGGTTCTAGCGGAAGGGTCAGCGATGGGGAAGTTGCCGAGTCACTGGCCAAGCGAGTGGATCGGGAGCAGGCTGCCGAAAAGGCAGGCTACAAAGATCGCATGAGACGCATTCGAGCCAACGCCGAAAAGAACCTGAAGTCAGGTGGAGGGCTACGGCCAACCGCCGTCTACGACATGCCCACTTTAATTCGCCATGAGCAGCAGAATCCCGGTTGTACTTCGGATGCAACTTGGATGAGAGAATTTCGCCGGGACAATCCGGAATGTAATCTTAGATGAGGACAGTCAGCTACAATGCTTTTAGGGATAGGTTCACTTCGGCCATCGGAGTTGACACGCTCCTGACCGCCGAGGAGACGGCCCTGAAGCGTAGCCTGACCGATAGAGTTCGCGGGGCGTGGATACGTTCCAAATGGCCCGAACTGATAAACATAGTAACTAAGACCGTAGCCGCAGTTTCGTCCGCCACTTTAAAGGCCGACAGGGCAGTCCAGATCGACAACGCTTCCGACCTCTTCGACGTATACGCAGTTTGGGACAAAGTCCCTTGGGAGGATGACACGGCTCGCCAAATTAGTTATAGTTTAATCGGGGGCTACTTGGTTCTGCCCGCAGACACTTCGGAAACGACTGTCTACGTAGTTGGATCGCAAGTGCCGAGCGACGACTATGGCGGCTCGGAAACAAACATCCCGCAATTCCTCGAACGGCATCTTTTAGCCGCCTGCATCGCCGACCATTATAGGGCCGAAGCCCAAAATGAAAAAAGCAATTTAGAGGAGGCTCGGGCGGAGGAATACCTGCTTCAGGAAATCGACCGAGTCGAGCGCCTTCAGCAACAGAATCGCATCGTCATCAATTCCTATCCGGCCGTCTGGCCAACAGTTTTAATCTCACAAACCACGGTATAACTCATGGGACAAGTATCAGTATATAATCTAAGTGGCGGCGGCGGTTCGCTTTACATTAAAGACACGGCGGCACATGCCGGGGATTTCTTCGCAATCCAATGTACGGCGGCAACTGTCTTCGCAGACCTGACCGGCAATATGGAAAATGAGACGAATTTCATAGCGGACGCAACGAGCTTCGCCGCCGGCACGGTAATTTATGGCCGATATTCTTCGATTACCCTGACTTCCGGAAGCGTAATCGCATACAAGGCTTAGTATGCCAATCTCCGGAATAGCTCAAGGCCTCGGCCTCGGCGGGGGAGCAATGGCCACGTCGAGTGGCGCAGGCGGCGGCGTGGCGTTAACGGATGAATTGGCATACCCGAATGGGCTATGGACGACGAGTAATTACGAATGCTCAGTCCAGCCCATCTACCATTTTGACGCTAGTATTTTGGATGGCGCTGCCGCCGCCAACAACCCGTCTGCCGGGACGGCAGTCGCGACTTGGGGAAATCGGTCTGGGCAAAGCACGGACTACGATGCCGTGCAAGGGACAGCCTCTCAGCAACCGGTTTTTCAAGACACCTACCTAGATTTTGACGGCACTAATGATTATTTATTCGTGAATAACCCACCCGGTTTGACTGGAGGTGAAGCTTTTACGCTAATTACAGTTGCCTACAAAGACGGCACGACAATGTTTGCTCCAGTCGGGAAGCAAGCGATGATTAATTCTTATTATTTACCCCTCAACTATTCCAACGGCACTACGTATTTTCTGGCCGGCAGCGGAAGTGTTTCTACAGCCGGATACGGCCCACACTTTAACTCCCTTCAGCAGTTTGTTTTAACGAAGGACACCAGCAATGACGTAGAGTATTTTCTCCAAGGCAACAACTCGTACAAGACGCTCTCGTATGGCTACACTTTGTCTGGACTCTTCGGCACTTTGGGCAATAACGGCTACTACCACAACGGCCGGATTTACGAAGTGCTGTTCTTTAATAGTCAGCTATCCGCCGCAAATTTAAACGTAATTCGTACCTACTTAAATAATAAATATGCGGGACTTCCGTCCTCAACGGCATTTTCATAATGAAATACCGACTATATTCATCACGCTCCGGATGGGCATCCCGCAATAATTCACTGGAGTCGCACTTAGGCATACCGGACGGCAATGGAACTTTGCACTACGCTAAAATCAGCGAGGTGGAGAACTCTGAAAATGCTGATTTCGGAAAGTATATAATGCCCGTGATGACCCAAGGCAAATGGAAGTGCGATGACCAATTCCCCTCCTCCGAACTAGTAGAACTTGACCCCGACTGGAATCCCATAGAACCGCCCGAATGAGGCTCCTTGCCACAATGACTTTAGCCATGCTCACTTTGTCCGGATGCTCTCGAACTGGCTTTTACGCCCCACTCGGCGCGACTGTCGGCGGGGCCGCAGGGTCGGTGGGCGGCCCGGTGGCCGCCGGGGGCGGCGCACTTCTCGGCTGGTCCGTAGGCAAGGGAGCCGCCCTTGTCGAGACGAACAAGGATTTAGTCAGTACCGTGGATGCTCTAAGCCGTGGCGACGTTTCAGCAATTGTCTCGGCCCAGATGAAGGGCCAGCAGAGTACCATCGAGAAGGCTACGGACACGATCTGGACGGCCCTGAAAGTGGCGGCATTCGTAGTCCTCGGATTCCTGACAATACCTCTTTTCATTACCCGGTCGAACTCGAAAAAAATAAAGAAAATTTGTGACAAACATGATAAAGCTACTTGAAATTTTTAATGGCCTGTCCAAGCGGGGCAAAATACTAACCGGCTTCGCTCTTATCATAGTGGCGATAGCTATCATCGAACTATTTAGCGGATGCTCGAACGTCGAGGCAGTCAAAACATGGAAGTTCTAGCGGACCGCACGATATGGGGCGGCATCGGCGGCCTCTTAACTGCCACGGGCCTCGCCCAGTGGAGTCATCTGGCAAGCCTGCTGGCAGCCTGCTGCACGATAGTCTTCATGTGTATTCGGATTTTTCAAGTGCTTAAAAAGTGAGTATCTCCACCACATTAATTCGGAAAGGCCGAGTGTTCGTAAAAACGGACGGCGGACAACCCGTGGCAATCGGTCAGGATGCTGCCGGCACGGGAAGCGTTAAGGCATCCAGACTCCCTGACCTTTACAATCAGTCCGAAGTTGATGCACAGGCCACTACTATTACGGATGCCGAAATTACCGCCCTCGGATTGGGCAGCGCATCCAGAGACTCGACTGCCGACTTTGCCACTGCCGCCCAAGGGACGACAGCCGACGACTCGCTCCAGAAGGCCAGCAATCTTTCCGACCTCGCGGCGGCATCGACCGCCCGAACTAACCTCGGTCTAGGCACGGCGGCAACTGCCGCGACTAGCGACTTCGCAACTGCGGCCCAAGGCACTCTGGCGAACTCCGCCACTCAGCCCGGCGACAACATTTCGACCTTGGCGAACGATTCGGGCTTCATTACCTCCGCCAACAACCTTTCCGACCTAGCGGCAGCGGCGACTGCCAGAACGAATCTTGGCCTCGGGACAATCGCCACTCAGGCCGCGAACGCCGTAGCGATTACCGGCGGGACAATATCCGGAACGATAGTGACTTTACCAACCTACACAGTTTCGTCCGCCCCATCGGCATCGCCTGCCGGACAAATCATTTTCGTGAGCGATGGTAATTCCGGGGCGGCTACGGCGGCAGTTTCGGACGGCTCGAACTTTAAAATAGTGGCTCTCGGTGGCACAATAACTACGTAGAAAAATGGCTAATACTAAAATCACAGCCCTTTCGGCATTCGCGGACGCAAAACCGGCAACTGGCTCCGTCCTAGCCCTCGTCGACGTTTCGGGGACGCCCACTACGAAAAAGATTACCGTAGCCAATTTAATGAAGTCGGATTTGACGGGGAACGCTACTACTGCAACGACCGCCACAGTCGCTAACACCGTGGCCACCGCCGACACTACTGACACGTCCTGCTCAGTCGCTTTATTCGAGGCTGCCACGGGGAATCAAGCCGCAAAAACGGATGCGGGATTGGCTTACAACGCCGGGACTGGGACTTTAACTGCCACTGCATTAAGCGGGCCGCTTACAGGCAACGTGACTGGCAACGTGACTGGCACTGCCGCCACAGTAACTACCGCCGCCCAGCCCACGATCACTTCGCTGGGAACTCTCACCTCTTTGAAATTGGCGACTAGCACTCCGGCCGAGGCCTCGGCCACTGGGACAATCGGCACTATCGCATGGGATACTGGCTTCATTTACGTCTGCACGGCAACGAATACTTGGGAGCGTGTTGCAATCGCAACATGGTAGAATGAGAAAGTTTCGCCAACTAGGAAAACTGGATTCTCCCATGCGGGAGGTCGGCGATGCTTTAGTTCGTGGCATAATGTCCCGCGAGGACTCGGCCCTACTTCCGACCGGATTCGTGGCGGATGCCAAGAACGTCCGGATGGATGACGGCACGGCGACGACTCGCTATGGATACGTCCAGAAAGTGAGCCTCGGGGCGACTACTTACTCGGCGAATTTCTTCGGCGGCATAGGCTCGGACCGATCTAACAATGTCGCTCTTTTCAAGGTAAAATCGATGGAACTATGGGACGGGTCCGCCACTTCGACCGTCCGCTTCGACCAAAATTTAATCCTACTGGAAGGCGGTACGAGTCCGGATTTAACTCGGTATAGCCTCCTGACCGAATCCGGGGATTTGCTCGTCCAAGAGGCAAACGCTTTCGTCTCGCTCGGCTCTTTCCCGGGCAGTAATGACGGCCTTCAGTTCAATAACTCGGAAATCGTATTCAAAGGCCTCGGAAACTTCCTCCCCGTTTCCCTGACGGCCTTTTACCTCGGCGGCCCGGCCCAAGTCTGGGACGGCAACGAAGTAAACGACGTTCGAGATTTCGTCGTCGATCCCGGCATTCCGGAAACGGACTATGGAATAGTCGTAGGCGACAGGATGGCCGTCCAGTCGGATAAGGATCAGATAGCATTTTCCGATCTCGCCAACCCGTCGAACTTCGACGTCCTGAACAAATTTACCTTCGGCAAGGGAGATGGCGACGACGTAGTCGGAATGGCCCCCGTGCCGGAAAACGCCGCCATCGTTTTCAAACGCCGATCCACTTGGGCTATTTCGGATTTGGAGCTTCTTCCCAATGCGGCCATAACTCAGGTCAGTGGAAATATCGGCTGCGTTTCACGGCATACGATTCAGAACATCGGTTCGGCTATATTCTTTCTATCGGACAAGGGCGTGTACGCCTTCGACGTGGGCGTGGATGCCTCGAACACGCGAGGAGTTCTTACCCAGTTCGACCTACGATCCGAACCTCTTTCCAAACCAATCAACAACCAGATTCTCGCCGAGGACATGAAGGAGGCCCAGACCTCCGCCAGAAGCGTCTACTTCGACAATCGCTACTATCTGGCCTTCAAGAATGGAACAGGCACAAAGATTTATATTTTCAATTCGGAAATCGAGGCGTGGGAGTCTCGCGACGAATATTCTTTCCTAATCAAGGACTTCGTCCGGGCCACGCCAACCGGCGAAACTGTCGAGCGGCTCTACGCCGCGACGAATGACGGCAAACTGATTCTTCTAGAGCAGGGGGCTTTGGATGGGGCGGCAAAGATCGCATGGACGCTCGACACTCGCCACTACGGCGGGAACAACTTGGACGTGGAAAGCTTCCGGCGAGGCGGATTTGCCGGGGAAACTAAAGAGTCGAGCGTTGGCCTGACCGTCAGTCTTTACGCTCGCGATCCCGACTCGACTTCGACCTTCACGCCGAGCATCCCCTCAACTGCCGACGAAAACTTTCTAACTCGTTTCAGCCTGCGAACTCGCGGGCAGGCACTCCAGTACCGTTTTACCGGCACAGGCATGATGCAGCTCCGAGGAATGCGGGCCGAGCTTACCGATAGCTCGAACAATTTAACCACGAAATACGAATAGTCATGGCGAACACTACTTTTTCTCCCGGCGAGCTAGTAACTTCCGAAAAACTAAACACGGTCAACCCGTCCATCATTTCCACCGGCGGGAGTGAGGCAAGGTCTTTAGCGGACAGAGCATCGGACGCCGTCAACGTGTTGGACTATGGGGCCGTGGGCGATGTAGGCACGGATAGCTCGGCAGCGTTTAAAGCGGCTATTAAAGCGGCTGACGGCAGGCCGGTGGTAGTCCCCGCCGGGGATTACAAAATATCAAGCGGCATTGACGGAGTATCGGATAGCGTCCCTTCCTTACGCCTGTACGCCGCTGGCGCTACTATCAACTTTTCCGGCACTACGTTTAACTTTCTATCGAATATCGACTGGCTTGAAATCGAAGGAGGAACTTATGGCTCTAATTCTTACGATTTAACTACCGGAAAGGTCGTTTATTATGACACGGCCACGACATACGACACGCTCTCGATTAAAGATGCAATTTTCCAAACCGACGGTACGCAAGAAGGTGCTGTTGAAATCGACACAGCTTGCACGGTAAACGAGGTATATATTGATAACTGCGAGTTTAGAAATTTCTCAAGACAGGTTTTGCTTTTGAGATCAAATTCCGTGGCCGGGTTAGAGAGTAGATACAAAGTCACGAACTGTTATTTTAAAAGCCTCGGCAACACCGGCGGACACGCTTGTAGCGCAATCATCATAGGGTCTAACGACGACAGAGTTTCCAGCGTCGAAATAAGCGATAATACGGTCCGGAATGTTTTAGTTTCAAATTCTTCAGGCTACGAGGTCCACGCTTTTTTAGTTTACGGCGAATCCGCCGTGATCAGTGGTAATCACATAGAGAACGTAAAGAGCGATCACGGCGATGATGCAGAAGCTATTTACGTGAAGTCCGCGTTTTCAAGAATAACCGATAACTACGTATTGAATGGTGGAAACAGCCATGACGGCGCCATAACCGTAAAAGGGCGAGGAATAGAGGACGCAAATCAATTCAGTGACTACACGCTCGTAGCTAACAACGTAGTAGAATTTACGGATACGAGCTACGATTGCCCCGCTTTAGGAATCCAGAGAAGTCACTGCATAGTTTCCAACAACATCCTCAAAGATTTAAGAAGCACTAGGAACACTTTAGATTACAGCCACGCCATCGCTTTAGGGACGTCGGTAGAGGGTTTATCGAATGTCGTGGTGAGCAATAACGTCGTTAATGGTTTTCGTGATTTCATGGGGTCGGGTACTGTCGTCGGTACTACTACATACTACGCAAAGTTAACGGACGACATTATAATTGAAAGCAATACCGTAACTAACTTAAAGGGTGGTTATGGGGTTTACTACAGAAACGATGCGTCTATAGACAATCGTGAGATGACCTTCGCCGCTGCGGATTCATCCATAACGTTGGCCGCAGGAGAATTCGACCCTACCATTTACGCCGCCGGGAAAGTCATTACCGTTACCGGGACTGCCTCGAACGATGCGGATTTCACGATAGCCAGTTTTGTCGATTACACGAAAATCACTTTGACGACGCCCCCGGTAAACGAAACAGGCGTCGATGCTTACATTTATAGGAAGACCACCGGACCCATTAAGATCGTCGGCAACAACTTTTCAGGGGATACGGCGCTTTACGGTCTGCGAAACAAGACTACAGCGGGGAAGACGACGTCGTTGGAAGTAGCTAACAACACCTTCAAAGGTTTTAACTACATCTATAGACTGGACGCCTCCAGCGCCTTAGACGAGCTTCTACTCACGGACAACGTGTACTCCTATGCTACGGGCGTTAAATACGCTATTGTCGCCGATTCCATAATCGAGGGGGACAGGGATCAAGGAACGTGGACGCCTGCGTGGGCGGGGTCGGGCGTTACTTACACCGAGCAAGTAGGTAATTGGTACGTATCCGGCCCTTTAGTTTGCGTGAATTTTTACGTTAAATTCCAAGGCACGATGCCTGCGGGCGCCGCTAATCTCACATTACCCCAAAACCCCATGCTACTCGGCACGTCGGACCTTAACTTTTCAGCGAAAGCAACTCTATACACGAACGGGAAGTTAACGGACACGAATAGTTTCCAAATGATAGCCAGAAACGGAAGCGTTTTAAGATTTTACAGTCCGAATGCAAATACGCAGTACAACCTCGACGACTTTTTCAACGATGCTGCCGTAGACCCTTTAGGAACTCATAACGAACTTTCGGGACAGATCATGTTCCAAAAGAGTCTTTTGGCTGGCGAATAATAATGGGCCACATTAAGACAGATTTGCTTACCAAGCTGAAGGGCTACGCGCCCTTCGAGCAGATTGCTTTGCTCTACGAGGACAGGAGGAAATTCTTCGCCGAGCTGAACAACTATCTGGTCGGCGGGCTGGTCGTATCATCGCCCAAGCTTTTTATGATGCTCAAGCCGATTGACAAGACAGTCGATCCGAGCGGCCAGTGGTTCGCCGAAAAGCCGGACACTTGGTACGTCCGCTGGGCCGCAGGCCAAGGCGGACTCAAGGCCATGATGGACGCCGTCGAGCCATTGCCATTCGTCATGTTCCGGCGAGTCACGCCGAACGGCGAAACGAAATTACGAACTTATAGCTGGGAAAAAATGTACGGGAAATTAGCATGATCGATCCATTTAGAAACGCCGCAAACACTTTGAACGAGGCAGCGCCTCCGGGCGAACGCCTCGCATTCGTCAACCCGCTCGAAGAGGCGGGACTGATGGCCGCAGGAGGGCAGGGGAAGCCGGCCGCTGGAGGCATTCCCAGCTACAAGAAGGGCGATGTTTCTCCGCCTCCACCTCGGAATTTGGGGAAGGAAATGGGCGACACTCTGGCCAAGCAGATAGAATTAGCTCCGGACCTTTTAGCGGCGGAAAAAGAGACTCGCCCTGAATACGCCGACCTAGAAAAGCAAATCCAACTGGGGCTGCTCGGCATCCCCGGAGGCATAGGGCTGCTCGAAGCTTACGAGGACTACATCGCCCCGAGCTTAGTTCGGCAAGAACGGGCAGGAGTTCAGGGCGACATCGATATGCTTCGCGAGCTTGGCCCGCAACTGGTCGAGGCTCAACGAGCCGCCGACCCATTGGCCGAAAGCCTCCGCCAGAGCGTAATGACCGAGGCCCTCGAAGACATGCAGGCGGGGGGAGGAATGACCGCCCAAGAAACTCGCGATACGGACCAGCAGGCTCTTGCAATGGCGGCCCAGCGAGGTCTGGTCGGGCAGAACGTGTCCGACTACGCCAGAATGAAAGCCAAGATATCGGGCGATAGAGGAGCCAAGGCCCAGCGAATGCAAAATGCGTCCGCAGCCTTCGGGATGGGATACGGCGATCCTCTGCTCGCTCTGACGGGCCAGCAGTTCAACACCGGCTCAAACGTCGCCAACCAATTCGGAACTGCGGGATTCGGACTCGACGCCTCGCCCGCAATCTTTAATCCGGAATCGGCTTACGCCGGAGCGCTGGCCACGCAAAACTGGCAGGGCGACATGGACGCTAGGGCGGCCTCGGCTGCTAATCAGTCGGCAATGACGTCTGCTTTAATTAGCGGGGGGGCAGCTATGGCTACAGGCGGACTTTCCGAAGGCGGCAGGTGGGCAAAATAAGGAGGAAAAAACTATGGCAAGAACACCATTTTTCGGAAGAGGACCAGCGCCGCAGATAGCCCGCATGGATATGCAGGCCGCCACGGCGCCGGGCAGAAACTGGGGCGAGGCGTTTAAGTCGATTGGCCAGACGGTGGGGCAGGCGGTCGAAAAGCATCGCGAGCATAAGAAAGCAAAAAAGAAGGAACGCGACTTCATCGACTCTTTCGAGGCTCGCATTTCCAAAAGTCCCGAGTTCGCGAAGAGTCTCGGGCTAAATCCGGACGACTCGGTAGAAGTTCGCCTAGCCGGTAAGACCTATTTCAACAACCCGGAAGCCCGGCAATTGTCTGAAGACTTTTCCCGCTTCCAAGAGAAGGACAGGGCGAGGAAGGGGGCAACGGAGTATCTGGACTTAATGCTGCCTTCGCAGGCCGAGACTGTCGAGCCTTCGGATTCTGGAATTAGAGACTTTTTCGCCCAAGGGCGGGCTGACGCTGCGGCGGCGGGGCTAGGCTCGGTCCGATCTCCTTCCGCTTTTACCGCTCGACTTGAGGGGATGCCGCCAATCAAAAGCCCGGAGGCCAAGCAAATGCTACTAGGCCGCCAGCTTGAATTGCAGAAGGCAGAGACTGCGGGGAAACTCGCCGAGCGTGAGTTGGCCATCAAGGAGGGGACGGCAAACTACGCCGGACTGAAAGCCGGGTTGGACGTTAAAGCAGCCATGCAAAAGCCCACCGCAGACCTACGCAAAGAGTTTATAGCCTTACCAAGCGTAAAGGACTTCAACAAGGTCAACGCCGCTTACGAAAAAGTGAAAGTTGCCGCAAAAGGGGCAGGCCCCGCAGACGACATTTCCTTGATATTCGGCTACATGAAGATTCTTGATCCGGGCAGCACGGTCAGGGAAGGAGAGTTCGCCACTGCGGCGAATGCCGGAGGCGTTGACACAAAAATCTGGAATCTTTTCAATAAATTAAAAACGGGCGAGAGATTAACGCCTGATCAGCGGGAAATGTTTAGGAAATCCGCAGAAGATACCGCCCAAGCGCAGTTCGATGAACTTGCCAGCTACGTGGATTTTTATTCCGACGTAGCTGGAAGGCAAGGGGCGGTGGTCGAGGATATAGTGCCGGCCGAGTTCCTAGAGATTCGCCGCACCGGATTGTCGGGGGACAGGGCCGTAAAGGCCCCGACGAACAAACCGGGTTCGACCTTGCAGACAGTACTCCCCGGAGGGTCGGTCGAGGGCGTCACGATTGTCGGCCCCGGACCTCCGGGCTTTCTTATAGTAAAGGATGGCGCCGGGGAGTTTCACAAGATTCCGGCCCCGGATACGGTTGACCCGGACCCTCGGAAAGCATTTCAAGGAACGCCTTGGGAGAAGCAACTCTAAATCTCTATGGCAGCCTCTCCTTATCCGGTAGCCAGTCCCCTGACACAGGAGGATTTTAACTACCTAGAAGCGGCCTCGCGTCCAGCGATGCCGTTAAGTCTGGAAGACATGACTTCCAGCTACGAACTTTTCAAGACCCTCAAGAAAGAAGGGGCGTTCAAGGGGAACGTCGCCAAGGCGGAAGGCGTTATCGATACCGGCGTTGAGGCCGGGAAGATGATATGGGAGGGCGGCTCGCATTTACTCTCCGACATATTCTCATGGGACGAGGACGAGGAGGGCAACGTAACTGCCCTCGGGATGCTGCCGTACTGGGGCAGGGATGCGTTTCGACGTGTAACGGGCGGCAGGACCAACCAACAAATCGCAGAAGCGGAAGCCACTGCCCAGCAGACCGGCGGTAACGTCCTGCTGAACTGGAAACACTTAAAGACCGGCGGGGGCAGAGTAATCGACCGCATGATGATGGACGACGACTCCGAGGAAGACCTCCAGTCGTCTTACAAGTACTGGAAGCGTGTAGCTGAACTGGAAAAGCAACGAGCAGGCGTAGCCGTAGAATACGCCAAGGACGACGACTGGAAAACCGCAGGTATGCAGCCCGAGATCGTCGAGTTGATGGCATCGGGAAAAGCTACGCCGGACCAGAAGGCGGCAATGGGCGGCTCACTCATCATGGACCCGGTGAACTGGATTCCGTTCGGGGTGGCGGCGAAGGCCCTCGGGGTAGGCGGCAGAGGTACTCTGACGGGGGCCAACCGAGCGCTGATTCAAGACACTTTGAAAATGATTTCCCAGCAGCGCGCGCTGGAGCAAGTAGCGAAAGCGGCTCCGGGGTCGGTCCAAGGCGGGCGCGTTGGGGGTAGGGCAGGACTTCAGGCAGGCCGCGAGGCGGTTCGGGCCGGCGAGGCTATTCAAGTCCTCGAACGGAAGATAGCCGAGAATGCGGCCAAGTTGGCTCCAATCGCCAAGAAGCGGGACATTGGCCTGCGAGCATTTGCCGAAGGGCTTGAGGAGGGAAGCCCAGCAAGACTAATGATTGAGAACGCCTTGGAGGGCGTTCCGATCAAGAGCAGCGCTCCCCTTGCCGCCACGGTGGTCGGAGGCGCGACTGTAGCCGCAGGAAAAACCGCCGAGAACATAGGGTCCGTCCTCGACTTCCTTTCTACCATTGCCCCCGAAACAGCTATCACTCTTTTGGGGAAATTTGGAATGTCGGAAGAAGCCGCCGCCAGTCTGATGCAAGGCAGCGCATCGAAGTGGGGAATGAGGGGGGCGGCAGGAGCGGGCGCATTCGCCCTTTTAGGGGCCGACGAAGATGACGTTTTGCTGGCTATGGCAACGGCCCTCGGCCCTGCGTTTCTTTCCCGCTATGGCCGCGACATGGCCTTGGCGGGAAGGGAGATGATGAAAGCGGAGCAGTACTTGCCCTACTTCAGAAGACTTCGCTCGACCAATCCCGAGCGCCTCATAGACCAAGCTATAGACAGAACTACGTTAGGCTCGACGTACGGATCGAGCTTTCGCCGGTCTTATGGGGCGGCGGAGGGCGGACTCAAGAGAAGGGCCTTTGGACTTACCGACGAAACGGGAGCAATCGGCAAGCTAGGCCCCGGCTCGGCCCAGTTGGCCCGATTTTTAGATGACAGTAAGCTCGGCAGGATTGCCGAAACAGGAGGACGCATCGGAGCAGCTACAATCCCCGCCGCCGGAATAGGCGCAGGATTCGGGTACGTCGCCGGAGGAGGGGAAGACATAGACCCGACCCTCCAAGGGCTTGGCATGGGGTTGACGCTTGGCATGGGGGGAGCCGCCTTCGGGCATTTCCGCAGGTTCGACGACCCCGCTCAACTCGTTAAAGCCCGCTATGGCGATTGGCTCCACTTCAAGGACAACTACCTTCCGGCAGGGCAAAAAGAGGCGTATTTCAAGTTGCCGCGAGAAAAGCAACTCGCGATGGCCTCGATGCAGTTGCGCCACCCCGACCTCGTCATGCATTTCGAGAACAAGGGGAAGGACGGCTCGCCGGGGCATCACTACGTCGAAGACCAGACGAGCCATATCGCAATAAACGTAGACTCTCCCCGCGCGCTGGAGTTCGTCCTTTCCCATGAAATCATCCACGACATCGACAAACGAGGCGGGATGCAGAAATTCGACGACATTCTCATCGGCAATCCCTTGACAGAGCAGCCCGGAGTTTATTCGGAACGAGTCACGCCCGAGACTAAGTCAAAGTACCCCGACTTGGAAATAGGCGAACCGATCCTAATCGGGGAGGCGGGAAGTCCGACCAATCCTCGCCGTTACAAGACCAACTCCGACTTTGAGGCCCTTCGCAAGGACTACGGCGAACCGATAGGCGCTACCGAGGGTGCGGAGGGCGTAGTGATGACCGACCATAGGACGGTCAGGGAAATCGTAGCCGAGCATGGCCCCGACTTCCTCCTGAAGGACAAACGCCGCTACCGCGACCTGCACGAAGGGCCGCTGGGAGCGATGATGCGCACACTCATGGAAACGGAGTTAGTCCAAAATCGTCCCCTACTCAAGAATTTGATCGGCATTCTCGGTGGAGGCTTTCGGCCCGAAGGCCCGCTAATGGCCGACAATGCCATCTTCGGCAAACTTCGCAGGACGCCTGCCGTGACTGAATTGATACGCAAGTACAACCGAAAGCTCGAAGGCTTGGACCCGGAGACAAGAGCTAAGAAGTTTCCACTCCCCGAAAGCGAAAACACTTTTGAGGTCAAGGGAGCGGACTTCGCCAAGCACCCCGGCTTGCAAGACCTTCTCCGCGCCGGCACGTTTTTCCGAGTTAACCAAGACGGCACTCTTTCGACCAGTCATGCAATGACCCCTCGCGAGAGGACCAAGTACAACAAGAGCTTTTCGGAAGCCTTGAAGATCGCCATTGAAGATGCCGACGCCAAGGGCGAGCTATCGGCAGTCCACGTTAGACCCTCCGCTAAAGTCGAGGGAGCCTTCGAGGGAACGTTTCTTTCGGACAAAGTGATCGACGCCGTCGAGCAAGCGGGAGGATGGAGCAAGGAACAGATCGGTCTTCTTAGAAACTTAAACGAGAAACTGAAGTCCGGCGAAGGGAATGAGTATTTAATCTCTTACTTCAAGGCGACGACCAAAGGCGGTCGGAAGTACGTTAACGCCAAAGTCGAACATTTGACCGAAGTCCCCTACGGGATTGAAATCACGAAGGCGGGCAACATCAACTTTCGCACCGTTTCCATCGACCAACTCGTCAAGAACGTCGAGAAACTGGTCAGGACGCAGAAGGCCGAGGTAAGTCGCCTGTACGGGTCTGACGAGGCCCTCGCCAAGGATTTGATCCTAGACGACTTGGATACTTACCACCGCAACCACGCCGCAGGACGACCCGGAGCGACTGGACTTCATGCCGACCCTCAAATTGCCGAGGCAAGGCGCAACCTGCTGAACTCGGCGTTCGGCGAAGGCCGCAAAGGCCAACTGGACGCCAACCCTTGGCTTGCCGGCCTTACGGGAAGTAAGGCCACTAGACCCGTCTACCGTTCTCGCCGTATCGAACGCATTGGCAAAGTGGTTCAACTTTCGGGCAAGAGGCCAATCTCTTACGAGAAGATTGCCGAGAATTTCATGCCCCGCCGAAAACCCAACCAACCCGACGACACGATTCCGCTTCCATTCGACGAGCTTCCCGGCGACAAGCCCGGCGAAGGCTTCGGGCGAATGATAAACGTCGACCGGACCAAGGCGGAGATGGCTGAGGCCAAGAGGCTGGCGGACGAAGCCCAGGACGGCTTTTCCAGTTCGGGCAACGTTCGCTCGAAGGATGCTTATGGCCGGGACAAGTTGTTTATGCCGGCTAGAAACGCTGCGAAAAAATCAATTAATAGAAGGCAAGTTTTGAAATTATTGTCTTTAGCTCCATTCGCTCCATCTATAGCTCTGAAAACCACAAAAATGGTCGGGAAAAGATTTCCAGTTAAAGATAGAGAGCATTTACTAGCATTAAAAGAGGAACTTGAGGGCTTTCGGCAAAACCTTCAAGACGACAATTTGATGGAAAGTCCGAATTATGAAGACATTTTATCCATACAAGAGAAAGTCGATAAATTGCTTGTGTCAAAGGTTGTCCCAAAAGAAATTGAATTTTCGTCTAACTTTGAAGCAGAGTTTGCCCACGATGCTTGGGATAATGTTGCCACTTTTAACGAAAATAAAAATTGGCCGGAGCCGCCAGAAATATTTCAAAAATCTTCGAGGCCGTCCGAAGCAAATTTTGACAACATTTTAGCAAGTCTGGCGGATATTCTTCAAGATTCTCCGTTAAATGATTCGATAAAAGCTAAAATCGACAAGTTAACGCTAGACGAGATTTTACGGCTTTTAGAGGGCAAACAAGTAGAACTAAAAGCAGAAAGTGGGATTATTCCTATCCAGATAGAATCTGGTAAAATAGAAGTTATTAGCAATCGCGGAACGTTCGACGCCGGCGATCCGAACATGCTTTTTATGCCGGCCGCCTACCACGGGACTCCGCACACGTTCAAGGCCGAGGAGGGAGCGCCGCTGGGCCGATTCAGGTCGGCGCAAATCGGAACGGGCGAGGGAGCGCAAGCCTATGGGCATGGGCTTTACTTTGCGGGGTCAAAAGAAGTCGGAGAGTTTTACCGGAGCCAGTTGTCCCCATCCGTCACTAAAGATTTTAAGCTTGGGACTATGAACATCATTAAGAATGAAGTTCCAATAGACTATTCCCCGCACTTGCTGGAAAAAGTTTACGGGGCAGAGGCAATCCCGAGGGCGGCATTGATCGAAAGTTTGTTGATTGATGAGGGAACGATAAAACGAGCTTTTTTAGAAGATGGGAAAAGAGGGGCCGAGCGAGAAATAAAAAAAGTAATAAAAGACTTTTTAGAAGTATACGAGGACAGCCCAAGCTATCAAAAAGTCGGAGAGAAAGCCCTCAAAATGCCGATCAATTACCGAGGGTCGGAGACAGGCTCCCTCTACAAAGTCGAACTCGCCCCGAAGGAGAATAAATATCTTCTCTGGGACAAGCCTTTGTCCGAGCAGCCGAAGGGGGTAAGGGAGAAGTTGGAGGCCGTATCCGAAAACTTAAACTCGAAAATGTTCGACGGCTTTTTGAAACAGCCGGATAAATTTGACGGAAACGAGGTATATGGAAAGATTTCCGATCAGTTTCCGGGTACTTTCGGCAATGTTGATGCGCAGGCCGCCGCCTCCGCCGCCCTAAGAGAAGCCGGCATCCCCGGCATCAAATACCTAGACGGCTCGTCCAGATCGAAAGGGAAGGGCGACTACAACTACGTCATCTTCGACGAGGCCGACGTGGCCATAACCGACAAGCTCTTTATGCCGGCCGCAAAGCCCGAGAGCGTGTCGCCGAATACGGTAAGGGAAGGGGACGTGGTCCGCCTAAACGAGGAGTCCTTGCGACTCTTCATGCCTGCCTCCGACAAGGTCAGGCTGGAGGACTACGCAGACCGCAAGATGTTCGCCTTGGCCTCGGACAGGCTGGGCATCGGCAGAATGCTTACCGGCCCGAAGGGTAAGAAGAAGGAATTGACCATCGATGCCCAAGGCGGCCGAGGATTCATGCAAATCTTCAACGGCGGCGGATGGGCGTTCAAAGGGAAACAAACCGCAGATAATTTTATAAAGAGAGTCAAAGACGTGGCAGGCGGCGACGATAGTGTCGTCGTCGGCATTACGATTCTTAGCGATCTCAATCATCTTCATTCGGCATACGGGCAACTGGCATATACCAATGCGCTACGAGCCGCCATAGAATCGGGAACGATTACCGAGGGCATGGCGAACAGGCAGATTCGAGAAATCGTCAAACGCATCAAGCAGGCCAAGACCAAGAAGCCTTTGCCGGCAGAGTCTCGCAAGGTCGTCGAGGCTATTAAGAACTTCGCCGACTTCGAGAAGGCCGTGAAGGCCAAGAAAATCAATTTCAACCTCATGGCGAAAGTTCGCGAGAAGGCCGAAGGGAAGACTTTGCCCTTAACGGCAACGGAAGCTGCGAAGTTGGAACTGGACGTCCCGAGCATCGCGAAGGACATTGCCGACCCTGAACTCGTCGGAGCGGATTTCGGCAAGGTCGTAGCCCTGCTGGAAGTACCCGTCAACCAAACGCCCAAAAAGACCGACTTCCATTATTCTTACCCGTATACCATTGAAGGCCATAAGATAGGCTTTCTCGAAGAGTTCGCCGACGTAGGCGAGCTTACTTCCGATCCCAAGGTAAGAACAAAGCAGGGGCGTATCACGGCTCAACCGTTGCAAACCGTCATGCCGGAGTTCGACAGACTTCGAGGGAATCGGTTTATGCCTGCCAAATAGGCAGCATTGCCCGATCCAGCCGAGCGAATTACCTCGGCTAAACATGCCCATAATTATGCGCTAAATTCGGCGCGGAGTTATGCCCGGAAAGCTATTTCGCTTGTGTCAGTTTTGTCCTGTAATGGCAAATAACGGCATTTTAGGCTTGTTTAGTGGCATTTTTTGGCTAAGTTCCAACGCAAGCGATAAACGATATATATGACTACTAAGAAAAGAGAAAACGCCAACGATTGGAAAGTGATCATTTCCTTTGACGGCGAAACGAGAACGGCCTTCGCAAAGCATGAGTTACTCCTAAGAGTGAAATTTTCGGAGGCGGTAAAGCGTCACTGGAAGGAATCGGCTCTCATGCGATTCGACGAGGCCGAGCGACTCGACTCTAGCACGTGGTACGGAAAAACCTATACCGCCAGCGGGAAGCAATTAGAATATAAAGTCATCTGGAAGGTCGATCTCATCAAGCAGGCAGCCGCTCGGCTAGGGGCTTTGGGCGGGGCGGCGGGGCGAGGCGTATCTAAAAGGCGCGGAAACTCCGAATATTACAAAAGGTTGAGAGCAAAGCAAAACAAGAGGAAAAGATAAGAAAGTAAATTTGTGCAATTAGCTCAAAAAAAAAACAGATAAGTTCATCTTCTAGATTAAGGGTAAAGTGCAAAAAAGTTTGAACATAAACAAATTTAGTCCAGTCTCAGCAATCGTAAGCCAAATCGACCTAAAGGAAGACAGGCTGGACATAGGAGTTCGCCCTATATGCAATATATGCAGAAATCGCGCAAAATGTGTGAATAACTTTTATCCAGTCTGTCTTCGGAAAATTAATCCGAATGACAGAGACAACATCCCAGAAAGAGAAGCCCCTACTAATAACCAGAGAGGAGACTATGAATCTCCTCCAGTGCGGACCCAGAACTTTAACACGTTGGGCGTCCAAATTCAAATTTGCGAAGCTCGGGCGAAATTACGTCCGGGCTGACGTTGAGAAGAAAGTCGCTGCCCTCTGCCGGGAGGCGGCGTGAGGATTACGCTCGCATCCGATCCCGGCAAGTCCGGCGGCTACGCCGTGGCATTCGGCAGCCTCGACAAGGTCGAGCTTTACCCTTGGTCCGAGGAGGACGAGTGGCTCGCCTACCTCGACGAGTTGTTTAACTACGAGGACTCGACAGGCGTCGAGGCTATCGTCGAGCTTGTCCCTCCCTTCGTTGGCAAGGCCGTTCCCGGCCATACCTCTTTCAAGCTAGGCTATAACTACGGCTTTATATGCGGGAGCATTAGGGCAATGCGAATCCCGCTCCACCTTTCCCGGCCGCAGGACTGGCAGAAAGGATTGCCGGGTTTACAGGGGCTTTCCGGCAATCCCCGCAAAAAGAAACTTCGCGATCATGCGGTCAGGCTCTTTCCGAAGCTGAAGGGCGTAACGCTGAAGACCTGCGATGCTTTATTAATTTTGAATCACCATCTTTCTCATTAACTAAACCAATAACTAAACTGAATAAATAAATATGGCTATATTAACTCCAAACACTTCTTCAGCGGACGGCCCCATAACTGGCTGGCCGGTTGAAGGACTCGCCCCACAAGGGCAACACGTCGTCGTCTGTCTGGACGTCAAGGACACGCTAAACCATCAACGCCCGACTTACGAAAACCCGGAAGTCATCGAAACAATCGATCTGACCCGATTTCTTTTCGGATTGCCTGACGGCACAATGATCCAGACCGGCGAAATGAAAATCTCGGCCCATGAGAAAAGTCGGCTAATGGCTTTCCTGACAGGCTGGCTTGCCGGCCCTCCGATCATGGACGGCACGTGGGACTACTGCTCGCTAAAAGGCACTGGGGCGATGATCACCATCGTCCATAAGGTTAGTCAGAAGGGTAGAACCTATGCCGACATCGCGAGCGTCTCTCCCGTCATGGACCAGCTCGCCGGGCAAGTCCCGCAGTTAGCGAACTTCCAGATTCCCGTGTCGTCGGGAGTGGCTCCTGCCGCCCAGCCTGCTCCGCAGGTTCAGCCGGTTCAGCAGGCCGCTCCCGTTCAGCAGGTTCAGCCTGCCCCGCAGGCCCAGCCGCAAGTTCAGACCCAGCAAACGGCTCCCGGCTTCACTCAAGTCCAATCGCCTCCGTTCTGATGGGGACGCGAGACAAGTCTGCCTTTAAGCGCGGCAAGAACTACAAAAGGGCGGGGAAGCACGGGGAAAAGAACAAACCCACGCAAGGCGCGTTCGGCTCGAAAAGCCGGGAGAAGCGCAAGGCGGACGCCAAGGCCGAGGAGGAGGAGTTTCTTGCTGACCGCGAGAAAGCCCTCGCCCAGTTGAACGTCGCGAACCTGAAAGGAAAAACTCATGCGTAAATTCATCCGAAAAACAATCCACCGACTGCTCGTCGTAAGGCGAGCGGTCAGGGAGGCACTCCGACCATGGCGGTATTAAAGGAAAAGCCGAAAGTCGGCGGGAGTCATTTCTATGACCTCGCCGGCAAGGCTTGCCATTCGCAGGTCGGCAAGAACAAACTGGAGCGTAATACTACTTTGCGCGATGCCAGAAAGCTGAATCTGCTTCCCAGCGTTACCGGCATAACAGGCATCTTCGCAAAGCCGGGGCTGGAGCGGTGGAAAAGAAATGAGTTATGCCGGATAGCCTTCGAGCTGGAGCCGATTGACGGCGAGAGTCTTGAAGACTTTACGGATCGATGCCTCGTAGCGCACCAGAAGCCGGTGGAATCGGCGGCGGACTTCGGGAGCGAAATCCATGATGCCATCGAGAAGTATTTCGACGGCAAGCCTATCCCCGATCACCTGCTGGAGTACGTTCAGCCGGCCTTCGATTGGAAACAGAAAAACCAGTTGGAGTTCATCGAGCGGGAAAAGATTCTGGTCAACCCGCAACACGGGTTCGCCGGAATGTGCGATATCGTCGGTAAAGGCCCGGATGGTCAGCAGTTCATTATCGACTGGAAAACCCGGAAGACGAAGCCGAAGGTTAAAGTAACTAGTTACGACTTTCAGGTTCACCAGATAGCGGCCTACGGCGGGACTTACTTCGGGGAGAAGGAAATTCTCGAGTGTAGGGTATATGGCGCTAACTGCTACATATCATCCACCGAGCCGGGACGCTTCGAGGTAATTAGCTACAAGCCCGAAGAGCTGGCCGAGGCGTGGAAAGCCTTCGTCGCCGCCTGCGAAATCTGGCGGAGTCTTAAAAAGTACGATCCGAGGCCGGGGCAGTGACTCGAATCCGATCAAAGAATTACGAGGCCATTGGCTTCAACGGGGAAAAGGTGGACTGCAAAGGGTCAGTCTCGATCTGCGTCTGGGCAACGCCCGAGTTCAAGCGAAAAGTTCGCATCTTGGCGGCTAAATCGGGGGATGGCTATTCGGTCAGCCAGTACTTGCGTCTGCTTCTTGCCGAGAAGCTGGAGGAGTTGGATGAAGAAGTTTAACGTAATAGAAATTTGCGCCGGGGTAGGCGGCTTTGGACTAGGCTTTGAGCCGTACGGGCAGGTACTGGCCGCAGTCGAATGGGACAAGGCCGCCGCCGGCGTTTACAAATATAATAATCCGGAAGTCGAAATGTTCTGCGATCTGACCGAGGTACGAGCTACGGACCTGCCTTGGGATGCGGACGACTTAGTCATATGTGGCGGTACGCCCTGCCAAGCCTTCTCGATTGCCGGCCTGCGCGGCTCTCTTTCGGACGACCGGGGCAATCTCGCCTTAACCTTTAACAACTTATGTAATGCAATCGACGATCTTCGACTTAATGCTGGAAAAGAACCGGCAATCATCATCTGGGAAAACGTCTGCGGAGCCATCAACACCGACGACAACGCATTTGGATGTATCTTGGCAGGAATGGCTGGAAGTGATGCCCCCCTCGTTCCAGTCGGAGAGCAGCGCTGGACAAACGCAGGTGTGGTTGTTGGCCCGAGACGAGCCGTCTCTTTCCGGGTACTCGACTCCCAATACTTCGGAGTGGCCCAACGCAGGCGAAGAGTCTTTGCCGTTGCTATCGGAGGTGCTCGAAAGTGGGCCGCACCTTCAGCGCTTATTCCTTTCCAAAAAAGCCTGCCAAGGAATCCGAAGGCGCGCGAAAGCTCGGTCGAAGGTTCTTCCGGAAATGCTGGATCGAGCGCTACGGGAGCAAGCAGAGACGTAGCCCAAGGCGCGGACGTCTACAACGGCGAGATTACCGGCGAGACGGCGGCGACTGTTACCAGCGCCACGGGCATCGCGAATGCGAGCGGGCCGAAGGTGATGGCGGTAGATACTTTGAATCATACGACAGGCGACGTTAATCAGACGCTGAAAGCCGCGAGCGGCGGTAAAAACGAAAGCTTAGGGGTAGTCTGCTCATGGAATGGTGACGTCACCCCAAAATCCTCCGAAGACGTGAGCGTTACTTTGCGTAGCCAGCAGGGTGGGGAAGGAGTTGGCGTGGCGCACGAAACTGGCCAAGGCTACTGGCAGGAGCATGAGCATTCAGGCTGCTTGAGGGCAGAGGGCGAAAATCGCCCTAGCAGACCCTCTCATGTAGTCTGCTCATGGAACGGCGACGTAACGCCCAAAGCCTCCGAGGACGTGAGCGTTACGCTTCGTAGCCAGCAGGGCGGCGAGGGCGTTGGCGTGGCTCAGGGGCCGGAAGGGCCGTGCTACGAGAATCATCCGGGCGATAGTCGCGTAACTGATTCGGGCGAGTTAGCGCCGACCCTGACGAAAAGGAACGGCACGGGCGGAGGGAATTTACCTTTTATTAAAGATTCGCAAAACCTAACGGTCCGCCGGCTCTCGAGCGTAGAATGCATGAGGCTTCAGGGCTGGCCGGATACTCATTGCGACTTCAAGATGGAGCTGGAGCTGGACGGCAATCGCTGGAAGCCCACGGGCAAAGCGGTAAAGCAGGCCGAAGGGCCGAAGTACAAGCAGGCGGGCAACGGCGTGACGGCCAACGTGGTGGCCTACATAGCAGGTAAACTGATGGATGCTCTCTCGAAGTGAAAGGCAAAGTATTCAGCCTGAAGACCGAGGCCAAGGGAGCCATCGCCTCGCACAAGCCGGGCCATCCTTCCAGCCTCGAATGGACTCCCGGCCCGCGAATGTCGGCCTCGGACAAGATAAAATTTAACTGGTGCGCCGAGCAGTTCTTTATTCGGCGAGGACTTCAGCCCCCTTGGGCGAGGAGAGAAATTAAAAAACATGGAAAATGAAACTATATACAAATGCCGGCGGGAGACTGTCATTCTGGAAAAGGATGGCCGTGAGGCTACGCTCACTTTTGACATCGATGCGGACGCTTGGCGTCTGGAGGCGGAAACGTTTACCAGCCTCGAAGACGGCATTCGATCCGCCGAGTGCCTCTTGGCCCCCCCAGAACTAGAGGAATGATAGCCCTCGATACGGAAACTTTCTGGTCCGCCCAGTATTCGATTACTCGGCTCGGGCTTGATCGCTATGTTATGCATCCGCAGTTCAAGGTAACGCTGGTCAGCCTGTACTCGCCGGACTTTGAGTGGGTAGGAACGCCCGACCAACTGCCGGTCGAGCGGTTGGCCGGCGAAACGATATTGGCCCATAATGCTGACTTCGACGCCACGGTTTGCCGGATGGCCATCTCGAAAGGCCAGATGCCGGAGTTTCAAGCCTCGAGGTGGATTTGCACGGCGGACATGGCCGCATGGCATCAGTTTCCCCGGAGTTTGAAGGGAGCCTACAAACATTTATTCGGCGAAGACTTGTCGAAGGATGCGAGGGACGAAATGCAGGGGCTGACGCCGGAAGTCATTGCGGCCAATCCTGCCTTTCGGGAATACGCCCTGTCTGACGCCCGAGCCAGCTATCGGATTTACGAAGCACTCGCCCCGAGCTTTCCGGAGTTCGAGTATTTGCTCTCGGAGCTTACTCGCATAATAGCCGCTCGCGGACTTCCGGTAGATTCCAAGCTCTGCCAGTCCTTTATCGACAAGCTGGATAAGGAAATGGACAAGTGCGAGGCCGCGATCCCTTGGCGGTCGGGCCATAAGCCCGCCCCGATAACTTCGCCTCTTGCCCTCGGCGATGCCTGCAAGCTCGCCGGCATCGAGCCGCCTACCAGCACGAACGAGGACGATCCTGCCTGCATGAAGTGGAAGTCGGCCAACCCGGAACAGGCCATATGGCTCGATGCCATGAGCGGATGGCGGAAGGCGAATAAGTTGCAAGAGTCGCTTTACGGCCTAATTCTTCGGAAGCGTCCCGACAGTCGAGTAAGCACTCGCCTGAAGTTTTGCGGGGCGCAGCATACTGCCCGCTTTTCCGGGTCAGGCGGCTTAAACTTTCAAGCGATTCCTAGGGGCGAAATCAAGGGGATTAGCATGAAGAAATGCTTGGCCGCTCCAGCGGGCAAAGTCCTCGTCTCGGTTGACCTGTCCCAGATCGAGCCGCGAATCCTTCATTGGCTCGCCGGCGACATGGAGTTCCTGTCGCTGGTAAGCGGAGGCATCGACCTGTACGAGGCTCATGGGCGGGCGTCAGGACTCTATAACGAGGACGAACCCATGAAAGACTTTGCTCCGGAGCTAAGACATCTTTGCAAGGCCAGAACGCTCGGTCTGGGCTATGGCTGCGGGGCCGGCAAATTCGCCTCAGTCGCGGAAGCCCTGACCGGCGGAAAGCTCAAGCTCACGCCGGCAGTAGCTCGCCAGCAAGTGACTGCCTACCGCCAGCAGAATCCTCTGATCATTGCCTTATGGGACAAGGTCGAGGCGTTCGTTCGTCAACAGGCCAAGAACGAAGCCGAGTGCGCAGTCATCGAGACTCGATCCGGCAAGCCGATTCGATACTGGGACGTCGAGTTTTCTGGAAAGAAGGACGAAATGTCGGCGGCGACAGTCAAGGGCGGCCCTCGCAAGAAATTGTATGGCGGCCTGCTGGTCGAGAATCTCGTCCAATGCACGGCTCGCTGCGTGTTCGGCGAGATGCTCATAAAGGCGGAAGCCGCCGGCCTCCCGGTCTGCCTCCACGTCCATGACTCGATAACGGTCGAAGTGGCGGAGTCGGAAGGGCAGGCGGCCCTCGACCTTCTGGTCAAGATTATGAGCGAAGCCCCGGCGTGGGCGGAGGGACTGCCGCTGGCCGCCGAGGGCGATATTAGGAGGCACTACTGATGAAACGCTTTTTCGAGTACGCCATCCACTGGGGTTTGTTCCTTTTAGCCATCGCCGTCTGGGTCTGGATTTTGACGGGCTTCGTATTCGCAGTTTTTTTACCATTACGATGAACATGAACGAACGACTAATCGGCCTTTGCGGTCCTAAAGGCGTGGGCAAAACGACCTTCGCGAAATTACAGGACGCCCGAGTCCTCTCATTCGCCAGCCCAATCAAGCGAATGTTGAAGCAAATCCTACCGCCGGGCGACTGGCTCGGAGAGCGAAAGGAGGATCAGCTTCCGGGCTTTCCCGAGGGTATAACGGCCAGAGTCGCTCTACAGACCTTGGGTACGGAATGGGGGCGGAATCTGGATTCGGACATCTGGGTAAAGGCCGCCATGCGGGAGGCCGAGTATTTTCTGCATACCGATTCCAAAGTAATCTTCGACGACGTTCGCTTCGCAAACGAGGCCGTGGCCATCCGGCAAGCCGGCGGGAAGGTTTACCGGGTAAGCCGGAAGGATTTTGAAGTATCAAATGATACTCATATTTCAGAACTCGGTTTGCCCGAGGAGCTGATCGACGGCGAGGTGGAAGTATGAAAGTCGAAGTGACTGAAACGTTTTCTTTCGAGGCGGCCCATCGCATAAGTGATAGCCGTCCCGAGTATAATACTATTCATGGCCACTCCCATGAGGTACTAGTGACTATCAAAGGTAAAGTGAAGACGTCGCAGGGCTGGCTTGTCGAGCAGAGTGAGTTTCGCAAAATTGCAGGATTCCACATAAAGCGGCTAGACCACAAGTATTTGAATGAGATTTTTGATAACACTACTGCCGAGGGGATAGCCAGCCATCTGCTATACGTCATCGGGAAATCCGACTGGCCTCCCGGCGTAAAGGTAAAATCCGTAGAAGTCAGGAAAACTACTACTCGGGCAAAGGCTTCGGCATGAAGACGAGACTAGTATATTTAGCCGGCCCGATCTATGACTGCGACGACACGTGCGTCGAGTGGCGGAAGACTGCTGCGAGGATTTTGAGGAGCAAAAAGATAATGACCCTTTCCCCTATGAATCGGGACTATCGAGGGCGTGAGCATGTCCCGCTCATCCAAAAGTTAATCGTGGAGAAGGACAAGAAAGACATAATGATGTCCGATACTTTACTCGCTTTATGCGAGCAGCCTTCTTTCGGGACTGCGATGGAAATCCTGTTCGCTTGGTCGTTGCAGAAACAGATCGTAGTCGTTTCGAGCTACGGCTCCCCTTGGATCAAGTACCATGCTAGCGTAATGTTCAAGACGCTGGACGAGGCCATAGCTTCTTTATCTTTTCCGGAATGATACATTATCATGGCATGGCTGGGGCTGGGAAAACTAGCGATCACGTCGAGCTGGCGTCAGGTCGGCATGTATTTGTGAGTTTCGCAAAGCCATCCGTTCTGCCGTTAGTCGCGGCCACATGCTCGACCTTTGCCCTAGACAACGGGGCATTCTCCGCATGGAAATCGAACAAATCGTATTCTTGGGAAAAGTTTTTCGACTTTGCCGAGGAGTGGGGCAGTCATCCCGCCTGCGATTTCGTCGTAACTCCGGACGTCATCGACGGCGGGGAGAAAGAAAACGACGACTTAATCGAGCAGTGGATTTCCCGAGGGCCGACCGTAGAGTTCGCTCCGGTCTGGCATATGCACGAATCCTTGGAGCGGCTGGAGCGACTTGCCGAACACTCCCGAATTTGCCTCGGCTCTTCCGGGCAATACCAAACGCCCGGAAGTTCCAAATGGTGGGAAAGGATGGAAGAAGCCATGTCGGCAATCTGCGAGTCGGGAAGGCCGAAAACAAAGCTTCATGGATTGCGGATGCTTGACCCGAGGATTTTCTCTAAACTCCCACTCCATTCGGCAGATTCCACGAATGCTGAAAGGAATGGACTACTCGAACAAAGGTTCGGCATGTACCCAGCCCCTTCTCGCGGTCAGCGGGCGGCGATAATAGCTGCCCGAGTAGAAAGCCAGCAAAGCGCAGGCAGTTGGCAAGAATCATTACAAGAAACGTTTAAATTATTATGACTGACGAACACGCCGACCCGGACGACCTCAAACAGGACTGGATCGACCGGCAAGCCCGCGAGGGCTGGACAACCTGCCCGGCCTGCGGGACTACCTTGCACGATGACGACGTAGCGGAAGGAACGACCTGCCTATGCCCCGACGACGAGACGTAGAGCGTATGGCCGCAGACGCTCGAATTGCGAACATGCTTCGCCGGAATCCGGGTAAGCCCTTTTCCGCTACGGAAATCGCCGAGACTGCCGGGCTTTCCTCAAGGACTATTCAGCGAGCGGAGGAGTCGGCCCTGCGAAAACTCCGGCGATTCCACGGCGGTACGCTTTCCGAATTTATTAATACCATAAGCGATGAAACTAAATAGCCAATATTCCACATGGGCCTCGAAGTACGTTTCGGGCGAACGCTTCCACGAATTTCTGCTTACCTTCACTTTGCAGATCGCCCAAGTGCTGCCCGACTTCGACGAGGCATACGCCTACTGCGAGAAGGCTCTGGCGAACTTCTCTCGGCGAGAGCTTCAGCCAGCCGAACTGACGAACGCTCTGGCCGGGGCTTACGCCAGAATCGCTCGAGGCGACGTAGGCCGTGGCCCTCGCCGGGAGTCGGTCGAGCCGACAGGAGATGTAGCAAAACACTACGGCAAGCCGGGTTCGGTCGAGATGTTAAAGGTCAAATCCTGTCAGGACTTCCTTTACGGAGACAAAACCGGCGAACTTTTGCTCGACCTGTTCGAGCCGGACGAATGGATTTCCATCGCCAAGAACGCCTTCGACTCGGAAGGCTCGGTCAAGACGGCTCTCGAATGGTCGGCTTGCCCGGACCTAGCTCGCTACGAATTTATTTGCCCGAACGTATTCAAGCCCGGAACGGATTCTAGGCGAAAGGAACACGCCGCCGGCTGGCGTTACATGGTCCATGAGATGGACGATCCCGGCGTAGATTTTGACCAGCAGGTCGGCCCGATTCTTGCCCTCGGCGAAATCCTCCCGCTGAAGCTCGTAACTTTCTCTGCCGGCAAGTCGCTTCATGCATGGTACTCGATGAAAAACCATCGAGACAAGGCCCGCGAGTTTCTGGACGCCTCCCAACGCTTCGGAGGCGATCCCGCCTTCGAGCGATTCACTCAACTTTCACGCCTGCCCGGAGGCACTCGCCCCGGCAAAGGCAGACAGACCATCCTATATCATTCCCTTAATGAAGCTTCCGCCCGAACATGAACTGCATGACGTCCTAGCATGGACCCTCGCCAATCCTCCAGTCCCCAGCCAGCCGAGCCAGACGACCGGCCAGCCCCAGCAGGCCCAGACCTTTACCGAGCAGACGCCCTACGTGGCCCATCCCTCGGACATACCGCCGGCTACTAAGCCCCTGCCCGAAATCTGGGACTGGGATCGCCTTATGGAGGAGGCCGATAAGCCGCTCCCGCCGGAAATCCTCAAAGACCTGCTCTGGAAAGGCTGCCGAATGTCCGTTGAAGGCTCATCCAAGGCCGGCAAGACGTGGACCTTGATGAACCTCGGCCTAGCCGCCGTCCAAGGGACGAGCTGGATGGGCATCAACGTAGTGAAGCCCTGCCGAGTGTTATATATGGACTTCGAGCTAATCGGTCGGTTCGCGGCTCATCGGATGAAGATGATTAAAAACGCCCTGAACTCGGGACGCCAGCCGAACTTCCAATACTGGCCACTTCGCGGCTCCTGCTACGAGTTCGCCCGTCTCAAAGAGCATCTTCTGGTCAGCGGTCGGCAGAAAGCCTATGATCTAGTCATCGTCGATCCCTACTATAAAGCCGCCGCCGGCCTAGACGAGAACTCCGTGGCCGACGTCACGCTCATCCTTCGAGAGATCGAAAAGTTTTCCGAGGAAACGGAAACGGCCATCGTCTATGCCCACCACTACTCCAAAGGAAACAAGTCGGACATCGACGCCATCGACCGGGGAGCCGGCTCCGGGGCATTCGCCCGCGATCCGGACGCCAAGGTCATGCTGACTCGCCACATGGAGAAGGATTGCCTGACCGTAGAGCCAATGACTCGCTACGCCACTTGCCCGGATTCCATCGTAGTGGAAACTACCTTCCCGACTTTCAAGCAGAGGAACGACCTCGATCCCGACGACCTGTACAACCCGGCCAAGCTCGAAGCCTACGAGCGGAAGCGGGACGGCGCGAAGCCCGGAGCCTCCGAAGGCCAGCCCTTCTGAATCCTTCGATTCCCCTAAACGACTGATACTCAGCCTGTCCGAACTTTTTTCCTAATGTTCCGATAAGCCCCCCCCACCTTATCGGAACATCCCGCCTGTCAAAGGGGCAATAAGGCCCACCCCCTTATCGCCCCCCCGTTTTCCTAGTAAATCAGAGGGATTCCTCCGAATTTACCAGCATGTAAAAACACGGGGAAGATCGAATATAAGTCCCACTGTCCAAGCGGCTCCGCCTGCCCGCCCACCCGGAAACACGGGTAAGCCTCGCCTCCGGCCTTGCCCGCGAGTCTTCGGACTCCCGGCTCTCCGGCCTGACGCTTTGACGCTTTGCCTGCTGATCCGGATATCCGGGCATGGCTCGCCCTTCGGGCTTCGCTCGGCTTTCTCCGGTCTTGCTTTTTCTACAGGCAATCACGGCATACCCAGTGCCTGCCGGTAGGACGTTGAGACGTTGTGGACCCTCTAAGGAGGCCACAACGTTTTGTCGAGACGGCCTCTGCCGACAAAGCCGGCCTTGTCGGAGGCAACAGGCTGGCCAAGTATGACCGGGATTGCCGGTAGGGCAGGTAAGTGAATTTTACTCCTATAGGTCAACCTGTCAACCCTCTAAATCGTTTTCCCTGTATACGTCTACTCGGCAGACAGGCACTCCTTCCGCCGGTTTGCCGGCTCGCCGGATGCCCGCAATACGAACTACCCTTACCATAGACATAAACAACGATACAACTTGAGCTAACGACTTCGCTCCGCTGGCCGGCAGGAGTTCGGCGGCGGACCATGCATTTATTCGGCCGGACTGCAATTAGGCATGTACGGAAAAGCGTACGTGGTCGGATTAGAAACTATATAGGCGCACACTTAAAAAGGCGCGCGCCTATATAGTTTGCCGCTCGCAAAGCCCAGTTGGAACGTGGCGGCGGGCATTTAATGCCGCCCGCCACCTCGATGCCTTGCAAAATCTTAGCCCTCGCAAAGCAAAGAATATATATAGGGCTTTGCTTTGCGACTCGACTTCGCAAAGTCCTCGCAAAGTCTCGCAAAGCCGACCACCTAAAAACCGCATGAATACTAGGATTCCTCGCAAAGCCGCCTCTTTGCGACTCCCGAAACGCCGGATCAGACCCGGCAAACAGGTTCAGACCCGGTCGAACCGGTCAGGACTTGGGCGGATCGGTAGGAGTAGGTGGGTCTGCCGGCAGGTCCACCACTTCCGCCTCGATCACCTCGGCCTTCTTCATCTCATCCAGCTCGGCCTTGACTTCGTCCAGAGTTACGGATCGCTTCACCTCGATGACCTGCGAAGGCTCGCCGTCCGCCGCCCTTGCCTTATCTATTAATATACCTGTGGCGATTGGCAGTACGCCGTCAGGAATCTTGTCGGCTTCGAGCCGCTCGATATATTTCTCTACCGAGGATTGAGCGGCGTAGCCGATTAACCCCTGCATCACCTGCTTGCATTGGGCTATGATCTCCTTCTCCCGGCTTCGGACTACTGCGATGGTATTCGGCGAAACTTTGTATTTAGTCTTGAGCCGAGTCAGCGGCGTACCTTCGACCAGCCCTTGGACTATGCCGGCGTAGGCATCCGGGCGTTTCTCTTTCAGGCCAGCCGCAGTGTAGACACTCGGGCAAGTCTCCTCGACTGTCATCTGGGCAGGTAGATTCCTAGCTTCGTAGTGGACTCGCTTCTTCTTAGTAGGCATGGCTCTGTAATCGGTGCATGTAGTTTAAAAGAGTTTATAAATACCTGCACCCAAAAAGACAATTAGACATAATCACTGTTGGGCGAACCAAGCTTGCGTTGACGGTCAACGGTTTACGCATAACGAACTGCACAACGAAAGGATTGTGCATGGCCAGACAGGGGGGGAGGGGGGTCCGGATCGCCGGCCTGCCGGCCCGCCGACCGATTAGCCGCCTCGAAAAAATTTGGGCAATTGCAGTTGCGAAGCTGGTCCGCCTGCACGATATGGCAGCCCTTCACCACCTCGCCGACCGGCGTATTCCTAACCTCCTCGCCGGAAGCCCAGCCAACCAGCTTATACCTAGAGAAGCCTACGTGCTCGACCAGAACGTAGACGTCGCAGTCTACTGCGGATTCCTTAACCAGTAAATTCTTACCTCGCGAATCATGGTTGACGGTCTTGACGTCTAGGGACATTCGGCTCGGAAGTTTGAAATCGGCCAGCCCCGCCTGCTCGCCGAAATCGGGGCAGAGGTTAAAGGTTTTCGCCACGGCCAGCTCGCCGGCGGCCCCGATAAACTCCCAATCGGTTTTCTGACCTTCGTCCTTTCCGGAGGACTGATCGACCCGGCCAAGCTCGCGACATCGCCTTCGTCTATCGACGGCCATGCTCTCGGCTGCATTCCTAAATCCCTCATCTAGATGGACCAGCATATCCCACCAGTATAACGCACTCTCGCCAAACCGCGACATTGAATGTCGCAAATAGGAGTTTAGGTAATATAATGTAAGCGTGGCCCTGAACTGGACAACTCACCCGGCTCTCCCGATTCTTTCTTCGAAGGAAATGAAGGCCATGTCGGCAGAGAAAATCTTGGCCTATTATAATAGACGCGAGGCGGCCATAGCGGCGGAGCGTGAAAGTCCTTACGACTTCGGATTCGAGCTTGGGCCGTGGAAGATGGCGGACGAGCAGCTTGCAAGTCATTCGGAACTGCTCCTTATGGGCGGCAATCGTGCTGGGAAATCGGAGCTATGCGCCAAGCGAGTCGTCCAATGCCTGACCGAAAACCCCGGAACTGTCATCTGGTGCTTGACCGAAACTTCGGCTAATTCGATTCAGTTCCAGCAAGCCCTCGTTTTCAAGTACCTAAAGCCCGAGCATAAGAGGCTAGGTCGAACTCCGACCGGATACTTAACTTTTTCAATTAAGAACGGATTTACCGCCGCCAAGTTCGTTTTACCAAACAAGAGCGTCTGCATTTTCCGCAACTGGAGTCAGGACATCTCCACCATCGAGGGCGGCGAAATCGGCTGCCCGGAGCCTCCGGTCAAGGGTACGCACAACATCGGATTTTGGGCGGACGAGCTTGTGCCGCTCCCGTGGATCGAGACACTTCGCTATCGCTGTATAACTCGCTCGCATAAAGAGGCTGACGGCGTAGTTCGCTCTGCGAAAGGGCTGATCAGCTTTACCGCCGTGGATGGCTGGAATCCAACCGTGAAGAGCCTGCTTACCGGAGCAAGGACGGTCAAGTCTACGGAGGCCGACCTGCTCCCCGGCGAGACTGTCCCGCTGATCCAGCAGCCCCTTCGCAAGGCATCCTCGATAGTGTACTTTCATACGGCTGAAAATCCCTTCGGGGGCTGGGAGGCGATGAAGGCCACGCTGGACGGGGAGAAAAGGGAGGTAATCTTGTGCCGGGCCTACGGCGTACCGGTCAAAGCCTCGCGGGCAATTTTTCCACTTCTTTCGGACAAGAACTACCGCGAGCCGGAAAAGATTCCCATTCTATCCGACCCGGAGAGCAATCCGGCGACATGGGTCTTGAGCATCGATCCTGCGGGGGCGAAGCCGTGGAGCATGATTTTAATCGGCATCGACGCCCACGGCGTTTCATGGGTAGTGAAGGAGTTTCCCGACTTCGGCAACTTCGGGGCATGGATCGACATGACCGGCGGGGACAAGCTCCGGGGCGGCGAGGCGAGCAAGCCGAACGGCTACGGGATACTGGACTACTGCGAAATCATTCGAGAGATGGAGGGCGACAGGAAATGCCATCGTATAATCGACCCTCGCCTCGGGGCGGCCAGCTATCAGAAGGCCGAGGGCAGCTCGAACATCATCGACGACTTGCTGGACGAGAATTTGACGGCCTACCCGGCGGAGGCTTTGGACATCGAGACGGGTTTGCAGGCGATCAACAACCTGCTGGCATGGAAGCCGGAGGAGCCAATGAGCTTGGAGAACAAGCCTCGGCTAATGATTTCGGAGGAATGCCAGAACACGATTTCCTGCCTTCAGGAATATCAGGTCGGGGATTTGAAGCATCCCGCAAAAGACTTCGTTGACTGCATTCGGATGTTCGCGGTCGGGGCGTTCGAGCACTTCGAGGATGAGGACATGGCGATCAGCAAACCTAGGGGATATTAATTATGGGAAAGATAACCGAGGAGGAGGAATTGAAAATCGTGGCTTTGCGGGAAGCCGGCATGAGCTGGGCCAAACTATCCGCCGAGAGCGGCTATGCTCGCTCGACCTGTCAGGCGGTCGTAAAGCGGATGAGCGGTAAGCCGCCCCCGCCTCCTCCGCCGGACCTAACGCCCAAGCCGGTCGAAGCCAGAGTGCTGAAAAAATACCCGAACCCTCGTTTGATTGGTATTTATTTCGGGGAGCGTAGCGACATGGCCAAGTGCGTGGTCCGGCCTAATTTCAATTATCGCCCTAATTCGATAATACGGGTCATCGAGTGCGAATATGAGCCGGGACTCTACCGTCTTGCTTGAGACCCTCGAAGAGCGGAATCGCAGGCTGGACGCCCTGCTCGCTTCGATGGTGGTCGAGGAGGGCTTGGCCGTCTTGCAGGGCCGCGAGCCTCGCCAGTATTCGCTGGATCAGATAGCGGACTTCACGGGCGTATCCAACGACACTATCCAGCGGATCGAGGCGAAGGCTTTGAGAAAATTACATTTAAAAATGGTAAGGTAAAATATGGAAACTAGCGAAAAGGACCTGCAAGAATTTGATCGGGACAGTCCCGACGTAGACTTTTTAAAATCCGATCTGGAGCGATGCCGGAACAATCTTAGCTACTGGCAGAGCAAGGCCGAGGAGGCTCGCGAGAGTCGTCGGAACGAATGGCCGGGCAAGGGAAGGAACGGCCAGAAGGAAGGGCAGGGGGCATTCCCTTGGCCGGGGGCAAGTGATTTAGAGCCGAATCTAATCAACCCTTTGATCGACGGGGACGTAGCCCTGCTTACGAGCAGTTTGAACAAGGGCAATCTTTTGGCCTCGCCGGTCGAGTCGGGCGACATTCCGACCGCCAAGACCGTTACGGACTTTATGCGTTGGCGGCTCGACTCGATGTCGGAGCTTCCACGGGAAGCGGGAGTCGCGGCAAACCTTCTACTCGAACAGGGCATTGCTTTCTTGGGCGTGTACTGGAAGCGGGAAGTAAAAAGAATCTACAAGCCCATCTCCATCGCGGAAATCGAGCAGCAAGCCCCCGAAGTGGCTGCGGCTATTCTTGATCCGGACATGAAGGAGACGGTAGTGGAAATGCTTCAGGGCGTATTCCCGAATCTTCGCAAGAAGCGGATTACCCGGATGGTGAACGAGCTTCGGAAGGACGGCGTTACGGAAATTCCCTCGGAGAAAGTCACGGCCAATCGTCCTTCGGTAAAGGCGTATGAGCTGGGCAGGGATTTGATCGTGGACTCGAACGTGTTGGATTTGCAAGCGGCCAGAGCGGTCTACTGCGTCCATTATCTAACGCCCGAGCAGGCCAAGGAAATGGTCATTACCGGGAATTGGGATTCCGAGTTCGTCGAGGACTGTATCGAGAACAGTCAGGGCGATTTTCCTGCCCAAAACCCCGAGATGTTCAATACCTACGTCACCGGCGGCTATGGCTCGTTCGACCAGTACGAGGGCTTGATTCGTCTAATCACCTGCTATCGCAAGGAGATCGATGAAGACGGCGTTCCGATCTGTACCACTACCATTTTCAGCGAGACGGTCGAGGGCTTCGCGAAGTACTCAACCGAGATGTACGGAGACGGCTATCCCTTCGTCGCGATCACTCGAGAACATTTGTCCCGCAGACTGTTCGATAGCCGAGGCTATCCCGAATTGCTCCGCTCGTATCAGCTCGCGGTCAAGACGGAATTAGATAGTCGAAGAGATCGCGCCTCCATGTCCACGTTGCCGCCTATGGAAGTAATGGCCGGCAGAAAGCCCGAGCAGGTCGGACCCGGCTCCGTTATACCTGTCCGCCGGCGTGGCGAATTTGGGTTTGCTGAAATTCCGAAGTATTCGCCTGCCTCGATGGAGGTGGAAATGCAGCTCCGCCAGTTGGCCGATAAAGTGACTGGTCGGGCGACTAGCGAAGCGGATGCGGTCGAGGCTAACGTGATGCGTCAAGCGTTAGTCAACAACTGGCTGCACGGCTGGACTCAAGTACTTCGCCAGTTCTGGGCGATGGAGAGGCAGTATGGAAATCCGGAACAGTGGTTCAGAGTCACTGGCTCGGAGCAGGGCGTTCAGCTACTCATGGACCAAGCGGCAGATGAATATGATTTTCAGATTTCATGGAATGCGAATAATGCCGACGAGGCTGCGGTAGTGAAAAAGCTGGAGACTGTCGGCCAAGTGCTTTCGCAGTACGACCGGCAGGGCCAAGCTCGCTACGATGCGTTCCTGCAAACTTTCTTAGAGGCCATCGATCCGGGTCTGGCCTCGAAGCTGATAGCGCCGGCAGAGGAGGCAACGAACAAGGAGGTCATGGAGACTTCCGAGGATATCGCCAAAATCTTCAGCGGGCAGGTCGTCAACGCTCCCGAGAGCGCCAACGTTCAGCTACGCCTGCAAATGCTTCAGCAGTATCTCCAAGGAACGGAAGAAATACCGGCTTCGGACATTCAGGAGCGAATGCAGACCGACGAACAGTTTGCGGCCAGACTACAGAATTATGCTTCTCAGCTCGAATTTCAGCAAACACAACAGAGGAACGCTTTAACGGGCCAGCTAGGAGCGCCGCCGGGTAACGTTCCGGCCACGGGCTAATGGGCCATGTCCAAAAGGAATTATACTGGCTGGTAGTTTTCATTTTGTTCTTCGTAGAGCGTGAAGCCTTGACCGACATGCTTTTTCTTATCCTCGGCCAGATCGCCAAAATCTTTTTCTTATGAATCTTCAAGAAGCACTTCTTAAACTACATACACGCGAGGACTGGGATTGTATTCTCGACCACATAAAGGTCGAGCTGGAGACGGCCATGCTGGACTTCCAGACTCCCGAGCTTCTCGACAACCCTCAGAAGTTGGCTCGTCTGGCCGGAGAGATTTCGGCCTTCGACCGGCTGCTTCGAGTTTTCAGCCATGCCGAGGAGTAATCTAACCCCGCATGAAATGTTTGCGAACGAGGTTCGGGCCTTGTTGAGCCGTTACCTCGAAGAGTCCGACTTGGACGATGCGACATCGACTTAGAAGAGGATGACGGCTGACTACCGGGACTCGGCGAAGAGTCAGGGCAGTTATTACGAGAGCCTCTTTACGACCGAATGCCTGAAACGGGGCATCGCGGTCAGCCAACCCGAGGGGGATTATTTGCCTTATGACGTCATTACCGATAGCCGGCTCGGCCTGAAGCGAGTTCAGATCAAGGGGACGCGCTACCGCGAATCCTCGGGCTACAAAGTGGTTATCGCCAGTTATGCCCCGGACGCCTTCGACTTTATGGCGTTATACGTCGACGTTCCGGACTTCCGGACATGGTACGTTTTCCCGAAGGAGCTGACGGGGAAAGCCAAGGCGGTAAAACTGTTTCCGCACAACCCGACCAGCAAGGGTCGATACGAGCCGTACAAGGCCGCCTTCCACCTGCTTTAAGTTTCCTGAGAAAGTAGC
>Ga0315326_10000072_pt1 | contig 39712 bp, 61 predicted proteins | sample M180m32315metaG_FD_203457 | JGI IMG/M metagenome (GOLD analysis project Ga0315326, IMG submission 203457) | Ammonia-oxidizing marine archaeal communities from Monterey Bay, California, United States - M1 80m 32315 | ecosystem: Environmental > Aquatic > Marine > Coastal | place: USA: California... | reverse complement strand
TGTCGTTCCGCCTGACTTCTTTAGTATACATGCAGGAATAATTTATTGCAAAAAAAAGAGCCTTATGGCTCTTTAGTCGTATGTGTCGAAGGCAATTGGTTGGTTGTTCCAAGGTTCAATAAAACCCTTGTATTCTTCCCACGCTTGTTCTCCGCCATCATAACGATCAATCTTGATTTTCTTTCTGAACTCTGGTCCTCTCTTTTCGGTTTTCAAGTCAGGAAGTTTTTTCCCTGCTTGTCCGTAACCGTCGTGAGAATGAACAACGCTTGGAACTTTTTTAAACCATACAGTTTTGGCTGTCCTGCGTGTTACTTGATAGAAGTCAACAAGAGTCATTGTCGCGCCCCACTTCATCATGCAGATTTGGCCGGGAACAAATTCAAGAGGTTGAAGAATTGTCATTTGTGGTTCGTGTAATTGACTTCCTTAGTATACAAACGCCAAATAAACTTGTCAACTGATCGGGTGTCTATTGTCCCGAATATGTTTAAAGCCTTCATGTTCGAGTCGTCTTTTAACTTCTGCCCTCATCGTCGGAGCCTTAACCGTAACTCGAAATTCAGTCCTATTTTGAAAGCGAACGATCTTTACGAAATGATCGCTTAAATTTTTATAGGGATAAAAATCCACTTCAAAACTTCCGTCGCCAGATAATAATCCGGGGCCAAGAATTGCGGGTTTGTTCATTCGGTCTCTAAAGGATTGGGTTCGTGTTGGGTCTTCTTTTTTGGTTCGACGGCGATCGACTTTTCTCATAGTTTGAATTTTTCAGTTTGTTCGTAATATTCGTCATGGAAAAAAGCATTTTCCGCGATGGCTGCGCGGTCTTGCATTTGCTCCTCAACAAGTTTTGCCAAGACGAGTAAAGATCCTAGCGCGTCAATCTTCCTTGAAACTTGCTTAATCTTCCTAAACTTTTCGGCGTCATTGTTTGGGTCAGAAGCCGTTTCGGCTTGTTCACGCGAAGCCAGCTCTAAACATTTCTCAACTCTTTGTAACGGTCGATCCTTCATTATGTCGGTATCGCGAGCATCGCGACCGCCAACAATCAACGAGCAAATTTGATTAATTGCCCTGATTTGGTCTTGTTCTTGTTTTTGGGTCATTGGTTTAAACTCCTTCGACTTTTTTAATTCGTTGTTGAGGTAGCCAGTCGGTTCTCGTTTTGCCCCTCCAAAGAATTTCGTAATAAGAAATTTTTTGAGGTTCTAGCTTTCCTTTTCGTTTGCGCTCCCATACTTCACGCTTGATAACAGTTCCAATTGTTGAATCAGGGTGACAGGGTGGGCGCTTTCTTACGAGCGTCCCGGGCGCGAATCGTTCGACGGTCATTTCTTGGCCCTCCTTCTTGCCGCTTCAAAAGCTTGGGCTGTTCGTCTTTCTGTATGTGCTTTTAAATCAAAGCTTGGGCTATTGAAATCATCCCAACTAATTCCATGTATCTGGTTACAAGTTTGATTTAGGTCGTACCAAATAGCTGTAGGTCTTGGCCATCTTCCTGTCATGTAATGCCATCCTTCTTTTAATTCTTTTGCATTACGTAGCGCCCTTAAGTCTGATTGCGTTACATGCAATTTTTTTGCTGTTTCTTTTGTAGACCAAATACATTCGAAGTCATGTTCTTTTGGAACAGGCTCTTTCGACAGAGGTTCTCTTTCTTTCTGATCGTAATCTTTTCCAATTGTTCTTTCTACAAATGCGATGCTTAATTTTTGAAGTAGCTCTTCGTCAAGTCGATTAACATCTTTGGTGCGGGCATCCAAAACAAGTTTTAAAAGCCTTTTAAGTTGGTCGTTAGAAAGAGTCATTTGATTAGCTCCGCGCACGCTTTCTGTATTCCGGCCTGACAATCTGCCTTGGTCATGTTTGTTAATGATCCGTCAAGGGCGGTATAGAAGACCGCCGCGACGCATAGAAAGAAAAAAAAGTTTTTCACTGTTTGGGTTCCTGTAGGTTTAGAAATCAACCGCCATTGCCTGGGCAATGTGGTTTAAGAAATGGTGAACGTTGCCGTTTTTGAAATCGATTGTTCTTAAAACGGTTTCGATCTTTTGAGCTTCTTCGCCCTGAGTTGTTTTGATTTTTGCAATGACCATATTGGTTTCAATAAGGTTCATTGTTCCTTGTGGGGCTACTACTTCGTAGATCCTGTTTTCTAGGTTCTTTTCGTCGAAGAAGCGATTGAAGAAAGTGTCCATGGTTCGTTTGGTTCGTTGACTTCTTTAGTATACAAACAACTTTAAAAGGTGTCAACTAATCCGCAAAAAAAAACGCCCCGCGCAGATTCGGAGCGTTTGTTTCCCTTGTCCTGTCTTATCTTGGCGGGGTTTGGCAGGCTGTCAATAAAAAGCCCCTCGGAATGAGGGGCGGGTGTTTTAGAAAATAGCGGCTGCTGCTGCTGTGATTCCTAGAAGGATTAAGGCGGCGTTCAATTTCTCGGTAAGAGTTTGAATCGTTTCCTTTTGGTCGTCAATCAGTGGAAGAGCTTCGGCAAGAATTTCAGCCTTAGTATTCTTCGCGGTGATTGTTGTCATGGGATTAGCTCCGGTTCGGGTTGGTTCGGCAAGTAACGAGCTTGCTTTATTAGTATACATTAAAAAGATCCCCTGTCAAGGAGATCTTCAAAAAAAGATTTACGGCTGTCAACTTTTTACCGGTTGACTTCAGGGGAGCCTTGTCACGAAGTACAAGGGACAGCCTTGGCCGTCCCCTGACCTTATCACCTTTTTATGCTCCTGCAATTCTCCGTGTTTGTCTTCCTGATACCTGACGACCTAATCCTGTATTTGCTCCGGCCTGTCTTCCTGCATTTGCTCCAGCTCCGCCGATTGTGAACCCTGTTCCTTTTCTCAACTTCGGATATTTTTGATCTCTTAATGAAAGCGCTTTTGTTTGTTCGATTTCATTTTTGCCTCGGACTTGAATCGCTCTGACGTTGATCTTTTTGCCTTGCTTAACTTCGCGCCTTCCGTCCTTTTCTTCTGCCTCCTTCATCTTGTTCAATCTGCTTTGGATTTTCCAAGCCCAATTCTTTCTGAAGCTTGAATTGAATGTTGCATCGAATCCGCCGCGTACTCCTTTTCTTTCTTCCTTCAATGCTCTTTCACATGCTTCGATTAAATAGGCAGAATACAAATCAATTTGTTTTCTGTTTCCTTTTGTCGCAAAGATGTCAAAGCATTTTCCTTTGTAGCTGTGTCCGATAACTAATTTCCCATTGAAGAAATAAACGCAAGCGCTAACGATAATTTGTTCATGTGGTTTGACTCTTGAAAAATGCTGATGGCCTTTTTCATCTGTCCATGTCCAATTGATCGCCTCTTTTAATGTTGGATCTTCTATCCCTTCCTCAACTTTTTTTTCAAGTTGGTCTTTTGTAATTCCGCGCTTTAAAAGTTGTTCTTCAAGTTTTGCTTCTGCAACTGCGCTTTCATTTTCGTTCGTGCTGTTGGTCATTCCCAACAACTTAGATAAGAATTGAAACGAGTCGGCCATGTTGTTCGGTTGGTTCTTTTTGAAAAGTGTCAGTGACGAGCTGACTTAATTAGTATACATCTTTATCTATTGGCTGTCAATTATCCTGCGGATGCCATCCCCTTCCTTTTAATCTTAATAAGATTCAGTTTGTTTCAAATTTAATCAGTGCCGTCTATAGTGACAGCATGGCGAAAAAGCCCGCAAAAAAAGCAACTAATATTGAAATAGATAAACGCGTTCATCGTGTTTATGATCTTTTATTACGCGGACATAATAAAACCCAGATCGTCCGATACTGCGCGGAAAATTTCAAGGTTTCACTTCGACAAACAGAAGAATATTTGCAACGCGCTCGCGTTCTTCAATCCATTGATTGTGAAATGGAGCGCCCGCAATTTCTCCTTGCCGCAATAGCACGTCTTCAGGATTACGAGCGCCGAGCTTCAGAAGACAATAATCTTCTCATTGCTATGAAATCTTTGGAGCTTCAAGCCAAGCTCTTACGCTTTGAAATGTCTGTATGAGTTCCCTTATTGAATCGGTCTGTAAGAAAGAAAGTGTCTTTGATTTCATTACTCCGCCAGATCCAACACGTTCGGCCGATATTTTAAAACGAATACAAGCGGATCTTCATACAGGCCAAGCTCGTTTTTTTGAAGATACAACAACGGAAATTCTTGGGCTTTGTGCTGGTTATGGATCGGGAAAAAGTTTCGCCTTGTTTGCGAAATGCGTTCAGCTCGCAATTTTAAATATGGGATATACGGGTTGCGTCTTCGAGCCGACTAATGTTCTTGTCCGCGATATTTTCATCCGGGGCTTTAATGAATTTCTAGAGCAATATGGAATTTCTTACAGTTTCAGGGCGTCACCGTTGCCTGAATATACTTTGCACCTAGAAAAGCCGACGACGCTTCTCTGTCGGTCCTTTGAAAATTACAACAGGATTGTAGGTTTGAATCTCTCTCATGTAGTTTGCGACGAGTTAGACGTTGTAGGACAGGCTATTTGCGAACAGGCTTTTCCCCGAATCCTTGCACGTTTAAGAGATGGAAATGTGAGGCAATTTGCAGCCGCTTCAACTCCTGAAGGTTTCAGGTTTTTTTATAACACTTTCGGAACAGAAGAAGCTCAAGCGCGAACAGATCGGAAGCTTATCAAAATGACCACTTATGAGAATAAGCACCTTCCGAAAGATTTCATCGACCGTTTAGAGTCCAATTTTCAGCCAGCGCTTCTAAAGAGTTATCTCTTAGGTGAATTTGTGAACATAACTCAAGGTTGTGTATATACCCGTTTTTGTAGAGAAAAGCATTTGACAACCGAGATACCCGACTTAACAAATGAGATTATTCACGCAGGAATAGATTTTAATATCGGGAAAATGTCGGGAATCCTCGGGGTTATCAAAAACGAAGAACTCTACATATTCGATGAGATCAGAGCATATGACACCGACGAATTGGGAAAAACTATCCGGGCGAAATTTCCCAGAGCCACGGTTTATGGATACCCTGACGCAAGCGGTTCAGCAAGAAGCACGAATAGCAGCAGAACCGACATCCAAATTCTTGGAAACTACAAAATATATAACCAGTCCGGGGCGTCGAATCCGGCTATTGCTGACCGTGTTAATTCTGTTCAAGCATTGTTGGAAAATGGTAAGGGACAAATTCGTTTCCATATTCATCCGCGATGCAAAGAAATGATTAAGTCCTTAGAACTGCAAAGTTACGACGACAAAGGCCAACCTTCGAAGGATTCGGGGCATGATCATTACGCCGACGCTCTTGGTTATATTATTTGGAGGCGCTTCAATCCTTTACATCTAAACGCAGGAAAATCAACAGGTATTAGGATTTATTGATGAGTACAATTAAGATGATGTTCATAACGTCCAGAGGATTAACAAGTGTATAGCGGTTACAACATTTACGAGCATAGAAGGCAGCCCAATGACGGAGGAATCGAACAGCCTTGTCAGGCTTATTTGGATCAGGAGGTTTACTGGGAAATTATTGAAGATTTGCTAACAGGTTCGCAGGGCATCAGGGCGAAGCATCGGAAATATTTGCCGCAAATGGAGCGCGAGGATGAAAGAAGCTACGACCGCAGATTGAGCCGTTCTGTTTGTCCTCCTTATTACGAACGAATAGAAAAGCTATTGGCAGGGATGTTGATCAGAAAGCCAATTCGAACGAATGACGTCCCGCCGCGAATAACAGAAGATTTATTTGATATTGACTTGCAATCTAACGGGCTTTCAGTTTGGGCCTATACCTGTGCAAGAACGATTATTCGCTATGGACACTGTGGCGTTTTAGTCGAGGCCGACAAGAATGGCGGGCGTCCTTATTGGGTTACATATAGCCCTCGGGAAATTCTTGGATGGCGTTCAGAAATTATTGACGGCGCTCGCAAATTTACACAATTAAGACTCTTGGAAAAGGTCATTGAGCCTGATGGCGAATATTCAGAAACTACCGTCGAGCAAGTTCGTCTATTAACTCCGGGCGCTTTTGAAATACACAGAAGGAACAAACAAGGTGAGTTCACTTTGCACGATGAAGGAACGACAAGCCTTTCTGAAATTCCTTTTGCCGTTGCTTATTCCAATAGGGTTAATTTTATGGAGTCGAGGCCGCCCCTCGGTGACGTGGCCCAGTTAAATGTTCTCAGTTATCAAAATGGCTCTGATGTTTCGAATCAGCTCCATATTTCAGCAGTCCCGTTTTTGTGTTTCTTCGGGTTCCCTCAAAGCGCGGAGGAAGTAAGCGCGGGACCAAGTGAAGCGTTAAGTCTTCCAACTGATTCAGATGTGCGCTTTGTTGAACCAGAAGGAAAATCTTTTGATGCACAATTCACACAATTAGATCGAATTGAGAAGCAAATAAACGAGCTTGGGATGGCTGCAATTCTGGGAACTAAATTAAAAGCATCGGCAGAAACAGCAAGGTCAAAAGAAATAGATAGATCACAAGGCGATAGCACGATGAAGGTGGTTGCACAACAGTTACAGGATTTGATTGATAACTGCCTCATGTATCACGCGAAATATTTAAACCTTTCGCAGTCTGGTAATTGTTTTGTCAATCGGGACTTCCTCGGTTCACGTTTAGATCCTCAAGAAATCAACAGCCTTAAGGAGCTATGGACAAGCGGAGCAATTACACAGGAAACCTTATTGAAGCAATTGGAAGCGGGTGAAGTGTTGGGCGATGATTTTGAAATCGAAGAAGAATTATTAGCTGTCCAGCAAGAAGGATTAACAGCAATGGAAGCAGAAGCGCCAATTCCTGAAGCTAACGAAGATGAAGAAGAAGAATCTGCGGAACCTGAAGATGTAGATCAAGAAGACTAAGTAAATGGCTCCTAAAATAAAATCTATTTTCGGAACTGTTGACCGTGGAAAAGTCGGGGCTGAGGTTCCTTATTCTGATCTAATTCCAGAGACTTATTTTCGTAATTCGCTCGACTTAAATCGGTTTGAAAATAAAGTTTCAAAAGAATTGATGCAGTCTTACAACCGGATCATTCTTGATTCGGTTCGAAAGCTTGAAGCAATAGAAAGACTGCCAAAAGCAAGCCAACCCAAATATACGGCGGCTCGTTTACGTTCGTTATTAGCCCAGACGAAGAAAAGTCTTGAAGGTTGGTCAAATAGTAGTTCAAAGGAATTGATAAAAAATCTTGATGGTGTTGCAAAGCTTCAATCTGAATTTGTAGAAGAACAATTAAAAAAAGTTTTACCTGCGGGAATGCGTTCTTCTGTTCGTTCTGTTGAAGTGTCTCCAAAGTTTGCCGAGGCCGTTGTTAAAAATAAAGCGACTGATATAAATGCAAATGTTTTAAGCGATGATTTACAGGCGGCGGTTAAAGGCGTTGATGGATTAAGAAAAGCACAGGGAAGTTTTAATTTAACCGCAAAGATGGGATCGAAATTAACCCTTCCGAATGGTGACATTATTAGTAAAGCTTTCAGGGGGTTAGCAGAAAAGAACGCTGATTTATTTGGGCGTACAATTCGCGACGGGTTGCTTTCAGGAGAAACAACTCAACAGGTCGGGCGGCGTCTTCTGGGTCAATTGTATTTTGGAGAGAAAGCAAGGACAGCGAAACAACTCGCGTTAGCAGGTGGGGAAGCCACTAAAATGGCTAACCACCAAATTTCAACGCTTGTTCGTACTTCAATTCAACAGGTCAGCGATACAGCCGCGCAGTCGGTCTATAAACAAAACAGCGACATCACGGAAAGTTATAAGTGGATCGCGACGCTAGACAGCAGGACCGCGCCGCAGTGCATGATGCTTGATGGGCAAGTTTTCAAATATGGTCAGGGGCCGACACCGCCTCAACATTTCAATTGCAGATGTCGAACCGTTGCGACTATTGATTATGAAGGGTTAGGAATACCGCCGCCAAACTTCACGAGAAGCACAAGGGCCGCTGTTGGTGGGCCTGTTCCAACTGGAACTTCTTACGGGTCTTGGCTGCAAAAACAACCGCCGAAAATGCGGGCGAAAATATTAGGCGGCAAAGAAGTCACGCTTGCAAGTGGAAAGAAAGCATGGCGAGGCAAGTTTCAATATTTCGATAAGTTGTCGAAGAAGGTTGGTCCAGATAAAGCTATTGCGAAATTTGTAAGTTCAGACGGAAGTGAAAAGAGCCTGAAGCAATTACAAAAAACTTATGGCAAGCCGTCAAATATAAAACCAAAAGCACCAATCAAAAAGACAAAGCTTCTTTCAGATAAAGAGAAGAAAACACTTGCTGAGTTTGAAAAAATCAAACCACCTTCAAAAGCTTTACTTGCTAAAGAAGGAAAATATATGACTGAGGCGGAAAAGAAAGGGCTTGTTCCTTATAAGCCTTTGACAACAGCCCAAAAGAAAATGGTTGATAAGTCTGTTGTAGAAACTCAGGCGAAAAAGGTTGTTTCCGGAGATTTAAAACCAGAAGTTGCAACTCTTCAAAAGTTAGATGATTCTACAAAAAACACTCTGGAGAATTTCAAGAAAGCAGATTTAACAAATAAAAAGCATCAGAACTGGTTTATGAATCAAAAGCTTTTCAATGGGACATTGATCCCTAAAGGTAAATTTGACACGATCACACCTAAAGAACTCGGCAAGCTTGTAGAGAAAAAAGAACTTACTAAACTTCAAACGAAATATGATAAAGCCTTTAAAAAATTACTTAATCCTACTCCTGTCAAACCTAAAGCACCAATTAAAAAATGGGATGACGAATCCTTTATTCAAAAGAATATTGGAAGCACCAACAAGAAGACACCACCACCTCCAAGGTTGACAGCAAAACAAGGAAAGAAATCAACAGATGATCTTTGGTATAAATCGGACGTAAAAGATTCTGTGAAAAATTATGATATGACCAAAGTCCAATTTGATCAAACATCCGAGGTTATTAGTAATTGGACAGGGACGAATTTCGGAGAGATTCGAGCACTTCAAATAAAACAGGCAAAACTTGTAGGAAAACAGCTAAACCCTAATGAAATAAGACAATTAAAGAAATTCGAGATGTTTGAAGGGAGAAATAAAAATACAGTTAATACCATTGCTAGAGATGCCGACAGAATGGAACGGTATATCGCTAGAACTCCGAAATGGAAGGGAGGAACAAGAGCTGTTTATGATGGGAAGACTGTCAAACTTGGAGAGGCTTTTTATGATAAGCAGCCTAATGGAACCGTTTTCCGGGGGATGACTGTTAATAGTAAAAACATCGTTGAGGATGTTCTCCAAAATATAAAAGCAGGTGAGGCTGTGACAACGATGGAAAGTTGGTCAGCAGATCCTCGAATTGCAATCAAATTTGCAAAAGGAGAAATTGGACGTGGAAATCATGGGCTTGTAATGAGACATGTCAATAAACATGGATCACCTATTGAATATTTAAATGGAATGAATGAAAGCGAAATATTGCAACCTAGCGGAGTTCGTTACAAGCTTATTAGTAAGAAGACAAAGACTTGGACAAAGAAAGTTGATGGAGTTGCAGAAGATTTCTCAATGACTGAGGTTGTTTTAGAAGCTATTTAAGATAATCAGGCTCTTTAGAAAGTTTAATCGTCTCTGTTTCAATTCCTTCTGCTTTTAAAGCCTTGTCAAGATCTTTATCTATTTGGTCGTTGGTTCTGTCGTCCTCTGGGTCGATGTTGTAACTAATACCAATAGCCGTAAAAGGACTTCGGTCTATATAGGGTTCTTTTTTTGCCATAATGGGTTCAAGTGTGGTTCGTTTGTTTCTATCATGGCACGTAAAGGCAAAAAGGGCAAAGGTGCAAAGAAGAAGGGCTATTGTTAGTATATAAATGCAACCCTGCGGGTTTTCATGTCAGACGAACAAAATCGCGAAGCTGCGCCGAGCGATTCAAATCAAACAAATGTCGAAGATTTACAAGCTTTAGTTAAAAAGCTTGAAAGTCGTATTGATGCAACCGACATCAAGAACAAAGAACTCCTAGAAGAAAAAAGGAAGTTTAAAAAGGTCGAAGAAACTCTTTCGGGTTTACCTGAAGGAACCGACATCAATGAATTATTAACCTTTAAACAGCAAAGCGAGCAAGCGGAGCTGGAGCGTAAAGGGAAATATAGCGAAGCCTTAACGGCAAGGGAGGAACAATTCAGGGAAAGGGAGGCAAAGCAAAAAGAAGCAATTCAAGAGCTTGAATCTAAAGTTAAAAATCTTGAGTTAATCAATCCAGCCGTTCAAGCTTTATCTGAAGTCGTTCGAGATCCTGATCTTGTTTTGAATAATTTCTTGCCTAAAGAAAAGATCGAAATGAAAGATGGCGTTCCTGTTGTTATTGATGGATACGACAGACCACCCGTTACCGAGTGGATTAAAAATAAACTCGTCGAAGATAAGCGCGATTATTTATTAAAAGATCCTTCACCTCAAGGAAGCGGAGCGCCAGCAAGTCGAAGTTCTGCTTCTGGCAATGCTGCGGGCATTGATTCCGACCTAATGAAAAGGCTCGCTAATGGCGAGCATGATGTTGAACACGATATTTATAAGAGGTATGGTCGTGACGCTTGGTTAAAGGCTAAGGATATAATTTCTGCAAACAAATAAGATAACGCGCTAAGATAGTCGGTAACAGTTTCAAGGCTGCGCTGCGGACTGTAGCCCTGCGGGCGAATAATACACTTTCATAAATTTCGGCAATGGCCACGCTTAGAAGCGACGTCATTATCCCCGAGGTGTTTGAGAGCTACGTCAATGAAGAAACAACTAAAAAGGATGCCTTCTTGGCGTCTGGTGTTGTTCAACCAATGGCGCAGCTCAACGCATCCGAGGATGGTGGTGATTTCGTTAATGTTCCTTTTTGGAATGCGAACCTTAACAGCACATTCAAGGTTTTAACAGACAGCACTTCTCTTGTTCCTGAGAAGATCACAGCAGACAAGCAAGTCGCAGCGGTTTTACATCGTGGCGATGCTTTCGAAGCTAGAGACTTGGCAGCATTAGCGGCTGGTTCTGATCCTCTTAAGGCAGTTGGAACAAAGCTTGCTTCTTATATTGCTCACGAACGTCAGAAGGATTTATTAAATACTTTGGCGGGTGTGTTTGGTGATCTTTCTGCTCTTAATGCAGGAAACACCGCTTTCTCTGATTTAGCTGTTGATGCTTTAGCAGGTGATACAAGAACAGCATTAAGCCCCGGCCATATTGCAAAAGCAAAAGCAAAGCTTGGCGATCAAGGCGGAAAGCTTACCTCCATTTGTGTTCACAGCAACGTCTTTTATGACTTGTTAGAGCGCAAGATGGTTGATTTCGTTCTTGCTGCTGATACAAATGCAAGTGCAACCGCTTCAGGTGGTTCAATTGCTGCGGCTTACGGTGGCGAAGGCACTGTTCCTAAGTACTGCGGTTTGAACGTTATTGTTTCTGATGACGTAACAACTAAAGGCTCTGGAGCTTCAACAGTTTACGCGACTTATTTGTTTGCTAACGGTTCAGTAGGTAGCGGCCAGCAGGCAGGACTTAAAACAGAATTTGACAGGGACATCCTTGCCAAGTCTGATGCTATGAGTTTCGACCTTCACTACATTTATCATCCAATCGGATCTAAGTGGGCAGTGACTACAGCGAACCCTACAGCTAGTCAGCTTTCAACAGTTACTAACTGGAGCAAGGTATACGAAACCAAAAACGTTGGGATCGTAAGAGTGTCCAATTTATCTAATATGGACTAATGGCTAGTATTTTCCAACTTGAGAATCCTGTTTTTAACAGAGAGAACTCAAGCGTTGAACTTGTAGCAGCGTCCGACGCTGACACAACTTTGACAGCGGCTCAGTCTGTTAACAGTCTTGTCGTAATGACTCCTACAGGAGCGAAAACCGTTACTACAGCAACAGCAGCAGCAATTGTTTCCGAGCTTGGATCTGGTGTTCGTATTGGTACAACTTTCTCAATCACTTTGAGAAATCAAGCGGCCTCTACTCACGCTATGACTTTGGCAGGAGGAACAGGCGTTACTCTTGACGGTGATAACACAAACACCGCAGCAGCAGCAGCAACACGCGCTTTCTTGGGACGTGTTACAGCTATTGCAAGCGGCTCTGAAGCGATCACTGTTTACTCTGGTGTGACTTCTGCCCACTAATGGGATTATTCGCATTTAGGCGAAGGCAAGCAGAATTGGAGGCCGCTTCGACGGCTTCCTGTTCTACTGTCAAGGCAAAGCCAAAACGTAAAAGAAAAACCAAGCCTTTAACAAATGGCAATAACGATTCATCACACGGTCGGAGCGTCGAACGCGAACAGTTACCTAGCTCTGACTGATGCACAAGATTTAATTGATGGTCTTGTTGAAGATGACGACGTCGCTGCATGGGCGTCCGCAACAACCGACCAGAAAAACAGAGCTTTATATACTGCGGCGGTAAGAGTTGACAGTGAAAGATTTCTAGGCGCTAGGGCAACAGATACTCAGGGGATGCAATGGCCAAGAGAAGGAGTCCTAAAACCTGACACTTATAACCGTTCGATTGCTGGTTTTCCTTATACATTAACGGCGGATTATTATACAACTACGGAAATACCTGTTCAAGTAAAAGAAGCACAGGTCATATTGGCTGTTTACTTAAACAACAACAAAGCGGGTTTAGGACTTTCAGGTTTGGAAGATTATAAACGCGTCGGGGTTGGTGGAATTGCTGTTGAACCTATGAGTACGGGAGCTGTTGGCGCTGATCGTGTTCCGCCAATGTATGAAAGAACCTTAAGAGGTCTTAGAATAAGTGGGCCGGGTAATGTATCAATCAAACGGAGCTAAACAAAATGGGTTACGCCTATTCATCAGCGGTTATTATCACAGACACAAACGCCCATACAGGGAGGTTTGGGAAAATCACTTGCTTAACAGATTCGACTGTTACTTTGGTTTCTCCAAATGTCACAAAGAATGGTTCTTCAACTGTTTCTGGAATTGATCTAAAAGCAAGCACAGAAATTGAGGGAGTCTTCACAAGTATTACTCAGACAAGCGCGGGTTCTGTTATTGCCTATCATTTATAAATGGGACTTGAAACGGGCCTAAAAAAAGTCATCGGTAAAGTTGTCGCAACGACCGGCATCGGAACCTCTGTGACTTTTAGGCGCGTGACGATGGGAACGTACGACGTTAAGAACAGTAAAGTTAATCGCTCGACAAGTGATACTTCCTTGAAGGGTGTTTTGTCGTCTGTTAATCAACGGGAAGTTAATGAATTAATTCAGGGCGATGATTTAAAAATAATGATCGCCTCGGATGCTTTAACTGTTGAGCCTTCAACGACGGATGAACTTATTATGAGTGGAATAACATATCAAATTGTGAGAGTTGAAAAAGAAATTCAGGCGGGTATTTTCCTTAATTATGTTTTGTACTTGAGGGCATAATGTTTGACAACATTTCTATTCTTGATATGGGTCCAGAATATGAAAAGGAGTTGGATCAATTAATGCGCGTTTTGGTTTTAGAAGCCGATTCGTTAGTAAAACAAGGAACGCCAGTTGATACAGGAAGACTTGCGGCTAGTTGGCAGATAGGACAAAACGACACAAGCGGCGCACCAAAGCCACCGGGTAAATATCAAAATGCGGGGCCAGCTAAAGGAAGTAATTACATTGTCGGGAAAGAAAAAGTTGGAAATACTTATTACGTGCATAACAATTTGCCTTATGCGGAGCCTGTTGTTTTTGGGACAAGCTTGCCGCCTTCTTGGGGTGGAAAATATAGAAGCGGAAATAAGAAAAGAGGCGAAGCTATAAAACAAAAGGTTGGCTGGATTGACTTAATAGAAAAAGACCTTGAAGATAGAAGCAAGCAACTCTGGAAAGCGTGGGGTGGTAAGTAATGGCCGCGGCAGATTTAAACACAGTCAGATCGACGATTGAAACGCGTTTACAAGATGAACTCTTAACAGGCACTCCACCAATTACGGTCGTTTTTAATAACACGCCTTTTAAGCCACCAAATAAAAAAACTTGGGTTCAATGCGATATTAGTTTTGGTAGTAGTTCCTATGTTTCGATGGATCAGAATAAGGTTAGTGGCGTTGTTGTTTTTAATGTATTTAGTACGAAAGGAATGGGACCGGGTGAAAATTTTATTGTCGGGAAAAGGATTAGAGATCTTTATAATAAAGTAAAAGTTTCAGGGGTTTATTTTGATGCGCCTGTTGGCCCTGAAGTTTTTGTCAATCCCGAACCTGAATCATATTTTCAGACTCAGGTCAGGATCACTTTCGATATTTTCGAGGCGGTGTAAATAATGAAACAAGTCGGTATTGCTTTACGCCTTGAAACTGGACAGACAATCAATGGTCTGAAAAAAGTTGACGCGCAAGCAAAGAAATTCAATGGAACGATTAATAAGCAAGGTTCAAAATTAAAGGTTGTTCAAGGTGGATTAAAAGGAACAGCTCTCGGTTTTCTTGGGATAGGTGGCGCAGCTAAAGCGGCAACGCCGGGAATTGCTGGCGCGGGGATGGCGTTACATGCGGCACTGGCTCCAATCCTTCCGTTAATTGCGGCGGGTGCAGCATTACAGCAAATGTTTGGCACTTTAGTCAAACAAGATTTTGGAGAAGCAAAGTTTGAAACTCTAGGAGGTAATTCAGAAGATTTAGTCCATCAACTGAAAATGGTGTCGGCTGAGTTGAATAATCAAATTAGTGTTACAGAATTAACATCCGCTTCTTATGATGTTGCTTCGGCTGGTTTTAGTAAAGCCGCAGAGGCCGCGCAAGTTTTAAAGGCGGCAAGTCAAGGGGCAACGGGTGGCTTCGCTGATCTCAATACAACAGGAAATGCTTTAACAAGTGTTTTAAATGCGTATGGCGCCAGCGCTTCAGAGTCGCGCAAAATAATGGACCAATTCATTCAAACTCAGAACGATGGAAAGATAGTTGTCTCTGAATATGCGGATAATATTGGTAAGGTCGCTTCTGTGGCGGCAACCTTGAACGTCCCTCTGTCGGAAGTCAACGCGATTATTGCCCAATCAACTGCGGCAGGTGTAAAGGCCGAGACGGCTTTCACTGGTTTGAAGGTTTCAATGCTTAAGCTTGTAAGTTCACGAGGTCAGAAAAAACTAAAAGATTTCGGGGTTGATATAAGTGCAACGACAATTGAAGCGGAAGGATTAGCCGCGAACTTGGAGAAATTAAGCGGGATGGGTACTCAGGCTTTGACAGATATTTTTGGGGCGGAAGCGATTCAGGTTATGGCGCCGATATTGAAAGATATGGAAAGGTATCGAGAATTAGTCGAGAGTCAGGAAAAGGCTAATGGCGTTGCAGCTCGAGCAGCCTTTACAGCGTCGGATACTTTGCAAGGCCAAATAAAACGGCTTGGTGTTTCATTTCAGAATATTTTTGCAGAAGGTTCGGAGGCTGGCGAAATATTGAAGCAAACCATTCGCGCTCTTGCTATAGGGATTGACCTTCTTGCTGTCGCGGTGAAACTTGTAGCGGCACCTTTTCGCGCTGTCTTTCAAGTCATTAAGGGTATTAGTTCGGCGATTGGTGAGGCGTTTGGAATTGAACAAATAAATATTATTCAAGATTTTGAAAAGGCTTGGGCTAATTCTTTTATTGATCTTGAAAGGCGATTACAAAGAGCAATGGCGGCATCAAAACTATATGGACGCAACCTTGTCATTGCGATGAAGAACGCGTTTATTGATATACAGAACTCCATGCCAGCTTGGGCGAAGCGGATGTTTGGGGTTAGTGCTGAACCGATCTCAAGATTGCAATTTGAGACTTTAGATGAAAGTCAATTCGAACCAGAAACGTTTAAAAAGAACAAAGAAGAAAAACAAGAAGCAAATAAAAAAGCAGAAGCTTCGTTGAAAAAGCAAATTGAATTAACAAAATATTTAGACGAAGGATTTAAACAGGTTGGCGTTACTATCTCGCAAAGCTTGGCGCAAGGGATCAAAGGGCTAATAAAGGGCACTCAATCATTGGGTGAAATGCTTGGAAATATTGCAAATAAAATTCAGGATATGTTGATTGATATGGCCATCGGAGCAGCCTTTAAATATTTTGGTCTTCCGGGCTTTGCAGCAGGAGGAAAGCCGCCAGTTGGAAAACCTGCGCTCGTTGGGGAGCGTGGTCCGGAACTTTTTGTTCCTCGTCAGGCTGGAACAATTATTCCGAATAATCAATTAGGTGGAGGTGGTTCCGTCAATGTGTCCGTCAATGTTGATGCGTCTGGTTCTTCAGTTGAAGGTGAAGGCGACCAAGCCGCACAGTTGGGCAATATGATAGGGGCAGCAATTCAGGCTGAACTAGTCCGCCAGAAAAGACCGGGCGGATTATTAGCGGTTTAACTTATGGCAAATTTTCCTTCGATAAATCCAAATTACGGGTTAGCAAAATCTAGTAGTCCCCGAGTTCTTGAAGTCCGATACGGTGACGGTTATTCGAGTCGACTGGTTTTTGGATTAAATCAAGATTTGAAAATGTATCAACCAAGATGGGACAATTTAAGCGAGTCGGATGCCGACACAATTGAAGATTTTCTTGTGGCAAGAAAAGGACAGGAATCTTTTAGTTGGACACCGCCGGGAGATTCCGCAGGTAAATACATCTGTAGGAATTGGAACAAAACAATCCCTTATGCAAATAGAGCGTCTATTTCGGCTACTTTTCAGCAAGTAGCGGAGCCGTAAAGAATGGCAGTTGCAGCATGGGCCGCTAGTACTTCCTACAGCCTTGGCGACACAAGAAGAGGTGCAACAGACCAAATAACAGGTCTGTTTTTTAAAGTTACAACGGCCGGGACTTCTTCAGGTTCGGAACCTGACTGGCCTACAGATATAGGGTCAACAGTTACAGACAACAATGTTGTTTGGACTGCAATTAGTAGCGTTTATGAAGAGCTTTCAAAATTAGCTCCAAGCGCAATTATTGAATTATTTGAAGTTAGATTGTCTAATGATTTACACGGCTCAAGCGATATTTATAGGTTTCACAATGGATGCAATGCGAATATTAACGGCAATATTGTCTGGGATGGTAATCCATATTCAAGGCAGCCGGTAGAGGCTTCAGGCTTTGAATATTCGTCAACGGGCCAACTCCCTAGACCTACTTTAACTATTTCAAATTTAGATAATACAATCACAGCTTTATTGGTTGTTGTTAATACAACAACGACAGGGAACGACTTAACAGGAGCCGAGGTTAGGAGAATAAAAACACTTAAGAAATATTTAGACGGGGAATCTGCGGCGGACCCGAACGCTCAATGGCCTATGGAAATATGGTTTATAGATAGAAAATCTTCAGAGAACAGAAACATTGTTGAGTTTGAATTAGCAAGCAAATTAGATTTGCCGGGCGTAAAAATTCCAAGAAGACAAATGATCGGAAATATTTGCCAATGGGCTTACCGTTCTGGCGAATGTGGTTATACAGGTTCTAACTATTGGGATGTAAATGATAACGTTGAATCTTCTCTAGCAAATGACCGTTGTGGAAAAAGGGTTGATTCTTGTAAATTAAGGTTTGGGGCCGATAGCACTTTGCCTTTTGGTTCTTTCCCTTCAGCAGGAAGACAAACTTGAACCTAACAGAAAGTATAAAGAAACAGGCTTTAGCTCATGCTAAGGAAGATTTTCCAAATGAAGCTGTTGGATTAGTTCACGTTGTAAAGGGAAAAAATAGATATTTTAAATGTGAAAACATAGCGGAAACCCCTGACGAACATTTTATATTAAACCCAAAAGACTACTTAGAAGCAGAAAAGAAAGGAGAAATTACAGCAGTAATACACAGCCATCCAAAAACAAACCCTGCTCCAAGTCCGGCCGATATGGTTGCATGTGAAGCATCAGGATTACCTTGGTTTATTGTTAATCCAAATACTGAAACTTGGGGATCATATAAACCGGCGGGTTTTGAGCTTCCTTATGTTGGGAGAGAATTTTCTCATGGGATTGTTGATTGTTATTCTTTAGTAAGAGACTTTTATAAAAGAGAATTTAATTTAATATTAAATGATTACAGCAGAAGAGATCAATGGTGGGAGAAAGGTGAAAATATGTATTTAGACAATTTTGCAAAGGAAGGTTTTCTTTCTGTTGACTTGAGTGGCGTGTCTTATGGTGATTTATTTTTAATGCAATTAGAAAGTCCGGTCCCTAACCATGCAGGGATTTATTTAGATAATGGCATTGTGCTTCATCACGTTCAGGGAAGATTATCGTCTAGGGATGTGTACGGCGGCTATTATCAAAAGGTCACGGCTAAAGTTTTAAAACATGAAAGTCGTTAAGGTTTACGGGGCATTAAAAAAACAGCTAGGAGGTCAAGGGACTTTTGAGCTTGAGGTAAATACTCCTGCGGAAGCAATAAAGGCTTTGACTGCTAATTTTAAAGGATTAGCCAAATGGATGATTGAAAGCGAAGAACATGGGGTTGGGTATAGAGTTCAATTAGGAACTGAAACTGTAAAAGAATCAGAAATAGATACTTTGCTTTTACCTTGGAGTGACAGAGAAGTTTTTTCTATTACTCCAGTTGTTACAGGTGCAGGGAGAGGACTCGGTTCAATATTGCTAGGGGCTGCATTGATTGGGCTTTCGTTTTATACCTTTGGTGGAGCTGCCGGGGTTTTTGCTGGCACTGGTGGAGCCGCCGGCTCTTGGGGTGTTGGTGCTTACGCAGCAGGCGCTTGGGGATCGAAAGCTTTAGGGATGGTGGGGCTTTCTTTGGTTCTTGGCGGAGTCAGTACGATGCTTTCCCCTCCACCTCCTGAGTTGAATATGAATGAAGCAAATAAGTTACAGAATTATAGTTTTAGTGGAGTTACAAATACGGCTCAAGTTGGCACAGCTATCCCAATAGCTTACGGTCGTTTATTTGTGGGCAGTTCTGTAATAAGTTCCGGCCTAGATGTTGACCATGAGGTTTAAATGACTGAACTCAGAGGATCAGGAGGAGGAGGAGGAGAAAAAGGCGGAGGCGGTAATAAAACCCCGACCGAGGCAGATGATTCGCTTCAATCGGTTCAATATGCAAAAGTTTTAGACCTGCTTTCAGAAGGTCCGATACAAGGATTAGATGACGGTAATAAATCCATCTATCTTGATGGGACTCCTGTTCAAGATTCATCTGGTAATAATAATTTTGAAGGTTATACAATCGTCACTAAAAACGGGACACAAGATCAAACATATATTTCAGATTTAGCAGGAAATGAAACGGAGGTTTCTGTTGGATTGCAAGTTGGATACTCAAGCTCTGTAACTCGTCAAATTACGTCGACAAACACAGACAGAGTTCGAGTCACGATTAAAATCCCAATGCTTAGGAAAGTAGAGGATGACGGAGATATTGTTGGCTATTCGGTAACAGTTAGGATCGAAGTTCAATATAACGGCGGTGGATTTAATACAGTAAATGAAGAAAGTATTGCAGGTAAATCAAGTAATACATATTTGAGAGATTATGTTTTTCCTTTAACGGGTGCTTTCCCTGTTGATATAAAAGTTGTTCGGGTTAGTGCTGACGATTCATCTGCTAAACACAGCTCTCAAACATGGTGGAATAGTTACACGAAAATAATTGATGAAAAATTTAGATACCCTAATTCTGCTTTAACGTTTCTTCGTTTTGATAGTCGATCCTTCCAAAATATTCCAACCAGAAAATATAAAATAAGAGGAATTAAAGTCAAGATTCCAAGCAATGCAACAGTCATCACTTCCACGAGTGCAGGTGTTGGAGAGTCTCAACTCGGACGATTAACCTACAGCGGTATTTGGGATGGATCTTTTCAAGCTGCTACTTGGTGCGCGGATCCTAGTTGGTGCTTATATGATTTATTAATTAACTCTAGATATGGGGTAGGTCTTGAAGAAAGCACATTAGACAAATGGGATTTCTATACGATCAGTCAATATTGCAATGAACTCGTTTCTGACATGAAAGGAGGTCAAGAGCCTCGTATGCTCTGCAATCTTTTAATCAATTCAAGAGATGAAGTTTATAACGTTATTCAGCAAATGACCTCTTTGTTTAGGGGTCTTAGTTATTACGGGGCGGGTAGCGTTGTAATGGTTCAGGATTCTCCACAGGATAGTCAATATCTTTTAGGCAATGCCAACGTCATTGATGGCTTCTTTGAATACTCTGGAAGTTCTCAAAAAGCAAGGCATACAACATGCGCGGTAGCTTGGCAAAATTACGAGACTTTAGGTGAAGTTCAATTTGAATATGTAGAGGATGCGGATGCGATTGCTAAATATGGAATTATTGAAAAGCAGGTAAAGGCCCTCGGTTGTTATTCACAGGGACAGGCTCACAGAATGGGCAGATGGTTATTAAAAAGCGAACAGCTTCTTACTCAGACTTGTACCTTTTCCGTTGGTATTGATTCAGGGATAGTTCTAAGGCCGGGCATGGTGATTGATATTGCTGACAGTTTAAGAGCAGGGGAAAGAAGGTCGGGCCGTATTAGTTCAGCAACTACAAGCGCAATTGTGGCCGATAGTTCTGAAAATTTATCAAATATAAATCTAGGTCTTAGCCCTACTTTGTCCGTAATCATGCCCACGGGATTAGTTGAGACGAAAACAATTTCTAGTATTAGTGGGACAACAATCAACATTAGCGGAACTTTTTCGCAAGCTCCTACAACTCCAAACCTTTGGTTGATTCAAACATCAGATATTCAGTCACAACAATATCGAGTTATTTCTGTTTCTGAAAACAATGACAGAACAGCCTTCAGCGTTACAGCTCTTGAATACAATTCAAGTATTTACGGTGCAATTGATTCGGGTGAGGATATTGTTCTCAGAGATATTAGTAACTTAACTCTTGCTCCTAATCCTGTAACGAATTGCAGAGGGGAACAATTCTTATATTCAGAAGGTCAGGGCGTTTTTGTTGGCTTTGACTTTGACTTCCAACATGATCGGGTTAACGTCGCTGAATATCGAATTAGCTACAGAATAGACAACGATAATTGGCAGGTCTTGTCAACTTCGACTCCTTCGGCAACTCTTAGAAATGTAAGGGAAGGAGTGATTTATATTCAAGTTCAGGCTTACAACACACTAGGAAAAGGTAGCCGGATTACAACGTTTGAAAAAGACTTACCCGGCAAGTCTGCTCCTCCCGATGATCCCACCGGATTCTCAATGATCCCGACTAATGGGTTGGCCCGACTTAGTTGGACTCAATCGACGGATCTTGACGTTATTGTTGGCGGTCTAGTGAGATTAAAACATTCGCCTGAGCTTTCCAACGTAACTTGGGCAACTGGCACGAGTATTCATAGTGACTTAACAGGAACAGCAAAAGAGGCTTATTGCACGTTAAAGCAAGGAACTTATTTGATGAAGTTTGTCGACGCAACAGGAAACGAAAGCGTTGGCTATGCAGGAGTTGAATTTACAAAGCCAGATTTAGCAGATATGGAGCCGCTTACTTTGCAGCAGGAAGATAATGCTTTTTCTGGATCTAAAACGAATTTGACGGTTGCAAGTGGTGAGTTATTAATGTCTGCTGATGGTGGAAGTTCTGACGGAAATGCAACTTTAAATACTTCAGGAACTTATTTATTCCAAAACAACCCGATTGATTTAGGTGATGTTTATTCTGTCGAGCTAGAGACAACACTGAAAGCTAGGTCGTTCTTTCCGTATGCAGATTATGTTGACACTTGGACCGATTGGGATGAAATCGCCAGTGTTGACGGCACAACTCCCGCTAATTGTGATGTGAAGTTATACGTGAGAACAACACAGGAAGCAAACCCTTCTAATAGCGATTGGACTAGTTGGAGAATTTATAATAATGCTCAGATTAGTTGTAGAAAATACGAGTTAAAAGCAGAATTTTCAACAGGTGGAAACTTGGAACAGATCGCTGTAAGCCAATTAAGAGCGCAGCCATTAATGGGAAGAAGAACAGAATCAGGAAGTGGAACAGCGTCAAATAGTGGAGATTTAACAGTCACCTTTGGAAATAAATTTGCAAACGTTCCCGCCGTTGGTATCACCTTCAGTGCTACAACGACTGGAGACTATTACACGCTTGCATCAACAAGTGCTACTAATTTTACGATCTCGATCTACAATGCAAGCAACGCCCGACAAGCAAGAGCTTTTACTTGGACGGCCACAGGATACGGAAAAGGTTAATTAACTAATGGCACAAGTTTCAGTTGGCAATTATCCAGTACCTAATTCCACAGGTGCAAACGTAAGGGCCGATATAAATGAAAACTTAGATGATCTTTTTTCTACAAGTTCAGGATCAACGCCACCCCCGGCCGCAGGTTCAGCAACGGGCCAACTCTGGATTGATACAAGTACAAGTCCCGACACTCTGAAAGTTAAAACAGGCTCAGGCACAACGTCGTCAAACTACACAACGCTCGGAGAGATTGCCACCAATCTTGGACATGCGTCTTCCTCTAGCCCAACTTTTACGGGGAATATTGGCTTTCCTGCTGGTTCAAATTCTAGTTTGCCAATTAGAAATGCAGCAGATACAGACACAGGAATTTATTGGGGTGCAGCAAACGAACTAGATATAAGGGCAGGCGACACAGATGTGCATACTTTCAGCTCAACAGCAAGTGAGCCAAAGCTTCCGCTAAGAGGTTCAAACGGGAGTAATTCAGCCCCATCCTTAAGCTTCGCATCTGATACAGATTTAGGTTTATACAGATCGGCGGCTAATACTTTAGGAATAACAACTGGAGGAACAGAAAGAGCATATTTTAGCAGTGTTGGACTTAGCCTCAAAAGCCAGAATGTTCTTCGTTTATACGATTCAGACAGTTCTAATTATGTAGCAATTCAGGCTCCAAGCACGATTGGATCAAACTATACTCTCTCTCTTCCAGCCGATGACGGAGCAGATGGAGAGGTTTTAACCACGAATGGAAGTGGTGTATGTGATTGGGGTTATCCTGCAAAATTAGAAACAGCTCGGACGATCAACGGTGTTTCTTTTGATGGTTCGGCAAACATTACGATTCCTGCCGGAGGGTCTGGATCTGGAAGTGCGGGTCAAGTTGTTTCAACAACAAAGACAGACGCAACAACAGGCACAACTTCTGCCGGTGTTGTTAATGCAATCTCTGGCCTTTCTGTTGCGATTACTCCTACTTCAACAAGTAGCAAGGTTCTCGTCATTGCAACAATCTCGGCGGCAACAACAACTCGATATACAGATTGGTTCTTTTCAAAAGGAGGGACAAGGATTTCAGCATTCAAAGGTGATGCCGCAAGTAATAGAAATAGATCAACAAGTTCTCTTGGAATGGTTAATTACGGAGGGCATGAAGAATGGGCCAACTCACCGATTGTTATTTACAACACAACCCTGAGTTATTTAGATAGTCCAAGCACAACGAGTGCAACAACTTATGCTGTAGGTGTTCACCTTTTTTATGGTTCTAGTGATACATGGTCAGTAAACCGTTCAATTCAAGACACTGATGCAAGTTATGGAGCTAGAACAGTTAGTACAATTACAGCAATTGAGGTTCTGTAGATGGCATGCCTAGACCATGAAGCGATTTTAAAAGCTTACCCAAACGTTACTCTTGTTGATGATAAGGAGGGAGCGAAAGACAAAGATGGGAATGCTGTTACTTTAGAAGACTCAACGGTTGAGGCGGCAAGAACTCAACTTGATTCAGATGCGGCAAAAGTGAAATATAAATCTGATAGAGCTAATGCCTTTGCCTCTATTGGTGAACAATTAGACATGCAATATTGGGACGCATTGAACGGAACAACAACGTGGAAGGATCATGTTGCTAAAGTAAAGGCAGATAATCCAAAGCCTAGTTAAAAATGGCTATAGCACCGGGGACTTATGACATGACGATTCAACGAGCGTCAGATCATAACGTCAGCATGACGTTAAAAGATTCAGATGGGGCTGCTGTTAATCTCAATGGTTACACGGTACAAAGTCAGGTTTGGGATTCAGGCAGGACATCGAAAGCGGCTGATGTTACGATCACCTTTACAAATCAATCCAATGGTCTTTTTGATTGGAAATTGACTGATACTCAGACAACAACTTTTACGGCTGATGAGTATAAGTATGATCTGTTATTAACAAATGGTTCGGGGCTGAAAGAATATTGGTTAGAAGGTACTATTTATATGGATCAAGGATATACAAGATGACAACAGTAAACATTACGACCAACAAAAACACTGTAACTGTTGACGAAAGTAATAGTTCAGTCATCACGGTTGCAACTGTCGGGCCTCAAGGGCCAAGTTTCTCATCAACTGACGCAGGGTTAAATGATGGAAGTAAGGTAAATAAAAGTATAATTTATTATGATAGTAGTGCTTCAAGCTATAAAGCGGACAGCACATGGACAACAGACACTTTAACTAACGGAGGAAACTTCTAGTGGCTAACACGATCAGGATTAAGAAAAGAGCTGCTAGTGGTTCAGATGGCGCACCGTCAAGTTTATTTCCTTCAGAATTAGCATTCAACGAAAGTGATTTAAAACTCTATTACGGTTTTGGAGATAACGGTTCAACTCCACCTTCGGCCAGTTCAATTATTACCGTTGGTGGATCTGGAGCGTTTTTTAATAAGACAGATACAAGAACAGCAAACACGGTTCTTGTTGGACCTGCCAGTGGGTCGGCTGCCGCACCGACTTTCAGGGCTTTAGTTGCTGCTGACTTCTTAAAGCTAAATGAGTTTACGGTTCCTGATGGTGCTGTTTCTCTAAACAGTCAGAAGATCACAAACCTTGCGGATTGTACTGCTGACAATGATGCTGCAAATAAGGGCTACGTGGATGGGGTTGCTCAAGGATTAGATATTAAAGATTCTTGTGTGGTTGTTTCTACTTCAAACATAACGTTAAGCGGAACTCAAACAATTGATGGAGTTTCTCTATCCGCTAATGATCGTGTTCTTGTTGGAGGTCAATCGACAGCTAGTCAGAACGGTATTTATAAAGTCGTAAGTGGTGGAAGTTGGACAAGAGCCGACGACATGGCTGCAGGTGCCGATGCTGCTGGAGCGTTTACATTTATTGAACAAGGAACAACTAACGCAGAAAATGGTTGGGTATGCACAAGTGATAAAGGTTCAGCAGTTGTAGCGTCGAATAATCTTACTTTTGCTCAGTTCTCAGGTGCGGGACAAATAACTGCCGGAGATGGCCTTCAGAAATCAGGCAATACAATCTCAGCCGATCTTAAAAGTAATGGCGGTGTCGTAATTGAATCAGGAGAATTAGCGGTAAAACTTGACGCTAGTTCAATCACTGGAACGCTTGCTGTTGGGGATGGAGGAACAGGAGCAACTTCAGCCAGTGCTGCTCGTACTTCCCTCGGTTTGGTGATCGGTACAAACGTCCAAGCCTATGACGCCGAGCTTGCTGCAATCGCAGGATTAGCAACAACAGACGGCGGAGTGATTGTTGGTAATGGTTCAACCTTTGTTCTTGAAACTGGGGCAACTGCAAGAACTTCTTTAGGGGCGCAAACATTAGCGGCGGATCTTACTTCTTTATCTAGTTGTCAATCTGGAGGAGCTGCGGCTTTAGCTGCTCTGACTTCGACAGAAATCGAAATTCTCGATGGCGCAACAGTAACGACTGCCGAACTGAATCTTATAGATGGTGGAACGTCAGCCACTTCGACAACTTTGGCGGCTGCTGACCGTTTCCTTTGCAATGATGCAGGTACGATGAAACAGGTAGCCCTCTCGGATTTGGTTACATTTTTAGAAGATGGTTCTACCTCTGGCTTCGATGTGAACGGAGGAACTTACTAAAAATAAATTAAACACTAGGAGGATTAAAAAATGGCAGTCACAATTAAACTCAAGAACGCAAGTGGCAGCGATCCAAGTGCAAGCGATTTAGTTTTAGGAGAGTTAGCTGTAAGGACTGATAGCGGTAAGATTTTTCTAAAGAAAGATAATGGGTCAGTTGCAGAAGTAAGCGGCGGCGGTGGCATTGATGATGGAGACAAAGGCGATATAACTGTTTCTAATAGCGGCGATACTTGGACAATTGACAACGATGCAGTCACAAATGCAAAAATAGCTGATGATGCAATCGAAGCGGCACAACTAGACGATAACTGCATAACAACTAATGCAATCAGTAATGATAATGTTACTTATGACAAGATTCAGAATGTAAGCACAACCAATAGAATCCTTGGCCGTGATTCTTCTGGAGCTGGAAATATTGAAGAGATTACACCAGCAAATGTCCGAACAATGCTTGGTTTAGCGACCTCCGCAACAACTGACACCACTAATGCGGATAATATAAGTTCTGGAACGATTAATACTAATAGATTCGGTAACTCAACAATTTCAAGAGCCTACATCCAAGACAATGCTATCAATGGAGATAAGATTGCCGATTCATCAATAACAAGTGCAAAAATTTTAGATGATTCGATTGTTAATGCCGATATTAATTCAAGCGCAGCGATAGCAGCATCAAAGATTGCGGGATTAGCAACGTCAGCAACTACTGATGCAACAAACGCTTCTAATATAAGCTCAGGAACACTTGCAGCAGCTAGGGTCGCTACACTTAACCAAAACACAACAGGCTCGGCGGCAACACTAACAACAGCCCGAACAATTGCAGGAGTTAGCTTTGATGGGTCGGCTAATATCTCTTTAAATAACAATGCAATAACGAATGGTGCGAGTTATATAACAAGTTCAGGCACTTCTGCGGCCTGCTCTGGAAATGCTGCAACGGCTACAACCCTTGCCACAGCCAGAACGATTGCAGGAGTTAGTTTTAATGGATCGGCCAATATCTCTTTAAACAACAATGCAATAACAAACGGTGCTGGATATATAACCTCAGCCGACGGTGGAAATGCAGCAACATTGGATGGCATTGATTCTAGCTCGTTCTTAAGATCGGATGCTAATGACACGATGTCAAGCCAGCTTTCTCTTACAAGAAGTGGTCAATACCCATTAGTTATTGATGGTTCTGATGATGGGAAAATCGTTCTTGCAGGTTCAAGTCAACCTTATGTAAGGTTCAGAGAAGGTTCTACAGATAAAGCCTATATTCAGTGGGGAACCGACGGATATTTTTATCACTGGAATCAAGAACATAGTAGGGGTCTTAGGATAGGCAGTGATGTTCAATTTTATGACGGTTCTTATCGAACTGTCTATCACACTGGAAATCTACCTACTATCCCGAGCAATAATAATCAGCTTTCAAACGGTGCTGGTTATATAACGAGCGTCAGTGGTCAGAATTATAATTCTCTTTCTAACTTGCCCACTATTCCGAGTAATAATAATCAACTGTCAAACGGTGCTGGTTATATTACTTCGGCCTCACCTCCTACAACTTGGAACACTGTAGGAACTTATGCAATGGCTTATTACGCTGGTTCGATCGCTGTTGATGGCACACTTGCTGGTAGTAACTTGAACCCTGCCTCAACAGGTGTTTATGGAGCGATGTATGCTCAGACCGCAACTTCTGGTGGAACCTATTACGTGTCAAACGCAAATGCTGCTCCCGGTTTCTACATGGTATCTACAATGAGCGGAACATGGAGATGTATGGGTAATGGTAGGAAATCAACTACTTATGCTATGACAATTACTCTTTGGGTGAGGATCTCTTAATGGCTACATCAATTACAAACTTCAGAAACGCTAAATCTCTCAATGCTGAGAATACTCGGTTTGATGTTGAGATAGAACACCCAGACCATGGCTGGATACCTTACACACTTGATCCAGATGACACAGATGAAACAATCAAAAACGAAGAACTTACTACTTTAATTGGTTCTACTTTCGAGGCTTATGTTGCGCCAACACAAGAAGAACTCAATACAGCAGCAGCCCACTCAATTCGAGCCGAAAGAGATTATAAGTTAGTCTCAGAAGTTGATCCGTTAGCCACAAACTCCTTTAGGTGGGCTGAATTAACATCAGAAAAGCAGACTGAATGGACTCAGTACAGAAGGAATTTGCTCGATGTTCCAGAACAAAGTAGTTTCCCTACTTCTGTCACTTGGCCTACTAAACCTTCGTAATTGATACGGTTGTTGAGATTGCCGCTTAAGTATTAAAGTATTAAACTTATTAAGAAAGTTTTTTATCAGATGACTGTTGAAACAGAAGCCCAGACATGGGCGAAGCAACTAGAAGAAGAAAGAAAAACTCTTCGCCAAATTGAAGATGCTTTAGCTCAGAAGAAGGCTACCATTGCGATGCTTGAGGGCGGTATTCAGTTTGCGCAGAGGGTGATTGGAGAACAACAGGAGGATAAGACTTCAGAATCAGAAACAGAGGAAGTAAAGGAAGAAGCCCCGCAAACGTAATTAAGCTAGTGTGAGCAAGAGCTTTTAAAATTGCGTCTCTTATCATGCAAAAAATAGTCAACGTTTTAAGTTTAGTTTCTTTTGGTTTCGTTGTCTTAGCCGCTGGAGCTGGAACCTATTCGTTCTTCTGGTTAAAGAATCCTGAAAATATAGAGAACGTCAAACAGAAAGTAATTGAAGACGTAATGGCAGGGATGAAACTTCCTTCGATGCCTAGCACAACCGGTGGGGCAATTCCTAAGTCTTCAGGTTTCTCAATGCCCAAATTCTAGAGAGAGAAAGACCACCCTACAGAGCAGAGGCAGATTTAACGGCTTGGTTTAGGGACTTTCTACCCTCGAAAATTAGTTTACTTTATTTTCTCAAAGTTGGATGAAATAACAGAAATTGAAGTCCCGTCTATAACAATCTGGACGGTCCCAAAGATTACGCCGCCTAAAATAATAGGCTCGCCACAGGTTCCGCTTCCTTATATTTATTCGCCTTGTGCAGAAGTACGGCGGGATTATACGACTAGCAAAAAGATCTTCACAGACGACCCTTCAGGAAATAGCGTTATCTGTCCGGGGCTTCCGTGGTTTGAGCCAGTTCTTTACAACCCGAAAAAGATTCAAATAATAGAAACACAAAAACCAAATATTCAACCGCCGCCAACTAATACAGCAACTACACCAACAGCAGAAGTTCCGCCTGTTGATGTTCCTCCAGAAGAAGAAGTTCCTTGTCCTGATCCAACAAAGAACAACCCGCGAATTGGAGATATTGCGGCAAGCGGAAAAGAAAAAGTTTCAGGGTTTGAATTAAGAGAAGGGAATTGTGTCGTTTTGTATTCTGATATTTCAGCAGTAGAAAAGTACCTTCCTCAACTTTCGACAGTTTCAACAACGGGCGTGATCGCCTCGACGGCTGTCATTAGTTCCGTATTGGCAAAGCCTATTGCTGATCTAATTTTAAAAGTTGTAAAGCCTACCGTTAAAAAATTGATTACTACTGTGAAGGCGAAGGTGTTAAAAAAGCCTCCCGAAAAGTTAAGCCGCTTTCAGAAGTTGATGATTCAAAGAGACTTGAACCGCGCTCATCGAAAGCTGAAAAAGGGATGGTAATAGTTTCTATTTCGTGCGCGTGATCGGGCAAAGTGTTCGGAGGATTGACTAGGCTAACATCTTGGCAAAGACCAAACAAAGGTGAATTTTCAGTTAATAAAACGCCTTCTTTTTTCCACTTGGCACAGGTGTTAATTCTTGACGCGTGATAATTTAATTTTTTCGATTCGAGTGAATGTTCATATAATTGAACTTGTTTTTTCATTGCAGATTTGCAAAGCCTTATTTGTTCCCGGTCTAATGGGATTGCAAAGGTCATCGCTATTCCTGACGATACTGACATGTTGTTTTGTTTTTGGCCTGTTCTAACGGGCTTGTAGTAAAGAATAGAGCCGGGATTGATTAACGCGCCGTCATCATTTGTTTGTAAATCGTAGACGGGTTCGTTATAGGTTGGCTCAAAAGGTTCACCATAAGAATTGGTGGTTTGCAAAAATGGGTTAATATTTAGGGTGCTTCCTTGGCACTGAATAGAAGGGCCAACAGAACTTGAAAACTGCCTAGAAGGCACCACTTGAATAGATTGATTTGTGACCGAGCCAGAAGAATTTGATGTAGTGTTAACCGTGTTACTGTAAGCCTTGTTGGAAATATTTGATAATACAAAAGCAATCGCTAAAGTATATTTTAAACCTCTAATCACTGGCTAAATGTACTCGTTGAATCGCTGATACTTTCGATTGTGGTGGTCCTATTTATTTCTGTAAAATTAGAAAGCCCGCCAGTTTCTAGCGTTTCGAAATAATTCCAGCTCGCGCCCTCATCAACGATGTTATATGTGGGCCTTGTTGTATAGCTTGGGGTTGTCACTGTTGTATTAACGCCCTGAACTGTTTGGGTGTTTGTTGTATGGCCAGTAGGTGCAACATTATTTGTTGAAGGTGTTATGTTCATCCCGCCCGTAGTCAGTTGATAACCATTACGGAAGTCAAAACTTTTTATATTTTCCACGACAACGCTGGAAGTCTCGGTGTGATTTTGTAAAACTCCTTGCTGAAAATTTGGGATAACAGCCCCGGCAAAACAAGGGCCATTAAATACAAACAACAACAAGAAAATCCGTTTCATTATTTATGAATGTCCATATAATGTTTCCACATTAAAAAGTTAAATGTGGCGACAATGATAACAGCAATAAAAGCAACTAATAAAGGGACGTGCATCAGTCAACGCTTAATTCTGTTATTACTTGGCCTATAGCCGAAGTCCCACTCGACCCGGCTGTTAGCGTAATACTTTGATCGCTCAAAATTGTCCCCGCTAATGATCCAGCAGTCCCGGCAGCCGTAGAAGTTACGTTGGAAAAATTTCCTACTGCTCCGACTGAGGGGGCAGAAGTTGGAATTACATCCCCTTGGGTGTAGCTAGAACTGAAGGAAAACGCCTGTCCGGGGTCGTCCACTGTGGCCGAAATTGTGCCGGGTGAATATATGCCTGAAGTGATTGCACCGGCTGAAATAACATTTGCAGTCGTCCCGTCCGTTACGTCAATATTCGATCCCGCCGCCGAAAAACTCGACCCGATTCTTTGGGCCTGAGTCGCTGCCGCGTTCACAGTTAGTTGGGTCGAGGCCGTCACTTGATGACGCAGGTCGGCTTTTAGTGGTGTAGCTGCCAAAAGAAAAGGCAGAATCAAAAGGGCTTTTTTCATACTAATTTTCCTGTTTGTGGATCGATGGGCCGTTGAGTGAGTGGATCGACTTTTGCCTGTGGAGTTGTTACGACTTCGGCCCCGTTAATGGTTAAAGGTGTCTGTACTCTAATGACCTGTTCATTTTGTTGTGTATTGCTTTTCGCCATCATGGCCTCGATTTCTTCTTTCGTTACTCCGCCACCATTTCCTTTTTTAGATGCGGCCTGAACGCCGAAGGCCGTTAAAGTCGATGTAAAAATACTTGCAATAAAAGTCGGATCGAAGTTTTGTTTTTGAAATCCGGGCAAATCAACGTAGGCAAGAGTCAAGATAAATCCGGACCAAACGACAATGCCAAGCCTCACGGCCACGCCGATCAATGCAACCTGCTCGTCCTTATCGGGAGTGATCTCCTGAAGCTTCCCAAGGACTCCTTTCTCTTTTTTCTTCTCTTCTGTTTTTGGCTCGTCTGTTTTGATTTCTTCAGTCATAATAAAAATCTAATCTTATTTAGATTAAATGAATGAAATCATTGCTGCAACTATAGGAGCCTCTGTTTCGATTGTTCTTATGGCAATTAGCAACATTACCCAACGCCGGGAGCGCGACGTTCGGGAGTTGTTTGCAAGGATCAATAAGCTAGAAAAAGAAGTTGCAACGCTTTCCGCCTCACCCTCAAGAAGAAGTAATTGGCGAAGTTGATTTTTTGATTTATCGTTAGTTCTCTATCTCTTTTGAAAATGTCCACGAAGGAATGGTTCGTTCAAAATGAAAGGATGTTAAGAATGGAACGCCTCTATATTTTGGACCAGCGTCACTTGGCGACGCATCCGAAACATGGGCTTTTCATAGGACTCGCGGAAAAGGCCGAGGAACTAGAAAAGGTTTTAGACGAAAATGAATCTGACTAAGTGCAAATGTTCTCACTGTCGAAACATAGAGCGACAGCAAACAGAAGCAGAAGCAAGATCGGCAAAAAAGCAAGCACTTGTCTCTTATTGTAAAAATAGTTACTTTAAGAAAGGAGCCAGCGATGCGGCTCTGATGTCTAAGGCGATGGACAGGTGAAAGGCTCTCAGTTTCCCCATGCTGAGAGCTTTTTATTTGCGCCGCGCTTTGTTCATGGCGGCTTCTTCTCTTTCTGCTTTCAGCTCATAATAAGCGGCGAAATAAACTAATTCCTCATCTGTTAATTCTTGTCGTAACCTGCTCAGGGTCATCCCTAATTCAGTGGCAAGCATTAATTCAAAGTTAAGCCAGTTGTCCGCCGTTAGTCTTTTTTTGCTTCTTCAAGAGTTGGGTTTCCATTTTCATCAACTCCAAAAAGAAACAATTCTAATTCGTTTAAAATCTGTTCAGGTAATCGGCGCAATGCTGCAACTTCTCCAATAGAAAAAGCCTTCGTTCCGTCCTCCAGCTCCGCCTTCTCTATCAACATATAAGTTGACATCTTTATCGCTTCGTCTGTTCCTGCCCTGCCTTGAACGGAAAGACGATCGGCGCGGGTAATAGGCTTGAAATATAAATCCAACAAATGTTTTTCGTCGATGATTAGTTCATATTTACGACGACTATTCATGTCAAAAGCGGCCGATAAAATATCAGCCGCCCTTTGATCTGTCTTCTTTGTTGCCATGAAAAAATTATCTTAATAAGATAATTCTACACAAGAAAGACTTTTTAGGTTGTAACGGAGTTAGTGATTGCGCCAGAAGCTTGGAAGTTCACAGAGCAAGTTTCAACTTCGTTTGTTGTTGCGCCGAAATCTACGCTTGTGATGATTCCACTGAATCCAATCTTCCTTGTGCTGTCGAGATAAAGTTCAAACGCTGCATCCGCAGGGTCGGAAGCAGTCAACGCTTCAACAATAATCTCTCCAGCTCCAGTTGATGCGCCGGGTGCTTCATAAAGCATTTCAAGCGAGCCACTTCCTGAAGTCAAGCCACCAATAAAAGACTTTGCGGTGTCTCCTAGCTTAGTTGTTTCGTAGGTTTCTTTCTCTTCGGTAAAGCTCCAGTTTTGAACTCCAGCAACAGCAGCCACAGAACTGGCGGCGTTTTTGAATTTAACTGAGCCTTCCTGTCCTCTAATTGCCATGAGTTGAAAATGAAGGTTTGATTAGAGTTTAACCTTTTGTTGTGGTTGAGTCAGGTTTTTTTGAATTTTCTTGTTTTGCCTTATAGCGTTGCTCACAACGTCCATCCCAATAATTGACGTTTCGAACGCCTTTAACCTCTTCGATAACGTCAAGCATTTCTTCAGTAAATTCCATTAGACCTTTTCCTTTGTGTTTATTGTATTCAATAATATCAATTTAATCAGCGTGTCTTTGTTGTAGGTGTGGGTTGTCCCTGCCATTCGTCGTAGATACCAATTCGGATATTGCCGCAAACTCTTTGCATAAAGTTCTTCGTGGGTCGGGGATTTATAAACAAAAGGGCGCCCAATAGCATCAAGAATTTTTTTTATCATTTTTTTGATCCTCGACGATTTCCTGTTTTTTTAGCATAGTGAAAGAAAGAAGCAATTTTTTATGGAGTTTATGGATTGGCTTGTTATTGATTCAAAGCCCGAGAAAGATTTTTTGCTTGAGGTTTACAGCCGGCAAATTTTAAATAATAAAAATCACAAAGAAGTTGCGGAGATGTGCGTGAGTTTGTTACATCAGAACACAGTCAAGGATCAGATCATGTTTAAGGCAATTGAAAAAATTGGAGATCTAGAGGAAAAAGTTACAGAGTTAGAAATAAAAAAAGAGCGCCTCGAAAAGCGCTCTTGTTCTTTGATTGAAAAATTTTCAACCTATCTTTCTAAATAAAAATCAAAAAGCGTCGTCTGTTTCGATCTTTCTTGGGTTGATATTTCCATAACAACTTTCTCCGTCAGAGGAGATTTTTCCTTTTGCGTTGATGTAAATAACATCACCTATTTCTTCCTGTCTTGTAACAGGATTCCAAACTTTCTTATCTTTCTTGATGTTCTTAGCATCCGCCGCAAGTTTGTAAATATGGGCGCAAAGAGCATCCGCAGATTTTACAGGGATAGCAATCGACATCTGTTTTGGATTCGCGTCGGAATCATCAAAAGGATTATCGTTCAAAGACCATTTCAAAGTGAAAGGTAAAGCGGGAACGAACTCGTTGAAATCAGCCATTTAAGTTTTTTCGGATTAGGGAACGAATGAATTTGTTTGGTTTAATACCTAGTTGATCGCATTTTTTCCGCAAGGCTTGGGCCTCTTCGTCATCAGTTCGAACCGTAAAAATATTACGGTTGTAGGCCTGATTACGTTCTTTCAATTGCTGGCGGATTAGTTCGCCAGAACGTTCGGCTGCCTCGGGACTCATTTTATGCGCTTTGGTATTGGTCTAATAGTTGGGACATGTAGTCGCCTTGCTCTTTTGTTTGAATATGGCTAGGGGCCAAATTCTCAGAGCTAATGTTGAACTTCGCCTTATAAAGTTTTTTGGCGTGGTTTTTGTTATCTGCTGAAAGATGCGGATCAGCCAGCTTAACTTTGATTTGATCTAAAACTTTAGGATCAATAGTTTCTTCTTTTTTCTGTGAAGTTTTTGGTGGCTCTGTTTTTTTATTCAGGCCGGACGGACTGCGACTAATACCCGTCTTTTTGTTGCTGCTAAAGCTGTGTTTTTGTTGTGGCTTTTTGTCTTCTGTTTCTGGGTCGTCGTTGTCACATTCAAGGCCAAGAATACTTTTAAGGCTATAGCGCCTCGCGTATGTAATGGCGCCGCCCCATGCGAACATTTGTTTATGCTGCGGAGTTGTCTCAGGAAGCATTGGAATAAACAAAGGGATTTCTCCTTTTATTTCTTCGCCTGATACATGTCTGAGAATTGTGATAACGGTGGGCTGACCTTGTGGCGTAACTCCAAAAGGTTGTGAAACGAAAAGTCCATATTCAAGCAAGACCGGGTTTAATTGGTCGAGCGTCATTTCTAAAGGCAAATAAGAATAATTATGCGCCGGTTTCGTGTTGATTAACTTCGGCGCGTTTTTCTTAAATTCGATTAATGCTTCGTTTAACGTTTTCGGTTTCTGTTGGTTCGGCATTGTTTAGACTAAGGGACTTCTTTAGTATACCTAATGAATTAAAAGAGTCAACTTAGACGACCTTCAAATGTTGTTGAACGTTCTTTAATTTTTTTATGTAGATGTACGCGCCCGCGTGTTCGCCCCGTTTGCAATATCTTTTTTCATTAGAATTTTTTACAACAAGCGAATCATCTTGCAAAACTGTCCCGCCCGCTTTTTGGCTTAGTCCGTCATAAGTGCTTCGCTCCAATTTCTCAAGGTCGCCATTTCTAACGCTTGTTACATATTTAGGCGCAGATGGTTTTAAACGCTGCGCGTTCTTGCCTGTTCCGTAATGGCTCTTAGGCCGAGGAAAAATAAAAACGATCGTAATGTCAACAGCGTCTTCAATGATTGGCCCACGATAAAACTTTAAAGCGGCTTCTCTGACGTCCTGCCTCCACGGCTTGACGCGTTTACTGCTTTCAATCATTACGCCATTACCGACGTGTCTTTTACTTCCTTGAGGCGCAGGGATGCCAACGACGGGGATATAAATTAAACCCATTAAAAGAACTCCTGCTTGTCTTCGAACTTTGCCCACGCGTCAGACCATGAAAGCCGACACGTTAAAGGGTCTTGAATTTCTCCGATAACTGTTTTGCCGGGTCTAGACCAAACCGTTCGGCAAGCATCAACGACGATTCCATGATGATTTGCCAGCGCGTCAACGTAGCTTCCAAGTTGAGCATCGGTTGAATAAATGCCTTTGTTTTTTCCTTGCGTTTTTAAATCAATCAAAACAAGTTGATTTGCCGCGTGGTCATATCCCAAAAGGTCCAACTGTCCGCCGACCGATTTAGAAAGATCGCACAGCATGTACTCAACTGCGAAAGGCTCGAAGCTTTTCCAATAGCTGTGATTCATTAACGGCTCGACCCATTCTTTGAAATCTCCGGGGTCTGGGCTTGGATCGCCGAGCATTTTCTGTTGCAAAGTCCAATGGACATGTACGCCGCGAGGTTCCCAAACGTGTCGATATTTTTCGATGTTTGCCATAGCTGCGGGGCTTTTATCGTTGCAAGCTTGAGTTGTTGAAAAGGCCAACCATTCGCCTGTAGGTTCCCAACAATATTTATGTCTTGCTTCGTCTCGAAAGATTGGCAGCGGGTCAAGTTTTAATCCTGACCATGCGTTTGGTTTTCTTTTTAAGGTTTGGCAATGTTGCCATTTTGCGAACGGGTTTGTTTGGTTCATTAATCAATTATTAAGGGGGGGGGTGTAAGTAGGAAAAAGAATCAAAACAAAAAAAGAACTTCGGCTTTTCGTCCTGACTTTGTTGGCCTCGTTATCTTCTTTAGTATTAAAGACGGTTTTGCCTTCGGGTCAAATATCATCCGACAAGAAAGTTTTTTATCTTTCACTAATTCATTGACGCGAGCGCAAACAGTCGCAAGGGGTAAACCTGTCGCGGTTGCAATTTCTTCTCTTGTGTATCCTTCTGGAGCTAATTCAACGGCATTTAGAATTGTTTGCTGTCCCTTTTTTATTTTGGGCTGAATAGCAATTGCCGCTTCGATTGATGTTTCTGTTCTGTTATGTGGTGCGGTTGGTTGATCAAATAGGTCTGTTTGGTTCATGTTGCCAAGTCTTTAGGATCAATAATTTCGACAGCCTCTCCGATGGGTAAATGTTCCCGAGCAAGGTTTTCAAATTGAACGCCTATATATCCATTAGGAAACGACGTCGGGTGATTGTTTGCTGTTGCGATTTGTTCCGCGACTCCGGGGCTTAATTGGTCGAGGTCTTTAAGCGTCCACATCGGGGCTTCTGGGTTCGCGGGGTTTGGTCTTGTTAATCCACCTTTTAAAAGACGGACAATTGTCGAACGTTCGAAAGCTGGTTCCATTAGTTTTCAAAACCTCCTGCTGCTGTAAAGACCCGAGATTGTAAAGCGGACGGAGCCGGCTCTTTGCTGGCTTGTCCGCCGCCGTTAATCTTCTCGTAGTTGGCAAGGGTTATCGAAGACCACGGGCCACGGGGACCGCCAACGATGGCCAATTCAATCTGAGCAGAAACAACAGCGTCGCCATATTTCTTTTGTATATCAATCAAGCCCCTGTGAAGTTGTTTCCATGAAGCTTCACTTTTTGCTCCTGACTTAACCGACCAAAAGAAAGCAATTCGCTCCGCGTGTTTCGTCAAGATAAAAGGAATTAATTCTTGCTTGAATCGAAATTTTGAAATTTTATTTTTTACCTTTTTATTATTAATTATAGTTTTATTATTAATAGGTAAAGGCTCCCCTTCTTTCTGACCTTCCTTTGTCTGTGTCGCCTTTCCCAAGTTAACACGCCTGTCAATAGCAATTAGCCCTTCGTTGATGACATGGTTGATGAATCCATTGCTGGACATGTATGAGGGCTTGATCATGTTGCACTCGTCGATCAGATTACAATCGATTCGAATCGGTCTTGTTTCCATTTGGTTCAGATTGTTTCAGTAGTGAAGTGTTCCGATCATATAATGACACACGTCGGAAAGTCGTCAATACATCAAATGAAATATTGTTGCCAATACCTGTATACTAAGAACAGGAGGAATAGGACTTTTCCTGCTTTTGGGATACAGGGTTTTTATTTTTCCTACATTCCCCACCCCTACCGCCGAGGCTGAGATGCCAACGTCTAAGGCTTTACAAATTCGCGCTCAATTATTCGAGAGCCATGCCGATCCGTTCTTAATTGCCGCCGAGGCAATTGAGAGAAGTGATCGGCTTTATAATGAATTAATCCGACAGAAAAAAATTTGTTCTTGCATTAAAAAAGCCCCCGGTTAAGGAGGCTTTTTTAAAACTCTAACTTGTTAGGCGACGGTTTGAGGTTGGTCATCGGCCCTAGTAACTTATCCGACTAGCGGAGCCTATCTGATCGAAGTTCAGTGAATGGCGGTTGAAACTTGGAGGTCTTTGTGTCTCGCTCCGAGATGTCCTTAATATACATTAAAAGTATACTAATGAAGTTAGCCGTAACAATTAGTTACAATTAAAATCTTTTCCAAGGGCTTCCATTAGAAGCCTGCGGATCGTGCTGCTCTGAGATTCTCCCGACTCGGCGGCGATCTTTGATATTTCGTTTTTTATTTCCGGCGTCACGCTGACCTGAAGAACTTCGCTCCATAATTCCGACCCTTCAGGCTTTCTTGGCATCTCGCTATTTTTCGACCAACACTTAATTAAGAATAGTAATTCTTTTCGCCTTTGTTCGGCGAATGTAATCCGTTCAGAATTGTTCATCGTCGTCCTCTAGTTCTTCTGTTTCTTCGTCTTCAAAGTATTCGGGTTCGTAAATGTTTTCGACGACGTGATCGCCGATCCTCATAAAACGATAAGGATTAAATCTTTTCATTAGTTCAGGTTCAATTTTTCTTGTACGGCGGTCAGGACGTCCAGCGGGAGGCCGTCGTCCTTGAACTGGTTAATTCCATAACAGAATTTAATCTTGCCCGTTTGTTCGCCTTCTCGCAGCCATGCGACGGTGTAAAGAATCGCGCCGCTGCTTAAAAGATCATTTGTCATGTTGACGTCGATTTTTTTTAGTTTCATAGTTAAAAAAAAAGGGCCATTTGGCCCTTAGCTTATGTCGGAAATCACTTGACGGATTCCTTTTTTAACCGCTGCTCTTTTGTAAGAATCAAGCGCTTGAAGTAAGCAGTCCGCGCCGTGGAAAACTTTTCCGAATGGAAGATTACGACCGCCTATTGTTTTAACTGTAACGGTGCAATTTGGAAACTCGCCTTTGCTAACTACAACGCAAAGATTTTGCTTTGCTGAAATCTGAAATGTGTATCCGGTGATTGTTTCAGAAGGCTTTGTGATTTCCATTGTGGTTCGTGTGATTGACTCTTTTAGTATACATATAAATTTAGAACTTGTCAACAAGCAAAAAAAAAGACCCTTGTGGGTCTGGTTTGTTTTAGTTAGCCGAGGCTGCAAGGTAGGTAGAAAACGTTTCCATCTTCTGTTGTGTTTGATTGCCAGCGGCTCCAGTGGTTGATGTCGGTGTTTGCTTCGATCAACGCGGTTGTTGCTCTTTCTGCTAAGTGCTGAACATATCCGAAAGCTTTGAAGGTTTGGATCATGTAGTTGCGGTCGATGCCCTTTGTTCCTTTTGCTGCTTCGACTGCGTTAAGGATGATCCAACACGCTTTCTTTGCTCTTGGCTTGTTGAGGTTGAAGAAAGTGTTCATTGTGGTTCGTTTGACTGACTCCTTTAGTATACATATTATCTTGCAGGGTGTCAACTAATTAAAAAAAAATGGTCCCGTATCGTGGGACCAGTCCGGTTAGTTAACTCGCCGCGGCTAACCCGCGCCCACCTTCGTTCGGGTTTGAGGTGGCAAAAGCGGCGGGCCTCATGTCGTTCCGCCTGACTTCTTTAGTATACATGCAGGAATAATTTATTGCAAAAAAAAGAGCCTTATGGCTCTTTAGTCGTATGTGTCGAAGGCAATTGGTTGGTTGTTCCAAGGTTCAATAAAACCTTTGTATTCTTCGTAAGCTTGTTCGCCGCCCTCGTAGCGATCAATCTTAATTTT
>Ga0315326_10000069_pt1 | contig 40113 bp, 44 predicted proteins | sample M180m32315metaG_FD_203457 | JGI IMG/M metagenome (GOLD analysis project Ga0315326, IMG submission 203457) | Ammonia-oxidizing marine archaeal communities from Monterey Bay, California, United States - M1 80m 32315 | ecosystem: Environmental > Aquatic > Marine > Coastal | place: USA: California... | reverse complement strand
GAAAAATGAATATCTAATTCATCCTTAATTTGATCTGATAATGCATCATTTAATCTCATCATTCGAGAATAATGACCACTTCCCCATGGATAGATGAATTCTCCTATTTTGAGCATAATTTCTAATTGAATGTGGTGTTTAAATTTTCAATGATTTTCATTTAACGAGTCTAAAATATCATGAACATTATTTGCTCCTAATTTAACAAAAATTTCTTGTTTTGTTTTGAGAGCATATTCTACATCTGTTTTAGAAAACTTAGGAATCTCATTTGAACTAATATTGATCATTTTTTCTAATTTCTTGATATTTCGTTCCAAACCAATCTCTTTTGCTTCTGTAAATAATTCATTATCGACACCTGTAAGTGGAATAATTGGAATTTTGTTTTTACTGAACACATGATTTAATGCATTATCAATAAAATTTGCAGGAAATATCAAAGGCGATAAAGCTAATGATATTTTTTTGTTTGATTGGTTTAACATAATTTCTAATATTGAATTTACATAAATCAAATAATTTTTAATTCCATTTGGTTTTGTTTTTAAATAATAAAACTCTAATCCAATTTTTTCTTGTACCATTCTTGGAATTATTTGATTAATTATTTTAGCCAAATTCATTAATTCAGATTTTTGTCTATAACAAACTATGATCTTTGTATCATAACCTTGTTTGATTGTTTCATAACAAGAAACTGCAGAAATCTCATCATAGATTGCACAAATTGTTTGTTGGTCTTGTGATTGATATGGAATTCCACCTTTACCTTTATCTGAAAAAATACAAATGTATGCATTATTTTTTGTTAAATATGTATAAAGTAATTTATCAAAATTTTCATCAGTTCCAGGATGAGCCCCTAACTTAGATTTTTTTTCTATTATGTTAGAAGTAGAAGCTATTTCTATATCTTTAACAAGAAACCCTTTTGATATTCCCTCTACTTTAACTAAAAATTTTTCTCCTTTTAACAATAAATTACCTCCAATTGTTGTAATTTCTGAAATAATATTTTGGAAATCATTTTTTATTTGTCTTGCAATAGCAATTTTTTCAATACCAAAAAGTAGATTGATAGCTGATGATGCAAATACAGGATCATTTGCATCAACTAAAATAATATCTCCATCACGTTTTACAGAATTATATTTTTGATTTTTTATTTTAAGAATTTTTTTGATATTTTTAATTAATTGTGGAATTTTATTTTTAGAAAATATACTTGGGAAAACTACTACATATGATATTTTTTCCATCTTTTCTATTTTCAATTCTACTTGTTTATAATTTAGCATAAATTTTTGGGTAATCAATATAAAAGAAATATTTTAAATGAATATGTGACAAAATTTACACAAAAGCAAGTAGATGATCTTAATTCTAGAATTAAAACTACTGAGGAAGCGTTACAATGGGTTTCTGATAATTTACATCCTAAAGTTGCTAAAGCATCAAGTTTTGGTGCTGAAGATGCAGTTGTAATGGATATTATGTTAAAAATTAATCCTAATTTTCGATTTTTCACCCTTGATACTGGAAGACTACCACAAGAAACTTATGATATTATGGATATTGTTAGAAAAAAATACAATATTTCAATAGAAGTACTATTTCCTGATACAAAAGAAGTTGAAGAAATGGTAAAAGAAAAAGGAGTAAATCTTTTCTATGAAAGTGTAGATAATAGAGAACTTTGTTGTGAAATCCGTAAGGTGCATCCAATGAATAAAATGTTGAATACTTTAGATGGTTGGATAACAGGATTAAGGCGTGATCAAACAAAAAATCGGGAAAATGTTACAATTTTTCAATTAGATCATGGTCATGGTGGAATTTTAAAAATTAATCCAATAGTTGATTGGACTTGGGATCAAATTCAAGAATATATCAAAAACAATAATTTACCATACAACAGTCTTCTTGACAAGGGTTTTCCAAGTATTGGATGTGAACCTTGTACTAGAGCAATAAAACCTGGTGAGGATATTCGTGCAGGTAGATGGTGGTGGGAACAAGATGGTAACAAAGAGTGTGGCCTTCATATAGACCCTAAATAGAGACTTGAACATGTCCGAAAATAATTCAATTAAAGCACATGGTGGAGTTCTAGTTAACAGAATTACTAAAGTCGATTCTACAGGATTATTTTCAATTACTATTACTGAAGATCTAGCAAATGACGTGGAAAATATTGCTGATGGGATTTTTAGTCCTTTAGAAGGATTTTTGGGACAAAAAGATTTTGAAAGTGTTGTATCTCGTGGAAGACTAACCAATGATTTAGCATGGACTATTCCAATTGTACTTGATGTAGATGAAGATACTGCTTCTAAAATGAAAGAAGCAGGTGATGTTCTCCTACAAAATCCAGATGGTATTGGAATTGCAGTATTACACGTTGATGAAACATTTACTTTTGATAAAGAAAAAACAGCTCAAGGGGTCTATGGTACTACTGATTCATCACATCCTGGAGTAGCATATACAATGTCAATGAAAGATTTCTTGGTTAGTGGAAAAATTGATTTTATCCAAAGACCAAATGATACTGAAATTAGAAATAATAGATTAACACCAATTCAAACACGAGAATCTTTTGTAAAAGCTGGTTGGAAAACTATTTGTGCCTTTCAAACAAGAAATCCACCACATGTAGCACATGAAATGCTACAAAAGACATCCATAACAACTCGTGATGGTGTATTTGTAAATCCTGTAATTGGTAAGAAAAAATCTGGTGATTTTGTAGATGAAGTAATTGTAAAATGCTACGAAACTATGATAAAATTATACTATCCTGAAAATAGATGTAAACTTGGAACATTACATACACAAATGAAGTATGCTGGTCCAAAAGAAGCAATACATCATGCAATTATGAGACAAAACTATGGTTGTACTCATATCATTATAGGACGTGATCATGCAGGTGTTGGAAAATTCTATGATCCAATGGCAGCACAAAAAATCTTTGATGATTATCCTGAATTAGAAATTTCTCCGGTATTTTTCCCACCATTCTTTTACTGTAGAAAATGTCTAACTTATACAACTCCAAAAGCATGTCCACATGATAATGATGTAAAAGAGCAAATTAGTGGAACCGCACTTAGAGAAATGATTCAAAATGGGCAAGCACCATCTGAATTTATTTTAAGACCTGAAGTAGCAAAGGTAATTTTGGATACTCCAAAACCTTTTGTTGATTAGATATTTATTCAAACAAATTTAGATTAGCTCATGAAGTATATTATTCCAATAATTTTATTTCTTGGATTTTTAATTACTCCTGCATTTGCCCAAGAAGAAGTTAATCCTTCTTTAATAATTGAAAATATAGAAATTTCTGCTGAAAAATTCAACACCGTATTACGTAATGCACCAATGATCTCGTTTGATAATGTTCATAGTGTAAGCTGGCAAATCACTATTGATAATAATTTACTTTATGCTAATCCAAATGGAAATGCAGTTTTTAGAGTATATGATAAACTAGACAATGCTGAATTTATTGAAGTAGGTATGGGTCCAAAACCTGACAATAAATTTTGGGTTGCAGTACAAACTCCTGATGAAGGATACATTGTTGTTCATAGAGACTTAGATAGAGGCTGGTATCCACAAGCAAAATCTATTGTGTCATATACTGATAGAGCAGGATTAACCGTAAACAATGGAGCAAGAATAGTAGTAACAAATTTGGATATTGGAAAATTTGAAATTGAATCATATTCAGTACATGGAATGGAAGGAAGTACTGATCCACCTGCAATAAATTCTGGAATTATGATTATAGAAATTTTATCAGGTGATCCTGGGAAGAATCTATTTGCATTTTTCCCATTTTATGTTGCAGCAGGAATTGGAATTTTAGGTGGAGCATTATATTTTACTAAGAAACGTTCTTAGTTTTATAATATTTACAACTTTTTTTAATTTTACAAACATCACACATTGGTGAAATTGGTTTGCAGATATTTTGACCATACATTACAAATGTATCATTTATGTCAATCCAATATTTTTTATCTATTTTACTCATTAATTCTTGTTCTGTTTCTTCAGGATTTTTTGTATCTACTAAACCTAATCTATTTGAAATTCTATGAACATGAATATCAACTGGTATAGCTGGTTTTTCAAATGCATACACTAAAACACAATTAGCAGTTTTTCTTCCAACACCTGGTAATTGTACTAATGTATCAAGATCCTCTGGAACTTTATCTTTGTATTTTTTATGAATTATTTTTGAAACTTCTATAATTCTTTTAGATTTTACATGAAAAAATCCAATTGATCTAATTATTTTTTCTACATCTTTGATTTTTGCATTTGCAAGATCTTTTGGATTTTTATATTTTAAAAATAATGCTTTTACTGCTTTTGTAGTTGTTTCATCTTTAGTTCTTGCAGAAAGTATAGTTCCAATTAAAATACTAAATGGACCTGTTTCAGCATTATGTAAATCTCTTAATGCTGTAATTCTTGGTGGTTTTACAGCATTCATAGTATCTGTCATCCCAGTAAGAATTTTTTTCATTTTCAATTGAAATCTACGCACAAGTATTATAACTGTAATAATGATAATTTACCATTGGAATTAACTAGAGAAGAAGAATCTGCACTAAAAGGTGAACAGGGAGAAACTATGCAAATGGCATATAGGATTTTAGTTGCAACTGGTGAAGCAACAGATGCTGAAAAATTAATTCCCATAGAATGGGCTCATCTTTCTGGTGTAAATTATAATACAATAGGTGATGCAGGTGAAGAATTTTTATCTACTATTAGTAAGGATGCCCGTGTTACAGTAAAAACAACTTTGAATCCAATGGGATTTGATATTGATAATGTATCTAATTACAAATTAGATGAAAATTTTATTTCTAAACAATTATCAATTAGAAATTCATACGAAACAATGGGAGTTATTCCATCATTTTCTTGCATTCCATATGAAATTTTTGATATTCCAAAAAATGGAACACAAGTTGCATTTGCAGAAAGCAATGCTGCAATCCATGCAAATTCTTATGATAATTTAAAAACAAACAAAGAAAGTGCGTTTAGTGCATTAGCTAGTGCAATTATCGGGAAAAGTCCTTACTCCTCCTTACGTAAAGAAGATACTCCAAATATTACAATTCAAATGAAAATTAAAAATCCAAATGAATTAACATATGGAATGTTAGGATTTTATGCTGGAAAAATAGGTGATACGTCTGTAAATATTTCTGGTCTTGGAGAAATGGATCAAAGACAATGTAAAGCGATGTGTGGAGGAATGGGAACATCTGGAACTTGTGCTAAATTTAATTTTGGTGAAGGTGATTCAAATACTGAAAAAATAGATTTTGATGAAAAAGAAATGCAAAATGTTCATGATGAACTAAACACTTCAGAAAAAGGTGATTTGATTACACTAGGAAGTCCTCAATTAGGTTTGGATGAAATTTCTGATCTTACTGCTAAACTAAAAGGTCGCTCTTTTCAAAAAAGATGTATGGTTTTCTTACCTAGAACTGTAAAGGAACAGGCACAAAAAATTGGTTACATAACAGAACTTGAGCGTGCAGGATGTGAAATTCTTTCTGATTGTTGTACATGTCTAACTCCATTGATATGTAAAGATGATGTTGATGCAGTTACTACTAATAGTATCAAAGGTGCATTTTATCTTAAAAATTCTAATGGTGTAGGTGTAAATTTAAAATCATTAACTGAAATTGTTGAAGATGAAACACGATGAATAAAATTTTAGTTTCAGGTAAAGTGGAAGGAATTGTTTTAAAATCAAATGATCCAATCAATTTTTTAGGAACAGTTGATAAAAAAACTGGAATTATTAGTGATAAGAATCACACTCTTTTTGAAAAATCACTAAAAAATTCAATTTTGGTATTTCCTTCTGGTATTGGTAGTAGTGTTGGTGCATATACTATTTATTCTATAAAATCAAATAATACGGCACCAATTGCAATGATTTGTAAAAAAGCAGATCTTACAGTAGCTACTGGATGTGCATTAGCTAACATTCCATTAATTACTATTGGTGATAAAGAATTTGAATCAATTAAAACTGGAATGAAAATATCCCTTGATACTGATTCAACTAATCTAATTCATTATCAATAATATTTTCTTTTTCTAAATCTCCTAAACTAATTTCTTTAATTTGACTTTTACCTGCAGGTAATGCACGAACAAATTCATCAATATTTATTTTTCTTGTAATATCTTCAAATAATTTTAAAAATTCTAATCTTATTTTTTTTGCATTTTCTGCCATTTCTGATCCATTTGGTTCAATTATTGCATAGCAAATAGAATTTTTCTTGATTGGTTCTGGAGGTCCACACGTTAATACATAATCATTATCTTCTAATCGCATAATTCCTACAGCTAATTTTAGAGTCTCTGATTTGATAAAATTTCGTTGTCCTTCTATTGTGAAGGAACCTTTAGGCAGGAATTCTCCACTTGGGGCAGATTTCTTGATTTGTTCTGGATGTACCCAATAGGCACTAACTCCATACAATCCTTCTCTCCATGCTCTACTAAAACACACAGTTGCATGTGCAATTTCATTCATTGTTGTATCTGGTGCATTTTCTGCATCCTTTAAAATAAAAAATGGGGAACCAAAAATATCACCATGAAACACTTTATCATTTTTTACTAAATGTTTTCTAATTACAGCCGAATTTGATGCTGCATCTCTACCTCCAATTGTAAGATATCCATCACTAGTCATGAACCATCTATATCTTTCATACCAATTTTTTTTCCTAATCTCTGAAACAACAACTAAATTTCTTTCAGCTTCTGTTTGATTTTGGAATTTTGCTAATTTCTTTTCTGTTTTTTCTTTAATTGCTTGAATTGAATTAATAGCACCTGATTGTTTTTTTGCTTGATTGAATAAAACAGATGCAATTGATTGAAGTGGAGAATCTGTATTTATTTTAATTTTTTCATCTTCTACAATAATTATTGAAATTCCTTTTTCATTAACTAATTTTGCATTATTAGTTGCCAAAATTTCTTGTGCAGAAGTATCTTTTATTGAAATTATTCCTTTTGAAACCATTACAAAAAGAGAATTTGCTACATTTGTAATATTTTTTGATTTTTCTTTGACAGTTTGAATTGCTTTTTCTTGTTCAGAAATTTGAGTTTCCAAATCTTTAATCTTTTTATCAGAACTACTTGATTGAATTGATTTACCTTTTTCAACTATATTTTTTGTAAAAATTGTATCTAACCCTTCCATAAAATTACTAACATTTGTTATTTCCCCTTCTAGTTTTCCTAATTTTACTGGTAGAACTTCTACTTTTTCATTTTTTACTATTACAGGATCATGATTTCCTGATACTACATCTGAAACAATTTTTTTTGTTGTTTCATAAATTTTAGTTATTTCCTCTGATGTTAATAAATTTCCAATTTTTTTTGGATCAATATTTGTAATTTCAAATATTGATTCAACATATTTTTTTGGTAAACCTAAAGTTCTTCCAAACCATTTTGCCGAAACTAAATCAGTTATTTTTAAATCATCAAAATTTGATTCTTTTATATTAAAAATATCTAAATTATTTTCTGGTGGTTGTACATAATCTAATCCAACACTAAGTTTTCTATGTCTGACTTCTATAGAATGCTGTAATGCCAAAATTTTCATATCTTTGTTACAAAGTAAAATATTCCCATCTCCAAAAAATTCACCTACTAAAATGAATTCTTTTCCAAATCCTTCAAAAGTAAAATATGCAATTCTTTCTGCACCTATTTGTTCAATTTTTTTTAATTTTAATCGTAGCAAATCACTTCGTAATCTTTTAAGTAATCTATTTGGTTCCATTTGATCAATTTTTACTTTAGTTAACCAAATACCTGATGTTGAGATCATCATAAAGAGATCACTTTTTTCGGTATGATGAAGTTTAAAGAGAATACTATCTTTGTTTATACCATAAATATTACTGATGTAGTAACCTTGAACTTGCTCAGAAATCTGATTTACTAAATATCTTAATTCAATTCCAGCTAATGCCATAATTATTGTATTTTATGTCTAAAATTATACCCTTGCTATACTGTGCTCAAAATTTACCAAAGATATTAAACATGGTTTGCTTGAATCACGCTAGAAATTTACCTTGGCCAAATTTAAAAAGAAAAAATCTGCACCTACGCCTGAACCTGAAGATTCTAAACCTAAAATTGAAGATGATATTGGTACTCCTGAAATAGAGAAATCTACATCTGTTTCAGATTCTTCAAATGATCCATCAAAAGATTCTCCAATTGATCAAGCAAAAAAAAGTGAAAAAGATAAAAAATTGTCCAAGTTGTTTTGGATGCGTATTGTTTTAGCAATTAGTGCAGGTGTTATCTCGACTTTTATTTTTGAAGATATTGAAGGTGAAGAAAGAAGATGGGCATCAATTGGATTTATGATAATAGTATTTTTCGGATCAATTATAGTTGCCAAAGGAATGAAAATGCAATTACCACCTTCAGATAGAAAGAAACTTGTTACACAAGGTATTGGTAGCTATGTATTTTTGTATTTATTTTCATGGATTGTTAGTTATACATTAACTCATCTTGGTGATACTCCTACAGGAATCAATTTATAATTTAATTATAAAAAGTAGGGAGATAATTTATGTGGAATTATAAAACACCCGGAATCCCAGACGAGTATTTTGAACGTGCAGAAAAAGTTCCAATTACTAAAGAAGAAGTAAGAACAATACAACTTAGTAAAGCAAGATTAAATCCAGGACAAATTGTTTATGATATTGGTTGTGGTAGTGGTTCAATTTCTGTTGAAGCTGCCTTTCAAATTGAATCAAATGGTAAGGTATTGGCAGTTGATTATGATGAAAATGCTATTGAATTAACTAAAAAGAATTTAAAAAAATTTAATCTTTCTAATGTATCTGTGATTTTTGGTAATGCTAAAGAAAAAATATTAGATCTTGAAGAAGCTGATGTTATTTTTATTGGAGGAACAGGTGGTGATACTGCAGAAATAGTCAAACTTTCTGAAAATAAACTAAAATCTGGTGGTAGAATTGTAATTGGAATTATATTAATTGAAACACTTTATTCAGTATTACAAATTCTTGATAAATTGAAGTTTGATTCTATTGATATGACTCAAGTCACCATTTCTAAGAGTAGAAAAACTACTACTGGTACTATGATGTTAGCTAGAAATCCTGTTACTATAATATCTGCCACTAAAGTTTAATCTAGACTTTTAATTGGGGAAAAAGGCATGAAGACCATGCCTGGATTAATTGGAATTGGAGTAGGTCCTGGAGATGTGGAACTACTTACAGTAAAAGCAGTCAAAGCAATCCAAAATGCCGATATAATTATGTGTCCAGCTTCAAAAGAGACACGACCTAGTATTGCATTATCAGTCGTTTCATCTATTATTGATAAATCAAAAAATCAAGAAATTATAAAACTAATCTTCCCAATGACTAAAGATAAAGACATTCTTGAAGCATCTTGGAAAAAAAATGCAAAAATAATGGCTGAAACTGTTTTGAAAGGAAAAAACGTTGTATATCTTACAGTAGGTGATCCATATCTTTACAGTACATGGATCTACATGCATAGAGATTTGAAAGAAAAATATCCTGATATGAATATCAGTGTAGTGCCAGGTATTGTATCGATATTTTCATTTGCATCAAAAGTTGGTGTTAGTGTTGCAGAAGGTGCTGAAAAAGTTGCAATTATTCCATCTTGTTATGATTTATCTAGTGTAAAAGAAATTGCAAGACATTCTGAATCAATGATATTTCTTAAGGATGGTAGATATTTTGATCAAGTAATTCAAGTTCTAAAAGAATCTGGTTTTCCTGATGATTCTCTTTTTGCAATTGGACAAGATTTGGGTACTGAGAATGAAATTATTAGAACAATGAAATTGGGTGAAGTAAATGATGATTCTTTAACTACAAAATACTTTTCAATTTTGGTGGTAAAACGTGTCTAACGTATTTTTTGTTGGTTGTGGTCCTGGTGATCCTGAATTAATTACAGTCAAAGCAAAAAAATTAATTCAAAAAGCTGATGTTGTAGTTTATTCTGGTTCGTTAATTCCTGAACCTATTTTGAAATTATGTAAAAAAGGTAAACTATACGATGCTGCAAAATTAGTTAGAGAAGAAATTTTTGATTTATTATACAAAAATGCAAAAAAGGACAAACTAGTTGTTAGATTACATGATGGTGATCCAGCAATTTATGGTGCAATTAGGGAACAAATTGATAATCTAGAAAAAAAAGGAATAGAATCTACTGTTGTGCCTGGTGTTACATCTTTTCTAGCCTCAGCTGCAGCACTTGGAACTCAATTAACATTACCTGGAGTAACTCAAACAATGATAATCACAAGAGCAGAAGCAAGAACTAAAGTTCCTAAAAGAGAACAAATTTCTGAACTTGCAAAACATCAAGCTACATTAATTTTTTATCTTAGTGTTCATTTACTAAATAAAATTTCAAAAGAAGCAATTGAAGGTGGATATAAAAAAACTACACCTGTTGCAGTTGTTTATAGAGCAAGTAGAAAAGATCAAAAAATAATTATTGGAACACTAACAGATATTGCAAGTAAAGTAAAAGCTGAAAAAATTACAATGACTGCTATTGTAATTATTGGTGATGTAATAAAACCAAAATCTTATGAATATTCAAAACTTTATGATAAAACATTTACTCATGGTTTTAGGAAAGCTAAAACTAAGTAGATAAATAATTTATTTTATTATTAACGCCAATTTTATTTAATTTATTTTTAAAATCAATTACATTACCAGAAGTAAAAATTTTTAATGAATTTCTTTTTGATTGTTTATTTTTAATTTTTATTAAAATTTTTTTTGCAACTAAATTTCCTGGATCAATAAATTGTATTTGTGGAAATTCTTTTTTTAATAATGTCTTTAAAAATAATAAATGAGTACTTGATAATGTAATGGTATCAATTTTTTCTTTAATGATATAATTTTCTAAACTTTCTTTAATTATTTTTTTACAATAATTTTTCTTATTGAGAAATTTTCCTGATTCTACTAAATCCACAAGATTTGATCCATTGATTTTAAAAATTTTATATGATTTTGGAATATTATTTTCTTTAATATAATTTCTAAGTCCTCTGCTGTTAATAGCTGATTTTGTTGCAAGTATTGCAATTTTTTTTGATTTGGATTTTTTTTGTGCTAATTTTAGGGGAGGTTTAACATCTACAATTTTTTTTGTTTGTAAATTTAACATTAAACTTGGTGTATTTGACGCAACAACAATAATGTCAGGCACAAATTTTTCTTTCAATAGTTTAATTGTTTTTTTAATTATTGTGGCTAATTGAGCCTGTGATTTTGTTCCATATGGATAATTTTTTTGATCAGCAAAATAAACAATATCTGTTTTTGCAATTTTTTGAATTTCCTTAATTATTGAAATTGAGCCTAATCCTGAATCAAAAACAACAATTTTTACCAATAAATCATTTCCATTAATCATCCATAATAGTTTGTTAGCTAAATTTAGTCAAAAGCTGATCTAAATTTACACCGTTGATTAAGACTAAATTTCTGAATTCATTATCATGCCAAACTTCGACAGTACATGGGCTCGACAAGAGACCCAAAGTGTAACTGACAAAATACATGGTGCATTAAAACCTCAAGGTGCATTAAAACCACGAATTCAAACTGCAGTAAACCAACTACAAGTCCAAATATCAAAAATGGACTCAATGTTAGGTAAATTGCATGAAAGAGATGCGCAACTCTTTCAACGAGTCGTGACTGCAATGCAGCAACATGATACTGGTACAAGTAGAGTTTTGTCTAACGAATTAGCTGAAATTCGTAAAGTTACAAAGATGCTCGGCAATGCAAGAATGTCATTAGAACAAGTTCAACTAAGACTGACAACTATTCATGATCTTGGTGATGCTATGGTAGCAATTGGACCTGCGATGTCTACAATGAAGGGATTGAAGTCATCACTCGGAAAATTCATGCCAGAAGCTGATTCAGAATTGAATAATATGACCCAGACACTTAATGGACTTATGGTGGATTCACTTGCAGGAGATTCCGCATTCATGGAATCTGATGTTTCAAATGAAGAAACAGATAAGATTCTTCAAGAAGCATCCGCAGTAGCCGAGCAACAGATAGGAGACAAATTTCCATCTGTACCATCTTCAACCGGACTTTCGTCACAAACCTCTTCTACTTCTTCCTTTGAGTAGTAGCTGAGATTAGACGATAGTTATTATTTTTATTTTATTTAAAAAAATACTAAGCTAAAATTTTGGAAATAATTTTTTAGTTATGGAAATGCAACAGATTCTAATAAAATAGAATCAATTTCAGAAATATTTACTCTACTTTGTTCCATAGAATCTCTTTTTCTAATTGTTACTGTATTATCTTCTAATGTTTGATGATCTACTGTTATTGCAAATGGAGCTCCAATTTCATCTAATCTTCTATATCTTCTACCAATTGCACCTGAATGATCCAAAAATGCATCAAATTTTCTTTTAATATTTATAAAAATTTCATCAGTTTTTTCTTTTAATCCATCTTTTTTAACTAATGATAAAATTCCAACATGAACTGGTGATAAATATGGTTTTAATGATAAAACCATTCTTTCATGTTCTTCATCATTTTTTAATGAATGTTCTAAAATTGTATATAGACTTCTATCAATTCCCATTGAAATTTCAAAAACATGTGGTAAAACTTTTTCATCATTATCCATCACTTCAAACTTTTCTTTACTCATCTTTGCATGACTAGATAAATCATAATCTGCTCTATAATTACATGCTACAAGCTCAAGCCAACCAATTGTAGTTTCTACTTCAAAATCAAATGCAACTTCTGCATAGAATGCTTTTTCCTTATCTCCTAGCTTTCTAAATCTACTTTTTGAGATATCAATACCTGTTTTTTCATAAAATTCTGTTAAAATTCCTAAATAATATGCTACAAATTTGTTTGGAACAGTTCCTGTTTCTATTGCTTCTTTACAAGTCATAGAAATTGGTTCAGCATCTGTTTGAACTCTAATTACAGTATTTTCAATCTCTGCAAATTTCTCAACTTCATTTAATCTTCCAGGATTACAAAATACTTCAATTTCTGCTTGATAAAATTCTCTAAGGCGAAGTAAACTTTGTCTTGGTGCAATTTCATTTCTAAAGCTTTTTCCTACTTGAGCTATTCCTAATGGAAGTTTACCTCTCATAGTCTTGAAAAGTCTAGGAAAATCAACAAATATTGATTGACATGTTTCTGGTCTAAGATACGCTTCTTCTTCTTGAGGACCAATACCAACTTTAAACATCATATTGAATTTTTTTGTTGTTCCAAAATCTCCTTTACATTTTGGACATTGTATTTTATTTTCTATAATTGCATTATCAAATTCATTCAAATCTGCACTTTCAGGAATTTCTATATTTGCAATCTCTGCAATTGTTCTATCTGCTCTAAATGTTGAATTACATTTTGTACATTTTATTATTGGATCTGCAAAATTACCTAAATGACCTGATGCTTCAAAAACTGACTTAGACATAATCTGAGAACCATCAATTTCCATCATTCCATCTCTTCTGATTAATTCTCTTCTCCATAATTCGAGAAATTTATTTTTTAAACCAACACCTGATGGTCCATATTCCCAAAATCCAGCATTTGCATCCGAATAAACTTCACAACTAGGAAAATAAAATCCACGCTCAAGTGCTAATTTCATTACTTCTTCATAATTCATTATTTAGTTTCCTCACTAATTGTATACATTTCTATGCATATCCTTTTGCTATTTTGACATTTTCAAAATCATCTCTATCATCATCAATTGGAGTCTCTAAAATTATTGGGATTTTTTTCTTATTTGCAAATTTTACAACAGATGTAATTCCTTCTTCTCCAATTCCACCTAATCCTAAATGATAATGTCTATCAAGATTACATCCAATTTCCCCCCTAGCATCATTTAGATGAAGAATTTTCAAATTTTCTATTCCAACATGTTTGTCAAATTCTTTAAAAGTTTCTTTAACTTTATCTGCTGTTCGTAAATCATATCCTGCAACAAATGCATGACATGTATCAAGACAAACACCAAATTTTTTACCAGGTTTTAATTGCTTGAAAATTTCACCAAGCTGTTTAAAATCTGAACCAACAGAATTTTTTTGGCCTGCAGTATTTTCTAATAAAATCATTACATCATTTTTTGTTTGGCCAGCTTTTGTTAGACCTTCTACTAATTTTTTAATTCCTGCTTCTTCTCCAGTTCCTAAATGACTACCTAGATGTGTAACCAAATATGGTATTCCTAATTGTGCACACCTTTCAACTTCACTTATCAATGTATTAACTGATTTTTCAAATCCATCATTTTTGGGTGTAGCTAAATTTGGTAAATATGGCATATGTGCACAAGTTGCAAATCTATCAATTTCACTTGATTTTAATTTTGATTTAAAAGCATCAATGTCTTCTTTGGTTAGATCTTTTGCATGCCATCCTCTTGGGTTTCTTGTAAATATTTGAAATGCTGAACAATTTCTTTCAACTGCATTATCCACTGATTTATCAATTGATCCTGATATTGAGACATGACAACCAATTTGCATATCTTATTAATTTTTTAAAACATAATTTAAACCAGCGCTCAAATCTTGAGAATCAGATTTTTATGTAAATTATTCAACTAATTATTATGCTAATTCTTGGACAAGATGAAAAGGCAAAATATCCCTTTTTGGCTGATGCAGGTGAATATTTGAAAGATAAGGGCTTTTCTTTAGTTCAATTTGGTAGCGATCCAGTTTTAAAATTATCAGTTGAAAAAGCACTACATAGAATTAAAGTTGCAGCAGCAGGCGAAGTCTACAAATCAGATTTGATAGATGGTCAGGCATCAAAAGATTATGTTCTTGAAAGAGAAGTATTTTCATTTCTTTTAGCTATAGTGCTCATCAAACTAACTGGCATGTCTACACTCATCAAAAGATTTGCTTTAGCTGAAGCTCGAAGAGCAGAAAATTATTTAGAAAAAGATTTGGGAAACGCATCTAATAAATCAAAAATTGATTTAGCAACTAGAATTATTTATGATTTATTTAATATTGAAATAATTAAAGAAGAAGATTTTTTTGTAATACCTGTATCTGATTATCTAAAACATTCAGTTACTTTTCATGAACGTGAATGGAAATTAATCAATAGACATGTTGAAAATGGTAAAGTCTTTCTTACTCCTGATAAAACAGTTAGATTAATTCGAAAAGAATTAGGAAATTATATTAGTTCAAAAATTATCAATGCCCCTAAACCCTCTATGATTCCTGGACTAGAAAGTATTGTAAATGAATTAATTTTAATTTCTAAAAAACTTACACCAACTTATACAATAACTACTGGTGAATATCCTCCATGCATAAAACATGCAATTGATGTACTTGAGAAAGGTGAAAATCTACCACATTCTGGAAGATTTATGCTTGCAACTTTTCTTTTATCAAGAGGACAAACGGTTCAACAAATTGCACCATTATTCAAAAATGCACCTGATTATAATCCTCGAGTAACACTTTACCAACTAAATCATCTTGCTGGAACTTCAGGTAGTGCAACAAAATATGCTTGTCCTTCTTGTGAAAAATTAAAAACACAGGATCTCTGTTTTATAACAAAAGAATGTGATAACATCATTAACCCATTACAATTTGGAAAGAAGAGAAAATTATGAATGAAATTGATACTAAATTTTTAGAAGATTCATTTAAAAAATATTATTTTAATCATTTTGATCTTATTTCTAGTCCTGAGCATACATCTGAGAGAGAATTTGGTTATCAAAAATTCAATTCTGGAATGTTTAGACATATTTCTCTTAAAGATGAGAAAGAATTACATCTATTATTTATGCAAAATATTCCATCAGACGTTTATTGTTCAAATGCATATTATTCATTTCCTAATTCTCCAATGAATGAAAAAGATTGGAAAGAAGCTGATTTAATTTTTGATATTGATGCAAAAGATCTTAATTTATCTTGTAGAAAAAATCATACAATATCTATTTGTAATGAATGTAACGAAGTTTCAAAAGATGTTAATCAATGTGTAAAATGTAATTCAACTAAATTAGAAAAAAAATCATTACCTTGCAAAAATTGTATTGACGCATCAAAAATTGAAGTCAATAAATTATCTAATGTTTTAATTGATGATTTAGGAATTGATAAAGAAAATATCTATGTTTATTTTTCAGGTAATGAAGGATTTCATGTTTATGTTTTTAATTCACAATTTCAAAAAATAGGTTCTAAAGAAAGATCAGAACTTGTTGATTATATTATGTTCCGTGGTGCTATTCCTGAAACATTTGGAATGAAAAAATTTAAACCTAATAGATCATTATTTCCAGATTTCAATCAAAAAGGTTGGAATGGAAGATTTTCAAAACAAGTTTTTGGTTCAAAATCAAAACGTTCAAAAATTATTTCAGAATTACTTGATAATGGATATTCTTCTTTTCAAAAAATACTTGATGATGTATCAGAGAATATTGGCGTTAAAATTGATCCTAATGTAACTATGGATATTCATAGAATTTTTAGATTACCTGGTTCTATTAACAGCAAGAGTGGTCTTACCAAAATTCTTTGTACTAATTTAACAAAATTTGATCCATATACTGATGCATGTTTTCTTAATGATGATTCTGTTGAAGTTCTAGCTAATTGTCCAATTGAATTTAAGCTAAAAAACAAAAAATTTGGTCCATACATTAATGAGAAAATATCACTCCCAACATATGCTGCAGTGTATTTGATTTGTAAAAAATTAGCAACAATTGCTTAATTTTGCTGGTAAGGCTTTAATTTAGTGAATCATGACTAAATGTGATTTTGTATAGCGCCTCTACTGATAAGCAAGCTCCGCCACCTGATACTGGGAAATTCATCAAATTAGCTGTTGTTGCTATTATTGGAATTGTAATTTTTGCTATGATTGGGAATCAAGCTGTTATTTTATCGATGAATTTTACTGAATTTGGAGAACAATTCACAAAACCTCTTTTCTATACACTTCTTTCAACTCTAATTCTTTCTGCCATTGCTCTTATCCGTGTAAACATTGTAAGTAGATCTTCTATTTTCTGGTATGGGATTAATACTGCAATCGGATTTATTGCTCGAGGACCTCAACAATCTGTTTCAACAGATCTTCAAAGTTTTAAGAATTATAAATTAACTTCACCACAATTCGTTCTTTGGCAAATTACTAAAATTCTGTTATTTGGTGCATTCTTTGCAAATATTATGTTTGGATTTGCAGCAATGTCATTTATTGAAGGAAATACTTTGGGTGTTGAACACTTACCTAACTTATTCTCTTTACCATTTGTAACTCCAGATAGTAATCCAACTTATGCATCTGAACAAGTTGTTCCAATGATTCCTGCATTAGTGATATTAATTCCACCCATGCTTGCAGCAATTGGATTACGTTTAATTCTATATGTCGGTATTCATAGAATTATTGATGTTGTTACAACATATTTACAAGACTCTCAAGAAGGAAAACCTCGTTATCTAAATTATGTTTCAACTATTGAGGGCATTTTCGGAATTGCTATAATATGGGTTGGTGTTAATCTTTTCTTCACTGATCAAATTGATTATAACACAAGATATGTTATTGGAGGTACACTTGTAATTGGTTTTGCTTTAATTGCATTTTCATTAGTTGATAGAATTAGAGCACGTGTTCTAACTCATATGTTTAAACGTGATGTAATAATACGATTTGTATCAATTCTTGTAATTGCACTTTTGGTCGGTGGTGTAGTAGCAGTAAACAATAGTATTGCTGATGCAAAGAAAATTGAATTTTTAGGACCATATACAGCACAACAAATTGGAGTTAATAGATATCTTGGAGAATTAAATAATGTTCAAGAAAATACGCATGATGTACAATTAACATCAGTTTCTGCAAATAATATTAAAAATTATGTAAAACAAAATAGTGATGTTCTTGATGTTATTCGAGTTTGGGATTGGGAAGCTGCATTTGCTAAATTAAAGCCTGAAATAGGATTAATTCCATATGTTGACTTTGAAGATAATGATATTCTAAGATTTAACAATACTTTGTATTGGACTGCTTCAATGAAACCAATTTTACCATCATCTGTTAGTCTTGATAATAGATGGTACAATGAGCATCTTGTTTATACCCATGTTCCAGATGGATTTTTGACTTTAGAAGCAACAGATGGTCAGATTGTAGACAGTGGAGCATTTTTCAAACAACGAGAAATTTACTATGGTGAAGGTGGATTATTTGAACAAACTTGGTCTGGTTTTCCAACTGGAAGAGGTGACACTAGTGCAGAACTTGGAGGTGTATCTTATTCTGGTATAGGTGGTTTGGATGTTCCACCACCACTTAGTTGGATATTTGAGCCAAATTTCTTACTTTCATTTCCAGGTGAATCTGTACACATTATGAGATACAAGGATGTACATGATAGAATGGAAGTATTATACCCATATTTCTTGTATGACTTGTTTGGAAAAGAGTTAGACTCATTGCCTGTAACTGATGGAAAAAATTCCTATTGGTTAATCCCATTAATTATTGGATTTGATACACGTGATGTTCCTTGGTCTGTTGGTAATCCATACTTACGTTTGGTAGGATATGCACTTGTTGATTCGTATAATGGTGATATTCAATTATTGAAAACTGGTGATGATTTCTTTACTGAAATGTTTGCAAGTCAATACTCTGAACAATTTAAACCAATGCCATCTTGGTTAGAAGAACAAATTCGTTATCCAGTTGAATTGTTTAATTGGAAAACAGAGATGTACAATATTTACCATGTAACTAATCCTGAAACATTCATCCAAGCAAATGAATTTTATGAAATTCCTCGTGGTCTTGATACTTACTATGTTGAAGCAAAGCCACCTGGATTTGACCAAACTTCATTCTTAGGATTACTTTCATTGGAATTAAAAGGATCACAAGGAAGAAACCTTGCCGGATATATGGTAGTTGAAAATGATCTTGCCAATTTAGGTGATTTACAATTTTATGAAGTTCCATTAGATTCTGAAACTAAATTAATCGGACCTACTGCAGTTAGAGAAGCATTAGATAGAGATCCTGAGTTTGCTCAATTAAAGACATTATTGAGAAATCCAAGAATTGGTGATAATATTTTGTATCGCGTGGGTGATCATGATGTATACTTCATTCCAGTTTATACTGCAGGTGCAGGTGGTGTAGTTGCACAATTGGGTACTATTGCAGCAGTTGGTGCAGCATTTAATGGTGAATATTTCGTTGGGTTGGGTGCTACTCAAGAAGAAGCATTTGAGCAATATTTGAAAAAGGTTTCTGGTGTAGCATCAACTACAACTACTGCTGATGATGATTATGTTGAATTACTTAAAACTGATAGAATTGATATTATAAAATCAATATTTGAAGAAGAACAGATTATAATTTCTGAACCAACATCAATTCAAATACCATTGTCATTTAATGAAGGAGAATTATTCTTCTTTACTGAAGATGATCTTGCAGATACAGAGGAATTCTTATCAGAATTCATTGATGAATTTGTAAAACCACGTAGTGACAGAGTATTCATGTGGGAAGAAGATACAATTCTCAATATTGGAACTGTATATGTGAAAGATGGATTACCTGAGATACATTATGTGTCAATTGAGGTAGGCAACTAATTGCTTCTTGTTGTTGATAACGGTTCTATCTATACAAAACAATTAACTGATTTTTTAACTAAAAAAAATTTTTCATTTGAGAAATATACACCTCATATTTTAAAATTAAATTCATTAGAAAAATATGAATCTATTATTTTATCTGGAAGAAGAAAAAATGATAAGAAAATAAACGAAGTGAATTCTAAAATTATTAATTTTTCAATTAAAAATGATAAAAAATTACTTGGAATATGTTATGGTGCAGAAATATTAGCTCTTACATTAGGAGGCACAATTAGGAAAACAAAATCTATTCAGAAAGGAAATGAAACAATTAAAATTTTACAAGATAATTTAATTATGAATAATTCAATAAATGTATTTGAAAGTCATTCATTTGAAATTTCTAAATTACCTAATGTACTAATCCCAATTGGAAAATCTGATAATTGTAACTATGAAATTATTCAATATGAGAAAAAATTAATTTTTGGAACTCAATTTCATCCAGAAATGACTTCTGATGGTAATGATTTAATTGAAAAATTTTGCTCTCTCTGATTGATATTAATAACTCTCAAAAATTCTTTATTTTATGGAACAAGAAGATCATCAATTACTTTTACCTCTAGTTGAGGATGAAAATATTTGTCTTCCTTTACCAATTAATGTTGTATCTAGATATTGGAATATTGAATTACCTATGGCTGAAGCTATAGAATCTGCTAAAAAATATTATGAGTTTAATGGAAGTATCATCATTGAGGGAATAGAACTTGCTGAAAGACATGGATTATCATGTAAAATAGTTCATTCTTCTTTAATTGAATTAAAAAAAATTATTGATGCTGGTATTCCTCCAATTGTAATTCTTCCAGGTATTCCTGAAATTACACAGCATGCTTCAGTAATTACTGGTTATAATGAGGAAGAAAAAACAATTCTTCATTATATTCAAAAGGGTAATCAAGAAGGAGAACAACAAGAAGGAGCAATTCCACAAGATGTTTTTGATAGAGAATGGTCTGAGGAAGGAAAATTATTGATAATTATTGCACCAGCAGAGACTTTGTCTGATATTACTCTTGAAAATAATTATCAAGATAAATCTAACAGATTATGTTTTAATTCTGAAAAATTAAACATTTTAAAAAATTCTAATGATGCAATTACAGCATTAAAAGAAGCTATTGAACTTGATTCTAATAATTCAACTGCTTTACACTTGTATGGTGCTATGCTAAATCAGCAAAATTCATTAGAATGTGTTTCATTTTATGAAAAAAGTTTAGAAATTAATAATAAATCATATTTAACATTTAATGGGTTAGGTAATTTTTATCTAAAAACAAATCAATTTGAAAAAGCAGAAAGTTCTTACAGTAAAGCTATTGAAATTAATCCAAAAAGATCTGCTAAAATATATAAAAATCGTGCTTATCTTAGAGAAAAATTAAACAAAAATTCTGATGCTAAAGAAGATCTTAAATCATATTTGAAATATTTTCCGAAAGCACCTGATAGAGGAATTATAGAACAAGCAATTCGAGAAATTTAATGCGGAATACGGGATTTGAACCCGTGACCTTCAGCTTGGGAAGCTGACGTCATACCAGACTAAACTAATTCCGCTTGAAACATTATTTCAATAATTATGATTAAATATCTTGATTCATTTACTATAACATGGATGCAAAATGTCCAGAATGTGAAAGAGTTGCAGTTTTAGATGATGATGTTACTAGCGTAAAATGTCCTCACTGTAATTTTGAAGCAGATTATGATACTTATCTTGAGATTATGAAAGATCATGCAATGAATATGGCATCTGATTACATTCCAGATCGCCCTGGATTATAATCACCAATAATTTCCTTTATCTGAACAATCTAAATGGGCCCCACAATTAGGACAAAACATATGGCATGCTTGCATATCTACCATTTTATTTTCACATCTTGGACATGTGATTTCTTCTCCCATGATCATATATTGAAATCCTGATTTAAAAATAATGTCCAAAGGTTAATTAGTACTTCAACTTTTTTTTTGAATAATTGGCAAACTTCAAACTCACAATATCTGACATTAAAGGAAAATCCCTATCTAAAGAGCTAAAAGATAGTGATGCAAATCCATTATTAGGATTACAATTGGGAAATGAAACAGATGCTACAGTCGTTGGTTTAAGTGGAAAATTAAAACTAACTGGCGGTAGTGATAAATCTGGAGTTCCTATGAGAGATGATGTTCATGGTTCTGCAAGAAAACGTGTTTTACTTTCTAAAGGAGTTGGATTACAAGATGCAGAACATGGAGATAGAGTTAGAAAATTAATTCGTGGAAATACAATCTCTGAAGAAATTTATCAAATAAATTGTAGATTTGATGGAGAATTACCAGTTGAAGCACCTACTGAAGAAGCAGCTGCAAAAACTGAAGATAAGAAAGAATAACTTAACATATACCGATTCTACATTTTGACTCATGCACTGGCGAGATACACTTCCTGATTGGTACATCAAAAAATATGGTTATCAACCATGTATTAACATCGGAACTGCTGGTCACGTCGATCATGGAAAAACTAGTCTTATTCAAGCATTAACAGGTTCCTGGACAAGTGTGCATAGTCAAGAATTAAAACGTGGAATTACAATTCGTGTTGGTTATTCTGATGCTGCCTTTTACAAATGTAAAAAATGTGAAGAACCTTTAGGATATTCTACAACTCCAAAATGTAATAATTGTGGAGATGAAAGTGAATTATCTCGAGTTGTAAGTTTTGTAGATAGTCCTGGACACGAAAGTTTGATGGCAAACATGCTTTCTGGTTCTGCATTAATGGATGGTGCATTATTACTTGTCGCAGCAAATGAAAAAGTTCCTAAACCACAAACACAAGAACATCTTTTGGCTCTTCAAACTCTTGGAATTCAGCAAATAGTTGTACTTCAGAATAAAGTAGATTTACTTTCGTATGATGAAGTATTAGCAAATTATAAAGATATCACAAAATTTGTTAAGGGAACTAATGCAGCAAAATCTCCTATCATTCCAATTTCTGCCCAATCTGGATTAAATATAGATGCATTAATTGGTTCGATAGAATCCACCATTAAAACACCTGAACGAGATGAAAAAGCTGATACTGTAATGCATGTTCTACGTTCTTTTGATGTCAACAAACCTGGTATAAAATTAAAAGATATCAAAGGTGGTGTTATTGGTGGTAGTTTAACCCAAGGAATTTTTAACATTGGTGATGAAATTGAAATTAAACCTGGTCTTATGAATGAAAAAAAGAAATCCTATGAACCTATTCTTACAGAAATTACTTCATTGGGAACAGCTGCAGGAATAGTTGAATCTGTAAAACCTGGAGGATTAGTTGCAATTGGTACAAAATTGGATCCATCTATGACCAGAAGTGATTCGTTTATCGGTTCAGTAATTGGAAAGCCTGGTACACTTCCTGATAATTCCACTTTGTTAAAACTTGATGTTAATTTGTTTGATTCGGCTGTGGGTTCTACTGTGGATTCTACTGAAGATCTTCAAGTTAAACCAATTCAAACAGGTGAATTACTACGATTAAACATCGGAACTGCTCCTGTATTAGGTAAAGTTACAAAGGTGAAATCATCTACTGTTGAAATTGAACTTAGACGACCTGCTTGTATATTTGATGATGGGCATGTGGCAATAAGTAGAAGAATTGCTGAAAGATGGAGATTAATTGGTGCAGGTATAGTTGGTTGAAGTAATCTGTGATACCAATTTTTTAATTCATTTAGCAACCAGACGAATCAAAAATATTGATAATTTAGATATGGAGATAGGTTCAATCTCTTTTATTGTTCCTGAAGTTGTTAAAAATGAATTAATAAAATTACAACAAATTCCAGAAAAGACTCAGCAAATAACTGCAACTTTGAATTTTATAAAAAATTTCAAAATAATTCCTATTACTGGAAATTATGCAGATCAAGAATTGATTAATTATGTTAAAAACACTCAAAGTATTATTGCAACAATGGATAGAGAATTAAAAAATAAAATTAAGGGGTTTGGAAGTTCTGTTTTATCCATACATAATGATAAAATTATTATTGAAAGTTAGTAAACTTTATTTTCAAAATATTTTATTCTAATTATATGTCTAATTTTTCTATAAGTAGTCCCGATTTTAGAGAAGGAGAAGAAATTCCAAAGAAATTTGGCTACAAATTTGAAAATGCTCATCCTACAATTGAATTTGATGGTATTCCTCAAAATACAAAATCATTATCTATTATAATGGATGATCCAGATGCAATGGCTGCCGTAGGAAAAATTTGGGTTCATTGGTTATTATCTGATCTTTCACCACAAACTGTTGCAATTTTGAGTGGAGAAACACCCATGAAAACATTGAGGGAGGGAGAAGATGATGATGAAATGGATTATACAAAAGGAAAAACTGATTTTGGTGAGATTGGTTATGGTGGACCTGCACCACCTAATGGACGTCATACATACGTCTTCAAAGGATACACACTTGATGTAAAATTAAATTTGAAAGAAGGTTTCTCTAAACAAGAGTTGGAGGATGCAATGGAAGGTCATATTCTTGCAGAAGCAAAATTAACTGGAACTTTTACGCCTTAAATTTTATTTTTTTAGGAATATCTTTCTGCTAATCTATATCGCATGTATTTATCATCTGGTGAAAATTTAGCTGGATGTACTGATTTTGTTTCTTCACTACACTTTGGACATTTTTCTTTTAATGTATAGTGACTACACTTTGAGCATTTTCGTAATAGAAATCTCATTTTAATTTTCTCTGGTTTTCTTTGAATCTTCTCTTGTAAATTTGAATGAACCTTTTTTCTTTTCTATATTTTTCTGAATTTCTTCAATAATTGGTTTTAATGATTTTTCTGCTGATTTAAAATCTTCAGAAGTAATTGATATTCTATATTTTGGTGCGCCTAAATATGTAATATCCATTGTTGAATCTTTTTTTATTATATCTAATAATGTTTTTTTAATTATTTCAACTCCATCTGATTTATCACTAGTTATTTCCATGATACCTCTAATTTGTACTGAAGGTAGTTTAATTTTTGAACAAATTTCTTCAATTGCTGTTGTAATTTTTTTTGTAAGTTTAAGATCTGTAATTATACTAATTCCATTTCTTGCAATTTCCATGAATCCATCATAAACAGAATCAAATTTTGTGTAGAATTTATCTTCTAATTTTTCAACTTCTTCATTTGTTATTTTTGTTTTTTCTTGGAGATTTTCTAATAATGTTTTACCTTTTTCATATTTTTTAACTTCTTTTAGTTTCTGTTTTTTTTGATCTTTTGAAACTTGTTTTAATGATAAATCAATATCTACTGCTTTTACTTTTTTTACAAGTAAAACTTTCTTTTCTCCATCTTTAACAAATCTGTTTACTGATCTAATCCATCCAGGTGCTATTTCTGAAATATGTAAAAATCCTTGAATATCATCATATTCATCTAATGTAACATATGCTCCATGATCCATGACTTTAGTTACTGTGGCTAGAATAATTTCACCTTGTTCAGGCATTTCTTGAGTTTCAGTAGACAATTCTTCTAAAACTTTCCAATCTGTACATTAATGTTGCTCGTTAGAAATCAATCCCTTCTTTTGCTTTAATACCACGTTGAAATGGATGTTTAATTTCTTTCATTTCTGTTACTAAATCTGCAGCTTCGATCACTTCCTCTTTAGCATAATTACCTGTTAATACTAAATCTACTTTTTGGGGTTTTGCTTTAATTAAATTCAAAACATCATCAAGTGTAACTAAATTAAGATTTATTGCATAATTAATCTCATCTAAAATCACTATATCATATTTACCTGATTGAATTTTTTCATTACTGATTTTCATTGCTTCCTTTGCAACTTTTTGATGATCCACTTTGGGACTTTTATCATCTATAATACCAACAAATCCTTTACCTATTGCAACCATTTCAAATTCTGGTTCTAATCTTTTTGATGAATCCATTTCACCATAATGCCATGAACCTTTGATAAATTGAATCATACAAATTTTCTTTTTATAACCGGTAGCTCTTAATGCAATTCCTAATGCAGCAGTTGTTTTACCCTTGCCTTTTCCTGTATAAACAATAGTTAATCCCTTTTCTGCCATAATTACTCATTAATTTTTATCAGTAAAAACATTCGTTATTTTTTCAAGGTATTAATTTAAATAAAAAAAAAATTCTACACATACATTGAAAATACCAAGAATTGTTTTAGCAGGAGCAACTAGTGGTGTTGGTAAAACATCGATCACATGCTCAATTATCTATGCATTACAAAAAAGAGGTTTTTCTGTTCAACCTTTCAAAGTAGGTCCTGACTATATTGATCCTAGTTATCTTACAACTATTTCAAAAAATGATACATACAATCTTGATGTATGGTTAATGGGTCAAAAACAAGTTTTAGATAGTTTTGTTTCTCATTCAAATTCTGATATTTCAATTATTGAAGGCGTAATGGGATATTATGATGGATTTAAAGGAAATTCTAATTATGCAAGCACTCATCATGTAGCATCAATTACTAAATCTCCTGTAATTTTAGTATTAGATGCAAGTAAAACTGCTCGTTCTATAGGTGCAACTGCTTTAGGATTTCAAAAATTTCATAGAACATCAAGAATTGTTGGAATTATTTTAAATAAAATTGGAAGTAAAAAACATGAAATTCTTTGTAGAGATGCTCTAGAAAAAACAAAACTACCTATTATTGGTGTAATTCCAAAAAATCCTATCTTAAATTTAGAATCCAGACATCTTGGTTTGATATCTACTTATGATAATAAAATTTTAAAAAATAAACTTGAAAAAACTTCAAAAATTATTTCAGAATCATTAGATGTTGATAAAATTATTAAAATTATTAAAAATCCTATTTCTTTACCTAAAATTATTAAAAATAATTATAAAAAAACTAAAGCAAAAATTGCAGTTGCTTTAGATAATTCATTTAATTTCTATTATGATGATAATTTGAATGCATTACGACGTGAAGGTGCATCATTAATTTTTTTCAGTCCAATAAAAGATAAAAAAATTCCTAAATGCGATGGATTGTATATTGGAGGTGGATTTCCTGAAATTTTAGGAAATGATCTTGCAAAAAATCAAACCATGAAAAAATCAATTAAAAAATTATCTGAAGATAACTTTCCTATTTATGCAGAATGTGGGGGATTGATGTATCTTACTAAATCTATTACTAATAATAATAAAAAATACAAAATGGTTGGTTTATTTGACGCAGAAACAACAATGACAAAAAAAATGAGATTAAATTATACAAAGGGAAAATTATCTAGTAAAAATATTTTATCTGATAGTTTACATGGATTTCGTGGTCATGAATTTCATTATTCTCAATTAAAATCTGTATCAACTGATTCTAAATTTGCTTTTAATTTAGAGGTTGGAGAAGGAATAAAAAATCATCAAGATGGGCTGATTCAAAATAATACACTTGCATCATATGGACATCTTTATTTTGATAGTTCCAATTATGCTGAAATTTTTGTAAAAAATTGTTTGAATGAATTACGTAAATAATGATTTTTAGATATTGCCGTTTATTTTATACATCACTATACCTATAGTTTGTTGCGTGATTCCAAAATCGCGATTACCAATCGGGTAATCAAACGCAATTAAATGAAGAACGGAACTCTCCATTCTTCATGAGATTGGAAGGACCTCTTCAGTTCTTTCAATCTCACTTTTGATTCTTAAGAAATGGTTTGGATTTTTTTTAAGATATTCTAATTTATCCCTTAGAGCAATAATTTTACGTAGATGATTCTGCTCTAATTAATTTAAAAATTGCATTTATTATTGCTGAAGCTGAAGAGCTTCCACCTTTTCTTCCTAAATTAGTAATGAATGGAGTTCCTTCTAACTTTGATAACTCTTCTTTTGATTCTGGTGCACAGATGAATCCAACTGGAATTCCTATGATTAATGCCGGTTTTACTATTCCTTCTTTTACCATTTCAATTATTTCCATTAATGCAGTTGGTGCATTTCCTATAGCAACTATTCCTCCATTAATGTCATTTTTGGCAACTCTCATGGAAACTTGAGAACGTGTTTTACCTTCATCTTTTGCTTGTTGCATAATTTCTGGTTTTGATATATTACAAATTATGTTATTACCAAAATCTTTTGGATTTTGTTTATTGAGCCCACCTATTACTCCATTAACATCTACTACAATACTGCATCCATTTTTTAGAGCATTCATACCACTTTCTATTGCATCCTTTTGAAAAATGAGCCTATTTTTATCAGCAAAATCAAAATCAGCAGTAGAATGAATTATTCTTCTTACAATAGGCCATTCTTTTTCATTATAATTATGTGATCCAATTTCATCTTCAATCATTTTCATACTTGCATCTTCAATTGATTGACCTTTCTTAGTTTGCATTTTCTACTTCCTTTGCTCTTTCTAATATTAAATCTACCATTTTTTGATCTGTTCCAATATGTTTTGTAATATAGCTTTTTTTAATAGTAGAATTTTCTAATGCAGGTATTAAGTCATTATTAATATCAGTTTTTACATGTGCTCCTTCATGAAGAAAATAAAATACATTTACTAATACATTGGGATTATTTTTTTCACAACTTTTAATTCCTTCAAAAATATCTGGTTGTTCTATTTCTAACCATACTCTACTTACATTTCTATAACTATCTTTTAATTTATCTACAATGTAATTTAATGATCTTTGTGCATTAGGATCCACACTTCCATGACCAATAATCATTACATCTACATCTTTATTTTCAAGAGTAATTTGATTTTCTTTTAATGTTGAGTCTATTCTGTTTTGAACTATTTCTATCAAAGTTTTATGCATGACCATTGGTTTAGTGACAAGAAATTTAATTTTAGTATCTTTTTGAAATTTCATTACATCTGCAACTGCATTTTTTACTTTTTTACCTGGATATAGAAAATATGGAACTATTGTAAGTGAATCAATATCTTGTTTTAGACATTTCTCAATTCCATCTTCAATATATGGCGGTTCAACTTCTAAAAAGCAAAAATCAACAAAATTATAATCCCCTTTAGCCTTAATTCCTTCACATATTACCTCTAATTCTTCAGATGCTTCCCTTTGTCGGCTTCCTCTATCAATTAGTAATAATCCTCGTTTCATTATGTTTTTCTCGCAATTGCTACTGTTAAATTTGGAGGGAATTTTTGCTTTTCTACAATTAATTCTCCATTTGATATTTTAATTGCAGCAGCTTCAGAAACACTTGCTGTTCCTTCAAATGCTTTAACTGTATTAGAAGGATTTGGAGTTATTATTTCTGCAAGTTCTTCTCTGTTTACATATTCTACGGGTATTTTCATCTCTTCTCCAAGATCTATTAATCCTTGAACATCTTCAGATTTTTTTATTGAAACTAATTTTGCAATACATTTTGAACTTAGATTGAATTTTTTTAAACAATGTTCTATTCCATCTTTGATTGTATCTTTTGTTGTATCCCAATGTAATCCGATACCAATAACTAAACTTTGAGGACGATATATTACAGATTCTTGAGCTAACTCATTATCAATAATTGTATCAGAAATTATAAGATATGCTTTAGAATTTGATTTTTTTAATTCTTCTAAACTATTATAGATTGTAACATTTTTTGGTAATTCTTTATACCATTTTTTATTACCAGTTTGTTGAAAAACACCAATCGGTTCTGCATTCACCATATGTGCACTAATCTTAGTTACAGTTGTTTCATCATCAATTTTCCAGCCAAATTCTCTACCTACCAAATCAACTGCAATTGTTTTGTTTACATCTGCTGCAGTTGTTATCACTGGCAATGCATTCAATTTTTCAGAAATTTCTTGAGTTAATTCATTTGCTCCACCAATGTGTCCTGATAATACACTGATAACAAAATTTGTTTTATCATCAATAACAATTACTGCAGGATCTGTTTTCTTATCTTTCAAATAAGGTGCAATTAATCTAATTACTGCACCTAAAGAAAATAGGCAAATTAATGCATTAGAATTTTTAAAAAGTTCAATAATTTTATCTGATGTAGGCTCAGAATACCATGTTATACTCTTATTTTCATTTGATAATTTGCTTGGTACAAAAATATCCCAATTAGGAAATAATTCTTTTAATTTCTCTCCAATATTGATGCCATTTTTAGTAATTGCAAGAACTGATACATTTTCCATAATCAAAACTTTCTAACTTTAATAAAATACCTTACTCTTATGATTCTCTAGCAAGAATTTCTCCTTCAAAATCAAATAATATTACATCTATTGGAACTTTTTCTTCAGAATGTTTTCTCATATGTTTGTAAGTTTCACTACAAATTAGTTCAAAAAATCCAGTTATGCCATTTTCTTTAATAATTTCTGAAACATGTCTAGCTGTGTTTGCTTTCTTAATACTTTCAATAACTTTTTCATTTGCATTTGCTTTTTTAGCTAATTCTGATAAAAAATTCATATCTACTTTTGATCCTTTGACATGAGTTTGTTTAACACCTGCAGCCATTTTTGCAAGTTTTCCAATAAACCCAACCACATATGCTTTTTTGATATTTTTTCTACCACATTGTTGTATTGTATATCCTGAAAAATCTCCCATTTGTACAAAACAATGTACTGGTAAATCAACAATTTTTTTTGCATATTCTTCACTTCTTCCACCCGTTGTTAATACTACAGTTTCATTTCCTGCTGCAATTGCAACATCCAAATTTTGTCTAATTGATGCTGCATATGATGCTGTAGAAAATGGAATTACAATTCCACTAGTTCCTAAAATTGAAATTCCATCTTTAATACCTAATCTAGGATTGTCAGTTTTTGGTGCTAATTCTTTTCCTTTTGGAACTGAAATTATAACTTTAATTCCTTTTTTCTCGAGAATTTCTTTTCCAGTGTCTCTCAAATTTTCATTAATCATTTTTTTAGGTACAGGATTAATTGCAGGCTTTCCAATTTCTAAACCCAAACCTGGTTTTGTAACAACCCCAACACCCTCACCCCCATCAATATCAATTTCATTTATTTTTTCTGTAAATGATAATTCAACAATGATTTCAGCACCATGAGTTACATCTGGATCGTCTCCACCATTTTTTATGACAGAACATTTTGCTTTATCGTTTTTAAATTCACATGAATGTATTGGAATTTGAATAAAAGATTTTCTAGGTAAAATAATGTCTACATTTTGAATTTTTTCTTGATTGATAATTGATAGTAGTGCAGCTTTTGCAGCAGCAGTGGCAGAACTTCCAGTAGTATACCCTGTTTTTAATTTCACTTTTTCTTCTGTCATGATTATTTAATTCATTTTCTAGTATTAACTCTTATTTCATTATTTTTAAAATTCTCTGAATAGATTTAAAATTAAAAGTAAATTAAGATAATTATGGTTAAACGTATTCAAGTCGTTGTTACTGGGGCAAATGGATTTGTTGCAAAAAACCTTAGGAAATATTTATCTCAAAATAATATTGATTTAATTTCAATTTCACGAAGTGATTTTAAAGAATATAAAAATGAATTTAAAATAATTTCAAAAAATTATGATGAAAAAATTATTATTAATAAAATTAAAAATTCTGATGTATTAATTCATCTTGTAGGACTTGGAAAACAATCTGTTAATATTGATTATGAAATGATAAATGTTGAATTTACAAAACATATTGTAAATTTAGCTAAAAAAGCAAAAATCAAAAAAATTATCTATAATAGTGGTCTTGGAGTTTCAAGTAAAACTTCAGTAGGATATTTTATCTCTAAATATAAAGCAGAAAAAATTATTATAAATTCTGGTTTGAATTACACTATTTTTAGACCTTCATATATTGTTGGAAAAGATGATTTATTTACAAAATTTTTGAAAAAACAGATTGAAATTAAAACAATTGAAATTCCAGGTTCTGGAAATTATTCTATTCAACCAATTTCTATCAATGATGTAGTAAAAATTTTTCTTCAATCACTTGATCAAATTAAATTTAAAAATAAAATAATTGATCTTGTTGGTCCTGATTATTTTACATTTGAACAATACGTGAAACTTTTTTCTAAAAAGACTAAAACAAAAATCAAAAAAATTAATTTAGAAAATGCATATTATGATGCTATAACTAATTCAAAATCTGATTTTGGAGTAGATGATTTAAATATTCTAATTGGTAATTTTAAAGGAAATTATAATAAATTACAAAAAATAACTCAAATGAAATTTGAATCTGTTATAGAATTATTGAAGTCCGGCAGATTGCTTTAATGTTTCTGCTTTGTCTGTTTTTTCCCAAGTAAATTCTGGTTCATTTCTTCCAAAATGACCATATGCTGCTGTTTTTTTATAAATTGGTCTTTTCAAATCTAATTCTGAAATGATACCTGATGGTTTCATATCAAAATTCTTCCTAACTAATTCTTCTATTTGATTTTCTGGAATTTTATTTGTTCCAAAAGTATTAACATAAAGTGATACTGGTTCGGCTACACCTATTGCATATGCTAATTGAACTTCACATCTATCAGCAAATTTGGCTGCAACAAGATTTTTTGCAATATATCTACACATGTAACATGCTGATCTATCTACTTTAGATGGATCTTTTCCTGAAAAAGCTCCACCTCCATGTCTTCCAAATCCACCATAGCTATCAACAATTATTTTTCTTCCAGTTAAACCCGCATCACCATGAGGTCCTCCAATTACAAATTTTCCTGTAGGATTAATGTGAATTTTAATTTCATCATTCCAAAGGTTACCTAAAACAGGTTTGATTACTTTATCAATAATTTCATTTGAAATTTCTTCTTGAGAAATTTCAGGTGCATGTTGTGTTGATATTACAACTGTTTCAATTTTTGTCGGTTTATGATCTTCATATTTTACTGAAACTTGTGATTTACCATCTGGTCTTACCCATGCTAATGTTTTATTTCGTCTTACTTCAGATAATTTTTGAATAAGTTTGTGAGCCAATAAGATTGGCATAGGCATTAATTCTTCTGTTTCATTTGTTGCATAACCAAACATTAATCCTTGATCTCCTGCACCTTGTTCTTTTTCTTCAGTTGCTGTTACTCCTTGACTGATGTCAGGACTTTGTGAATGTAATCTTAAATCAACTTTACAAGTATCACCATCAAACATCAATTCTTTATCGTTATATCCAATTTCTCTAATGGTTTTTCTAACTAATTCTTCTTGAGCTTTTTTATCAAAAATTGCTTTAGATGTAACTTCACCAGACACTACAACAAAATCTGTAGTTACCATTGTTTCAACTGCTACTCTTGAATTTGGATCTTGTTTTAGATATTCGTCTAAAAATGCATCTGAAATATTATCACATACTTTGTCTGGATGACCTTCTGTAACTGATTCTGATGTAAATAGAAAAGTATTGGTCATAAAACCACTCTTAAATTAATTAAAGCTCATTTTCTAATTTGATAAACAATACATTATTTCCTCTCACGATAACTCTACCATAGTTTGCAATGGTTTTACCATCGTGGATTTCTTCTGCATCAGTCATTATCAAATTCATATAAGAATCAACATTATCCATTTTACCTTTGTATTCAACTTCATTCTTTAATCTAACTGTAACTTTTTTCTTTGTGCTTTTTTGAAGAACTGTTAATGGTCTTTTTGCACTGTTTGTTTGGGACACTAATTTTTCACTTAATTTGCAAACCTATTTGCCAGCATAAAAGCCTTATCACGCTTGTTGAAATTGAAATTCTTTAAATTTTTTCTTATATTTCTATAAATTGTATAAATGATCTCAACTGGTTTACTAAAATTAGATAATTTTTTGTCTGGAGGAATTCCTAATGGTATAATTGTAGATATTTTTGGAGGAAATGGAACTGGAAAAACTCAGTTATTATTACAATTATCAATTAATTCAATTAAAAATGGGGGAAATGTTTTGTATTTAGATACTACAGGTGGTTTTAGACCTGAACGAATTTTAGAAATTCAGAAAAAATTTAATATTGATTTTAATTTACTTGATAAGATTACTGTATCTAGAATAACAAATACGTTTGAACAAATTAATTCAATTAAAAATTTTCAGAAGAATAATTTTTCTTTAATTGTAATTGATAATGTAACTGATTTATTTTCTTATGAATATAAAAATAATGAATCTATTTTTGAAAAAAATTCTTTATTTATGAAATACATGCATGAATTATCATTTTATGCAATTACTAATAAAATTCCTATTGTAATTACTAATATGATTAGAAATATGGATGGGAAAGAAGTTGAAAATATGGCAAGCGCAATTGATCTTTTTACACATATCAAAATTCATCTTTTTAAAAACGCATCAATATTTAATGGAGAAATTTACTCACCTTTCAATAAAGAATCATTTTCTTATGAAATTACAACATTGGGACTATCTGACGAAAATTTCTAATTTTTCTTTATGATCTTTGAATGTGCTGTTAAGAATAATTCTATTCTACCTTCCCCAAAATTATTTATTTTTGCATTTAATCCAGTAATCGCAATAATTTCTCCTAATTCACATTTATCAATTAACTTTGCTTGAATTCTCCATCCTTTTACCCAAATTTGACCTGTATCATCTTCAACAAACATTTCTGAAAGTGAAATTGATTCACCTGATTTAGTTTGTATTTCCTTTCTTCCTGGAACTTTTAGCACTATGGATTCAATACAATATGTTCCATCTGCTTTTACATCACTAATTTTTGTTCTAATTTTGGATAATGACGGAATTGTTTCATCATTATCTAATTTTCTTACAAATGAATTTTCATCTAATGTAACTGAATTACCATAAATTTTTGATGGCATGCATTCAATTACATCGCCTTCAACACAGATACTAGTTGAATTTGAAAAATCACTAATATTGTAAATATTTTTTTTATTATCTACTGCTATAATCATATTTTTTCCAGTTTCAGTTGTTGCAATTGATAAAATTCTAGTAATAATTGGTTCTGCTTCTTTTCCACCTTCAATTTCAATAATTGTTGCCTCATTACCATGAATTTCTAATCCTTGGTTTCCTGATTTCACTCTAACTCCAAGTAGTTTCACATTTGCTGATTGTGAAATCATGTTTGGAATTAATGATTCATCTTTACCCCAAAGTACTACTCTCATAGCAGTATTGTCTTTTCCTTTTAGCCTCATTCTAAGTGCTTTTCCAGGCTGGCCTCTAGAATTTGTAAATTGCATTCCAGAAATTATTCCATCGATCATTCCTGATATTACAAGATCTTTTTGTCCTTCTTGTAATTCACTAATATCTTTTGTAATTTTATCAATCATTGGGATTTTACTTTCGGTATCAACTGTTTCAATATTTGATCCAGAGCCAATATTGATAGTTGGCGAACCATCTAAGTCTGATTTTACATAAGCTTTTATAATTTTAATTAAATCACCTGGTTTTAGATTTTCAATACCTGGTAGATTTGCTTTTTCATCCCATAATTTCACACTTGCCGTAGAACCAGCATCATATACAGTCATTGTTCTTAGATCAAATGTAGAACCATCTTTTCTTGAAAATTGTTTTGGAGGTGAGAGATTTAATACTCTTGTTTCTAATGAAATTTCTTTTGCACCTGCATATAGATCTTTTAAACTAATTTCTATTTTTGATGATTCTGTTAAAGTAATTCCGTAATCAGCTGCAATAAGAAATAATGCACCTTGATCAGTTAGATATCCTGCACCAATTTTCTCCTTTTTTTCTACAATTTTTTGCTCAATTATTTCTCTAGTTAATTCTGATTTTTGTTCAAGTAATTTATCAATTAAATTTTGTGATTCTGACATTTAGTTTTCATAAACATATTGTATTAATAAAAATTTCATTCATTTTCTAAATTAATTTTTGAAAAAAATGATCGGATTATTTTAACAACAAAATTTCAAAATTCATCTTTTTGTAAATTTTTTGACTATTTTTTATAAATAAATCTAAATCATTCAATAATTATCTAATTTTACCTCATTACCTAAATTAATAGGAAGATCGCAGTTTGATTATGTCTTGTATTGATGTTAATCATTTATCAAAATCATATGGGTCAATAAAGGCTGTTAACGATCTAATATTATCTGTAAAAAAAGGTCAAGTTTTTGGATTTTTAGGTCCTAATGGTGCAGGAAAATCTACTACAATCAAACTACTTACTACTTTGATTAGGCCTTCATCAGGTTCACTCACTATTTTAGGAATAGATGCAATTTCAAATCCATTAAAAATTCGTGATAAAATTGGTGTTGTTTTACAACAACCCAGCTATGAGCCTACATTATCTGTAGAAAAATCTCTTGACAAATATGGAATGATGTGGAATATTTCAAAAATTGAACGTAAAAAAAGATTGGAACAACTTTTGAAAGATTTTGATTTAGTTGAAATTCGTAAAAAAAGAAATGAGGATCTTTCTATAGGTCAACGAAGACGAGTACAAGTTGCACGTGAATTTATGCATGATATGGAACTTTTATTTTTAGATGAACCTACTGTAGGATTAGATCCTGAAGCACGAAGAAAATTATTAGATTATTTAAAAAATAAAGTTAAAACAGGTTTAACAATTTTTTATACAACTCATATTTTATCTGAAGCTGAATACCTTTGTGATGAAATAGCTATAATTGATAAAGGAAAAATTCTTACTGTTGATTCACCAGATGCTTTAAAAAATCAATTCGGAAAAGAAAAAACAATTAAAATTCATTTATTAAAAAAACAATCTGATATTGATTCCTTGTTAGTTGACATACCAGATTATGAAATTAATTTTGATACTGGAACAACAATAATTATTCATTCAGAACAATCAGAATTAATTTTACTTAGAGTTTTAAAAATTCTTAATGAAAATAATATAAATATTGAAGATTTATCTGCAGTACCAACAAATCTTGAAGATATATTTTTAAAAATGATGAGGGAAAATGCATCCAATAATTAGACTTGTTAATAGAAATTTAACGATTTCACTTAATCCTGGATTTTTAATTTGGCAAATTATTTTTCCTTTGATCTATATTTTTGTAGCAGGTTTTGCATATGGTCCGTTAATTAATCAAGTTCCATTTGGTGGAAAGGATCTTGATTATCCTGCATTTTTAGCATCTGGAATGATCGGATTTAATATAATGAATAGTACATTGATTTCTGGAATTTTAATTTGGAACGATAGAAGACATGGAATGTTTGAACAAATTATGTCTGGTCCATTTACTAGAAGTCATTACATACTAAGTAATATTTGCACTATAGGCATAATTGGACTAGTCAGTGCTTCTTTAATTGCAGTTGTAGGGTACCCTGTCATTTTTCAGTCTGCTGAATTTTCATTGGTTACAATACCAATTATTATTTTTGGTGCAATTGTAGGTTCAGTATTATTTGGTTCATTAGCCTCAATTATTTCTACGAGATTACGCTCGAGTGAAGGATTTAATGTAATTATTAATACAGTTTTTCTATTCTTTGCTTTTGTAAGTTCAGCATTTTATCCAGCTGATACTGCACCTGAACCATTACGTACAGCATTTTATCTTAATCCATTAACATATCTTGTTGATATAATTCGAGCAGGTATTTTTGGAACTGTAACAGAATTTGTTATTTATGAAATGATTATTCTTGCTACACTTGCAGCTATTCTATTTACTATTGCTTCAAAACTATTAACAAGATTAGACTTTTAAAAATTATAATTATTTTTTAAATTTTTCATACATTTCATTAATTTTTTTAATTATGTCTAAATTTTCATACTCAATTAAATCTAAATTTGGTATTACACAATGTCCTCCAATAATTCCTGGAAACATTTTTGGTCTATTACCCAAATTTTCATGAATTTCATCAGCAAATTTCCACATTTCATCAAAATCAATATTTTCTTTTTCACAAATCATTTTAGTAATTTGAGCATAGTTAATTAACCAACCATAATATGTTGTATCCACTAATATTTTTGCAAGTTCTGCAGTTTTTGTTGTTGACATCCAATCAACTTTTTCAAATCTATTTTCTAAATCTTTTTTTATTTTTGAATCTATTTTTGTTCCATCAAATGAAATAAATTTTGTATATTTTTTAATATCATTCAAAAATCTTCTATGTACCCCACGAACTGGTGAAAATAAAATTGGTATTGATGATTTTTCTTGTATACTTTTTGTAGTTCCTGGTTTTACAGTTGAATGAATTATGACCACTTGAACATTTTTTATTTTATGAATCCAGTTAAGTACAATATCTGTAAACCCTGTTAGTTCTCCTGGTAGGCATACATGAAGATATTCTGGATTTCTAATGACTTCATTTTCAGAATATTTTTTACATTTTGTATTATCTAAATCAATTCCAACACAATCAAATTTTCTATCTACAAGTAAATCAAATAATGTCTCACCCACTTCTCCCATTCCTAAGATAATATCCGTCATTATGCCTAGTCTGGGGAATATTGACTATATTATGTTCATGCTATCATCATCATTAATTTTTAAATAAAGTAGCCCGGGCAAGACTCGAACTTGCGTCTCGGGCTTCAAAGGCCCAAATGCTTGACCGCTACACTACCGGGCTACTAAATCGAGCACTGCTATTCCCTTAATGAACTTTTTAATTCAATTTGACTCTTAAAAGCAAAATTGAATTAATTTTTGATAATTTTAATTAGTTTTTCTATGGGATCTTCCATTTCTTTAACAATTTTTTTTGCTCTTTTTTGATTTTGGTTATTTTTTATTTCAAAAATTTTCTTTATATGATTTGAAACTTTATTTGGATTTGTTTCCCTTTTCACTAGATTTTTTTTCACTAAAAATTCTTCTACTATGTTTGGAACTGCATTATATGATATTGTTGGAATTCCCATTAGAGCAGACTCTGCTGTCATAGTTCCACCTGAGCCTATGAAAATATCTGTTTTATTAAGTAAATATTTTCCATCAAATGACATTTTAACAATTTTTACTTCATTACCAATTATTTTTTTTAAATTGTTAATTTGTTTAGTATATCTTCCTAACACCACAATATTTTCATTTTTATAATTATCAGCAATTTTTTGAATTATTGGAATGATTTTACTTGACTTTGATGTGTATGACGCTTCTTCTTCTTCTACTCTAACCAAAATATTTTTCTTATTATTATTTTTAAATGGAGAATTAAGATTTTTATCAATTTTCCTTTTCATAGTAACTACTGCATCAATTGCTTTGTATTGTACAATATTTTTTTCCTTAATTCCGTATTTGGAAAATTCTTTTTTTGATATCACATATGGAATTAACAATTTTTGAATTAATGGTAATGTTAATCTCATTACTGCATTAGCATGAGGAGAATCACAAAACATTATGTGTTTAATTCCTAACCCAAATGAAATTCTTGCAGCCTCTGGTGATCCATAACTAATTACTAAATCAGGTTCAAATTTCTTAATTTTTTTAGATAGTTTCTCAATTCTTTCAATACTGGCCTTGAGCTTACTTTTTTTATCACTTCCACCATGTTTTCCAACAAAAATAAGGTCAAAATGACGTATTTTTGATAACTTTGAAACTTCATTATACTCTCTAGAAGTACACAAAAGTTCATGTTTTTTTCCTAATCTTTCAACTATTGGTTCAGAAAACAATAATTGTTTTGGTGTTAGAATATCAATCCATATTTTCAAGTATTTTTGATAACTATTGTACTTCAATAAGTTTTTCTTAGTCCTCATCATCACTAATTGTATGTCTGGGGTGAAAGTTGTTGTTTATGGACTTAGTACTGAGGGATATGCTCTTGCATCTCAAATGGCAATTAAAGGAGCTGATGTCTATATCATAGACGAATCGACTCCATCTGCTATATCCCTTAAAGCTGAAATTGCTAAAACTTATCCAAATGTTGCTTCATTAAAAGAGGATGAACCATTATTAGCTATGGAACCAATTGATGTAGCTATTTCTAAAGCTCAATATCTTTTTTTTACTCCAAGAATTAGAAAAACAGGTCAAGATATTAAAACAGAAATTCATTCTAAATTCAAAGATGCAACTATATCATTAAAGAAAAATAGCTCTGTAATCTTTACACTTCCAACTGGATTTGGAGGTAATAATGAAAATATTT
>Ga0315326_10000066_pt1 | contig 40430 bp, 51 predicted proteins | sample M180m32315metaG_FD_203457 | JGI IMG/M metagenome (GOLD analysis project Ga0315326, IMG submission 203457) | Ammonia-oxidizing marine archaeal communities from Monterey Bay, California, United States - M1 80m 32315 | ecosystem: Environmental > Aquatic > Marine > Coastal | place: USA: California... | reverse complement strand
AGTAAAGGTAGCAAAAATTGGCAATATAGTAATTGGGTCAATAGCTACGAAAATTAAGACGAAATTTTCTAAAAACAGATTTAACATTTTACTAAGGTCTACCTGCTCCTGGTACGTCTACTTCTACTATTTCTATCTTGCCTGATTTTTCTCTTAAAGCAGAATCAGGATCCACTCCTGAAGCATTAGAAGTACAGATAAATAATGTTTTAAGGTCATCTCCGCCTAACATACATGCATAAGCATTAGTTTCAACGGGTATTCTTTCTAATATCTCTCCTCCTTCTTTTACTCTTATTACATCAGCGGTTGAAGGAGAAGCAACCCAAATTGCTCCTTCAGTATCTAGGCACATCCCATCAGGCACTGGAACAGTTCCATTATCTATGCTTTGTGTTAAATCGGCCCAAACTCTCCTGTTAGACAAGGAAGCGTCATCATTAATATCAAATGCTGTTAGTTTTGCAGCATATGTCTCTCCAACTATTAAAGTTTTCCCGTCTTCGGTAATAACTGTCCCATTGGGAAACATAACTTCATCTGCAGCTACACAAGGCTCTTCACCAGGTCTAACTAAGATAAGGTTAGTAGATCTAACTTCTTCTCCTTCGTAAGTATTGAAGCCAAAATTTCCTATATAAGCGTTTCCTTTCGCATCAACAACCATATCATTACAATGGAACCCTGCTAGTTCAGATAAATCAGCTCTTTCTTCTAAAACGTTGTCTTTATAACTTAATAATTTTCTATCTTTCATAGAGACAATAAGCATTGCGCCATCTGGCGTCCAGCCTAATCCAGAAGGCTGATTTGGAACTTCCACAATTACTTCATAATTCCCTTCAAGGTCTAACGTATATACCTTGTGGCTATAAAAATCAGAGAAATAGAATTTATTATCATGCCACCTTGGGCCTTCTCCGAAGGTAAGCCCATCCATTAGTGTTTTAAGTTTTCTTTCCATAAATTTCTCCTTCTTTATTCTACAGACATTTCGTCAACCAGACTCATAACATCTTTAACTTCTATGTCACGGAGGTCTTCTTGAATAATAATTCTGGCCTTATCGGACCAAGGCTTCCAATTAACAGGATTACTTGGTCCAAACAACGTAATGGACTCTTTATCAACCGAAGCAGCAATGTGTGATGCAACTGAATCCAAACCTATAAAAAAATGAGAGCCTTTAATTAAAGCTGCCAAACCCAAAAGGCTTGTCTTGCCTGCAAGATTTAATACTTTCTTATCGACAATACCTGCTTTTTTTACTATTTCATCTACATAATCTATTTCATGAGAATCTGGACCAGATGTAATAACAACAGAAATGCCCTTCTCAAGTAAAAGATTAATCAATCGCCCAAACTTTTCCTTATCCCATAATTTTTTTTCTCTTCTTGAGGTAGGATGAATTAAACAATAAGAATTTTCTTCTTTCAGAAATGGGTAAGTCTCTTTTAGAGCTCTATATTCTATATCTAAATAAGAAGGATCAAGGGTTAGATTCTCGGTAAATACCTTTAACCCTAAACTTTCTAAGGCTAAAAGATTCCTTTGTACAATATGATTCTCTAAGGCTTCAGGGAATATTGCAGAAAAAGATTTGATCCAAAGATTTTTTCTTCTTTTCTTATCGTCTACTGCTGCCTTCATCGCTTTACCTAAAGCCCAACTAATAGGAACTACTCTCCATTGTGTGGTCAAAAAGAATGCATAATCATAATTTTTTGAATAAAGTTTCCTCCATAGATTTATTTCTTTCTTAATCCTTGTAAAAATATTTTTCTTTGATGCGGCATCAATTTCTATAGTTTCTGAGACATTTCTTTCATGTTCTAAAATTGAACCTGTCCCTTTATATACCAAAAGGTCTATTTCACTATCTGGAACGTTTAGTTTTATGTTATCTATCATGGGCTTAGTTAACAGAACGTCCCCATGAAACCTAAGAATGACTATTAAAAACTTCTTATTCATATTTGACTAATGTCCCTTGACACTTTGCCCTACAGACTGCATTATGCGCGGCTCTAAACGATATACAAGGTTTATGGCAAATATTAAATCAGCGATAAAAAGAGCTAGGCAAAACGTTAAAAGAAATGCGTTAAAAAGCTCTCAGAGAGCAACAACTAGAACTGCGGTTAAAGCTGTAGATTCTGCTATTGAAGCTAAAGACAAAAGCCTAGCTAAAGATGCCTTTGGTAAGGCCGAAAAGACTCTAGATTCTATGGCCGCTAAGAAAGTTATAACTAAAAATAAGGCTTCAAGGACTAAGTCTAGATTAAATAAACGAATTAAAGCTCTTTAAGATACAACCAAGTTGTTCCTATGAATTGCTTCTTCTTCAGAGGCATATCCAAGTGTTTTATATAAATCTTTAGAATTTAAACCTTTTATTTTATTTAGTTCTTCGGAACTGAAATTGCTAATACCTCTAGCAAGTTCCTTGGAATCTGAATCTAGACAAGTAATTAGGTCACCTCGATTAAACTTCCCTTCAACCTCTCTAATCCCAACTGGGAGAATGCTTTTTCCTTTCTTTGTTATAGCTTCAGAAGCTCCATTATCTAAGATCAAATTTCCACTAGAAGACCCGAAGGATGACAACCAAAGTTTTCTAGACTGAAGTGTACCTTTATTACTAAGAAAAATAGTGCCTTCTTCTTTTCCTTCATAAAGATTAATAAGAGTGTCAGATTTTCTGCCATCAACAACCCATGTTTTAGCACCTGAATTAACTGAAGTTTTAGCAGCTTCTAACTTCGTTTTCATGCCTCCTCTTCCATGTATTCCGGCAGAAGCGTTCAATTGATTAGATAAATCTAGATCCTTGTCGTCTAAATCTATAGATTTAATTAAAACAGCTTCTTGGTTTTTACTAGGATCATCAGAAAAAATTCCTTCTTGATCGGTAAGCATTACAAAGTTGTCTGCCCTAATTAAACCTACAAGGGCAGCACCTAATCTATCATTATCACCAAAAGATATCTCTTCTACGGCAACGCAATCATTTTCATTAACTATAGGAATTATATTTAAACTTAGCAGTGCCTCTATAGCGCTCTTTGCATTTAAATATCTAACTCTATTTGATATATCATCATGAGATATTAATACTTGAGCAGTTTTGTAATTATACTTATCAAATTCATTCTGATAGATCTGTATAAGACCTCTTTGCCCAACAGCTGCACAAGCTTGCAATAAATGTAAAGAAGCAGGTCTTTCCTTAATGCCCATTTCATGCATACCCTTTGTCACTGCTCCAGAAGAAATAATAACTACGTCTTGACCCTTTTTACGTAAATAATCAACTTGATTCACTAGATCATTAATAAAATTGCTATTTATGCCTGCATGATCACCAGAAACTAGGCTGCTTCCAGCTTTTATAACCCATTTATTATTCTTATTCATTATTGGATTCCAAATATCTTCCTATGTCCCTCATAAGCTCTTTGGTACCTTTTCTTTGTGCAGCTGAGATTGAAGATACCTTTAACTTATTCTTATATTTTAATTGTAATTGTTTAACCAGTTGAGTTACTTCTTCTTTGTCCAATAAATCTATTTTATTTAAAGCCAGCCAAGCAATATTAGATTCTAGATTTTTATTATATTCTCTAACTTCTTTCGTTAATTCTTCAACTTCGTTAATCACCTCATCATAATCTTTATCAAAAGCGTCTATAACTATAAGTATTATTCTAGTTCTAGAAAGATGTTTTAAGAATTGTATTCCTAAACCAACTCCCTTAGATGCCCCTGAGATTAGACCAGGGATGTCTGAAATTACGAAGCTAGATAAAGGGGAGTAGTCTACAACGCCCAAACTAGGATAAAGAGTGGTGAATTCATAATCTGCTATTTTAGGCTTAGCGCTAGAAACAGCTTCTACTAATGAAGATTTCCCTGCATTTGGTTTGCCTAGAAGTCCAATATCCGCCAACAAACGTAACTCGAGTTTTAAATTTTTTGTTAAACCAACTTTACCTTCAGTAGTTTTCGTTGGCGATCTATTTGTTGAACTTTTAAACTTCAGATTTCCAGATCCCCCTTCTCCGCCTAAACAAATACACTGCTCTTTACCTTCAGTAGTTAGGTCAGCGATTTGGGTTTCTGAATCTATATCTATAATTACTGTTCCACAAGGGACTTCTATATATAGGTCCTTGCCATCAGCTCCGGTTTTATTCTGACTTCCGCCTCTTTTACCATTTTCTGCCTCAAAAGATCTCTGGTATCTAAATTTCGATAAAGTATTTAAATTATTAACTGCTTTCAAGTAAACGCTACCTCCCTTTCCGCCATCTCCACCATCAGGACCTCCTTTAGGAATATTCTTTAATCTTCTAAAACTCATGCAGCCGTTACCACCATTTCCGGCAGAAACGTCAATAGAAACTTCATCAATGAATTTCATTGAAACATTATAATTTTATTAAACGGGAAGGAAACTTAGACTGGGTCTACGTTTACAAATTGCCTTGATTTGGGACCTTTTTTAACAAAGGAAACTTTGCCTGCAATCTTCGAGTAAAGAGTATGGTCTTTTCCACAACCTACATTCTCGCCAGGATGAAATTTCGTTCCTCTTTGTCTGACGATAATTGCTCCGGGCTGCACTTCTTGACCGCCAAAACTCTTTACTCCCAATCTTTTTGATTGAGAATCTCGTCCGTTACGACTGCTTCCGCCTGCTTTCTTGTGTGCCATCTTATCGCCTCTATTTAACTACTTATTGATTCTATCTGAACATGGCTAAAACTCTGTCTGTGGCCATAAGTCCTTCTATAGTCTTTCCTTCTTTTCATTTTGAAGACTTTAATTTTATCGTGTTTTCCATGAGAAATTAATTTAGCAGTAACTTTAGCATTTTCCACGTAAGGACTTCCTATCTTAGAATTTTCACCATCCGAGATCATTAGAACTTTATTAAACTCCAAAGTACTTCCTTCTTCTTCAGAAAGAAGCTCAATCTTAAGATTGTCTCCTTCTGATACAGTATGTTGCTTTCCTCCGCTTTCTATTACGGCAAACATTTATTTCTCCAAATATGAGGATTTAAGGATGAGCACTATACGAAAAAGAAGCCTTTATCGCAATATAATTCCTTTAAAACACTTAGTTATTTTAGAATAGAAACTGCATGGAACTACTTTATAGAAAGATTATACAAAAAGAGCTTCAACAATTAGAAGATAAGCTTTCTTCTTCGATCAGTTCTGATATAAATCTAGCCACTGAGGTGACTCAACATGTAGTTAATTCAGGTGGAAAGAGGATAAGGCCAGTTATATGCATTTTGGTGGCGAAAATGCTTAATTATAAAGGTTCTGAGCTTATTAAATTAGCAAGCTCTATAGAGCTATTACACACAGCGACTTTAATACATGATGATGTAGTTGATCAAAGTTCAACTAGAAGAGGAAAAGAAAGTATCCATACAAAGTGGGATAATTCTCATAGCGTTCTTGTAGGAGACTTTGTATATTCGAAAGCGTTCCAATTAATGGCAAGTTTAGATAACCAAGAAATTATTAGAATCTTAGCTGATTCAACAAATAGAATTTCTGAAGGAGAAGTGCTTCAACTTTCTTTGAAGAAAAGAAAAGTACTTTCTAAAGAGGATTATTTCGAAATAATAGATAGAAAAACAGCTGAGTTATTTAAAGCTTCTGCTATAACCGCAGGCTCTCTAGCCTCCTGTAATGAAAATGAATTTATTGCATTAACTAACTTTGCTATTGCTTTAGGTAATAATTTCCAAATTAAAGACGATTTGTTAGATTATTTTGGCGATGAAGAATTAACTGGTAAGAAGATAGGAAAAGACTTTGAAGAAGGCAAATTTACTTTACCTTTAATTATAGCCCTACCTTTAATGTCTGAGGAGCACAAGTTTATGATTTTAGAGACTCTGTTTGATAATAAAGAGTCTGATTTCAAAGAAATAGTAAAAATAATCAAAGATACAGGAGCCGTAAAGAAAGTCGAAGAAATATGTAATCAATTTTCTGAAACTTGCTTTAAAGAATTAGAATCTTTCCCTGAATCTGATTACAAAAGAGCTTTGCTCGATATTGTAAAGAATATCAACACCAGAGTAAGTTAAAATCCTAAAAAGCTATTTTAAGGTATCATATCAATCTTAAGTTAAATGAAGACTAAGAATTAATGACTTTTTCGCCTAAAAATAGTTATTCCAAAGAAGAATTATTAGATTGTGCTGATGGCAATCTATTTGGGTCAGATAACGGCAGACTGCCTACTCCAAACATGCTGATGTTTGATAGAATTACTGAGATTTCTGATTTAGAAGGGAAATACAACAAAGGCAAGATAACAGCAGAATTAGATGTTAATCCTGATCTTTGGTTTTTTGATTGCCACTTCAAAGGTGACCCCGTTATGCCTGGCTGCTTAGGTCTGGATGCAATGTGGCAGCTAGTAGGATTCTTTTTATGTTGGTTAGGCAATCCTGGGAGAGGAAGAGCTTTAGGCGCTTCGGAAGTAAAATTCTTTGGACAAGTTTTACCTACAGCTAAGAAAGTAACTTTAACAATAGACATGAAAAGAATATTGAACTTAGATTTAACTGTAGGGATAGGCGAAGGTTCTATGTTAGTAGATGATAGGGAGATTTATACAGCTAAAGGTCTTAAAGTTGGACTTTTTCAAGATACTTCTGGTTTTTAGCAATGAGAGAAGTTGTTGTTACAGGTTATGGAATAGTTTCTAGTCTTGGAAATGATGTAAAAGCAGTAACTGACTCTCTTAAAAATTCTACTTCTGGAATTTCTATAAATGAAGTTAATAAGGAGCTAGGATTAAGAAGTTATATCTCTGGTTCAATAAAAAATCTAGATCTTAAAGAAGAAATTGATAGGAAGCTTTATAGATTTATGGGTGATGCAGCTGGTTATGCTTATCTTAGTGCAAAAGAAGCTATAGATAACGCTAATCTTCCTGACGAAGTCTTAAATGATTTTAGAACAGGCATTATCATGGGTTCAGGAGGAGCCTCTTCAGAAGATCAAATAGAATCAGCAGATATTCTGAGAACTAAAGGGTTAAAAAAAATAGGGCCTTATAGAGTTACTAAAGCGATGGGCAGTACTGTGTCTGCCTGTCTCGCTACTTCATTCGGCATAAAGGGTATCAATTATTCAATATCTTCTGCTTGTGCAACTAGTGCACATTGTATTGGAGCTGGTATGGAGCAAATCCAATTAAACAAACAAGATGTAGTTATTGCAGGGGGTGGAGAAGCTGAACATTGGGGCATGACGAGCTTGTTTGATGCAATGGGAGCACTTTCTACTAAGTACAATGACAGGCCAGAAAAAGCTTCAAGAGCTTTTGATAAAGATAGAGATGGCTTTGTAATTGCTGGCGGAGGAGGAGCAGTCATACTCGAAGAAAAGCAACATGCTTTATCTAGAGGTGCGAGGATTTACGCTGAAATAACAGGTTACGCAGCCACATCAGATGGCCAAGATATGGTCAGTCCTTCAGGTGAAGGTGGGCAAAGGTGTATGGAATTAGCTTGGGATATGTGCGGAAATAAAAAAGTAGATTATATAAATGCTCATGGAACAAGTACACCAGCTGGAGATATAACAGAACTTAATGCCATAAAAAATGTATTTGATAATGAAGTGCCTAAGATTAGCTCCACTAAGTCTTTATCTGGTCACTCTCTAGGAGCAGCAGGAGTACAAGAAGCAATATATAGCCTTATTATGTTAGAGCATGGATTTATAACTGGCTCAGCAAATATAGAAAACATAGATGAAGAGGCAAAAAGCTTCCCAATAATAGAAAAAAATGAAGCTTGTAGCCTAGAAAGAGTTCTAAGTAATAGTTTTGGTTTTGGCGGGACTAACGCGACGCTAATTTTTGAAAAACCTATTTCCTAAAAAGGAATATCATCATCCGTTATTCCGCTTTCAGGTACTTCCTCTGTTTGAGCATCTTGGCTAGCTTCTTCATACGAAGAATCTGAAGAACCTCTACTGTCAAGAAATTGCATATCTCTAGCAACGATCTCAGTCGTGTATCTTGTCTGCCCATCTTGTTCCCATTTCCTGGTTTGAAGTTGTCCTTCAATGTAAATCTTTGAGCCTTTCTTTAGATATTCTCCAGCAATTTCAGCCAGCCTTCTCCATAAAACTACTCTATGCCACTCAGTTCTTTCTTGATCAGTTCCAGTCTCTTTATCTTTCCAAGAGTCTGAGGTTGCTAAGCTTAATGTTGTTACCGCAGCCCCGCCAGCTGTATATTTTACTTCAGGATCTTGTCCTAGGTTTCCTACGAGAATCACCTTATTTATTCCACTTCTTGCCATATCGTTTTTTAGTTTAGTTAATCTTTGCAACTAGGATTATAATCACTTTTCAAAATTAAAGTTCCAAAATTATTAATTCTTTTAAAAATGAAGCACATTAAAGTAAGAGGTGCCAAGCAACATAATCTTAAAAATATAGATGTTGATTTACCTAGAGATAATCTTGTCGTAATTACAGGTCTTTCAGGTTCTGGAAAATCCTCTTTGGCTTTCGATACACTTTATGCGGAGGGACAAAGAAGGTATGTAGAATCACTATCTGCATATGCTAGACAATTTCTTTCCATGATGGAAAAGCCAGATGTAGATCATATTGAAGGATTGTCTCCAGCTATATCTATTGAGCAAAAGACAACCTCCCATAACCCTAGATCTACTGTAGGCACAGTAACTGAAATATATGATTATTTAAGACTTCTGTTTGCTAGAGCAGGTACTCCTATGTGCCCTGATCATAATATCTCCTTAGAAGGTCAAAGCTCTAACCAGATTTGTGACAAGATTCTAGAGTTAGGTCCAGAAACAAGATTTATGATTCTTGCCCCCATGATAAAAGAGCAAAAGGGTGAACACTTGCATGTGTTTGAAGAATTAAAGGTTCAGGGATATGTCAGAATGCGTGTTAATGGCATAACAGTAGATGTAGATGATATTCCTAAATTAAATAAAAATAAAAAGCACTCTATTGAAGCGGTTATAGATAGGCTAGTAATGCCAAAGAAGATAGAAGACAATTTCAAGCTTAGACTCTCTGAATCAGTTGAAAATGCACTTAACTTAGGTGAAGGTAGTCTTATTCTTTTTTTAATTGATAAAGAAGAGGATAAAGCCTTTAGTTCTAAAATGGCTTGTACTAAATGCGGTTATAGCATTCCTGATCTAGAACCTAGACTATTTACATTTAATAATCCTGCAGGCGCTTGTTCTGACTGTGAAGGTTTAGGAGTTAAGCCTTACGTAGACATCTTAAAAGTAATTCATGAACCTACAGCAAGTTTAAGTGAGGGGGCTATAAGAGGTTGGGACATGAGTCATAAGTATCATTTTCATTTATTAAAATGCCTTTCAAAGGAATATGGATTTTCCTTGGAGAAACCTTTTAAGAATTTTGATACCGAAACTAAAGATCTGATATTAAATGGTAGTAATGGTAAAACAGTTGACTTTAGCTGGAGAACTAAGAGAGGAAAGCTAGTTGATAGAAGATTCCCTTTTGAAGGAGTTATAAACAACATAAATAGAAGATATAAAGAGACTGAATCAAATTACATTAGAGAAGATCTTTCGAAGCAAATCAGCGTCTCAGATTGTAAAGAATGCTCTGGAACACGACTAAGAAAGGAAGCTAGAAATATCTTTATCAATGATACAAGCTTGCCGGCAATAACTTCTTTCACAATTGACCAAGCTTTTGAATTCTTTTCGAAACTTAAATTAACAGGATCAAAAAAAGAAATTGCGGACAGGATAACTAAAGAACTAAAGGAACGCTTACAATTTCTAATTGATGTTGGTCTGAATTACTTAACTTTAGAAAGAAGTGCTGAAAGCCTTAGTGGAGGGGAAGCGCAGAGAATAAGACTAGCAAGTCAAATAGGAGCAGGTCTGGTTGGAGTTACATATATCCTTGATGAGCCGTCCATTGGATTACATCAAAGAGATAATGAGAAACTCCTAAAAACTCTTACAAAATTAAGAGACATGGGAAACTCTGTAATAGTTGTTGAACACGATCATGAAACCATGATGTATGCTGACCACATTGTAGATATTGGACCTGGGGCTGGTATCCATGGAGGCGAAGTATGTGCGCAAGGTACTGCCAAGGAGATAGCAAAATCAAAAAACTCAATAACAGGAGAGTATCTCTCTGGAAAAAGAGCTGTATCAATTCCAAAGAAAAGGAAAGAATTTGATAAGGATAGATTGATTAAGCTTTCAAAGGCTAGTGGACACAACCTAAAGGATGTAAATTTAGAATTACCTTTAGACTTATTTGTCTGTGTAACAGGTGTATCAGGTTCTGGAAAATCTACTCTAATAAATCAAACTCTCCTTCCAGCTATCTCCAATGAAGTTTCGCGAGCAGAAAGAAGAGATCCTAAACCTTTTAAAGATTTATCAGGAATAGATGATGTAGACAAAATTATAGAAATTAGCCAAAGTCCTATAGGAAGAACTCCTAGGTCAAATCCTGCAACTTATACTGGATTATTCACGCCATTAAGAGAACTCTTCGCAGGTACACAAGAATCCAGATCTAGAGGTTATAAGATTGGTCGATTTAGCTTTAATGTAAAAGGCGGAAGATGTGAGTCTTGCCAAGGTGATGGTGTGATAAAAGTTGAAATGCATTTCTTGCCAGATGTTTATGTTAAATGTGATGTTTGTGATGGACACAGATATAACCGAGAAACATTAGACATTAAATACAAAGGTAAAAATATATATGAAGTGTTAAATATGACGGTAGAGGATTCTTTAGATTTCTTCGACTCGATACCTGCAATTAAAAAGAAATTAAGCACATTGCAAGAAGTAGGTTTGGGATACATAAAACTAGGTCAACAAGCCACTACTCTTTCAGGAGGAGAAGCCCAGAGAGTAAAGTTAGCTAAAGAATTGTCTAAAAGCCCCTCCAATCACACTCTGTATATCTTAGACGAGCCTACAACTGGTCTCCATGTTTATGATATAGAGTTATTACTGAAGGTCCTCAAAAGGTTAAGAGATAATGGTAATAGCGTTGTTGTAATTGAGCACAACATGGAAGTAATAAAATCTTCAGATTGGGTAATAGATTTAGGCCCTGAAGGAGGATCTGAAGGAGGTCAAATAATAGCCTATGGAACCCCCGAGCAGATTACAGAAATAAAAGGTTCTCACACAGGAAAACATCTAAAAAAGGAATTGAGAGCTAGGAAGTAGCTTCTTCTGCTATTTCTTCTAAAGGATTCTTTTCCTGCTTATCTACAAACTCAACTTGGGCACGAGGAGCTTTATCACCGTTCCTTAGCCCGCTTTTTATAACTCTTAAATAACCACCAGGTCTGTCTTTATAACGCGGGCCTAATTCATCAAATAACTTCGAAACCGCTTCTTTAGATCTTAACTTAGAGAACGCTAATCTTTGGTTAGCTACCGTATTTTCTTTAGCTAAAGTAACTAAAGGCTCCAAAAATCCTCTAATCTCTTTTGCTTTAGCAAGGGTAGTACTAACAGATTCATGTTCTATTATCGATATTGCCAGACTCTTCTTTAAAGAATTTCTTTGAGGGCTGTTTCTATTTAATTTTCTGCCCGTCTTTCTATGTCTCATATCTATATTTAATTAGTTTCAGGTGGCCAATTATCTAATATTAATCCTAAAGACAAACCTCTAGATAGTAAAACCTCTTTAATTTCATTTAATGATTTCTTTCCCAGATTAGGTGTTCTTAGAAGATCAGATTCCATTCTAGTAACTAAATCACCTATGTAATGTATATTTTCTGCCTTTAGGCAGTTAGCTGACCTAACAGTCAGCTCCAACTCATCTACAGGTCTTAACATAATTGGATCGATTTTTGCTTCTTCCTTTTCTTCAATAACTTCTTCTAACCTACCTAACTCTGCAAAAGTGGATAACTGATGCTGAAGAATTGTTGCAGAGATTCTTAAGATCTCTTCCGCATCTAAAGTTCCATCAGTATCTATATCCACTGTAAGTCTATCTAGGTTAGTTCTTTGTTCTACTCTAGCATTGTCCACTTTATAGGTTACCAACCTAATAGGAGAATAGGTTGCATCAAGTCTTAAAAGACCGGTTTCTTGACCTTCATCTTCAGATAAAGCCTTTACAGGAACAAAGCCTCTTCCTCTGGTTACGCGCATAGTCATACTTAAAGAACCTTCTTCATTTAAGCTAGCTATGTGATGATCTGGGTTTATAACTTCTACCCCATTAGGAAGCTCTATGTCAGCAGCTGTTACAGCTCCGCTTCCAGATTTATTTAGAGTTAATTCTGCATCTTCAACTTCTGTTAGCCTTACAGATAAATCTTTAAGGTTTAAGAGTATATCTATAACGTCTTCTTGAACACCTTCAATAGTACTATATTCATGAAGAACTCCCTCTATTTTGACTTCAGATACAGCTGTTCCAGGCATGGAAGATAAGATTATTCTTCTTAGTGCATTTCCAAGTGTGTGTCCAAAACCTTGCTCTAGAGGCTCAAGCACTATCTTAGATCTGTTAGGGCCAGATTCTTCAACAACTATCTCTGTTGGAGTTAAAAAGTCTTTAATAATGTCATAATTATCTGTCATATTTCTTTCCTCTATATTATTTTGAATAAAGCTCAATGATTAAATTCTCATTGATATCCGTATCAAGTGAAGATCTTTCCGGTATAGCCTTGTAAACTCCAGAAAAAATACCTTCGTTAACTTCAACCCAATCGCATTCTTCTCTATTTTTAGCTATTTCTAATGATTGTTGAACTCTGCTTTGAGACTGAGCCTTATCTGACAAAGAAATGTTGTCACCAGGATTTAGCTGATAACTAGGGATATTAATTTTCTTATCATTAACTAAAACAGCTTTGTGGCTAACTAATTGTCTAGCTTCCGCTCTAGTTGATGCAAATCCCATTCTATAAACAACATTGTCTAATCTACTCTCTAACATTTGTAATAAATTATCACCAGTTACACCCTTTTGCCTGGCAGCTCTTTTGTAATAAGTTTTAAACTGTTTTTCCATTACTCCGTAAATCCTTCTAACTTTCTGCTTTTCTCTTAATTGAACTCCATAATCAGAAATCCTAGGGCGTCTAGTTCTTCCGTGCTGTCCGGGCACAGTCTCGGATTTACACTTAGATTCATGAGATCTAATTCCACTCTTAAGCAATAAATCTCTTCCCTCTCTACGAGAAAGCTTACATTTAGGTCCTATATATCTAGCCACTTAGACTCTCCTTCTTTTTGGTGGTCTACATCCATTATGTGGTATTGGAGTGACGTCAGTTATCTTAGTTATCTTAAATCCTTTAGAATTTAAACCTCTTATAGCAGACTCTCTACCAGAACCAGGACCTCTTACTTGTATCTCTAAACTCTCTAAACCAATCATTTTTACTTTATCTCCAACAGCTTCTGCCGCTTTTTGTGCAGCAAAAGGTGTGCTTTTTCTTGAACCTCTAAAACCTTGAGCTCCTGAGCTAGATTGTGCAATAGCATTACCTTGCTTATCAGTAATACTTATTAAAGTATTATTAAAGGAAGCGTGGATATGAGCGATTCCTTCGCTTACTCTTTTTTTGTTTAATTTTTTTGTAGCCATTCGTTTACCTTCTTATGGGACGTTTCGGTCCTTTCCTTGTTCTTGCATTATTTTTTGTTTTTTGACCTCTTACAGGCAAGTGTCTTCTATGTCTAATACCTCTATTTGTTCCTAAATCTTGCAACCTCTTAATATTTGTCGCTACTTCTCTTCTAAGGTCTCCTTCTACTGTGAAATCGCCTACCTCTGTTCTAATTAATTCTAGCTGTTCTTCGTTTAAATCTGAGACTTTAGTAGATGGATCTAAACCTACCTTTAGGCAAATATTCTTCGCTCTTGTTTTGCCAATCCCATACACATAAGTTAAAGAAACTTCTGCATGTTTATTATCTGGAATATTTACACCTGCTACACGAGCCATTCTTTTCTCCTTTTATCCCTGTCTTTGTTTATGTCTTGGTTCAGAAGAGCAAATCACGTAAAGTGTTCCTTTTCTCTTCACTATTTTGCAATTCCTACAAATCTTTTTTACTGAAGCTCTTACTTTCATAATTTATCTTCCACCTAGAGGATTGTTGCCGTAACCTTTTAAATTTGCTTTCTTAAGTAATGATTCATATTGATGAGACATTAAATGAGACTGAACCTGGGCCATAAAATCCATTACAACGACAACTGCAATAAGTAATGAGGTACCCCCAAGATAAAAAGGTACATTAGCTGAAACAATTAAAAATTGAGGCATTAAACATACAAGAATAAGGTAACCTGATCCCCAAACAGTTAATCTTGTCATAACACCATCAATGTATTCAGCAGTGTTCTCTCCTGGTCTTATTCCTGGCATGTATGCTCCTGATCTTCTTAGATTTTCAGAGATTTCTTTAGGATCAAATTGTAACGCTGTATAAAAGAAGCAGAAAAAAGCTATAAGGGCAGAAAAAAGAATTACATATAAAGGCTGACCTGGTCCTAAAGCTAAAGCTATCTCTTGGAGCCATTCAAACCCTTCACCTTGACCAAACCACGTAGAAGCTGAAGCAGGAAATAAAAGTAAACTACTAGCAAAAATAGCAGGAATAACACCAGCTTGGTTAATCTTCATGGGAAGGTAAGAGGCTTGGCCTTGAACCATCTTTCTTCCTTGTTGCCTTTTAGCATAATTTACAGTTATCCTTCTTTGACCTCTTTCTATCCATACTATAAAAGCTATAGCTACTACAGCTACGAGGGCTATTGAAAGAAGCATAATCAAATTAATATCACCTTGTCTTGCTCCTTCAAAAGCTTGACCAACAGCTCTAGGAAGTCCTGCGACAATACTAGAAAAGATTATTATAGAAATACCATTTCCTATGCCCTTTTCTGTTACCAACTCTCCTAACCACATAAGAAATACTGTTCCAGAAACTAATGAAGTAACTGCCACAATCTGAAACATAAGACCCGGATCAAGAGCTAAACCTTGATTTTGTAGTCCAAGTGCAAGTCCGCTTGCTTGGATTAATGCTAAAAGTACTGTTCCATAACGAACATAAGAAGTCCTTAACCTTCTACCCTCTTCACCTTCTTCCCTAAACCTCTTTTTTAAAGAAGGGGTTGTGCCTTCAACAAGGCTCATTATGATAGAAGCGGTTATATATGGCATTATGTTTAAAGCCATAATACTCATTCGTTCAAGAGCTCCCCCAGAAAACATATTAAACAAGTCCAATAATGTTCCTTGATTTTGTTGGAATATATTTGCTAGCTTTTCAGGATCTATGCCTGGAATAGGTATATGAGTTCCTATTCTGTAAATAATCACAGCCATAAGAACAAACCTAAGTCTCTTCCATAATTCTGAAAGGCCTTTGTTTTGTCCTAAAGCTGATGGATTAACTGCCATAATTATTCTTCTACCAAACCTCCAGCATCTTCAATTACTTTTTTAACAGAACGAGAAGTTTTAATCCCCTTAAGGTTCATCTTTGAACATTCATGAGTATCGAGAAATACTTTGACCTTCTTGGTAGAATTCCTTATCAAATCAGCACTTATTAAAGATTCTATGTTTATTTCTTTTATTCCTGATTGAACTAATGTGCTTAATCTAAGCTGTTCAGTATTTATGTTCGTTCTTGAAGTAAAACCATATTTTGGAACTCTCTTTTGAAGAGGCATTTGGCCTCCCTCAAAACCCACTCTAACCCTGCCTCCAGATCTAGATTTAAGTCCTTTATGACCTTTACCACTAGTTTTACCTGAACCACTCCCAGTGCCTCGTCCAACTCTTTTGCTGTCCTTATTTCTTTTAGGGTTTGGTTTTAGCGAATTTAGTTTCATATTCAGTTATCCGATTAATTTACTTCCAACAGGTGTATGGCTTTATTTATCATTCCTCTATTTTCAGGAGTATCTTTTACAGAAACTTCTTGCCCTAACTTAGACAAGCCTAGGCCTCTTACACTTTGTCTTTGGTATTCCTTCGACCCAATTAGGCTCTTTTTTAACTTTATTGTAAGTAATTTATCAGCCATCTCTTATCCTTTCCCAAGTCTTTTAGCTACTTGAGCAGGTGATTCCATTTCTCTCAAAGCATTTAGAGTTGCTCTAACTACATTAACAGGGGTAGTCGATCCATAACATTTAGCCAGCACATCTTTAACTCCAGCTAGCTCTAGCACTGCTCTCACCGCCCCTCCAGCTATAATCCCCGTTCCAGGTGCAGCAGGCTTCATAAAGATTACTGAAGCTCCATATTTAGCCTTAATAGGGTATTGAATGGTATTACCCTTTAACTCTATATCAAACATATTCCTTCTTGCATGATCTAAAGCTTTTTGAATGGCTATAGGGACTTCTCTTGCCTTTCCTCTACCAAAGCCAATTCTTCCATTTCCATCTCCAACTACCGTTACTGCAGTAAAACCAAATATTCTTCCACCTTTGACTACTTTTGCAACTCTATTAACTTGGACTAATTTTTCTTCTAAAACTTCTGAACTTAAAGTATCTGTCGCCATATTCATATTCATAATTTTTCCTAAAATGAGAGACCTGCTTCTCTGGCAGCTTCAGCAAGAGCTTTAACACGACCATGATATTTATAACCAGACCTATCAAAAGAAACTTTCTTTATACCCTTTTTAAGGGCCCTTTCAGCAACGACCTTCCCTATTCGAGAAGCTGCTTCTATATTTCCATTATTATCAGATCTTAAGTCTGATTCAGAAGTTGACGCAGAAACCAAAATCTCTGAACCCTTATTAGTCATTATTTGAGCATGAATGTGAGAGTTAGATCTAAACACTGTTAATCTATTATTCTCAGTTAATGCTATCTTAGATCTAGTCTTAAGAGCTCTTTTCTGTCTTTTAACGCTTTTTATTGCCATGTCTATGCTTTCTTAGATTCTTTTCTAATAATTCTTTCGTTTGAATACTTAACTCCTTTTCCTTTATAAGGCTCAGGAGGCCTGTAATCCCTTATTTCAGCCGCAACTTGTCCTACTAACTGCTTATCCATTGATTTTAAGATTATCTCTGTATTACTAGGTAAATCAGCAGTGACGCCTTCAGGTAAATCATGTTTTATAGGATGTGAAAAACCTAAACTTAGATTAATGGCATTACCTTCTAAAGTAGCTCTATAGCCTACTCCATTAATTTCAAGCTTCTTCTCAAACCCTACCTCGACCCCTAGAATTATATTTGAAGCCAAAGCTCTCATTGTTCCAGTTATAGCTAAAGATTCTTTAGTCTGCTTATTAGGAGTAAAACTTATAGAGTTATCTTCATGTTTAACGTCAACATCTTCATGTACGTGTAAAGACATTTCGCCTAGCTTTCCTGAGAAAACTAAGTTCTTATCTTTACTTTCTAGAGAAATACCTTCTGGTATTTCCACTGGTTTTAATGATGTTCTTGCCATAATTAATCTTCTAAAAAACTGAACAGATTAATTCCCCGCCAAGTCCAGCCTCCTTGGCCTCTTGGTCAGTCATTAATCCTTTGTTTGTTGATACAACAGCTATTCCTAAACCGCCATTAATTTCTGGTATTTCTTTTTTATTTGAATATTGCCTTAAGCCAGGTTTGCTTATTCTTTTAAGTTCTTTAATTACTGGAGCACCTTCAAAATACTTTAATTTAATTTCTATTTCTGGTTTAGGACCATCGGAAACATTAAATGAATCTAAATAGCCTTTGTCTTTTAAAAGAGAAACAAGACTAATTTTTTTATTTGAGCTAGGAACGGCTACACTAGTTTTTCCTCGCGCTTGTGCATTGTTTATTCTAGAAAATAAATCTGCTATGGGATCCTGCATACTCATAAATAACCCTTACCAACTTGATTTAACTAAACCAGGTATATCACCTTTCATAGCTAATTCTCTTAATTTATTACGACCCAATCCGAATTTTCTATAAACAGCGTGAGGCCTTCCTGTAATGGCGCACCTTCTTTGCATCCTTATGGGATTTGCATCCCTAGGAAGCTTTTGAAGTTTAATTTGAGCTAATTCCCTTTCTTCGTCAGAAGATTTAGGGCTTCTTATAATTTCTTTTAATTCAGCTCTTTTCTTTGCAAAACGAAGAACGGTCTTTCTTCTTCTCTCTTCTCTTGCTTTCATTGATGCCTTTGCCATATATCTTTCCTTTAATTCTTAAATGGGAATTTCATTGCTCTTAATAGAGCTTCTCCAGAATTATCATCTTCAGCTGAAGTTGAAATACTAATATCAAGCCCTCTTATTTTATCAACCTTGTCATAGTCAATTTCTGGAAAAATAATATGTTCTTTTATTCCTAAGGAATAATTACCTCTTCCATCAAAAGATTTAATTTCAAGTCCTCTAAAGTCCCTTTCTCTAGGAATCGCTATCCCTATGAGTCTTTGTAAGAAATCATACATCCTGTCACCTCTCAAAGTAACTTTACAACCTATAGGCATGCCATCTCTTATTTTAAAATTAGCAACAGATTTTCTTACTTTAGTTATTAACGGCTTCTGTCCAGCAATAAGAGTCATGTCTTCTACAGCCTTCTCAAGTAATTTCTTATCATTCATGGCTTCCCCGACACCCATATTTAAAGTTACTTTAGTTACTTTAGGAACTGCCATAATAGAATCCAAGTTCAAAGATGCCTTTAGTTCTGGGACTACTGAATTTATATAATGATCTTTTAAAGGTAACATTACTTTATCTCCTTACCTGAAGATCTAAATACTCTAACTTTGGTTCCGTCTTCTAAAGATTTAATGCTTACCTTGTCAGCTTTTTTAGTAGAAGAGTTATATATTGAGATATTAGACATATCTATTGATGCCTCTTTCTCCACTACTCCGCCTGCTTCGCCTGCATTAGGATTTGGTTTAGTGTGTCTTTTGATAATCTGCACTCCTGAAACATAACATCTGCCATTGGAAAGGATTTTAGTAATTGAACCTTGTTTACCTTTATCTTTTCCAGCTATAACTATCACTTGGTCACCATTTCTAATCTTATTCATGATTAAAGCACCTCCGGAGCCAAAGAAACGATTCGCATAAAATCTTCATTTCTTAGTTCTCTTGAAACTGGACCAAAAACCCTGGTGCCAATGGGTTGTTTCTGAGCGTTTATCAAAACAGCTGCGTTATCATCAAACCTAATTGCAGACCCGTCAGATCGTCTTAATTTATTCTTAGTTCTTACTATAACTGCATCAACCACCTCACCTTTCTTTACTCTTCCAGTTGGTATAGCTTCTTTTACGCTGACTTTTATAATGTCACCAACTCTAGCAAATTTTTTTCTTGAACCACCAAGAACTCTGATGCACATAAGCTTCCTAGCCCCGCTATTATCAGCAACTTCTAAATAACTTTGTTCTTGTATCATTTCTCTAATCTACTTTATTTCTCGAGCCTTCTTTTCTACCTTTAACAATTTCCAAGATTTTGTCTTAGATATCGGTTTACACTCTTGAATAGTCACTAAATCTCCTTCACCACATACATTGTCCTGGTCATGTGCTTGCAGCTTTGAAGACCTTCTAAGAATCTTCTTGTATAAAGGGTGTTTAACCTTTCTTGCAACCATAACAGTAATGGTTTTATCTCTTTTAGAGCTTACTACCAGGCCTGTTTGAGTTCTTGTATTAATTTCAGTCATCTTTTATTTCTTCTTTATCTTCATTGCTTAAAGTTTTTAATTGCGCAATTGATTTCCTTATTTCTCTTATTTTATGAGTCTCTTTTAGCTGTCCAGAAGAATGTTGAACTCTTAACTCCATAAGCTCTTTTCTTAACTCCCCTTCTTCATCACTAACTTCAGTAGATTTATTCCTCAATCTGCTTAATAAACTTTCTTTAGCCATTAGAGTCTCCTTATAAAGGTTGTTGCTATTGGCATCTTTGCTGAAGCTAATGCAAAAGCTTCTTTAGCTAGCTCTTCATCAACTCCTTCCATTTCATATAAAACTTTTCCTGGTTTTATTGGGCATACCCAATACTCTACATTCCCTTTCCCTTTGCCTTGTCTTACTTCTAGAGGCTTCTTGGTAATGGGCTTATCAGGAAAAACTCTTATCCAAATCTTAGCTCCTCTTTTAACATGCCTGGTCATAGCTCTTCTCGCAGCCTCAATCTGCCTAGAAGTTAATTGACCTCTTTCGGTTGCTTTAAGGCCAAAAGTTCCAAAACTAAGAGTAGCACCTCTTTGGGCATTACCAGTATTTCTGCCCTTTTGTTGTTTTCTATATTTTGTTCTTTTAGGTTGAAACATTTCTTACACCTTATTCTGAATCCTTGTTTGGCTTATCTAGAACTTCTCCTCTAAACACCCAGGCTTTAACACCTATTACTCCATAGGTGGTATTGGCTTCTGCTAAACCATAATCAACATCTGCTCTAAGGGTATGCAAAGGAACCCTTCCTTCTTTTTGTATCTCTGCTCTTGCTATTTCTGCGCCCCCTAATCTACCTGCAACTCTAATTTTTACTCCTTCTGCTCCCTGCCTCATTGCGTTCTGAACAGCTCTTTTCATAGCCCTCCTAAACATAACTCTTCTTTCTAGCTGTTGGGCTACACTTTCCGCTAATAACTTAGCATCTAAATCAGGCTTCCTGATCTCTTGTATACTTAATGTGACAGGAATCCCCATTCTTTGAGTTATATCCTCTCTCATTTTATCTATATCTTCTCCTTTCTTTCCTATAACTACTCCTGGCCTGGCCGTATGGATTAAAACTCTTGCATTATCAGCAGTCCTCTCAATATCAATTCTGCTCACAGAGGCGTGAGAAAGCTTCTTTTCTAAGTGCTCTCTTACTTCTATGTCTTTTAATAAGTTCTCTGTGTAATCAGATCTTTCAGCATACCAATTAGAAGTATGTTGAGTAGTGATACCTAACCTAAAACCTATTGGATGTACTTTTTGTCCCATTATTTACCTTTCTCTTCTAAAGTTAATGAAATATTGCAGCTTCTTTTAAAAAATCTATCTGCCCTTCCTCTGGCTCTCGCCCTAATACGTTTCATTGTGAAACTTTCATCAACAGCAATTGTAGAAACGAATAAAGAATCTACATCCAAACCTTGATTGTGTTCCGCATTAGCAATTGCAGATTCTAAAACTTTCTTAATAATATAAGCAGATTTCTGAGGTGCAAAAGTTAAGATACCCATAGCTTCTTCTACCTTCTTCCCTCTAATTTGGTTTGCAACTAATCTAGCCTTTTGGCTAGAAACCCTCGCACTCCTTAATTTTGCTACAGACTGACTCATGATTAATTTCTATCTCCAGAATGCATCCTAAATGTTCGTGTTAGAACAAATTCTCCTAGCTTATGCCCAACCATATCTTCCTGTATAAATATAGGTACATGCTGTCTTCCGTTGTGAACTGCAATATTCAAACCTACCATGTCAGGAGTTATCATTGACCTTCTTGACCAGGTTTTTATAGGTTTTTTGTCATTCGTAGATACTGCCTTTTCTACTTTCTTAAGTAAATGTAAATCTACAAATGGTCCTTTTTTTAATGATCTAGGCATAATTCAATTAATTCCTTCTTCTTACAATCATACGATTGCTGCTCTTGGTCTTTTTACGAGTTTTATATCCTTTGGTAGGAACTCCCCAAGGTGTTACAGGATGTCTTCCACCAGAAGTCTTACCTTCACCACCTCCATGAGGGTGATCTACTGGATTCATGGCAACCCCTCTTACACTAGGTCTTATTCCCATCCATCTTTTAGCTCCAGCTTTTCCAATTGACCTCAAAGAATGTTCAGGATTGGAAACACTTCCTATGGTCGCCCTACAATCTGATAACACTCTCCTTACTTCACCGCTTCTTAATCTTAAAGTTACATACCTTCCTTCAATAGCTAAGATTTGAGCTGATGTTCCTGCACTTCTAGACATTTGAGCACCCTTACCTGGAAATAGCTCAATACAGTGAACAACTGTACCTAAAGGCATATGCTTTAAATTTAAAGTATTACCTGTGTTAATAGGAGAATTTTCTCCAGAAACTATTTCATCTCCAACAGATAGCCCTTCAGGAGAGATTATGTATTTTCTTTCCCCGTCTGCATACAAAACCAAAGCTATGTTTGCAGACCTATTAGGATCATATTCTATTGTCTCTACTTTTGCCGGAATTCCATCTTTAGTTCTTTTGAAATCAATAAGTCTATAATGTTTCTTATGACCTCCGCCTCTGTGTCTGGAAGTTATTCTGCCCTGGTTATTTCTTCCTGATTTTTGTTTCTTGGGTTGGAGAAGTGCAGCATGAGGATCTCCTTTATTAAGATCATCTCTAGACACCCAAGATCTAAATCTACGTCCTGGAGAAGTTGGCTTTGATTTCTTTATTTGGGTTGCCATTATTCTGTACCTACTTCAATTGACTGACCTTCTGCAAGTCTGACATAAGCCTTCTTCCAATCAGGTCTTTTCTTTATTCTATATCTCGAACGTTTATTTTTTCCCTTAACCTTTACCACGTTTACATTCTCGACATCTACAGAGAAATAACCTTCAACTGCCTTCTTAACCTGTAATTTTGTGGCATTTACGTCAACCTTAAATGCGTACTGATTAGCTTCTCCCATTAACGAAGATACTTTTTCAGTTAAGTATGGAGACTTGATGACTGAGTAAAGTTCTGTTTTCATTAGGACAAAACCTCGGTTAAAGAATTTATTGTTTCTGAGGTTACTACCACGTTATCTGCATTAATAAGCAAAGATGGGTTAATTGAGCTTATAGTCAATACATCACACTCTTTAAGGTTTTTTGAAGCCTTGTTAAGTTGTTCATTATTCTTATTTAGAACAACTAAAGCCTTTGAGACCCCTAAATCTGATAGGATTCTCTTCACTTGCGAAGATTTTGCAGGCTCATCAATATTTATTTCGTTAAGTGCAATAATTCTATTTTCTTCGGCTAACTTTGACCAAATAGAACGCATAGCAGATCTATACATCTTTTTGTTTATTTTTTTCGGGCTATTTTTTTTGAATTTTTGTGCAAAAGTTACACCTCCTCCTCTCCAAATAGGTGAACGAATGGTGCCAGCTCTGGCTCTTCCTGTTCCTTTCTGCTTCCAAGGTTTCTTTCCACCGCCTCTTACAGCTGACCTATTCTTCTGACTTTTAGTATTCTGATGCCCGTTTGCTGTATAAGTTGTTACAAGTTGATGGACCAGGTCAGCATTAAAATCTTGACCAAATACTGATTCAGGAAGAGAAACGTTTGAATCTCCAGACCCATTTTGATTTAAAACTTTAATTTCCATTATTATTTTACAGCAGGTTTTAATATTACGTTTGAACCGGTGGGGCCTGGAATAGGTCCTTTTATTAGTAATAAGTTATTGTCTGAATCTATTGAAGCTATTGTTAGGTTTTGTACAGTCTTTCGTTCATGTCCCATGTGACCTGACATCTTTTTGCCTTTCCACACCTTTCCAGGCGTTTGACATTGCCCAATAGAGCCTGGAGCTCTATGCGAAATAGAGTTTCCATGAGTTGCGTCTTGCATCTTAAAATTCCATCTTTTAACAGTTCCAGCAAAGCCTTTTCCTTTAGATTTCCCTTGTACATCTATAACTTGACCTTCTTCAAATTGTTCTAAAGATAATTGTCCGCCAACTTCCAGCTCTTCCAATTTTTCTGGATTTACTTTAAATTCCCATAACCCCTCTCCAGGATTCACTCCTTTTTTCTTAAAATGACCAGATAAAGGTTTTTTTACATGCTTTTCTTTTTTTTCTCCTGTTGTTACTTGAACAGAGGAATAGCCATCAGTTAGCTGAGATTTAATTTGAGTAATTGTATTAGGACTAACACTTACAACACTAACGGCATATGCATCACCTTCAGGGGTGAACATTCTTGTCATTCCTTGTTTCTTACCTACTAATCCAATTGTCATGACTATTTGTTCTCATCTAGGCTTATTTGAACTACCACCCCTGCTGATAATTCAAGCTTTGTTAAGGCATCTAATGTTTTTTCTGAGGGTTCTAGGATATCTAAGGTTCTTTTGTGGGTTCTAATTTCGTATTGGTCTCTTGCGTCTTTGTCTTTGTGGGGGGAAATGAGGATGGTCGTTTTGTGTTTTTTAACTGGCATTGGAATAGGTCCTTTGACCTTAGCGCCAGTACGTTTGACCGTTTCTACTATCTCTCTCGCAGAACGGTCAATAAGCTTATGGTCAAAGGCTTTCAGCCTTATTCTAATGCTTTGATCTTGCATATATTTTCTAATTATTCTTTCAAATAAATAGCGTAAAAAAACCCTCCTACAATGTAGGTTGAATTAATAATAATAAACCGCCTTATATCTATAAAAAATCTAGATTAAGGCCCCTATAACAAAACGAGCCGCAATTCTAATTTTGTGACCTTCATGTGTCAACAAAAAAGTGTAAAAAACCTTTAATAAAAGGGGTTCTAAAGAATTTCTAAGCCTGGAAATTAATCGTTTTTGTTAACAATAACTTCTGCAACATTAGAAGGTACTTCTGCATACTTTAGTGGTTCCATTGTAAATGTTGCTCTGCCCTGAGAAGAAGACCTTAGATCAGTTGCATACCCAAACATTTCAGCTAAAGGGACTTCACCAGAAACTACCTTTCCAGAAGGTCCATCTTCCATGCCATGAATTATTCCTCTTCGTCTATTAAGATCTCCCACCACATCGCCCATATATTCTTCTGGAGTTACCACTTCTAAACTCATAACTGGTTCTAGAATGACAGGATCTGCTTTTTGAGCACCTTCTTTAAGCGCTGTTGAGCCAGCAACCTTAAATGCCACCTCACTAGAATCAACGTCATGAAAAGAACCGTCATATAGAGAAACTTTAACATTAACAAGGGGATAGCCTGCTATCACACCCGCTTCCATTTGCTCCCTACAACCCTTATCTACAGCAGGTATAAATTCTCTAGGAATGGCTCCTCCTACGATTTCATTTACAAATTCGTAAGTTTCATCACTATCTTCATCGCTTTCAAGAGGTTCAATTCTTATATATACGTGTCCGTACTGACCTCTTCCTCCTGATTGTCTTACAAACTTAGATTCTTGTTCAACTTGCTTTCTGATAGTTTCTCTATAAGCAACCTGAGGTTTTCCCATATTAGCTTCAACGTTAAACTCTCTCCTCATTCTGTCTACTAGAACGTCAAGGTGAAGCTCTCCCATACCAGAAATAATAGTTTGTCCAGATTCTTCATCAGTTCGTAGTTTAAAAGAAGGGTCCTCTTGGGCTAGTCTTCCTAGAGCTATTCCCATTTTTTCTTGGTCTTCTTTAGTCTTGGGTTCTACAGCAACTGAAATAACTGGTTCAGGAAAGTTCATTTGCTCTAAAGTTATCTTATTCTTTTCATCACACAAAGTTTCACCAGTTATGGCATCTTTTAAACCTATGACTGCACAAATATCTCCTGCCCTTGCCTCCGAAATCTCTTCTCTCTTATTAGAATGCATTTGAAGCATCCTTCCTACTCTTTCTTTTTTACCTTTTATAGGTAAGAAGACTGAATCACCTGTATTTAAAGTTCCTGAATAAACTCTTACGAAAGTCAAGGATCCAACAAAAGGGTCAGTAGCAATTTTAAATGCTATTCCTGAAAAAGGAGCGTCGTCGTCTGATTCTCTTGACCCTTCATCTTCATTTTCAAGGATACCAGTTACAGCTTTTACTTCATTGGGAGCTGGAAGAAAATCTATAACAGCATCTAATATTGTTTGAACACCCTTGTTTTTAAAAGCTGATCCACAAAGGCATGGAACTATTTCATTATTTAAAGTTCTCTCTCTTAATCCTCTTATAATATTTTCATCTGATAAATCTCCATCTTCTAGGTATTTATCCATAATTTCTTCATTTGATTCAGCGGCTGACTCAACCATCTTTTCACGCCATTCATTTGCCATACCCTGCATCTCTTCGGGAATTTCCTTTAATTCAAAAGTAGTTCCCATATCATCTCCATCCCAATATATGGCTTTCATTTTTATAAGGTCAACAACTCCCTTAAAATCATCTTCAGCACCAATAGCTAATTGAATAGGAATAGGGTTTGCACCTAATCTTGTCTTCATTTGATCTACTACTCTAAGGAAATCAGCTCCAGCTCTGTCCATTTTATTTATGAAGGCGATTCTAGGTACTTCATATCTGTTTGCTTGCCTCCACACAGTTTCTGATTGAGGCTCCACTCCTGAACTCCCACAAAAAACTACTACCGCTCCATCTAAGACTCTAAGGGACCTCTCCACTTCAATTGTAAAGTCTACGTGTCCAGGTGTATCAATAATATTGAACCTATGCTGTTTATACTGTTTCGAAGTTCCTTCCCAAAAACAGGTAGTAGCGGCAGAGGTAATAGTTATTCCTCTTTCTTGTTCTTGTTCCATCCAATCCATAACAGCTGCTCCGTCATGGACCTCTCCAATCTTGTGAGAAATTCCAGTATAAAAAAGAACCCTTTCAGTTGTTGTAGTTTTTCCAGCATCAACGTGGGCACAAATACCAATATTTCTATACAGTTCTAACGGTGTAGTTCTGGCCATAATCTAATTGTTTATTAATTAAAATCTAAAGTGAGAGAAAGCTCTATTTGCTTCAGCCATTCTATGGGTGTCTTCTTTTTTCTTAACAGCTTCGCCCCTACCTTCGCACGCTTCAAGGAGTTCATTTGCCAGTCTAAGCATCATATTTTTTTCAGATCTTGACTTTGCATAGGTAGCAATCCACCTCATAGCTAAAGCACTTCTTCTTGCAGGTCTTACTTCCATTGGAATTTGATACGTTGCACCACCAACTCGCCTAGCCTTAACTTCAACCATCGGACCTACTTCTTGTAAAGCTTTTTCAAAAACTTCAATTGGCTCTTTATTAGACTTTTTAGTTATCTCATCAAAAGCACCATAAATAATCTTCTCGGCAACTGACTTCTTACCATTTTTCATAATCTGATTCATGAATTTCGCAACTTTTAAATTACCAAATTTAGGGTCTGGCAATATCTTTCTTTTAGGTGCTGCTTTTCTTCTAGACATTATTATTTTGGTTTCTTAGCGCCATACTTTGAACGCCTTTGCTTTCTGTCATCTACCCCTGAAGTATCTAATGTGCCTCTTACTGTATGATATCTAACACCTGGTAAATCCTTAACCCTTCCACCTCTAACTAAAACAACAGAGTGTTCTTGCAGGTTATGTCCTTCTCCTCCAATGTAAGAAATAACTTCAAAACCAGAAGTAAGTCTTACTTTACATACTTTTCTTAATGCCGAATTAGGCTTCTTTGGAGTCGTTGTATAAACTCTTGTACAAACTCCTCTTCTTTGTGGAGACCCTTTTAAAGCAGGCACGTCTGTTTTGATAACCTTCCTTTTTCTAGGCTTTCTAACTAGTTGATTTACAGTCGACATTGTTTAATTCTTATAAAAGTGCGGAATTGTAAAGAGACCTTGGAGTAAGGTCAACGTATTACTCTTCCTCATTTAACGCCTCACTTAAAGCTTTCTCGAGATCTATTTCAAAATCTTCTTCAACATTATCAATTTCAGATTGAATTTTGGCTAAACCAGAACCAGCTGGTATCAATCTTCCAACCACAACATTCTCTTTTAACCCTCTCAAATAGTCTACTCTTCCTGTTGTAGCGGCTTCAGTAAGAACTCTTGTTGTTTCTTGAAAAGATGCTGCTGAGATAAAGGATTCAGTTGCAAGAGAAGCTTTTGTTATTCCAAGCAAAATCCTATCATATTTTATCTCAGCTTTTTTTGCCTCACGTAAAGCTAAATTTACTTCTTTAACTTTTGAAAATTCAGTTTGTTCTCCAATGATAAATTCTGAATCTCCGGGGTCCGTAACTACTACCTTCCTAAGCATTTGGTTTAAAATTACTTCAATATGTTTGTCATTTATACTAACTCCCTGCAGTCTATATACCTCCTGAATACCATTTACAATATAATCAGTTAATTCCTCTAGTCCCCTTAGAGCTAAGATGTCATGAGGACTCATGGCACCATCAGAAACCACATCACCTATTTCAACTCTTTCTCCTTCAAAAACATTAATATGCCTTGTTCTTAGAATTAAAGTTGCGTGATCAGTGCCCTCCTCATCAGTAATAATAAGTCTTTCCTTGCCTTTAGTTGGCTTGCCCCATGAAACTATTCCGGAAGCTTGAGCAAGAATGGCCGGTTCTTTAGGCTTTCTAGCTTCAAATAAATCTGCAACCCTAGGTAAACCGCCAGTAATATCTTTAGTTTTAGCTGATTCTTGTGAAATTCTTGCAATTACGCCTCCAACTTCAATATCTTGACCATCATTTAATTGAACAAAGGCATTACCTGGCAAGGAATAGATCGCTGGCGCTTCAGAATCTGGTAGATTCTTGTCTTTACCTCTACCATCTACTATGTGTATAGCCGGTCTCTTGTCTTGAGCATCCCCTTTAGGTCTTTCAGTAACGTCGATTATTTCAATATTACTTAAACCTGTTAGGTCATCTTGTTTAACTCTAGCTGTTATGCCATCCTCAACATCTACGAATTTAGCTTTTCCGGCAACTTCAGCAATAACAGGTCTTGTTAAAGGATCCCATTTTGCAAGAATATCTCCAGGATTAACCTTATGTTCCGTAGGGAAATTTAATATCGTTCCATAAGGAACTTTATAACTTTCTACTACTCTTCCATTTTCATCTACAACTGTTATTTCGGAGGACTGAGATAGCGATATATAAGTCGCGTCCTTCTTTTTAACTGTCCTAGTATTATAAACAACCTTACCTGAGAAATTAGTTTCAATATTGTCTTCAGCAGAGGTTCCTGAAGCTGCTCCTCCAATGTGAAAAGTTCTCATAGTTAATTGGGTTCCTGGTTCTCCTATAGACTGTGCAGCCACTATGCCAACAGATTCTCCTATATCAACTTTGTGACCTCTTCCTAAATCTCTACCATAACATTTCGAACAAACACCGTGGATAGTCTCGCAATAAATAGCTGATCTAACTTTTATCTCGTATATATTCTTTTCATCTAAAGTATCAACAATATCTTCGTCGATTAAAGTTCCTGCCTCGAGAAGAACTTCCTTTTGATCTACTGATTTAACATCTTCTGCAACAGTTCTTCCTAAAACCCTGTCACCAAGAGGAACTAGTACTTGCCCTCCATCTATGATCGATTTCATTAAAATTCCTGCACAAGTACCGCAATCCTCTTCACTTACTACCATGTCTTGAGCAACATCAACTAACCTCCTCGTTAGATATCCTGAATTTGCTGTTTTAAGTGCTGTATCTGCCAGACCCTTTCTTGCTCCGTGTGTTGATATGAAATACTCCTGAGCAGTTAATCCCTCCCTGAAATTTGATGTAACAGGTGTTTCGATTATTGAACCGTCTGGCTTTGCTAGCAAACCTCTCATTCCAGCTAATTGTCTAATTTGAGCAGGAGATCCTCTGGAACCAGAATCTGCATACATAAACACAGAGTTAAAAGAATCTGAAAGAGTCAAAGTACCGTCTGCCTCTTGAACTTCTTCTTTAGATATATTATCCATCATCGATTTTGCAATCATCTCATTTGCTCTAGTCCAAATATCAATAGCTTTATTGTACTTTTCTCCTTTGGTTACTAAACCAGAAGCGAATTGAGATTCAATATCCTTTACTTCTTTTTCAGCTTCAGAAACAATCCTTTGTTTATCATCTGGAATAACAAAATCATCAATACCGATAGAAGATCCAGATTTAGTTGAAAATTCATACCCTATATACATTAATCTGTCAGCAAAAATCACTGTGCTTTTAAGTCCTGCTTTTCTGTAACAAACATCTATTAAAGAAGATATTTTCTTACTATCTAAGGTGGTATTAATTAAATCAAAAGACATGCCTTCAGGAAGTAAGTCATAGAGTAATGCTCTTCCTGTAGTCGTATCTATTATCTGCGTAGGCTCGTCATCTAACTTATTTGGTTTTAGTCTAACTTTAATCTTAGCCTGTAGTCCTAAATTGTGAGAATAATAAGCCCTGTTAACTTCAGCTGGTGAGGACATAATCCTACCTTCTCCTAGGTCATTCGTCTTTTCTCTGGTCATATAGTAAAGACCTAAGACAACATCTTGAGATGGATCAATTATTGGTTTTCCATTTGATGGTGAAAGTATATTGTTAGTGGCCATCATTAAAGCTCTGCATTCAAGTTGTGCTTCTAAAGTAAGTGGAACATGAACGGCCATCTGGTCACCATCAAAATCAGCGTTATAAGCTTTACAAACTAAAGGATGAAGTTGGATAGCTTTACCTTCAATAAGAACAGGTTCAAAAGCTTGGATCCCTAGCCTGTGCAAAGTAGGCGCTCTGTTAAGCATGACTGGATGCTCTCTTATTACCTCATCTAAGATATCCCAAACCTCAGGCTCTTCCCTATCAACCATTCTTTTAGCAAGTTTGATGGTATTGGCAAGCTCAAGTTGTTGTAACCTACCAAACACAAATGGTTTAAATAATTCAAGAGCCATCTTCTTAGGTAAGCCACACTGATGTAGTTTTAAAGTGGGGCCAACTACTATCACTGAACGACCTGAATAATCAACACGTTTTCCTAAAAGGTTCTGCCTAAATCTTCCTTGTTTCCCTTTAATCATATCAGCAAGTGATTTAAGGGGTCTTTTATTTGAACCCGTTACCGCTCTTCCTCTTCTACCGTTATCTAATAATGCATCAACAGACTCTTGTAGCATTCTTTTTTCATTCCTTGTAATTATGTCAGGTGCATTTAAATCCAATAGCCTCTTAAGTCTATTATTTCTGTTTATTACCCTTCTATACAGATCATTTAAATCTGAAGTCGCAAATCTTCCTCCTTCAAGCGGAACAAGTGGCCTTAAATCTGGTGGTAAAATTGGTAAAACTTCTAGAACCATCCATTCGGGTCTATTGCCTGAGTCATTAAAAGACTTAAGTAATTTTAATCTTTTTGCAAACTTCTTTAATTTAGCTTCTGATTTAGTTAAAGGCATTTCGTCTTGAATATCCTTTATAGAAGAGTCTAAATCTAGGTCTTTTAAAAGTTTCTGTATGGACTCCGCCCCCATACCTGCTTCGAAATCATCTCCATAAGCTTCCAGAGCTTCATAATATTCTTCGTCAGTTAACAGCTCGCACGCTTCCAAGGGAGTCATTCCAGGATCAATAACTATAAAAGATTCAAAATATAAAACTCTCTCAAGGTCTTTTAAAGTTAAGTCAAGTGCTAAAGCCAAGCGAGATGGTAATGATTTTAAGAACCAGATATGAGCCACCGGAGCTGCAAGTTCTATATGGCCCATTCTTTCTCTTCTTACTTTAGAAAGGGTTACTTCTACACCACACTTCTCACATACAACGCCTCTGTGCTTCATGCGTTTATATTTTCCACATATACATTCGTAATCTTTTATTGGCCCGAAGATTTTAGAACAAAATAATCCATCCCTTTCTGGTTTAAAAGTCCTGTAATTAATTGTCTCTGGTTTTTTTACTTCTCCATAAGACCAAGATCTAATTTGTTGAGGAGAAGCTAATCCAGCTCTAATAGAGTTGTACTCAACCCCGTGGCCTTGTGTTTTTAATAAATCTACTAAATCTTTCAATTTTTACTCCTAATCTATTTGTTCCAAGTCAATATCAATTCCAAGAGATCTTATTTCTTTTGTAAGAACATTAAATGATTCAGGAACGCCTGTTTCCATCTCAAAATTTCCATCTACCAAGTTTTTGTATACCTTAGTTCGTCCAGCCACATCATCGGACTTAACTGTTAGCATCTCTTGAAGTGTGTATGCGGCTCCGTATGCTTCTAGAGCCCACACTTCCATTTCTCCAAATCTTTGGCCTCCAAACTGAGCTTTTCCTCCTAAAGGCTGTTGCGTTACAAGACTATAACTTCCTGTTGACCTGGCATGCATCTTATCTTCAATTAAGTGATTTAATTTAAGAATGTACATGTAACCAACTGTAGTTTTTCTATCAAATTTCTCACCAGTTCTTCCATCATACAACTGCGACTGACCGCTGGAAGGTAATCCAGCTAACTCAAGCATAGATTTAACTTCACTCTCTTTGGCGCCATCAAAAACCGCTGTTGCCATAGGTACTCCGTTCCTTAGATTAGAAGCTAGTTCATTTATTTCTGCTTCTTTTAAAGAACTTAAATCTTGTGAACCATTTTTTTCATAAATTTCTGAAAGGAAACCTTTTAGCTCAGAAGATTTAGTTCCATTATCGATCATCTCACCAATCTTGGTTCCTAATTCTTTAGCTGCCCAGCCAAGGTGAGTTTCAAGTACTTGACCAACATTCATTCTCGAAGGTACGCCTAAAGGATTAAGAACTATATCAACTGACTCACCATTCTCATCAAAAGGCATATCTTCTTCAGGCATAATTACCGAAATAACTCCTTTATTTCCATGCCTACCAGCTAATTTATCTCCAGGCTGGATTCTTCTCTTTATAGCTAGGTAAACTTTTACAATCTTTAAAACTCCAGGAGCTAGATCATCTCCGCCCGTAACTTTAGATTTTCTTTGGTTAAAAATTAGGTCTAAATTTTCTTTATATTCTTTTAAACTAGAATCGATATTCTCAATTTGTTTATTAGAAGATTCATTTCCTACTCTAATTTTAAACCAATCCTCTCGTGGTAATTCTTTTAAATCGACTGATTTGATTATTGCTCCTTTCTTAAGGCCTTTTCCTGAAAGTACTTTCTTGCCTAAAAGAAGATTTTCTAGTCTTGAATAAGCTGCTTCTTCCAGAATTTTCAATTCATCATCGATATCCTTTTGTATTTCAGCCAGTTGCGTCTCTTCTATTGAAACAGCTCTTCCATCTTTTTCAATGCCGTCTCTTGTAAATACATGAACATCTATTACAGTTCCGTCAGCTCCTGAAGAAACTCTTAAAGAGCTATCTTTAACATCAGACGCTTTCTCTCCAAAAATAGCCCTAAGTAATTTTTCTTCGGGGCTAAGTTGAGTTTCTCCTTTGGGAGTAACTTTACCAACAAGAATATCCCCCGCCTTAACTTCTGCACCAATATGTACAATGCCATGCTCATCTAATTTCGATAAGGCATTATCACCAACATTAGGAATATCGGCAGATATTTCTTCTGGCCCTAATTTTGTATCTCTAGCTACACAAGTTAATTCTTGAATATGAATGCTCGTAAACTTATCATCTCTAACAAGTCTGTCAGAAATTAAAATAGAATCTTCAAAGTTATATCCATGCCAAGGCATGAAAGCAATTCTAATATTCTGCCCTAAAGACAATTCCCCTAAATCAATAGAAGGGCCATCAGCTAAAATATCATTCTTTTTAATTTTATCACCAACAGAAACAATGGGCCTTTGATTGAAGCATGTATTCTGATTAGATCTTGTATATTTAATGAGATTATAAATATCAACACCCGAATCCCCTGTTTTAATTTCTTTTTCATTAACTCTTATTACTATTCTACTAGCATCAATACTCTCAACTGATCCTCCTCTGTTTGCAATTACACAAGAACCAGAATCTCTAGCAACAAGTCTCTCTACTCCGGTCCCAACAAGAGGTTTGTCAGCTTGGAGGGTTGGTACAGCCTGTTTCATCATATTAGATCCCATTAATGCTCTATTTGCATCATCATGTTCTAAAAAGGGTATTAAAGAAGCGGAGACAGAGAATGCTTGCTGTGGTGAAACATCCATAAAATCTACTCTTTCTGGAGGCATAAAAGAGAACTCATTCTTAAATCTGACAGGAACTAACTCCTCTGTAAACTTGTTATTTGAATCAAGTAATGCACTGGCTTGTGCAATAACAAAGTCACCTTCTTCTATTGCAGATAAATAATGAAAATCTTCTGAAACCTTTCCTTTCTCAGCTTTTCTAAAGGGACTCTCTAAAAAACCATACTCATTGGTTCTTGCATAAGCCGCTAAAGAATTTATAAGCCCAATATTAGGTCCTTCAGGGGTTTCTATTGGGCAGACCCTACCGTAATGTGTTGGATGCACATCTCGAACTTCAAATCCTGCCCTTTCTCTAGTTAATCCTCCAGGACCCATAGCAGATATCCTTCTTTTATGTGCAACTTCTGCTAAAGGATTTACTTGATCCATGAATTGGGATAACTGACTAGAACCAAAAAATTCTTTTACAGCTGCTGAAACTGGTTTGGCATTAATGAGGTCTTGGGGACCAAGATCATCGGCTTCAGCCGTAGCTAACCTTTCTCTAACTGCCCTCTCTACTCTAACTAAACCTATACGATATTGGTTTGAAACCATTTCCCCTACAGATCTTATTCTTCTATTTCCTAAATGATCAATGTCATCAACATTTCCCTTTCCATTTCTTATTGAAACTAATGTTTTTAATGTGTTGAGAATATCATCATCAGAAAGAATATTACTTCCTGTGATTTCTTCGAAACCTAATCTTTTATTGAACTTCATTCTCCCAACCGCAGATAAATCATATCTTTCAGGGTTAAAAAATAAGTTAGTAAAAAGTGTTGTTGCTGCTTCCTTGGTAGGCGGCTCGCCTGGCCTCATCATTCTATAGATTTCTACCAATGCTTCTATCTCGTTATTAGTAGTATCTGCTCTTAAAGTGTCAGCCATATAAGGTCCTGATTCAATATCGTTAATATAAAGAGTTTCAAGTTCCTTAAGTTCTAGTTCTTCAATTAAAGTTAGATTCTCTTCGTCAACAATCGTATTTGATTCAATGACTATCTCTCCTGTAGTCTTGTCGAGAAGATCTTTTGCTAATACCTGTCCATATATTGCCTCTTTAGGTAAATCTAGATTCTTTATCTTTGCACTTTCTATTTTTCTTATATGTCTAGCGCTTATCCTTTCTCCTTTTTTTACAACCAATTCTCCTTTCGCTTCTATGTCAACTAGAGAGACTCTTCCCATTAACCTCCTCGGAATAACTTGCAGTTGATAGATTTCATTCTTCTTAATCTTATAGGTCTCAGTTTCATAAAATTTTTCAAGAATTTGTTGATTAGTTAACTTTAATGCTTTTAAAAGTATTGTTGCTAATAACTTCCTTCTTCTATCTATTCGAACATATACTAAATCCTTAGCATCAAACTCAAAATCTAGCCAGGAGCCTCTATAGGGAATAACTCTCGCCCCATAAAGAACCTTGCCAGATGAATGACTTTTCCCTTTGTCATGGTCAAAGAATAGACCTGGGGATCTGTGAAGTTGAGAAACAACAACTCTTTCAGTTCCATTAATAACAAAAGTTCCGTGCTCTGTCATTAAAGGTACCGTCCCCATGTAAACGTTTTGTGACTTTCCTTCTTTGAGTTTCCCTGAGTCTTTATCTACAAAAAAGAGGTCGCAATTGATATGTAAAGGAATTTCATAAGATATTCCTTTAAGCTTACATTCTCTTTCATTAAAAACAGGTTCTCCTAACGTGTAGCCCGAATATTCCATCCTTGCAAATCCATTATGGCTTTCAATGGGAAAAATAGAATTTAGAACCTGTTCTAAGCCTGCATTTAATCTCTTATCAGAATCTACATACCTCTGAAGAAAAGCATCATATGATTGAACTTGTGTAGCTAGAAGATTGGGTAGTTCCATTGCGCTCGAAATTTTCTCAAAACTTCTTCTTACTCTCTTCTTCTCAGTGTATGAAAAACTCATAAATACCTCTGTATAGTGTTATTTTCGATCGGATCTATTATTTAAGTTCAGCTTTTGCTCCAGCTTCTTCGAGGGCTTTTGCATGCTCTTCAGCTTCTGCTTTAGCCACGCCTTCTTTTATTACTGAAGGTGCTTCGTCAACTAAAGCTTTTGCATCTTTTAACCCTAATCCGGTTATTGCTCTTACAGCTTTAATAACATCTACTTTCTTATCACCTACATCGGCTAGATGAATATCAACCGGCGCGTCGTCTGCAGCTTCTTCCGCTCCAGAATCTCCTCCACCTGCAGTAGGTGCAGCGGCAGCAACAGGTGCAGCAGCTGAAACACCGAACTTTTCTTCCATAGCTGATATTAAATCAACAATATCTATTACACTCATTTCTGAAATAGCGTCTAATATTTCTTCTTTACTTAATGCCATTATTATTCTCCAATTATTAATTATTTAAGATTCAGCCTGTTCTTTTTGTTCCTTAACCGCTTGTAACGTTCTAACTAGCGTAGAAGGCACTTGATTAAGAATAGATACAAATTGATTCATAGGTGCATTTAATAACCCAGCCAATTGAGATAGAGCTTGTTCTCTGTTTGGCATATTTGCTAAAGCAGATAATTTCGATAGCTCTAATAAAGTATCTCCTAAGGATATACCTTTGACTTTGAAACTTTTATTTACCTTTGTGAAGTTATTTACTAGTTTAGCTGCACTAGTTGGATCTCCTAGAGAGAAAGCCAACATTGTTGGGCCAACTAATAAATCTTCAAAACAAGAGAATTTGGTATCACTTAAAGCTTTTTTAGCTAAAGTATTACGTATAACTTTCAAATGAACTTCTGATTCCCTAGCTTCCTTTCTTAAGTTAGTTAATTCAGAAACTGAAGTTCCATGATAATCAGCTGCAACAGCAGAAACAGCTCTATTGGCTACCTCCTGAAGTTCATCTACAGCAACTTTCTTGTCATCAATGCGCATTGGCATCTTCTTATCCTCCCAGTACCAAGAAATACTTGATACCTTCTTGCGGATATAACTAAATTAAATTAGTTATATTCCATCTGCGCAGGCTAAAACTATTAAGCAAGGAACCTACTCCTTACGCCTACGGTCTTCGATGAGCGAATAAATCGCACCATACTGAAGAAACCCTTACCCTTACTTCTTACTCCTAAAAGTTTAAAGAGGATAAATCTATTTCAACTCCTGCTCCCATAGTGGAAGAAAGAGTTGCTTTCTGTATAAAAACTCCTTTAGCTGAAGGGGGTTTATTCCTTTTTAAATCATCTAAAAGAGTTTCTAAATTCTGTGTAATCTGTTCAGCTGAATAAGTTATATCACCTATTCTGCCATGTACTATTGCTGCCTTATCAGACCTGTATCTAATTTGTCCTGCTTTAGCATTTTTTACTGCTGTTGCTACGTCTTTGGTTACAGTTCCTGTTTTAGGGTTAGGCATTATGCCTTTAGGACCTAAAACTTTCCCTAAAGGGCTAACTATCTTCATAGTGTCTGGAGTAGCAATAACGACATCGAAATCTACTTCACCTTTCTTTAGCTCTTCTGCTAGATCTTCCATCCCGACTGCATCTGCTCCAGCTTCTTTGGCAGCACTTTCTTGATCACCATCAACAAAAACTGCTACCTTGCAAGGCTTTCCAGAGCCCGCGGGCAACAATGTTGCTCCTCTCATGTTTTGATCTGATTTAGAAGGATCGATTCCTAAATTAATAGCAACGTCAATTGATTCATTAAATTTTACTTTCGGAGCTGACTGGAGAAATTCTATAGCCTCTGAAACTAAATATTTTCTTTCTTCTAACGAATTTATGTATTCTTTTCTTTTACTTTGACTCATTTCTATCCTTCTACTTCAATTCCAGCGCTTCTGGCGCTTCCAGATAATGTCCTAACAGCAGCGTCCATGTCAGCTGCTGTTAAATCTGGATCTTTTATCTTAGCTATTTCTTCTAATTGAGCTCTCGTTACTTTGCCTACTTTTACACTATTAGGTGTCCCACTTCCTGATTTAACACCAGCAGCTTTTTTTATAAGCACTGAAGCGGGTGTCGTTTTAATAATAAAATCAAAACTCTTATCTTCATATACTGTAATGACCACAGGACAAGGCATTCCTGGTTCAACATCTTTAGTTCTAGCATTGAAAGCGTTACAAAAATCCATTAATGGAAGGCCGTGTTGACCCAAGGCAGGCCCAACAGGTGGGCTTGGTGAGGCAGCCCCTGCAGGCACCTGAAGCTTTATATAAGTTTCTATTTGTTTTGCCATTATCCTTTTTCTATTTGATTAAACTGTAATTCAACAGGTGTAGATCTCCCGAAGATTAAGACCGCCACCCTTACTTTACTTTTTTCATAGTTAACTTCTTCTACAACTCCACTAAAATCATTGAATGGTCCATCTACTACTCTTACCATTTCTCCTGGTTCAAAAGAAATTTTAGGTTTTGTAACATCTGAGCCCTGTTCAAGTTGTTGCATAATTCCTTTAGCTTCAACATTAGATAAAGGGGAAGGCTTGTCTTTAGTACCACCAATAAAACCCATGACTCTAGGAGTGTCTTTAACTAAATGCCAACTATCGTCATTTAGTTCCATGTTTACAAGAACGTAGCCAGGGAAAAATTTACGTTGGGTTTTTCTTTCTTGCCCACCTCGCATCTCCACTACTTCTTCAGAAGGCACCATGATTTCTCCAAAAAAGTCACTCATTCCAAATCTTTCTATCCTTTCCATTAGAGCTTCACGGACTTTCGTCTCATATCCAGAGTAAGCATGTATAACGTACCACTGTTTTTCCATATTTAGCCCAATAATTTAGCCATAGCCCAACCAAACAAAGAATCAAGACCCCAAAGTAATAAAGCACATACAATTATTGCTACTAAAACTATTAGGACAGTTTGCGTAGTTTCTGTTCTGGTAGGCCAAACAACTCTTCTTATTTCTGTTCGCGACTCTAGGATTATTTTTAAAGATTCCTTACCTTCTATCGTAGTGGACAATACATACAGGCCTAACCCAGAAACGAAAATGACTGCCAACACTCTATAAAGAAGAGCTTCTTGAGCAAAATACAAGTTTCCATAGACCGCCAGTCCTATTATGGCTATACCCAAAACCCAACGGATATAATTCTGCATATTTATACTCTTATTAACCATATTTTAAGGCTAAGCTTTTTGGCTGAGTGGCAGGCCAGGAGGGAATCGAACCCCCAACCTACGGTTTTGGAGACCGTCGCTCTGCCAATTGAGCTACTGGCCTATTCAATAATTTTAGTTACTACTCCTGACCCTACAGTTCTTCCACCTTCTCTTATTGCAAAGTTCATTCCATCTTCCATTGCAATTGGAGAGATTAATTCAACTGACATGTCTATGTTATCTCCAGGCATAACCATTTCTACACCTTCAGGTAACTCAACTGCGCCAGTTACGTCCGTAGTTCTAACGTAGAATTGAGGTCTGTAGCCTTTAAAGAAAGGAGTATGACGCCCTCCCTCTTCTTTAGATAGTACATAAACAGTAGCTTCAAACTTAGTATGTGGATTAATAGCTCCTGGCTTAGTCAGAACTTGTCCTCTTTCAACTTCATCTCTTTCAGTACCTCTAAGTAGAATTCCAACATTCTCACCAGCCTTACCTTCATCAAGAAGTTTTCTGAACATCTCTACTCCGGTACAAACAGTCTTTTGAGTTTCTCTAATTCCTACTATCTCAATCTCTTCGTTGACCTTGATTTCTCCTCTTTCAATTCTTCCTGTTACAACAGTTCCACGTCCTTGAATTGTGAAAATATCTTCAATAGGCATTAAGAAAGGTTTATCAGTATCTCTAACTGGCTCAGGCACGAAGTCATCAAGCGCTTGAACAAGTTCAGAAATTTTAGCCGTATACTCAGCATCCCCTTCTAGAGCCTTAAGTGCTGATCCAACAATTACAGGTGTATCGTCTCCTGGAAAACCGTATTCAGTTAAAAGTTCTCTAACTTCCATTTCAACTAGATCTATTAACTCAGCGTCATCAACCATGTCAGCTTTATTAAGGAAAACAACAATATGAGGAACTCCGACCTGTCTAGCAAGAAGTATGTGCTCTCTAGTTTGAGGCATGGGGCCATCAGCTGCATTCACAACCAAAATTGCGCCGTCCATCTGGGCAGCACCTGTTATCATATTTTTGATGTAGTCAGCGTGACCTGGGCAATCTACGTGAGCATAGTGTCTTGTTTCAGAATCATACTCAACGTGAGAAGTAGAGATCGTGATTCCACGTTCTTTTTCTTCCGGAGCATTATCAATTCCATCAAAAGCTATTGCTTCGCCACCTTGCGCTTCAGCTTGAACTTTAGTTATAGCTGCCGTTAAAGTAGTTTTACCATGATCAACGTGTCCAATAGTTCCAACGTTGACATGGGGTTTGGTTCTTTCAAATTTTTCTTTAGCCATTTTTTTTCCTAATTTTAGTTAATTATTTAACTGGAGCTCATAACCGGAGTTGAACCGGTGACCTCTTCCTTACCAAGGAAGTGCTCTACCACCTGAGCTATATGAGCAAAAAAACTATGTTTTTGC
>Ga0315326_10000063_pt1 | contig 41661 bp, 49 predicted proteins | sample M180m32315metaG_FD_203457 | JGI IMG/M metagenome (GOLD analysis project Ga0315326, IMG submission 203457) | Ammonia-oxidizing marine archaeal communities from Monterey Bay, California, United States - M1 80m 32315 | ecosystem: Environmental > Aquatic > Marine > Coastal | place: USA: California... | reverse complement strand
TTCCTTTTCGTGAACCATCTGATTCTTTAACATATCATTCTCTGCACGAGCATAATCGACCATTTGGTCTCTATACTCATCCATAGATTCTTTATATTTAAAGGAATCAGAATTAGGATCTGAATAGGCATCAAGAGCATCGTAATTACTTGGCTTTGTAGGTTTCTCTGGTTGCTTCAATGAAGTCTCTTGGTCTCCTTGCGGCTGACCTTGAGGTTGTCCATTGGAAAGAGAGTTTTCAACATTGTCTAAAACATTTGGATTTGATTTCACATAACGGGCAATAGGTGCAATATCTTGGATATCTCCATATTTTGCCTGTAATTCATCAACCGATTCAACTCCAAAGTTTTCCAGAACAGTGCTTAGCTCCTTGGACCTTATATCCGCCTGACTTTGCCAGTATTGATACTGGTTTTGATCTTCTTTAGGCGCATCAGAATCTACTGACTGCGCCTCTTGTTGTATTGGGTCACCAGCAGGTTCAACGGGTAATTCCGTTTCCTGTGGATCTGTTTCCATTAGCTCAGCAAAAGGGTCGGAACCAGTATCATCCATAATTGACTCAGGTTGAGCAGCAAAAGGATCCATATCATTAGGATTTGCTGTTTCCTGAGAAACTTCTTCAGTTACTGGTTGTTGTTCTTCTACTTGGGCTTCTTGGGGTCTTGCTTCTTCGCTCATTTGCGATCTCCTTTTTCAGGTTTAACCGACTGTTTTTGCATAGCAAGAGTGTCTTTTAATCGCGCGTCAAACAAGCTAGTAGCAGCTTGAGCTTTGCTCGATTGGTCAGACAAATCTGATTTAAACTTCTCAACTTCTAAGCGTTTCCTTGCCCCAACAGTTTCTCTATCTGCTGTTTGAAGGTCGCCTTTTAAGCCTTTAATCTCTTCTTCTTGCTGGGCTACCTGTTGTTGTAACATCTTTATAGTATTCATTCTTTCAAGAACACCTTCTATGTCAACAACTTCGGTTTTCTTAAGTGTTTCTACTTGGTCTATTAGCCCCTTTTCGTACATTTGCATGTAGAATTCAAATTGTGCCCATCTATTAGATGGTAAGGTAGAACCTGTTACGACAACTATATCGTAAGCACCTGTGGTAATATCATTGATTCTACCAGTTAAGTCTTCATTATTATAATTAAATTTAGTTTCTTTGATCAGTCCTGAAGGCTGAACGAGTCTGATAACCTTTTCTTCTGTATATATTTGTTGCATTAGAGGAATCGTGACTTTAGCCAACTGGTTCAGGACTGATTCAAGATCATCTTGTCGGGATTTTATTCGTCTTTGGCCATATTCATCTATGGCAATCGTACCTCTATAGGTGCTGGGTGCTCCTTGGCTACCCCCTTGCATTAACTCAAAAATCCCAAATCCATACTCAAGATCATGCTTTGCATCCGCTTCGTTTTTATATAACTCATTCGGAAGTGGAATTGGTCCAGCGACAACAGGAGCGCCAAGCTCCCCGTCAAATTCTATAACAGCAGTACCTGCTCTACCCCATTCTTGCTCAATTTCTTTTTTATTTACAGCCCCTCTTGGTATTAATAGCTTTACATTTGTGCTTGTAGATGCATGAGCAACTATTAAGCTTCTAATTTTATTAATATATTCTTGTAACGGTCTATATATACGGACATCGCTCTCAGGAAATGGGTTTCTATTATGAACATTCATCATAGTTACAATAGGGTAATCTTCAACAGGGAGAATCCGTGTATAAAGTAGTGCGCTTCCAACAGAAACAATCATTTGAACTCTATTACGAGAAATCTTATTCGACATAATAATATCTTTGTCTATTAATTGCTGCTTTGGTATGATATTTATTTCTACAGTACTATTTGGAATCGCTCCTTGCATTTCCATCCCTGGTTGCATAACAGGTTGTCCTGTCTGTGGATCCATTGTCATATGAAAATAACCATTACCAGCTTCATCAATAGCCATGTATTCTTCTACTTCCAGCAAATCTGTCACATATGTTATTTCTCCCTGAATAGGAAGAAGTTCTATTGCTGGTTCATTACGATATTTTTGATACTCTTCGTTTGTATATAATGCTTGATATTTAGTAGTCGTATCATAGATTTTATAGACATCTTGTTTAATTCTTGTATAACGCTCTATGTATTCACGCTTCTTATGATGAGCATTGTCCTGAGTGTCTAGATCTCCAGTCATTATTTGACCATCTAACTTCTCTAAAGAAGTTCTCGGATATCTCACATGGTCAGATACTTCTGCATTTTCAATTTTACTTTTATACTCAGGCCATTGTTTAAATGCTTCTTCATCTGTCATAAGCCTAGCAACAATAATAGAAGCCGCGTCTCTGCAAAAAGGATCCCTAGCATTAGGATCTATGTAAACATCTAATGGGTATAAGGCTTTTAATATAACTTCACCATTACCCATATCAGCGTTTGGATCTTGATAAGCTTGCAGAACTCCCATACCACCAACGTAATAATCATCAATCATTCTCTTTAGCTCAACCTCAGCAGCACTAATATCAAACATCCATTGGAAAAGGGATGAGAATACATCAGCGACCTTTCGGTCGCTATCTTCCCTAGCTGTTGCTCTGAATTCTGGCTTACGAGATGTAAGCATAGCCTTTGCAGTTTCTACTGCTGGATGAATACGATTAACTACAATAGGAGTTTGTCCGCGCTTTTTAAGTTGATTAACTTGATTAGCGCTCCATTGAACACCATTTCTAAATTCTTCAGCTTCTCTGAACTTGGTAGCCCATTCATTACGCATATTCATATAATGCTCGAGTAGCTCTAATGATTTTATAACCTCAGGATGTACTGTCTGGTCGTTTGGAACAGATCCTTCCTTGTAACCAAGCATGTCCTTCATCTTACCAGACATAAGGATTGACTGTTTTTTCTTGTTATAACTAGCAGGCATTACTTAATTGATTTAAACGACTCCACTTAAAGTAAAGTTCCAAAGGATTCGTGTATTTGTATAAAAAATTTATAAAACTGCCCAATCAAAGTACTGCGCTGGCTGATTAGCTTCTGGCTTTGCTACCTCATCTGTAGACTTTATATATGGTCTATATAGATTCAGCATTGCATAGTATAATGCATCAAGTAAGTCATCATGCTTCCCTCGTGGATACATTAATAATTCAGCTCGAAGTTCTTCCATTCCCTTTTTCAAATGCACCTTCCTATTAAAAAAATAAGGTTCCATTGTTTCTAGGCGAACTGATTTATTAGTACGAGGATTTATCTTCTTCTCAAGACCTACAATGTATCTCTCTTGATTGCGAAGATAATCTCTAAGCATTTCTTGATAACCAACGCTCTCTATATGAGTACGTTTAGGATTATACTTTTTATGCTGAGTTAGTATTGCCTCTGCTAAGGCCATTGGCTTGGCATGTTTTCGGTAATATGGAAGTACATATCTATTATTATCCGCGTCTACTGCAATTGTAACTATTGTGGAATAGTCAGCAGTTTGTTTTGTTGATGAAGCTGGGTCAACACCCATAAATACATATACAGGTAATTGCTTAGGCTTCTTACGTTTGACGCCATTTATCTCCGTAATGTTAAGTATATGGTATTCTTCGTCGCCCTCTAATAAAAAACCATCCCACCATTGAATATATTCTTCTTTAAAGAGCTGATCCTCATCACCAACAACTTCGCATTGGTATTCTCTATAAAAAACAGACAATCTGTTTATAGATTCTAATTCTTCTTTTTTATTATTTAGTGCCTTCACACTCCACTGTTCAGGCCATAATGCTTTTTTACCATCATCGGTTAACGCTTGGTATTTAAAGGTCTTCCAACCCTTCATAGATGCAAGTGTCTCAATCATACAAGTTTCATGCTGTGGAGTACCAATCACAACAATCCTTCCTCTTTTTGCATCAAGTGAAGGTTCGCAACCCTGTAGTAACCATCTGAGGTTATATTCCATCGCTTCTTTTGTTTTGGTATTATTTTCATCTTCAGGGTCATCTAATATAAAAAGAGTTGGACGTTGGTTTCCATGTTTTAATCCACGAACCTGTTGTCCAGTACCTTTGCACACAATAATTGTATTATCTTTTAATACTACTCTATCCTTTGTCCATACTTTTGCTGAGTGTTGTCCGTAGTATCCAAATATAGAACGCAATTCTAAAGAATAATCTAAAACGTCCTTTATAGACTGAAGCATGTCAATAGCGTGCCCTTGTGTCTTACTACAGAGAACGATAAACTTAGGACCATCATCAAAAAATATATGATGGATAGGAAATACACAACCAGCTATACTACTCTTAGCATGGCCTCTTGGTGCTATAATATTTAATTTTGTTACCTCTTTGTCTAAAAAAGACTTCGTCATATCAGCATGGAAAGGAGGAGACGGTACAGTAAACATATTTGGCATAGTGATCTTACCAAATTGAAGCATATCTTTCGACATGGCTTTTATAATATCTTTACGAACTGTCTTAGCTTCTGCCATATATTCTCGTTTTAGGCAATAACAGCCATTTATTAGTATTAGACTTTAAAGACATCTTTTTGTTAATATTCTCATATTGCTTTGAGATGCTAATATGCACTACAGGATGCGTCTTTCTCATTTTTTTAGCTTAGGTGTGACATCATCCGCAGGATCTAATGCCATTGCATCCTGAATTCGCTCTAATGAGCTCAATTCTGTATCAAATGTGTCTTTTGCCTCATTCTTAGCATCCATCTTTAAAATTTTTACAAAATTTTCTGCTGCCCTTAACATATTAGAAGCATCATTCTTCTCTTTCGCTACCATATGAGCATCATTGATCATATCAACAACGGTTCCCTCATCAATTCCCTTTTCAGTGAATACTTCTCTTAATTCTTTATCTATCATTTCCTTCACATACTCCTTTTTTAGTAGTGCCCGTGCCTTTATCTCATGATTCTTCTTATCCCCAAAGACTTTCCCTAATATCTTATAGTCAATACTGCCATTTACAAGCTGAGAAACATAAACCTTTACAAAATCTTTATACTTCTTCTTACCCTTATAAGTTTCCCATGGCTGTTTAGATGATGTCATGGTATAACTCTCTGAATCTCTACGAGGTGAGTACTCACACTTACCATATTTGGTAGATGGAGTATACCAAAACTGTCCAAACGAGAAAACTATATTGTCTTTCTCCTTATATTGTCGTTTATCTGTACATTCTCCGACCCATCCGTCGTCTGTGAGTCCCCATTGCCCTGGTTCCACGGTACGCCAATCGACGAACTGTACGTCCCGCTCTTCGGCTTCGGTTCTGGTGTAGACGTAGTACTCTCGTTCGATGTATTCTCTTCTGTCACCTTTTTTTAGCCTTCCGTTTTTGAGATGTTTTCTTCTTATTATATCCACTACTGGACTTCTTCGTAGTCTTTCGGTACTTCATACGGCTTTTCTATCTTATCTAGATCGTTATAAAATGAGTTATCGTCATAATCACCATCAGTAGCAATTACGTCCATTGTAAAATAATTGAGAGGTGGAGCCAGCTCAGAGGTAGAGATCCTGGCTGGCTCCGTTCGAGGTAGAAAAGGCTTTCTACTTAGAAAATTCTTCAATACCCTAACAAGACTATTAGTACTAAGTCTTAAATGCCCTAGCATTTAAGACTACTTATGCAATAAGTACTTAGTACTATAAGAGTATTAGTACTATTAGTCACTCATCACCTTGTTTAGAAGATATATCGCTAAAATTTAATAAAGGATCATTAAGTCTTTTGGGAGACTGTATCCACTTTTTATATGCTTTTAATGTATTCATCATTTTACGCCTTGCGTTATTGGATCGTTTCCTTCGATGGTGCTTACTTACTGGCATATTGTATCATAACTACAATAAAATATAATAACGTGTTAAGAGCTATCGCTATTGAGGCTATCCATGCTGGTGCTACAAAGCTATTATACTTATCACTGGCTTTAACGTAAATCGGTTCGACATTGTTCCAACTGACCGTTCTCTGCGATTTAACATTTGTAGCCATAAGTTCAAGTTAAGCTTTAAATAGTGATTAATCAAAGCAGATTTTCTAAAATTTTATCTAGAATGTGCGTACATGATATATACTCATCCTACCCCCGTTGATACATTGGTTGCACCCACTGATTTACGTTGAAAATTGGTGGTATGTAACATTACAAAGGCAGGTGGCGCATGCCTCAACGGCTGTAGTCTGTGCCCCTGTAAACTTATGTTATCAATTAATGGTAACATTAACTAAATCGTAGTAATAACTACAGAAAGAGGTTAAACATATGTTTGAACTAATCATCAGCTTTATTGAGATATTAGGTAAAGGCTCTAATAAGAAGTACGAGACAGTGGAAGTCACACCAGAAGACCTTAGTACTAATCTCAATAAATCTATCAAAGCTATCAATGTTTCAGATAAAGCAGAAATCGTTATACCTGCTAAGTTCATTGATGAGCAGTATGATGAATGTTATTCCATGTTAGAGGAATTGAAAGCTTTCTCTAAAACAGATAGTGCTCTTGTTGAATTCAAAGGCAATATCTCAGAGAGGACATTCGAGGAATCAGGTGATGTGGCATTGAGCTTGTATCGTGTACCAAAGTTTGGTATTACCTTAGACGCTCTGAAATCTGCCTTATCTTCAACTTCAACTCAATAGTAGGAAAAGTCAATCGATTGCATTGTGCAGTCATTGGCTTTTTACTAACTAGATCTGTCTTAATGTATCGGTTTTACCCTACATTATAATTAATCACTCTATACTATAAGTGATTAAGACAATATCGTAGATGGTACAGATATTCAATGATTGAGCCAAGCCTTTAAACTACCTTACTATGGCCGAAAGTAAGTAAGGCTCAATCATATATTTAGCGGTGGAGGATTGGTATCCTATCTGGTCTCATAAGCCAGACTTCGTAAGTTCGATTCTTACCCCCGCTACAAGTATTTTATTAACCAAACACGGGAGGCATTATGCCTAAATCAAAAGAGATTGTTATTAGTCGTAACAAGAAAATGGAAATGGTTGTTATTAAAACACCATCAGGTTTAACCAATAGAAAGGGCGAACCTGGAATGAACAGTAAAACAGTTCACCGTAAAACTAAATCAAAGAATAAAGTAAAGGAGTCTAGTAATGATTGAAATGAACAATACCCCCGATACTATAATATGTGATCTTGATGGTACATTAGCAATTAATAATCACGGTAGAGACTACTTTAACGCAAAAGACTGTGAAAAAGACGCAGTGAATTTAGCTGTATTAACTGTTTTACGCTGGGCTTTAGATGATAATAAAACTATTATCTTTGTATCTGGTCGTGAAGAAAGATTTAGAGAACCAACTGAAAGATGGTTAGCTAAATTTCTTTTGCATGACTATGATCTATTTATGCGAGAAGATAAAGATAATAGGCGTGACCATATCGTAAAAGAGGAAATCTATAAGAAAAACATCTTACCTTTTAATAATGACATATTATTCGTTCTGGATGATAGAAACTCTAAGAAATCTCCAGTAGTTGATATGTGGAGAAAACAGGGTTTAAGATGTTTTCAAGTAGCAGAAGGTAACTTCTAATGAAAAACAGAAGATATGTTTATGACGCTATTATATTTATAGTATTTAATACTATCAAATACACAATAATAATGTTAGGGATAGCAACCGTTATATGGTTGCTATTCTCTAATGTTTAGGCAGACAATATACTACCCAAGATGGAAACAGCGTGAATGGAAGGAATGGGTAGCATCTAAATATGGTAAAGATTCAGATTTATATCAAAACTTTACTATTAAAAGAAGTATAGCTGTCTACCGTAATAATGCAATAAAAGCATTAGGACTGGAGAGTAATGGGAAGCCATAAAAAACAGTTGATTGAAGAGGAAGAAATGGGCATTTTTCGTGAAGAAGAAGGTCCATCTTCCTCTGATTCAACAAATGAATCAGAATGTGATGAAATTTACGAGCACCCTCAAAGTAGGGATACTAGGGACTATGTTATAAATACAAAGGCATGACTCAAAAAATTAAATGAGAAATAGTCATTGTAAATGTAGAACCCGTGAAACTCTCTATCTCTGATTATTTCTTTGTAACATTGTTGAGACATCATACAAGTTCCTTAGTTAGTTACTAACAGGTGTCGTACTGGAGAGGTTTAACTTCTCATTAACAGGGCAATGTGAAATGCAGATGAGGTCTCCGCGGATTAAAAGTGTGTGTTTAGCACCACCTCATCTGTTAGATTTATATTTGATTAAGACACCGAGTGAGTTAAAGCATGCGTAATAATATCTGTATGTATCGTGATATTGCTTTAATAAAATATGTTGATCCCGATCTATAAACGCACGCGGTTGACCTGGATTACTTAATAACAGATAATATGTAGGTTATTACTTGTCTAGTAGGGACTAAACTTAATCAAACTTTGAACCTCTAAAGCCCTAATAAAAATGACTTGCGAGCATCAATTTATTAGGGTCTCGGAGAGAACCGAGCTATCCACAGATTCGCGGTCTAAGGTTGACATTGTCGTAAAACATCAATCTCAGAGGTTCAAAACTTTATTAGTGCTCGGTTGTTCTTGTCACGGCCGTGATGGGACAGTGAGTAAAAACACCAACGCTGAGCGCTATTTTTATTTAAGAAGATTTTTCTAACCAACACGGGAGGTAGACTATGTCTTTACCTAAGAAACCTGTTAAATCAGGTAACCAAAAAGCTCTAGTTCGTTATGTAGACCAACGTGGCGTGATTCAATCCGTCAATGTAACTATGCGAACAGATGAAAGAGCTACAATAGTTGCAGTATGCAACAAAATCAACGCTAAGAAGGAGGTTTAATGGCTAAAAAAGAAACCACTTGGAAAAGATTGAAGAATGTTCAAGCTTTTGAAGAAGATGGACATTGGAGTGGAGTAGAATCTACTGATATTGATGTGAAAATCAATAAGACAGAAGATATCATAGGAGAGATGGATAAAAAGTCAGCGATTGAGATTGTAAAACTAATGTCGGATACATTAAAGAGCCTTTTTCCTCTAATATCATATTGTGCTTATGCAAGCGGATTCTGTATTACTGATTATAAACGAACTGAAGAAGATAGATGTGCTATGTGGCCTAGTTGTAGTTCATCAGTTTGTACTACACATACTGCAAAAAAAACAGTATGGGATGGTAAAGAAGGTAAACATGTGGAAGTAGAGCATCGATTAAGTGAAGTTCACTTATTAATTGCTAAAGCAATAGATGTTTTAGGAGGTGATTGTGACTGTTACTAAGTTTCAGGTAATTCATAAATTACCTAATTTAATTCAACTGGTCGGTGTATATGAAAGTATGCACCGTGCCAAATTCATAATGACGAAAGCCAAACTACATAATAGCTCTGGTAAGTATGTTATTCAACCCATAAATACAACTAACTAAGGAGTACTCTAATGATAAAGGTTATAAAAGTTGTAGATGGCAGTGGCCATGAATTTGTAGATGTAGCAGAAGGAACAACAGTAAGCTCATTTGCAAGTAGCCAAGGTATTAGCGGTGATTACACAGCTAGCGTTGGTAGCAGAGAAGCAAACAGTGATACTGTTTTGTTAGCAAATGATGTTGTTACATTTGTTACTGCAAGGAAAACTGGTGGATGCTAATTAAGTAAACACCTCGGTAGCACGGAAGGCTCCGCAAGGAGCCTGAAGTGCATTAATAGACTTGAAGAAAGGAGTCAAATTTGGGAGTTAATTATTTACATAATTTTACAGGTATCTTAGATGATGCCTTAAAAAAGTACAATGGAATATCTAAAGCACTTGAATTAGATAATCCCGATGATTTTTATAAAGAAGAATCATATAAAGATAAAGTGGTTGAATTTCGTAAGAACTTAAGAACTAGAAGATTAATTACTATTACAGACATAATGGATGTATTAAAAGAGTTCATTACAGAAGATACATTAACACTTTATAGCATTGAAAAAGCGTTTAATTTTGTGAAACAATATGAAGGTAGTCAGAAATCTATTAAGTCAATAATGAATAAATTTGATAAAACATTAAGATCTACTATTAATAAAGACATATTGAATCAATTTAATATTGAAGCAAGTGTAAGAAGAACAAGCCAATATGGTAAAGAAAATGATGATTCTTTTAAACTTGTAAACAAATTAAAATCAAATGAACGTAGTCATCCTTGGTATGATAAAACATCAAAAGCTCCTGAATGGAATATAGATATAAAAATTCCAATTCCACATATTAGAGTGACAGGTGAGGTTGATGGTGATAAGGTTGATGTAAAAGTACCGTATGAACGTACACAACAAAGTAATAGAGAAGTGTTAGAGTCACCATACGTAGATTTACATATAAAGTATAAGTTTGACTCATTCACTGAATTCTTTATTAATTCAATTGATAAATTAGATGATTATAGTAAAGATATAAATCTTTTCACAAAAGATTTAATGGATGCTAATGAAAGAAGACTAAGTTATCATAGAGACGCTCGAAAATCTTTAAACGGTAGAAGAAGTCACGATCATCCTTATTATGATACAAGTAATTGGTGTATGGGAGAACTGCAACCTGAATTAGAGGGTGCTTATTCTTCAATGAATATAACTGATATAGCTTTATCTACTCATAGATGGCTAACAACCTATGATATTAATCGCACTCAACCTCATAATAATATAAATCAATTTTATAATTGGTTACCAAGCACTGCAGGAACAAATGTAGATAGAATGAGGCATACTGACAGACAAGTTGATAGATGTTGGTCAGCGCATAGGTCAAAGACTATTTGTGAAAATAGAAAATGTGCATTTATAGATACATGTTATAAATATAATGAAGAACATGTTGAAGAAAGTAGTCCATTAACAGATGACCCTTTGATACATCCAAATATTCACACTCAAAACCCTGGAATGAATATTGATATTGTACAATTTGACCTTAGTCTTGAAGGAGTAAGAAATAGCTATGTAACTCAATTAGCCAGTATTTACTCTTTACCAGATATTGAATATGCAAATTTAATAGAAGAAAGAGATTCATACCAATACTCAGATGGTATGGCATTAAGTGACTGTATAGTAGAGTGGAAAAATAGTACAAATGTTGAACTTATTAGTGATTTATCTAACATGTTCATTGGCTATATTCTTACATATACAGATTCTCTTATTCCAATTAGAGGAGTAAATAATCAACAACCATTAAATGAAGGACCTTTATAATGGATTACAATATAATACATATTGAAGACACAGCTTGGAATAAAATTCTAGGTTATGCAAGAAAGACCTATGATTTATTAAGTACAGAAATCGGAGGTATGGCAGTAGTTCTTAAAGATGATGAAAATCGTTGGGTAATTAAAGATCCTGCAATAATGAAACAAGAAGTTACTTCGACTGTTTGTCATCTTGATAAACAAGCGCTAGCAAATTGGTATGGAGAGGTAACAGAAAAATACAAAACAGAAGCTCTTGAAAATAAGCTAATGTATTGTTGGTGGCATTCTCATCATAATATGGGTGCATCAATGAGCTCAACTGATTGGGACACAATAGGTGATACTAATAGTGGACTTGCTTTAGTGGTAAACAATAAAGGCGAGTATGAATTAATACTATCATCTAAAGACCCAATGCCAATTCAAGTTAAATGTGAATTAGAAAACATTAGCCAATCTGAAGAGTTTGTTGACATGGAAAAAGAAATAAAGGAATGTGTCGTCAAAGAAACTGCTGCTTATCAAAGAAATGGATGGAATAAGAGGTCGTTTAAATCTCTTAGAGATGAAATATCCGTTTCAAATAATCAACTAGCTCTTTATGATGAAGCACTTGATGAAAAAGGATGGAATAAAAGCTTTGGTATCACTAAAGATGATATTTCATATGATCAAGTTGATCTAGAGATAATGGATGCTAACATAGACGCAGCTTTAATTGAAATTGATTATAAAATTGAAGGACTAAAAACAGAAATGTTTACTCCACAAGAAATAATTGATGATGTTGAAAATCTCAACAAAGCTTATGGTTCTGAACTATTAAATGTTCCAACGCCTAAGAAAGTTTTGAAGCTAAGAAGTGCGACGGATTTACTCATATGATTAGCGAAATAGACTTAAGAGCTAGAAATAGTGCTTTGTTTAATCTAAGTAGACTTCGTGTTACTATAATTGGTTGTGGCTCTATAGGTTCATTTACTGCTTCAACATTAACAAGGATGGGTGTAGATAGGTTTAACTTATTTGACGGAGATTCTGTTGGTCCTGAGAATATTGGAGTTCAAGACTTTACTATTCATCAATTAGATGTACCAAAAGTTGAAGCTGTTAAGCAAAACATCATGTCAATTAATCCTTTAGCAAATGTATCTACAGTACAAGATAATATTACTAAAGAATCAAGTAGGCTAGTAGCACCTATTTATGGCAGAGTAGACAGTGTGGAAGGAGTTACTGATGTAGTTGTAATGGCTGTAGATTCTATGGAAGCAAGAATGGATATTATCCAAAGCAAAGCATTTAGAAGTGGATACACTAGAAATGACATTAGGCAAGATACTAATGAATTTTGTAGTAATTCATATTTCTTTGATGCTAGAATGGGTAGTGAAACATTTCAATTGTATAAATTTCAAATACCTTTTGAAATTGATAATTACTTAAAAACTTGGTATTCTGATGAAGATGGAGACCCTGAACCTTGCTCAGCAAGATCAACTGCTTATTGCAGTACATTTGCAGGAAGTATTATCGCATCAGAAATCAAAAAATGTACAAATGGAGGTATGGTTGCAGAGAAAATATTATTCGGATTTCCGAGTTTATTATTGAATGCAGAAATAGACTATCCGAAATTTGTAGAGAACTTGAAAAAGACTCAATAATCCCAGGGTAAGGTTGCATAAATCTCTTGACTCATATAGAGGTTTATGCATACCTTAATCCGTTTCGCTTTAAGTAATAATAAGTAACTGCGTTAGAGGAAATACGCAAGAGAGGAAAAGGTTAAAGAATGGCTTTAAGTAAAGAAAAAAGAGGAATCAAAGAGGTCAATCCAAGAACATTATTATTGTATGGTCCACCCAAAGTAGGGAAGACTACAATGCTATCTGGTCTTAATGATTGTCTTGTAATTGATACTGAAGAAGGTTCTCATTTATTAGAAGGTCACTTCTTTGAAGTAAATTCAAAAGAAGAATTGATTAACTTTTACAATGAAGCAAATGAAGGTCATGATTACAAATATTTTGCTCTAGATACCATTGACAAACTGATAGAATGGACAGAAAAATCAGTTTGTGCTGAACATAATGTAGATAAAATACAGGATGTTGGGAATTTTGGACTAGGATGGCAATTAGTAAGAGACCGTGTAATGAATAATATTAAAACTCTTTTAAAGCTATGTGATAATGTTATTATTGTTGGACATAGAAAAATAGCTAGGGAGATTGAAAATACAACGGCAGTAGATCCAGAAAGTTTAGACATTTCAGGAAAGCTCAAAAACATGATAATGGCTCATTGTGATGCTATTGGATATATGTTTAGAGATGATGAAACTGACAAGCTAATGGTGTCGTTTAAAGGTGGAGCTGCTTTAGAAGCAGGTTCAAGGTGTGAACATTTAAAGGGTCAGATAATACCTTTTGAATGGGATAAAATATACATAAAGAAAGGAGCTAAGTAATGGCTTTATCATTATCAAATTCAGGTGGAGGAAACTCCAAAGGTTACATGGGCAATGGAATCTATGTTGACGAGGTAGAAATTAAAAAGGCTAGTGATGTTACTGAGCAAGAAAAATCAAGTGGTTTTGATCGTGACGTTTCTATTAAACTAGAAGTTCTTGTATTAAAGAATGACTGGGAAAGAACAGTTACTATTGGTGGTAATTACAAACGAGATCCTATTACAAAAGAAGTATTAGATTGGGGTGGTGCATTTAAATTAAAGGACCTGTTCGTTGCTTGTGGCATGACAGATGAAGATGTTCAAGAAGGTTTAAGTGCAAATGGAATTCCATCATCTGATTTACTTGCTGGATGTATTGGTAAAAAGATTAAAACTTTAACCTATACTAATATAAACACTACAAGTGATAAATTGAAATATAGCACTTGGAATAGTGTTACTTCGGCTGGAAGAGATTCTGCAAATTTTGCTGAATACTTTATGAGTCAAGTAGCTAAAGGATATCCTAAGAACTATAAAGCTCCTAATTCCGAAGCTCAACCTGTAAAAGAAAGTATTGCAAAAGCAGTATCTTCAGTCTCTACTGAAGCACTTTAATGAAACTTACAATAGAAGACTCTTTAACTTCATACCTGCGTTATCGTTTATCGATTAACGCAGGTTATATAAGTAGCCACGAAATGGAATCAGCTAGAGATTGGATTAAAGCTGAATATAATAAGCAACATACTGTTGATTCTATTAGTAGGGCATGGAGACTTCTAAGAGAAAAGGGCGATGTAAAAGTACGCGAGGAAAAAATACCTGGCAGAAGGCAAATGACCTGGAAAATCTTAGAAGTTAAAGGAACTCATAAGTTAGCATTAAGTTAGGATAACAAATGTTTGAAACCACTAAGTACGTAGAAGTTGCCGTTGGCTCTACTGTGAATAGGAATCAAGCAATACCATTAGATACTTTAAAAGAATATTTAAATGGCGATGAATTGTATAGGTCTTACTATACTTTTAATTCAGAATTTCCCAAACACCTCGAAACATTCAAAACTGTTAAATCCTTTAAAGGTAAATGTTATTTAGATAGAATTATCTTAGACATTGATAAAGGAAGTAATACAGATGATTACGTTCTAGAAAGAACAAGAGAGTGTATTAGGAATATGCTAGATGGCCTAGAGATACCAGAAGACTGGATTCAGCCTTGGTTCTCAGGAACAGGTTATCATATTCATTTACCAAATATCTTTGGTTTTGAACCATCCAAAAATCTACCACAAATAGTTAAAGAAACCTTAACTAGATATTTCCCAGAAGCAGACCCCAGTATATATGACAGAACAAGAATAATCCGTGTTGGCTATACTAAAAATAGCAAAACTGGATTATATAAAACTCCTTTTACTGTAAAAGAGATTATGTCATTAGACTGGAAAGAAATTCATAAAGAATCTGAATCTCCTTTTAGAGATATAGAAAAGAATGATGTAGAAATCACTCAGCTTTTTGAACCTGTAATACCTGTTCGTTCTAATAATCAGGATTATGGTTCTGCTAATACAAGCCAAGTAGAAGTTAGCTCAATAGCTCCATGTGTACAGAAGATGTATAATGAGGGGCCTAAAGTAGGGAAGCGGCACATTACTCTATTAAGAATGATATCTTATTATAGAAGACATGGACTTCCTCAAGAAGCTGTTAAATCTATTGTCTCTGGTTGGGCTCCAACTATGGATACTAAAGAAAGAGAAAATATGGTAGCTTCTTCTTATGCTGGAACATATCGTTATGGTTGTCATGACAAAGTAATGGATGAATATTGTGATCCTAAATGCATTTACTATCCAAGTAAAGCAAAAGGTAATGACCCAATGGTTGCAGTTTTATCTGCAGAAGATATGGAGAAAAGGTACGTTGAACGTATTAGAAATAATCTCCATGAACATGGGTTTAACTTAAAGGATCTATATCCATCTATTGGTTCAGATTATTGGTTTCTACCAAATGAACTATCAATTTTGATGGGAGATACAGGTCTAGGAAAAACTGGTCTTATGCAAAATATTGTATTAAGAGCAAAGTTAAAGACATTATGGTTATCTTTAGAATTTGATGATTATCTAATGTATAGAAGATTCGTACAGATAGATAAATCTAAAACTTCTCAAGAAGTAGATGACCATTATATGACTAATAGTAATTCCTGGAGTAAAGATATTGATTTTATTCAATGTCTTACAGTACCTCCGACAATTGAAGCTATTAAGCATTTGGTAGCAGAAGTAATGCCTAAAATCCTTGTCATTGATACAATTGATGGTATTGGATCTTCTCAATATATATCAGATAGTATGGTTAAGATAGACCATATTATTCAAGGATTGAGACAAATAGTATCTGCGCAAGATATTATTATAATAGGCGTTTCTCACATTACTAAATCTGGTAGTAGAGATGGTAGACTTGACGTTCACGCTGCAAAGCATTCGTCTTCAATAGCACAAAAAGCTGATAAAGTAATGGCTATTGAAGGAGATAGAGATTCGCAGCTTAGAGTTTTTAGATCTCTTAAATCAAGAGACGCTAATAACTTTGAAACGACACTGGAGTATAATCCTTTATACTTTCAGTTTAATGAAATAGAGGGCGAGCTCGCGAGCCGATAGCGAGCGGAGCGAGCGAGCCCTAAATAAGGAGTTAATAATGGAAACATTAGAAGCTAATAAATTAGAATATTTAACAACAACCAAAAAAGAAAACAATAGGCTGACATCCTATGAATTGCTTGATGAGTACTTTGATACTCATTTAGATATGCAAATGGAAGAAGATGAAGATAAAAAAGCAGAATTAGAAGATAAAGTAGAGAACATAACAAATACAATAATGGAAAAAGTTGAAAATATTGAACATGTTATGGTTAAGAAAGATCTAATGAAAGAGCAATTAAAAAGTCAAATCAAAGTATATCAAGATGTTTTAACTAGTCTGAAGCGAAAATTAACTGCTACAGATAATGGATGGAAACGTCTTGAGGAATTAATTATAATGCTTGTTGATAATGTCGGAGATGGATCTGACGGTAAAACAACTATTGAAAAGGGTGGATTTAGGTATACTTCATACGTAGCTCCTGGTCCATTAGAAATTCCAGATGAAACAGAGGTTCCTCAGGAATACACACGAATAAAAGTAGAGGTTGATAAAGCCCGCTTAAGAAAGGATATTTTAGCAAATGGTGATACTGATTATGCTAAGATTCCAAAAGTAAAGAGGTTAAAAATATCATAATGTCATTTTTTAATATAAGTCAATACACTGAAGGAGATATAACAGGAATACGATTTGTATTCCTATGGTTATTCTCATTAACTTTAACCCATAACAGTAATAATGGTTCTCATTTAAACATTGGTGTTGGAGTAAAACCATTTGAGATATCAACTCAGCTAAGTATTTGGAGTATAAATGGATAAAGTTAGTTATGATTACGAAGAAACAGAGATTATTAAATTAGCTTTAATGGATCATCTTCTTAATCTAAAAATAAACAATGGCGAATCGTCTGCAATACAAAAATTACAACAAATTATAGACAAGATGCCAGCAAGGGAAGTTAATAAGGTATATAATGGGAAGTAAGTCTAAAAGAAAAGGAACGAGGTTTGAAAATGAAATTGTTCAAATCCTTAATGAAAATGGTATTGAGGCTAAGCGTGCTTGGGGTAGTAACGGTAAGTCATTGGGTCTTGAAGAGGACGTTGATGTCCTCGTCAAAGAGTTCGGATATCTTAAAGATTTTAAGATCCAAGCTAAAAGACGTGCGGCACTACCTGCGTATTTAAAGTTAGGCAACTGTGATGCAGTTGTTATTAGAGAGGACAGAGAGGTTCCAATGGTATTAATGCCATTCATGGACCTGATAGGCATTTTATCGAAAGATTAGGGAGCTAGGTAAACGCAGCAGATTCGCCCCTTCTGTTACCGATGCCTTTTATAGGCATAGCTCCCTAAAATAATTGTAACCTTTAAACAGGTAATGTGGGAGGTTACAATAAAAACGTTGGTCTCTTTTGAAGAGGCTGGCAAATGAAAAAGTGATAAGGCTCTGGGTTGGCGTTCAGAGCCTTATTTAACGAAAGATAAAATGGAACTAAATGAAAATACGAGAACCACGATAACAGTTGAGTTCCCATTAGAAGAACAAATGGTTGAGTTAGATACTCAACATTTGTTTGAGCTCGTAAGACAACAAATAGCACTATCTATGAATATTGATCCAGATGAAGTTTGGATTAAATCTGTAAGCGCTATTACAAACTACGATATGGGACAAGAGATTACGGGGCAAGCTTGAAAATAAAAGTATTAGCAAGAAAAGAATGTGCTAATCTTTTTGACGAACAATGTCTTGTTGTTAATAAAAAATGCTGGGTTTCAGATAAGAGATGCGGATATTTTGAAAGAGCAGTAATACCAGGTGTTAATCGAGAAGATCATCCAGATTATAGACAGTACAAACCTGCAATTCAGCAATATAGAAATAAAATTCAATTTGCTGGAAAAGGCAGCGAAAAAGACAGTTTATAATAAAAAAAGACATATTCGAATAGATAGTTGAATATTTCACTTAGCTCTCTAAATAAGGGCAAATAGAAAGGAATAAAGGTATTCTATGAGGAATCCGTACGATTGGAAGTCTGTTAAGAAAGGCTTTCCTTACAAAGGGACAGATGATCCTAAATATATAAAAGACCGTGATAAGTTCTTTAAAGATAATGGTAATGGATGGTGGTATTTTCAAGGAACATATAGATGGAAGGAGTGGTATGCAAAAAGCAGATATAAAAACCAAGAGATTGGCTAAGGAATATGAAGAGTTTGAAATAAAAGCAGGTAAGGTATTTGATGAGTATAGTGGAGAGAACTTAGGTATCACTCATATAAAATACTTAATTACTATTCTAATATTTTGTAAGAAAATGGACAATAGTTATAAAATGCCAATGCCCTCTAAGGATATATGTAAAGAATGGGACTTAAATGATTGGTGTGATTATCTAGATGCTACTTGGGCTGAAAGGAGTTTACCAGTATGAGTGCAGTTTGGGAAATGACTAAGGAAATCAAACAATTAGAAAGTAAAATTGATCAGGCAAAAGAAATCTTAGTTCAATTAGACTTTTTTGATTTATACACATGTGTAGATGAGATTAGGGATGTTTTGTGTGATCATGAAAATATTAAATATCAACCAAATGAACCTGAAAACAATATAATGCAAGGTGCTTGGTGCGAAGAATGTAACAAAGAAATGGAATGGGAAGAAGGAGGCTCGGTATGAGTATGTCATTAGATATCTGCCTGGTATCTGCACGTTGGAGATGTATTATTAATGAAAAATATAGCGTTGTTATTACAGTATCAGATTATGTAGATGAACCTCGTTATGATACTGTTGAATTTTGGAGTTTTTATGAGAATCGTGAAGAGATTGATGAAATACCAGGTTTAGATAAAGAAGAAGTTAAAGAACGAATAATCGAACTAATAAAATCAATAGAAAAACCCTTAATTAAAGAAAAACGTTGAGTCCATTCCCAATGCCGCTACCTATACATTGCATAGATTGTGATAAACCAATAGCAGGAGGGGCACGACAGTGCCCCGACTGCAAGAATAAGGAGAAAGAAATGCTTATAACAATGGCAGACGCAACAGAATATAAAAGTGAAGAGAATTCAATAGCAGAAATAGTCAGGAAAATGGAAGAAGACTATCCAGAAACAACTCAGACTTTTAAGAAAATACAAAGAGAGCAATACGAATTATTTTGCAGAAAGCAACATGACTATGGTCCTAAAAATGTATCAGTAGGGACAGAACTTAGAAATGAAACTGAAATACGAGTTGCATTGACAGGTTTATGGTTTAGAATGAATGACAAAATCCAAAGAGCAAAAAATATGCTTTTAGGTGAAAGAGAAGCAGCAGTTAAAGATGAGCCCCTAGAAGATGCTTTTTTAGATCTAGCAAATTATGGAATAATGGCCTCTATTGTTAAAAGAGACAAATGGGGAAAGTAGGGATAGGAACTTAAAAGAATCCAGGTGAATAAGCAGGAGCCTTTTTACCTTCAATTATATCATCTTTTAACCTACTCATTCTATGTAATGGTACACCAGTTAAAAACTCTCCAATAAGAGCAGGACTTTGAACTGCATTCCAAACATCTCGTCCTAACATCCCAAATGGGAAGTGACTAACTAATGTATAATCAGCAAATCTTTCCCAATTACCAGAGAACAAATTGCCAAAAATAGCTTCAGGGCCCCTTAAAATAGATGGCATAAATTCATGTAACGGAGCAATAGCTTTTGGAAGAACTCCATAGAAAGCTCTTTCTCTTTGCTGGTCACTTCCAAATAACCAATCAGAGGTATCTTGAAAATAAGAGTATGGAGCTGGTAACGAATAGTCAAACATTGTGTAGGGTAATAGCTTTGCCATACCAATCATAAATAAATCAGCAGTCATCATTCTTTCTAATCTCTTTGCTTCTGGAGATCCTGGTCTAAAACCAGCATATTTAGCCTCTTTATAAACATCTTTTCTAAATTTAACCGAATTCCAAGCCCATAATTTAAATCTGGAGTAGACTTTACCAGCAGAAGTTCTTGCAAAAGAAGGTCTAAAAGGTGCTGTATATAAAAACTGACTTGCTTTTACTGCTTTTTTAGCCTGTTCAATTAAATAAGGATCATTTAATTTCATTTCAACAGGGCTCATACTTTCTCTAATTGCAACATAAGCCGCTTTAAATGTATTTAATCTTAAAAATAGCTCTGATTTTCCCATAAAAGAAGCAGCAACATCCATAGCTTTTGAACCGATATTGTGCTTTTTAACAAGATCTCTAAATCTCACATCATAAAGTTTATCTTTTCCCTTATTTTGCCATTTTTCAGTTGCAAGTTGAGCAACCTCTTTTGAAAAGACTTCCCAATTTGGATCTCTTTTCATACCTAAATATCCTAAGTCATATTTAAGCATTTCTTCAGCAATTCCAAGTTCACTGGCCCAATTATCAACATCTTTCATTGTTTTAAATCTAGGATCAATAGACTGCCAGAAATCAATTTTTCTTGATTTTCTTATTGGACCAGCTCCAATATGAACCCAAGCATTTGTTCCTCCACCAAAAACATTATTAACAACAACTTTCATTCGAGCTAAAAGAGTAGCGAGCTGATATTTACCTTCTAATTGGGAGTATTGTTTCATTTGACCTGAAAACCAATTCATATTAGCTTCAACTGCATTTCCATCTTTATCATATCTTGTAGCAAAAGTTTGCCGTTGTTTATCCCACCATTGCTCAAAGCTTTCATTTTTCTTAGGATCGAATAAATCCATTTGACCATTGGTTTCAAGACCTTGCTGGCGCTTATTATACAACTCTTTCATAAACTTATTCGGTTTAGATCTTCCAGATAATTTATCAACTAAATTGTAAACACTTTTTTTACTGTATAAATACTGATCACTAGTATACCACCAAGGAGTACGTTTTATATTTAATGTTTTACTACTTAGCATATCTTCACTAACAGTAGAAGGAGCACCAGTCATATCTCTTGCAAAAATGCGCATATACATTTCCCAGTCTTTTGTATGCTTACCCATTGGTCTTTCTTTTTTAAATTCATTTAATATTCTTCTAAATGAAACAGATTGTAATTCTGTGCCAATAGCATTTAAAACTGAAGCTTTATATTCACCTATAACAGCTTGATCTCTTTTATAACCACCGAGATTTGCTTTTCGAGTTAGCATATTTCCAGGCCTACTACCAGCACCAAGAGAAGACAAAGCTCTTATTCCTCGATCTCCTTCCATATCTTTTAACAAAAGATTATCCCTAGCCTTATCAGCTAACCCACCATCTTCTTTTTTAGATTGCTCTTGTATAGACTCATGTCTTCGCATTAAAGCATCAATAGCTTTTTGTCTTTCTTCTGGATTTTCAACTTTTCTTGAAATCCTATCTGCTTCATTAAGGATTTCCTTATAAAGCTCTTGCGTATCATAACCTAAATGAGGAAAATAGTTTTCTTTTTCTCCAACTGGTTGAAAACCAGTTATAGAATCATGTCTTAACTTTTGTCGTATCCATACATCCATTTTTATATTTCGACTAGCTAAAGCTATATCATGTTCATATTGACTATAAACATCAGTCTCAGGTTTCCAAGGAACATGCCCTCTTTTCGGAGATCCGTCTCTTTTTGTAGCATTATTTTTTCTTTCAAAATAATTTCTAGCAATTGAAAGACTTTTTTCTATATTGTTATTTTCATTCCAAGAATATTTATCTTGTTCTACTTCAAATTTTTTATAAGCCTCATAAGAATCAGATAGCAATCTTTGCTTCCAGGAAAGTGTATGAAATTTTGCAAAACTTTCCTCTAATGCTTCCTGCCAGCCAGGTTCTTTATTATTAATCATCCAAAGCAAGTTATTTAAATATTTTTTGGCATGAAGAGTTGGAATACCCTTACTACCAGAATTTCTAAAGAAATCATACAAAGAAACTCTAAGACCATTGTCATCTTTAAAAAGCCCTTGAACATGTCGAAGTGCGTATACTTCTTTTAATGGTCTATTATATATCTTATTGTATTCTTCAACATTTCTCCAGCCCAGAGAATGTTCTTTATATGTAGTTTCTCTACTAAGTGCTGCAACTTCTTCAAGTGTAGCCTTTTTAGCATCCTTAGAAACTATTGCACCTGGCTTTGTAATAGGATCCATATAATATTTTTCCATAAAAGTTACTGGAATTTCAGTTATATCAAGTGTGCCAGTTTCAGTTTTAACTGTCCTACGAGACCTAGTTTTATCTATTATACCCTGCATTGTGGGTAAGAAATCTGGAGTAACCTTAATATAGTTAGATTTAAAATCAGCTAAGTCTTTATCAAGATTATTCTTAATAGTATCAATAACCTCTCGTGCACTATAATTTTGTGTTTTACCATCTATCGTATAGCGATAATCTTCCTTTTCCAATTCACTTAAAAGATCCACACCTTCTTTTTTAAGTCTTTTAATGTGCTGAGTTTGTTCATTCTGATTTCTTAAAGTTTTATCTGTATATAGTTTATAACCATCTGCTGTTTTAATAACAGTAGATGCAGCTTCTCTTTCAAGAGAAGCAAGTCTCCAAAGATTATCAGCTTTATTTTTCTGTGATCTTGCACCCTGAATTAATACACTACCATAATTTGCTTGCGTTTCATCTTCAATTTGAAATCGCATACCAGTAGTCCAATCACTAACAGATTTAGCAGTATTAATCATTTCTCCAAAATGAGACTGTGGAGCCCAAGCTTTATATGTCCCATATTCTTTTACTCTTATATTTTTACCAGTTTCTGGATCTTTTTTCCAAACCCACTTAGCTGCAGTTACATTTCTTTCTATTAACTTAAAATTATTAACAAGATGGTCAAAGGCAACAGATTCAGACATTTTTAAGTAAGGGCCAAGAGCCATTTTTAGCTTACCATCTTCAGACATTTCACGAAGCCAATCAAAATACTTACTACTTTTTCCTCTAGTAATGAATTTAAAAAGACCTGAGCCATTATTTATATCTTTAAGGAAAGACTCAAATCCTCTTAAATCATATTTATCTATTTCAGCAGTTGAGCCCTTGCCACGGATAGTAAAAAATCCTTTTTGAAAATTATCTAATGTACTCGCATCAACACCTGAACGCTCTCTTAAAATTTTTAATTGTTTTGTAATCCTTGAGTAATAACCTTGTAAATCAGGGTCTAACTCTGATATTCTTTTTGTTGGAGCTAAAACCTCCATTTCTTCAACAGTTTTATTTAAAGCAGCAGCTTCCTTTGCAACTCGTACATCATTTTCTCCTTCAAGTCTTTTTTCAAGCTGAGCCCTTGAAGGTCTTTCAAAAGAAGATTTAAAAGCCCATTGTTTGTTTAGATTAAACTGAGTTAATACTTCGCGAGAAACTAATTGAGGAGTAAAGTAGAAAGACTGCGTCTTTCCATCTTTATTAATAGAACCTAAAAGAAGAGAATCAAAATATTGCCTTAAACCTTTTTCAGTTAATTCTGGATCTGAAGGACGCTTATTTTGATTTAAATATGTAACTGAATTTTTTACAATATTTTTAATACTCATTGGATCATTACCTTCTAATCGCTGTATTATTTGATCTAAAGAAGTACTATTAGCGCTAATTCTCTTATTATATCTGTTCTCATTATATGAAGTTGCAAAATCATTTTTTACTTCAGTTGCTAAGTCCATAAAGACCTTATTTAAACTTGAAAGCTGATCTCCTCCTTCTTCTAAATTATATCTTGGAAGATGTGAGTCTGCTTTAATATTGTTTTGTCTACCAATATCATTTATTGTTTTTAAAGAGGTAAAGACCTCCATGTCGTTATCTATAAAGTCATTAATTTGTTTTATATATCTTCTTAAAAAGTACTCTCTTCCTTCTGAAGTTTCATTTGCTTTGTAATCAGAATAAGTCTTGTTTTTATAATTAACAACATCTTCACCTTTTTTATTCTTTGTAATTGTAGATTCTGTAATAAAATTTTTATCTTTGCCATTTTTAAGAGTAATTGTATGGCTTTCAATAAAGTCGTTAAACATCTCCTTATTATAGGCCAGTCGCTTTACACCTTCAGTAGTTGCAAGATTATATGGCTGATTATAAATAGATTGATTTGTCCTATCGGGACTATAAAACCTGTTAAGAACCTCCATTCTTTTAGCTAAATCCTGAACATAGGCTCCCTTAAAACCCTTATTACCTCCAACATAACGAGTTATTTCAGGGCTCTCTTTCGCTATTTGGTTCAACTGATTAAAGTAATTACGGAAATTATTTATATTATATTGATATCTTTCATACATAGTATCTGTATAATCGACAGATTTTATAAGCTTAGCTAACTGACTATAAGCGGAAGTGTCCCACTTTGGATGAGCTTCTGCTGCATCAATAATATCTCTTCTTGTCCACGGTAATCCAGTCTTCCAATCTTTACCATAGAATTTATTCATTGTATTCTGGAATTCAGAAATAGGACTATCTGTAAATCTAACAACCTGTTCGCCCTCATATTTAAAATAATCTAAATATTGATTGAAATCCATTACATATTTTTTACCCTTTTTTGGAATTACTTCTACTTTTCTAAATCCAGAATCAAGCAAAAAAGCTTTGAAAAACTCTGGAGACTTCAGTTTCCCGTAATTTGCAACGTCAACAGTAACACCCACAGCTGCCCAACTCTTTGCTTTTAAATCCATCTCTCCTTGCCTTGGATAGAATATGACTTTATTTCCATCAGCGTCTTCATGAATCAGTTTTTTACCAGGAGATCTCTTTGCAGTTGCATACAAAAGTCTAATATCTCTCTGAGCATTTACAGCGATACCTCGCATTTTACCACTAGCATCTTGAATTGTATTTGCAGTAACAGCTCTAAGATAAGGATCAAACATCCCAACAAAGCTTTTTCTACCCTTCATACCATCCTTAGCAATAAATGCTTTTATTAAACTTTTTGGGTCTCCAAATTTTTTATTAAGCTTTTTATTTTTACTCGGCATCGTCTTTGTTCTAACATGATTCATTATATCAGAGAAATCATTTTTAAACGCATCTGATATCTTATGAACTTCCCTAGGAAGTGAATTCATATAAAAATTAGCACTATCTATATCAAGATCAGCACCACCAAGTCTTTTCATTGTATCTGGATGCAAAAGAATTCCACCACCTTTTATCCCAGTAAAACCAGCAAATTTTAAATCTGCAATACCAGAAATACCATCAATCGGAGACCTTGTCACTATAGATCTCATCATTTCTTCCATCTGCTTTTTCATAGGAGTTCCATCTTTTTCAGCTAAATAAAGCTCCCATTGCTCTTTTAATGTGCCCCAAGTCTTTCTTCCAGAAGGTTTTAAGATCTGCATTCTTAAGCCTTCCATATTGTTATCTAAAAAGAAAATATCATTTTCTTTTAATAAGCGGGAAGTATTACCGTAAGGGTCTTTCCTTAAAGCAAGATCTAGATGATAACCTCTCATTATACCTTTAGATCCAGTTACTTGAGGTTGGAGTATTCTTTTTAATAAATAATTAGTTAGAGCTCTATCCATATATGGAGCAATTCTTTTACCCATAGCTACACCATCAGATGTACCTGCATTTTCTAATATTTGCTGAGTATTTGTAAGTTTTTCTTTTTGAAAATCGTTTCCCCAGTCTTTAGTAACATTTATTGATTTGTCTTCCATACCGTCAAACTCCATACGAGTAACTTTATGACGAACAAGTTCTCTCAATGCTTCTCCAGCTTCAGTCCTATCTTTCATTCCCTCAACAACTTCTTTTAGACCCATTTTATTAAAATGCTTTTCAACCCTTTTTAACATATCAGGATTTCTTTTACCAGCCTCTAGATATTCAAAAAGCAACTTATTGGCAGTATCATTCCCATCAAATTTATCTCTTAAGAATGAATTCATAACCTTATTGATATCAATAGGCTTACCCTTATGTTTAATTCCTAACATCTTTTTCTGAACATCATAGTTCATAAATTTTTCTTGGACTTGTTTAAAGACCTTTACCATTTCACCATTTTGAATCTTTTTATAAGAACCATCTTTAGTATTCCAATCAACAGATACTTCAGATGGAAGCATATCATAGATAAAATTACCTATAGTGTCTTTTCCGATAGTTTTCCCATTAGAAGAAAATCCTATCTCTTTTCCATTGTAATTATGATCAATCACAGTCCTATTACCATACTGTTTAGCAACTGAGGTTGGAATTATAAAATCAACTCCTGCTTCTTTCATCGCCTTCGTCATCTCTGGAGACGCACCTTGAAAAGAAAGCTTTCCAATAAGTGTTCCTAGTTTTCCCTCTGTCGCACTGTAGTTTGATGTTAAGAAAGGTTTTGCAAAACCAGAATGTGAAGGTAAACCCATATCTGAAGCCATAAGATCTAATTTATCCATTCTAACTAAAACATAGCCATCATCATGCTCAGGGCTCCATTTCTTTAAAATTTTCTTTATAGCAGGATCACTTGACTCATGTAGATTATTCACAACTACATATTTAAAAGGTTTGGTAAATGTATCAGAGGTAAGTGGATAGTAGTTATTAAAAAGAACCTGTTGTCTTTTATTAAAGTTCATGACATCATTTAAATAACCTTTATTATTAGCCATTTCTTTAATACTGACATCACCATTCAGAGCTTCCCACCACCTAACATTAGAAACAAACATTTCATCGAAATCTTTAGGATTTAAATTCCCTCTTTTTTTGTGTATTGCTTGAGCTCTTAGTGCTTTATACTCAGCTGGAAACTTCGGATCTATTGATTGAAGGTCAGATTGAATCCTATTGTACTCTTCTTTATAGTTTTCACCTAGATTTTTTTTCATAAAAATCAAGGTTTGGCTATCTGACTTACCTGAGTATGGGTAGTAACCCATATCGCTTGCCATTTTTACAACAGATCTATATCTTTTACCATCAAGCTTTACAGAGCCTATTTTATCTTGTACTCTTTTTCCACCTTTATAGAGAACTGCATTTTTAACAGTAAAGTATGTATCGCTCATATCTTTCACAATACCTTTTTCAGCAGCAATTCGATGTATCAGCTTTACAGACTCTTCATTTGTTATTCTATTGTTATTAAAATCAAATTCTTTTTCCTCTACTAACTTCCCTTTCATTAAAGAGAATCTTGGTACTTTTATAGATTCGGTAGATCTTCTATAGAAGTTTCTAATCTCACCCATATCCTCTTCAGTAATTCCCTTATCTTTAAAACGATTTAATATATCGTTTTTAACAACAGACCAAGGAGTTGTTTTTGGGTCATCTAGGGAAAACTTGCTTTTCTTTTGAAAAGCATCAATAAGCGGAGTTGTATCAAAAGTATAGCGATATTTACCATCTTCGCCCTTTTTATCAACAAACTTAAAGCCCATTTTCTTGTAAAATTCTTCAGTTGTACCAGGCTTAACCTCGATATCAATTTTTTTCCTATCTAAAGCTACCCACAAATCCTTTATCGCGTCCATAGCCCTCTTACCCACACCTCTACTACCAGTCTTTGGGTCTTCACCTTTAGCTATATCTCTTGTTTTTATAGTTCCAATTCTATGTCTTTGTGCATAGTTATTTGGAAGTCTTAACTCTAAGCCTTCATTTTCTATTAGGTCTTTTAAAACGCCCTCAGCATCCCTACCAGATTCAGTCAGTTTCTTTTTATATTCTTCCTCACTTATTCTTTCACCCTTAACCTTATTAACCTCACCAACTATTATTCGATTTAAAGATTCTAAGTTGCGTACATACTCTAACTCACTTAACGAATCTACCCCTTTTATTTTCTTAAAAAAATTCTCTACTGGACGAACAATCGGTATTTCAATAGAATCGTTACCAGTTTCTCTTTCAACTGATTCTATTTCTTGCTGAAGAGTTTTTGCTTTTTCTTTTACAGATTTTACGTCAACAACTTCATCTTCAAATCTTAAATATTCTTTTCTTATATTTACTGGCTTATCCTGACCTCCAACACGAACCCTAGCCATAGTTTCCATTTCATTAAGGACTTCTACAGATTGCCCTCCGAATTTTTTATGCCTATCTAATACAGTTGCTGGCCTTGGTTTTGCTACTGGATCTCCAAGATCCGTAGCTGTAAGAAGATGAGAAGAGACCTCCCCAGCGTCTCCTTTTGCAAATAAGGTTCTATAAACATCCTCTTCTGCTTTTCTCTCTACTTTTGATAAACTCTTCCATTCTCCAGTCGTCTTATACCACTCAAAGTCCATAGACTCATTTTCAGCCTGTCTAGCAGCATCATTTTGTCTTTTATATGCTTTCTCATATGCCCAAGGTTGTGCTTTAAAACCAAAGAATCCACCTAAGAGTGCATTGTATACATTTTCTGTATTAGTAGCTCCTGCCATTGCACCAGGAACTGTTTGAGCTAAACTACCAGCAACTCCTTTTAAAACATCCTTACCAGTTACTGGTCCTACATTAAGACTAGATAAAGCTTTTGGAATAGGCATATTCCCAATACCAGCAAATGTAGCACCAAAGATACCTCCTTGAGCAGCTGTCCAGAATTGACTAGCTAAATAATCAGGAACATCTTCCGCATGCTCCATATTATCCCAAACACTAGAAACTGCAGATGCTACACCAAGATGTGTTCCATGACGTAACATCTGATGGGCAAGTCCAGCTCTTTTGCCAGCTATATCATCAATGCTCTTTAAAGCAGTATTAGCAATAGCTGTCCCGCGTATTTTATCTCTAGTAAAATCAGCAACTTGCATTGGTACTGATCTACCAAGCCACCCTTTTGCCCCCATTATTGTTTTTCCAGCAACTTTTCTAGTTATACCAATGCCTGCTTTAGCAGCTATACCACCAGGACTAAAAACTCCTATAAAGCCAAGTAAATGCCCTATACTATGCGCAATACCATCTACTTCATTAGTAGGTTTATCTCCAACTGGCAGGGTTGTAAAACCCTGTACAAATCCATTCCATACATTGCTTACTACAGAGCCTATATCAGCCGAAGTTTCTTGACGACGGAAAATCATACCCGTTCTCTGGGCTTCTTTTTCCATCCTATCTACCTCATCTAAAGAAAAGGCATCAGGGTCTCTTAAATAAGATCTATACTGAGATCTAAAGTCTGAATATTCTTGGGGCAATTACTTACCTTGTCTAGATAATAATTTATTTAACTGACCTACGTGATAGCGATATTGAGAAGAGGTTGTATCTCCTTTAGCTTTATATGTCGCTATCTTGTTATTTATAGTGTTTATTCTTCTATCGAGGGATTTATCATTCTGTTTGTTATTTTGAAGTATATTTAAAGCTCCCTTACCAACACTACTTTCTTTTGTTTCATTAACATCATGATACTTTTTACCATCATAATACTGTTTGTCCATACTGCTAATTTCTTTAGCAATTCGATCATCAGACCAGTTTTGTGCTTTCCAATTCATTTTCATCAATTGAATAACACTATCTCTTTTTCTTCCGACATTTTGAGAGTTATCTGAAATTTCAAACCAACCGCTTCCTTTTAATGTTGGGTTATTTAACCCCTGATAGATATTTTTAAGGTCGGTCATTTTAGATTTAGACCATTCGCCACTTGGGTCTCTTTTTAACTTTTCAGCTCCAGTAACACCTCCTGGACCAGCGTTGTAAAAAGAATCCACAGATGCTTGTATGCTACCCATAACTTCACCTTCGTCAGTAAACCAAGGATCATCTAGCTGGTCAAAAACAGCAGGTTCTGTCATTGGGGCTGCAGTTTCTATCTTAGCTTTTGATCTTGCTAATTCCTTATCATACATTGACTGATACCCCATTAAACCAAAAGCACCTTGATTCAATTTACCAAGCATACTTCTAGGAACCTTACCATCCCATTCCTTGGGCATTCCCCCACTTTTAATTAGCATATTCCTAGTAACCTCGTCAACTTGCACAGACTCTTCACCGAACCTTGTTAAATCCTTAGCATAGTCTAATTTATTCTTGTTTTGAGTTTTATCAAGAGTACCTTTTAATGCATACTCTTTATCTACGGCATCGTCTTTATGATCCCACAATTTATCCTGATGAATTCCCTCTAACGTATATTTGTCACCTTGAGTAATTCTATTTTGAGATCCTGTTTGTTGGATAGCTTTTAAATTCCAACCACCTGTTTGATCAAGATGCCCACCTTTAATAATGCCACCAAGCTTCAACTCATTCCTTCTATATTTATTACCTAATCGCAGACGCTCTTTTAAAAGATTGTGTTGATGTGTATCTCTTTGACTCAATAAATTAAGGTCTAAATATTTAAGGCCCCTGTTTTGTTGATAGTTTTGCTTTGACAATCTAGATCTCCCACCTTCTTCTTCGAGTATATGCCTACTTTTATATTCTCCTGTAGCGCCGATATTAGCTATATCGACTTCTCCTTGAGATTTAATATTTTCTCTAGCTTGATAACCAGTAGCTCCAATATTTTGTCTAGTTTGACCACCTTGAACTCTAATGTTTTGTTCTGATTGAGCTAGTTTTTCAAGGGCAATGTTTTCCATTTCCTTATTAGACCTCACTTGCTCAGCTAAGGTAGCTTTTCTAAATTCATCATCCCTTCTTGATTGTCGAGCTTCATTAGCGCCTCTCCATAAGGCTCCTATCTCTGCTGCATATGTATTTTTTGCCATTATTATACCTTTCCTTCTAAGTGAGCTAATGGGCTCCCCATTTGAAATGCTTTAGATCCTTTATACATCCACTCCATACTGTCCATTTCAGATTGCATATCATCGATAGATGATTGGACATCACTTTCTGCTTGTATCAGGCCTTGATTTTGCCTTCTATAACCTTCAACATTTGTTAATGTTAAGTTTTCTTTTTGCTTTTTTAAACTAGTACTACCTTCTGAATATCTTGACGATAGTGCTTCTTTTATATTCTCTTTTTTAGCATCACCCATATCAGTCTCTAAATTTGTTTTTCCAGCCTGATTGTCATATGCTGTTAAAATTTGCTCAGCTTGTCCACCAATCGATTCTTTCATCTTGCCTCTGCCTTCTTCGATAGTTCGAGCTATTGCTTTATTTTGATTAATCATTAAATCTTTAGCACTAGATCTTTGAGAAGCTAAATCAATTAAACCAAATTCAGCATTTTCTACACCCTGCTCTAAACCTTCATAGGCATCTACAGTTTGATTCGCAAAGTCATATACTTGCTTCATAGCCATCACTGGACCTGCAACCGACATTAAACCACTAGCTACAGCACCAAGTCCCTGCCCAACGGCTGATTCAGCAACCCTACCCGCTACTTTTGTACCAGCATCTTTAACCCATTGACCACCGTATTTCATTGCAAAATCTCCAACAGCTCCCGCTGCCTTACTTGGATATCCACCAGTTAAAGTATCAAGACCAGTTCCTATTTGCTTCATTCCACCTAGTAATCCAGTACCTTTGGTTTGCTCTGTAGTGCCAAACTGATTCCAGGCATTACTTCTTTCACTCATTGTCGCTAAGTTTTGTCCAGGACCACCTTTTCCTAAAAATTTATTAATATTCCCTTGTACTTTTTGATAACCCTCATGACTTTTTAATTCGTCTTCAGTATAAGCATCTTGGAGCTCATCTCTATATGTTAAGGCCGAATTCCAGCTTCTATCTGAATGTGGGGTAAATTTAGTTCCTGAAGCTTGACCAAAAAAACCTCCCTCTTGACCTCCATAGTACTTAAGAGCTTGTCCAAGTGCGCTTGCGCTTGCTGTACCACCTTCTCTTGCAGCTTCACTTTCTGATTTAAATCTTGCATATTTTTTTGCGTAACCTACTGACATAATATTATCCTATGTTTAAATTCGTATTTGCATTACTTTTCCAGTAATTCCATCAGCCCCATCAGTGCCATTAGTATTATCAGATTGACCAGTCCCCGCTCCACCGCTTCCACCAGTACCTTTACTTGCTGTAATAGTTCCACCAATTGTTCCAGTGGTTGTTATTAATATAACTACTCCACCGTTACCACCAGCTCCGCCTCCTCCACCTCCACCAGTGTAAGCATATGTAGAGCTAGCAGAACCATGACCACCAGCACCTCCCTGCTGACCACTACTAGATAAAATTGTATTACTTACAGTGCTTGTTGTTGGACCAGGTAATCCAGGGTCGGCAGCATTATTATTGTGGTCACCACCACCACCTCCGCCGCCACCAGTAGCAGCACCACACACTTTTAATCGTGTAGCACTATCTGTACCTTCCATAACATCTCTCATCATTAATATTAAATGAGGGTCTATTACAGCTAGTCTTGTAACTGCTTCTGCTGAACCACCAGGAGAGGATGAAGAACCTGGACTTCCTACTGCCATATTATTTTCCTATTCATTAAGTTTATGGATAACCACCTTGACCAGCAGCCCCATTACCACCATTGGCTGCAATAGTGCCACTATTAGAAATATATCTTGCTGAAATTAAAACTATACCACCTGAACCACCTGCTCCTCCTCCATATCCTCCCCTATTATCTACACCATTAGTTCCTTCTCCCCCATTTCCTCCATTTTTACCATCAGTTCCTGCAGATAAAGTACCACCTGCGCCTCCAGCAGCGCCACTTTGATTTGTAGCTGTACTTCCAAGATTGTAAACAGCTGCTCCAGACTCTATAGTTAAAGTTCCTTTGCAAAATATTCTATATCCTTTTGTGTATAAAATAACACCACTTTTTATAGTAAGACTATCTGCATATAAATCTTGTTTTAATTGCCATTTATTATTTTGAATCCAATCAAGAATAACATTATCTGTTGCACCATGTATATGATGCCCATCGCTTTGTCTACCTACTGTAGCATCGTTAGTAGATGTATACAATGTAATAGTACCATCAGCTCCATTACCAAATAATCTAGTTCTTTCTATGAGATAAGTATTAGAGGTAATATCTCCATTAGTTGCAAATGTTATATTATTATTAGCAAAAGAAGCAGAACCATCTCTATTTATTGACCAATTATCAGTATAAATATTACCATCAGATTGCATTGTTATTTCATTGCCACTAGATGTAGCACCTGTGATTTTATTATTTGTAATAGTCCATCCACCAACACTTCCACTAGTAGCTGCTCCTACAGCTCTAATAGTCGAAGTAGAATCTTGATTAGATGTTGCTCCTGAAGCAGCTCCTGATTCAATTGTAGAAGCAGCTGTGCTTCCTATTACTACACTTCCATCTATAGATAGGGTGCTACCATTCCAAGCTAATTTATTTCCTAATGAAAAATTAGAACTACTATCTACATAGAATGGTGTATTAGAATTATTATAAGTACCAGTTCCAGTATAGATTTTACTTGACGCCATATTTATTCCACCAATTTTACCACTAGTAGCTACTATCTCTCCTTTTAAATAGACACTATCGCTATATAAACCAAAACCACTTAATGCATTTCCACTATTAATATCACTATCAGTTATACCGTTAAGCTTCCCTAGTCTTACTTGAGGAGCATTTCCAGTCCATTCATTATATGAATTTATACTAGACTTTATATCTATAAAAGGTGCTCCATTATCATCTGCCGTTAGATATACTATACCATCTCTATTTGCCGTATCTCCTGTATTTCCTATTCGTACAAATTCATCACCAGATGAAGGAGTTGAGCTATTAGTATAATTTGCTGCTGCTGTAACTGTAACAACTCTACCACTAACTGCAGTTACTTCGTAAACCATCTTTTTAATAACATCTGAGCTACCACTTTCTGTTGCATTACCTGCAACCAAAGCTCCTGGCTTAACTCTTTGCATCATTATAAGGTCACCATCGGCAAATGGGCATAAATTATTTTCACTAGGATCTTCAAATGTTATTTGATTACTGCTATAACTTTCTACTTTAGCAGCTGATGATACAAATATTGAACCATTAGTAGCTCTTATCTGTTGAATAAGAAGCTCATAGACACTCATAGTGCCTCTAATAGTTAAGTTATTAAATTCTGCCTCATATTCATTATTATTTTTAGATATTTTCCATCCTCTTCCACCAAATCCAGTAACAAATTCTGATGTCCCTATTTGACCATCTGAAAAATTAGAACTAGAGTATGTACCTAAAGTTATATCGTAGAAAGAAGGACTAGAAGAGCTTGTTAAATGTTGACCTGTATTGTAAGCTAATTGAGTATCAGTTATAGAATCATTTGTAACTTGTATATCATCAGCATTAGCAGTTATACAAGTACCTCCAACTACATTTAAAGTTCTAGTAGAAGTAATAGTACCTCCACCAGTTAATCCTGTACCTGCAGTTATAGAAACTGAGCTATGGTCAATATGTTCATTACTTACAAATCCTGCTAAACTATCATGATTAGGAGCAACTGCGCTTGTTGCATCATAATTTAATGTACCATTGGCATTTGTTGTAACTCTACTATTTAACCAAGTATCGCTAGATGAAACACCAGTTCCTCCGTCAGCTACCGCTAAATCTGTTATCCCAGTTATATTACCACCGTTAACATCTATATTGCTAAATGCTGGTACGCCTGTAAAAGAATGATTAGCGCTAACTGTTCTTGCTATTGTATTGTGAACATATTGAGCATGATCGTCGCTTGAAAGATTATCTAAACCAGAGTGATTTGAACTTGCAGTTCCTCCTCCAGCAGAGGACGCCGATGAAGAACCACCAATTACTACAGTTTTTTCTATAGTAGTCCCAGCTCCTCCTATAGATTCCCATTTACTATTCTTCTTAACATACTGAGTAGTAGTACCACCAATATCTCTAATAGTTATATCACCATTAGCTCCTTCAGAGTTAGTCGGCAAACCCTTTTTAAGGGTTTGCTTATTAGACTTTAAGTGCCTATTCAATCTTGCACTTCTATCTAACATTCTTACTCCTATAAACAACATTGATATCGTTTACTTCAAAACCTACAGGTATATTACTTACACCAACACCTGAATCGGAATCATAATGTTTTAATCTCACTTGATAACTTCGAGCATTATTAACTCCAGAGACATCAAATTCTTGTACTGTAAAGTCAGTATAATTATCTAATTGTCCTAATTCTGTCCAAGTTCCTGCCCTGTCTGCTCTGCCATAGCATTTTATTGATTTAGCAGCACCAAGTCCTTTGTGTGTAACGTGAACACTATAAATCTTTTTTCTTACCGCAGAACTATCAAATACAAGATCTCCAGTTATAACTTCATAATCACTTTTCGCTGTTGTTGCTGTATCAGACCAAGTATACCACTTGCCATCAGCTGGTTTAAAAGTTTTAACAGTATTATCAATATCTAATACATAATTTGTGTAGTTTGTGTTTTCAAATACACCAGAAGCCCTAGTCCATCCTCCAGTATGAATTGTGTATTCATACACATCAGCTCCATTAGTTCCACCAACAATCATAATTTTATCCTGCTTAGGAATATAAAAAATTTGAGCTTTATTACCCGCATCACTAACATGAGTTTTCCAAGTCTCATCTTCTAATAACCCATTAGTTACATTATTAATTTGTTTACCATCAAAATAATAAGCGCCATTTTCATTAAACCAAGCTATACCTGTGCTCATTTCAACCACCCAGTAAGGGTATTTTACTCCTAATCCAGTATGGGAGTCTTCTAAAAATTCTTGATCACTTGTAATGTTAATTATATGAAGCTTATTATTTTTATATTGAAATAACCTATCAGCATAAGCTGCTAAAGTAACAATAGAATCTCCGTCTTGCTTTACCACTTCAATAGATCTACCTTCTTCTGGAAAGGCGTCATAATCAAATGTTTGTGATTTTATCATTCTGTCGGGATAATGAACTCCATCAATATATACATTTCCTACATATGCTTTATTATTAGTAATAACAATAGACTTATATCTAGCATCTATACTATCTTGTTTGTGTGAAAATCCATTCCTTGCTTGGTAAGATTCAACCATCGGTATTGTATCGTTATAAACAACGGTTGAGCCAGATGTGGTACTCGAATCAACTGTTGAAAACTGAGTAGTAGTATCTGCAGTTCCAGGCCATTCTGTATCCCAACTACCTCTTAATCCTTTTACAAAATCTAATTCTGCTACCATATATGGAGTATCTTCTTCAAATGCATATAAAACTGCACCTGTTATTCTTTTATTAGCAAAGGTCTTTACTCCTGCTTGAAATAATGTAGCATAACCATCTGTCTTTGTTCCTAAGTTTACAGTCCCAATCTCTCTTAAAAGACTTTCAGATCTCTTATCGTCATAAGTATACGAATAAGCGAACTTTCTATTCCCTAATAAGTCTGTCCCTTGTTGCCCTTTATCTCCAGTCCTTACATCACAAACTGAAAGAGCTACAATAGTAGTATCCAAAGAATCGCTTCCACTTTTTTCAACAGTAACATCCCAAGACCACTTTATCAGATTTATAGTATTATTATCTAAGTCATTTGAATCAGCTTCATCGTAGGGTAATTCTAGAACAAACCAATCTGTATCATTTAAAGATATTCTAGATGCGGGTATCGTATAAGAAATATAATCATCACTATCTAATGGATTAGCTGAATTAAACATCTGTATTTTTAAATTTCTAAATATAACGGTAGTTTCACTTGAAGCTGCATATCCACCATTCCAAGCATCAAAGCTTTTTTGATCTTTTAATTTTACTGTCATATAAACACTACCATCAGTAGGGAAACTAAATGAACTTGAAAAATACTGGTTGTTTGCACTACCATTTTGCATAGTAGTACCTATACCAAGGTAGCCGCTTCCAGAAAAAACATTATCTCCACTAAGATCTGGGGAATATCCTAGGTCTATAGTTCGATTAATATAAGTATAAGGATTCTCAAATAGCTGATTTTGGGCTACAAATATGTTATCTCCTGAAGAAGAACTTGTCCACCACTTATCATAATTATCTGCCATGCTATAATTATGAATTTCAGTAGTATTTAATCTTGCAGTAGAAACCACCCAAGTTATATCATCTGCTGTAGCATCGCCAGATGCGCTCATTAAGGATGTTTTAATATTAGGACCAGAGGTAGGAGTAGTTAATTCAGCTTTATTTGCATGCCAGGCAGCTATATTATCAGCCCCAGTACATCCTTTAAAATTATGCCTCTTAATATAGCCTAACCAATAATTGGGATTAGTAGTATTATTGAAATTGGCATCCGATACTCTTATAGCACCATTAGCGTAGGAAAACGTAGGTTTTCCTCCACCACTAGCACCATCAGTAGCCCAAGGACTAGATAAATCGACTACTTCTGCCCATGCTGAGATATTTAAAGATACAGTTACTGGAGATCCTCCCCATCCAGGAATATCGGCATTATTGCTCATAACAAATACAGTGCTATTTGTTATAGATGCTACTGTAGTATCTGCTGGAACATTAGTTCCAACTACCTCCATTCCAACGGTTATCCCAGTAGTGCTAGATACAGTAACATTAGCACTGTTATCAGTAAGTCCTCCGTTTATAGTTATATGAGCTAGGCCGTGATTCCAATAAAGTTTATTAGTTTGCTCACTGTAGGCGATAAGATAGTCTGTATTGTTATCATCAGTACCACTAGCACCAGAGAAATTAGCATCACTACTAAACCTAAAGAAACCATAACCTGGGTGAACACCCGATGAACTGTTGGCAGTACTGGCCCAGTCACTACCGCCCGATACAAGGTTGCCAATAAGTTTGAGTGTGCCTTTTGAATCCGCTTTAACATTTAGTGCCTCCACTAATTGAGTTTCAAGGATATCTCTCTGATCATCTTTGCTATTTATTCCACCGTGAAATGGATTTATTTCATATACTCTTTTTGGCATTACCGTCTATTACTTCTCCCCATACGCTTGTTACTCCTTTCACAATTTCGACCACATCGACTTTAAAAGTACCACGTTCAAACCAATCAATAATACCAAAAGCGTGGTTCCAATTATGTAATCGACCTCTAAGCCATTGGTTCTTCTCTCTAGACATATCTTTAAGACAGCCCATAGACCAAGCACCAATAGTGCCACCAAGCTTGGTAAGCGTATGCCTTTGAACATCGTGCGTATGCCCGTACATAATGTTTTCGCCATAAGTTTCAAGATGCTTTTTAGCGTGATATGTAGTTGCAAACGCTCCATGTATAAAGGCTAGCTTTCCAATCTTAAGAGGCTCATTGTGTCCATAGTATTTATACTTTCTTTCTTTCATCTTACAAGCTTCTCTAAACTTGTAATCTTTTAAATACGGATATCGTTCAACAAAGAAGTCTAACCATATATCATGATTTCCAGTAACCATGTATTTTTGCTTAACACCAGCCTTTTCGCATGCTTCATCAAACTGATCTAAGCCGTCATTAACTGCCTTAATCTCTTTCTCAACTTCAGGCAAGACATACTCGAGAGGAGGTCTTTTTCGATTTCCCTTGTACTTCCAAGGTGAAACCGACTCCCACTCTCCGACATCGCCTAAATTAATGAAGATATCAGGCTTCACTAACTCTATCGCTCTCAAAACACAATTAACTGCCTCCTGAGAGTGAATTGGGAAATGTTGATCTGGAATCACTATTCCCCTTCTAACAATTTTCATATACTATCCCAAATGTTTGGTTACAGCATCTTTAAAGTGCCTTATAGTACCAGCTCCTAGCTCTGTATTGTAATTTTTCTTCCAATATTTAGCCATACCATTTGTATCAGAAGGAATACGACCTGGAGATCTCCAATATTTTAACCTGCAATGAATAATGCCTGCAGCAATATTAGTCTCTAGTACGTCACTCCAAACTTTCATATCACTTTTAACCCATACTTCTAAGGGAGTATTTGTGACTTCTGCGCATTTTGAAAGTAGACGCTTTCTAAACTTTAAATAAGAGACCACATTATCATGTGCGCTAGCGGGTTCGACCTGCCAGAAGCCCCTTGCAGGGCCCGAAATCTGCCTTATATAGCGATAACCCGACTCAACGATACCTGTGGTCAAAACTAACTCTATTGCGTCGTCAGACGCAAATTTGGAGCCTAAACCCCTTAAAGTATCCTTAACGTGATCTCTTATCTGTGGAATATGGATCATCCCATTGATTCCAACAAAGCTTTAACTTGTTCCCAAGCCTCATCGTCCTTCTTTGATTTAGTAAATTTCACGGCAGTATCACCTATCATAAGTAACAATCCAACCATTCCGTGTTTTCTAACTAATCTTCCTATAATTCTTTTCAACATAGTCTATTTTCCTTTTCCAACTAGTTTATAGATTGATTTTTTAACACTAGTCCACAATAGGTCATCCCAAGTGGATGGACTGAGTGCGACTGCCTTGTCAATCGCGAGAATACAAATAACGACGTATTCCCAATTATCAACTAAGACCTGGACAACTTCTTTCATATCCATAATATTCATTCTCCTTTAACGAATGCAATTATAGCGGTTAAGACAAGAGATATAGTCACACCAACACCTTTTATCAGGGATTGAGATTGTTCTACATCTCCAAGTCTACCGTTCTGAACAGCTAGATGTTCTTCTATCTTATCAAGTTTCTTAAAGATAGTTTTTTGATATGCTCTCGTTTCCGATACAATATCTCTCATTTCATCTCGCTGTTCTTGAACGCTTTTAGCCATAATCTATTTTTTAGGTTTCTCTTTTGGAGTTTCTTTTTCAGCTTCCTCTTCAGATATTACTGATTGAGTAAGCTCAATAGCTCCTTCAAGTTTTGTCTTTAAAGTAATTGCTTCATTAGCTTTTTGAGTAACATCTTTATATTGCTCAATTAGCTGCTCTAGCCTTTCTTTATTAGTCATCAACTTGCCTTTCTTTTATTACGATAAGCCCTTCTGTTACCGATCTTAAATTAGTCAGTAGAACGCCCATTTATACGTCCCTTCATAAAATTTATATCATCGGAAATGTCATTCATTTCCTTAATTAAATCTTCATGTCTTCTATCTCGTTGCTCATCTGATCTATTCCATCTATCAATGAGTTTGATGCAAATATCTTCAATCTCAGCAAGTTTATGGATCATTTGAGTCTTTAAAAATTGTATCATGCCAATAAAGAGTAAAACAATAACTCCCATTGCACCATATTCTGCATATGCTTCCATTATGGCTTCTTTATCCCCATTTTTTGTAATAAGCTCCTTTGTTCTTTTACTTCTTCCTCTAATTCATTCAAGTGGTCTTGTTCCATTCCTTTAACAGCTGAAGTCAATACAGTAACTCTATCTTCAATATCATTCAATCTTATAGATATTTCTTGAAATTTCATTTGCGCTTGATACCAACTTCCTGTAACAACGCCAACTGCTAACATGGCTTTAATTAAAAAAGCAACCGAAATATGCACTTGAGCATCTTCACTAATACCCTTCATCTATTTCAAACTCCGTTGTGTCTGATGGTAATTCAGTTCTAATTCCAATCTTTTCTTCAAAATTATTAAGAGCAGGTTCTAATGTTCCTCTAGCATCTGCAATCATAATTACAACAGCAGCTACACAATGTAAATAGAACCACGTCATCTTGTTTTGTTTATTGTATACATAAGATATCCGAATATTGCAAAAATAATTATTATTGGAATAATGTTCCCACTATTCACTTTTTCTTACCTTTACCTCCACCCTTTTTTCTTCTATATTCACCACTAGGCTTTTTAGGCTTTCTTTTTATTACTACACTTTTAGAATAAATTTGAGGTGGTTGATATGTAGTATCAAAGTAATTATAATTATCTGTATTCCAACCAACCGTATATGAGTTAGGATAGTATCTGTAAGCAAATGCACTTGTTCTGTAGATCTTAACCACTTTTCCACTGTCGGAATAAGTAATTACTTGTGAGGGAACAGGTTCTCCTATATCCCCACTAATAACATACCCAAAAAAAAGACCGACGATAAATTCAATCATACTAAGCCGATCTTTATTATTATAGCCCAAGCGAGGGCAATATATGTTATTCTAATCACTACCATTATTAATTCTTTGCATATTTATATAAAATCTTTCAAAGTCAAGACTTGTACTGTCTATTTGCATTTGTATTGTTCTCATTAATGAATCTACTTCAAACATCTCTTGTGCTAAATCTTTACGAACCTTACCTATCCTTACATCTTCACAAGATAAAATTATAATAGAGCTTAAAAGAATA
>Ga0315326_10000061_pt1 | contig 42124 bp, 50 predicted proteins | sample M180m32315metaG_FD_203457 | JGI IMG/M metagenome (GOLD analysis project Ga0315326, IMG submission 203457) | Ammonia-oxidizing marine archaeal communities from Monterey Bay, California, United States - M1 80m 32315 | ecosystem: Environmental > Aquatic > Marine > Coastal | place: USA: California... | reverse complement strand
TACATATATAGAGGGGGGTGCAGGTACATATGGGGGTTAGTCAAGAGAGCAGGACAGCGCACGGTCAGTAAGTTTCGTCTATCTTTTGGCTGTATTGCTGGCAGTCGGCAGTCCGAGTCGTTCAGTAGTACGTACGTCTTGTCTGCTATGCTTGTCCGTACTTCAGAACGACTAGGACTGGGGCTGTGCAATCGAAAGAGCGTAGATTGCTACGCCGAAGTCCTATCCCGCACGCCCCGCCCGATCCCCTTTGCACTGCGTTTAGGACAGTCAACTACGGCAATCGGAAGTGCGTAGATTGCTCGCAGTTACGTAAGCCCTAATCACAGCGCAATCCAGTGGTCTTGTGACCACAGCACACCACGGAGCGATCCGTGGACGATCGAACGCAATGAATTGCTTGGCGCGAAGAAATTACCGGATCCTTTGAACTAAGGCTTAGACACCTCGCACTGCGAGGAAGCCTTAGTTCTTTTCCGGTAATTCCGTCCGAGTTCGCGCTTTTAAGTGCCAGTTTGTTGGTGCAAGAGACGCGACTACTAACGGCGTTGAGCGACGTAACCAAAAATGGAAGTGCGACAATTTTTGGAAGTCTACTCCACTGTCATAATAGGCAAGATCCTCAACACTGCGTGTTGATTGCCTATTATTTATCCGTAAGTAGTCCGTAGGTCAGGCTCTTAAGTAGACACACACAGTCTACCCATTTTAGCACATGACACTTCGAACATAGCGTACGATTGAGTGACAGGAACCTTTGGGGCAAAGATGAGCCACCTGAGTGGCTCTGCCCCTTTTCCTGTCAAATCGTGTAGCTACGTTACCGAAGCGGACGGATGGGAAATCGAAGATTTCGTATCCGATGTGCTGTGGGCTTTACGACTGTGTGCGCAGTGCATTCAGTTTTTTGATTAATTTTTAGGAGGTTAATCATGAAATCCAAGCTTACTTTCAGACCATTTGAAGGTTTGGCTCACATCATTGATGTACCGAACACGTTCAAGACCGAAGCGGAATTCCGTATTGAGATTAGGGGTTCTGAAGGGCGATGGTCTTTACGAAAGATTAGGAGGTAGTTGATCTTGAAATCCATATCAATATTTGAATTTGGTAGTACTCAAATGGTTGATGGCGTACTTGTTGATGAACAGGTGCGCTATCACCTAACGGGTTCTACTGTTAGTTTTACAGATTTTGAGCTAGTAGCGCGTATAGCTCAAATTAAACTTGGCGCACCCCGCGATCAAGTGGTTTATATAAAATCAACGCGTTTAAACCCAGTTCCAAAAACAATTTGGACAATACACATACATAAGGAAAACACATTATGAGTAATATAACCGACGTGGATACGGCAACCACTGAAAATGCCGTGGAAAACCCAATTACAGGCACAGAGCTTGGAGACTTAAAACAAGTCGAAAAGTTAATGCGGGAAATTACAGATGTATTGGATTTCTCAGTCGCCGAAAGGCTAGCTGAACAACCTAAACATCCCGCAAATCCTTGGGTTCACTTAAAAGGATGGCGCATAGGGAAACCGAAGCGTACCGACAAGGTAACCGGAGAAGTAACTGAAGCGGTTGCAGGGTGGAGAGACTGGAAGCAGGATGCAGATAGCGACTACGCTTTCCGGTCATACTCATGGGGCATCTTGCCCTTAACAGAAAACACTCCATTAACTTGGATTGACTCTAAAGGGTTAAGCTCTGCTTGTGCATCAAGAGGGCAAGTTACCCCAGTTAATACTAACCCATACTTCGACACCATGAACTGTGAACCTGATGTAACTCAACTCTGTTACGTTGTTAGACCAGCGGAGCAGTTTGGTATTGGAAACGATGCCATTCTCGTCAGGTCAATTTATCCACCTGAATTTCCAAAGTTCAACCCTGAAATTGGGACTGGCTTGGAAATTCTATCCCAAACAGTAAACATAACCGGCAACGGTGTTGTCACCGAAGATAGATACTCATTAGTAGAGCATTTCTTCATCGTTGACGAGAATGGCGAGAAGCAAGCAGGCACTCGCACTATCCCATTCTATGTAGACCAAGACAACAAGGAATGTTTGTATCTCACAGGCACAAGTGGAAGGGCGATAGTTGATAGAGCGCTTTCTCGGATGACTGGTGACAGATACCGATACTGTGCAAGCTTTGAGGTAAGGTGTGACCTCATCGATTGGATGCGTGAATTACGCTCGGCAATGTGGGGCGATGAAATGTCCAAACAAATGGACAAAGACGCACAAGACAAAATTGACGCATCACAAAACTACGGTGATGAATCAATAGACATGCTCAAGGGAAGCATGGCAAAGAAACAAAAGAGTGCGTAACCTCCAGCACTCAGAGTGGGAGGGGGGGCGAAAGCCTCTCCTCTGCACTCATCAAAAGAACCTAATACGCCCAATTTTAAGAGAAGTACACGAAATCGAAAGAGCGCAGATTTCGAACTTCTTAAAAATCCCGCGAACCCCGCCCTTAAGAGCAAGTGCTTTAATGGCAAGGCAGATTCACGCAAATCGAAAGAACGTAGATTTGCATAAACCTGCCAGCTCATTAGTCTGGACTGCCAGCAATCCAGCCCAAGTACTAGAGCCGAAACTTGCTGACCGTGCGCTGAGAAAAGATCTTATGAAGAGAACAGGGTGGGGGCATAATAGGTTGAAGTTACTAGATAGTTGGGGTTCTTACGAAGAGTCATTAGGTAGTTGGTCAAGGAGTCCATATGGAAAAATGTCCACGTTGTAATAAGAATGAGTTAAATCCTACTAAGGTTTTTAATTGTTTAAGTCGTACTACTAGAACAGCTGATACTGAACCTGTTTATGTTTGTAATCCTTGTGGGACTGATGAGGCGTTACAGCAATGGGAGTTTGAGGGGTATTGCACTCCTCAAGATGAGTGGCCTATTAAGGAACATGCGTTTAAAGAAACTATTAAGTTGTTTCAGCAGTCGCATGATATTCATATAACCGAGTTAATGGAAGGTCAGTTTGATGAGTCTTAGTCCAAAGCAGTTATGCGAATTGTGTGAGCAGGTTATTTCTGAAGTGGTTACAAGTTCGACTATTCCGGGTGTTACTGAGATGGTTGGTAATGCTGTTGTTTGTAGTGAATGTTTTGATGAAGAAAGAGGGGAGTTTCAATGAGTGATGTAGATGTAGAAGGTAGAACTATTAAAGTACCGCCTTTAAGTATAAAACTATTAGAAGTAGACGAAGAAGACAAATCTATACCTCAAGGTATGAAGAGAGTTGAGGTTGAAATCTTTTGGAGGCACGAAGACAGCAAGACTTTTGATATTCCAAAAGACATGGAACTTTCTGATGTTAGAGAACATATTGTTTTTAACGTTGATGACTACTTTGATTTCACTAACTCTTGGGTTACAGAGTTTGAAGTCTGGAAAGTAGAAGATCAAGATACTGGGGAAGAGTGGGGGCTATGACTGAGTGCAGATATTGCGACAAAATTATTAGTCTCGACACGCTTAATGACATATGGCGTAGTGAAGGAGATGGTGTTGTTACTTGTCGTAAAAATATTAAGAAGGGTGCGTATAGGTGGACACACCAACCGTATCCGCTAAAAGAAATGAATCATAACGGAGCTGTGTGGTTTGTTCCAGATAAGGAGAGAGTATGAGTTGGGTGACGTTTAAAGTTGAGCATCAGAAATATACATGGATTTCTAATTTTCATAAAGAAACTTTAGGTGAGTTTATTTTAAAGGTAGCTATTGAAGACACTTTGGAAGGGGAGATTCACAATGCCTGATTATGAAATACGTATAGATGCCACATGGAATGTGGTTCATCAAATAAGCGCCTCATCAGAGGATGCTGTATGGCAGGAAAACCCTGAAGTAAGCAAAATTATTGATGAGATGCTTGAAAAACTTTACGCCCTTGATATGGCTACTGAGGTGGACGTGGAGTGGGCTAATGACTAGCAAAATATATGACATATTAAGTAGCAATCTGCAACATGATGGTACTTATTGGGTTAGCGCAGATGGGTTTGACATTGTGTTTTTTGCCCCGATGGGTGATGAAACTAAATGGAAAGTTCATGTTCACCCTGTTGAGTTGGTAGATGGGGAATGGTTGGCAAACACAGATGGTAACTATGCCATCTTTAGAGAGGTGGGCTAATGACTGACAAGTTGGTAGTAGGTGAAAGCTATACAACAGATGAGCTATTGAAAATGTTTCCTGTTGAAGATGGGAATGTTTTCATTGGTTTCCCTGAATTAGAAGAGGACGATACTGATGTTTGACATTGATTATGAACATTACATACAAGAAGCTAGTGGACATTACTTCACTGAACATTTACCTGATGATTGGAATACGTGGGAGCGTGAAGAACTAGATGAGTGGTGTGAGGAACATGCTTGGGAACCGTTTGAATATCATCATACTGATTGGGTGTTTGAACAAGTAACTACTCTTGCACGTACTATCCACAGGCTTGTGGGAACAGCAACTAAACCGTTGGAAGATGCGGTAGCTGAGTGTGAACAAGAAATAGACAACCTAAGAGGGAGGCTCAATGCCTAATACACATGCTATTTATTGGAGAGAATATCCGAGTGAGTGGTTGAGATTCCATGCTAATAACCCTGAAGTGTATGAACATTTGCGTCGTATGGCAATAGATTTGCTTGAGCTTGGGCGTAAGAAATGGGGGATGAAATCTCTTATTGAAGTAGTGCGTTGGCAGATAGCGATGAATACTACTGACCCTGTGTTCAAGATAAATAACAATCATGCCCCGTATTATGCGAGGTATCTAATGGACATGGAGCCTCGACTTGAAGGGTTCTTTAATATAAGGAAGGTGAAGTAATGGGTTGGATAACTGGAATAGAAATAGTTCACAACAAAGAGGATGAGTACTACACGTACAAGTTTGAAGAAGTAGATAATGTCAATGGAAACCGAACAGTATTAAGTAGACAGTTCTCTGATTGGGGTGATTGTGTTGAGCTGTTACATGACAAGATCATGTTGTGGATGCAAGGCAATAAATGTGTAGAAAATTGGAATGAGAAAGATGCAGAAGAAAGGTTCAATCGCACTGACTATTACGAAGGTATTAACTCATTGGATCTTCGTGAAGATTACGTAGTTAATAAACAATGAATGATTCCGAGGGAGTTGGTCTTGATGTCCAAGAAAAAAGTTTGCTCCACTAAAGGATGCGATGTGGTCTTAAGTATATATAATAAGATGAAGAAGTGTGCGTCTTGTGTATATATTGAAAGAAAAAAATTATACGGTGAAGATATTGCCGAATTATTACGGAAATGAGGGGTTATGATACCTGAATTAAAATATGATCATGCAATTAAAGATGGTCGTGAACATTCAATAGTTGAAAAGCATGTGTTACAGAATTCTGTAGAACATATTGATATAACTATTGAAGCTGACAATAGCTGGGTTAACATTTTTGATGGATATGACAGAGAGAATGTAGAGTATGTTAACATAAGTTTATTGAATGTATGGATTAGAATTCCTGTAACAACTTTAGAGGAGATTCTAAAGAAGGGTAGTAAGTACATTGATGAACACAACCACCGTAAGCAGGAAGAGGATCTTGAGTCCGAAACTGACTGATTCCAAAGCACCTGATGTCAGTGAAGTTATGAAATTTCCTGTAGAAAAAGTCAGGTTTAAAACTATTTCGTGGATTGTAGAAGACATCGTAGATGATGGTCTTGAAAAACTACATCACGGTGTACATGCTGATATTGAGGGGTTAAAAACAGCGAAGAAAGATTGTTTGGAATCTTTAATGATTGCTTACAATTATATAGACCGCTGGGTCACCTCAAAAGTAGCTGAATTAGAGAACGAACCGTTCTAAATAACAGAAAGAAGTTACATTGATGGACTTAGAGGACTCATACTCTGTTCTTGCTGAAGAAATAGCAATAGATGTATGGGATATGACATTGGCTGATGTGCGAGCTGAATTAAATAAGATGATGAACGCTCAATACAAAACAGTTGATGTTATTCATAGTCTTTTATACGAAGTACGTATAGAAGAAATAGTAGATAGTGCCTTATCTAATGAAATAGATAGGCAAATTGACGAACATAAGGAGAATAAACATGGCGCAAGCTAATCAAATTGTAGTATGGGGTAACCTTACTAGAGATCCTGAGTTAAAATTCTTTGAGAATGGAAACTCTGTCTGTAACACCGGACTTGCGATCAACAAGAAATGGACATCGCCGGACGGTGCCGAAAAAGAAAGCACAGAATTCCTCGACCTCGCAGTTTGGGGTCAAATGGGTGAGAATGTGGCTGAGTCTTTCGGTCGTGGCGATCGTGTCATGGTTGTGGGTAGTCTTAAAATCAATCGTGTTGATAAAGATGATGGGTCTAAAGCCCAGTATCCTGAAATCTCGGTTGAAGAGATTGGTGCAACGGTTAGGTGGGCGACCACTGTGGTAAAGAAAAATGAGAAAGGATCTTCGACAGGGGCTAAGAGTAGTCAGCCACCTGAAGAGGTGTTCTAATTCGCACATGTTCTACTAAAGCAGGAGTAATGGATGACTGTGGCGGTGTGCGCTATGTACTGGTCCCGAAGGGAGAATGTACATCAGACCGAGTAGTAGAACATTGATACATGGAGGACATGCAATCCGGTTCCCGAAAGGGATGAAAGTGATTGTTGAATCTTGTATCAGTTGATAGTGGCAGGGGATAAAGGTCAATGGCATTGCCGAGATGACGCTAACCCCTGTCACTGTCACACCTATTAAATAATATTGGAGTCTTATGAAAGTACCTACACAATCTGAACTGGATAGTTGGTGGCATGAAGCACAATGCAAGGGAATGAAAGTTGAAAATGTTAAACGTGAAGTGTGTTGGGGTTGCCCAGTACAAGCCCAGTGTTTATGGGATGCGATTAAAATTGATGATCGACTAAGTGACCATCCCATGTTTATACGTGGGGGTGTGCTTGCTAACAAACGTGAAGAGTTGTGGTTCTGGCATAAGAAAGATTTACGTGACACTTATCTGTCATGTGTAGTAGAGGCTGAAAGGTACAGGTTCGCATATGAACGTAAACAAACGCCTCTCAGAAATAAACAAAGAACTTAATATATTTGTTAAATCTATGAGGAGTAAACCTTTTGATACTAAGAAGGATCACGCTAGAACGTTGGCGTTAATCCGCTCAATAAGAGGTGTGTTACAAGGGGCGGTTAGTCAAGAAGCCCCTAAGAAATTTTATGAAGGGGATTCTGTGGAGATAACAGATGAAATGATAGAACGTAACCTCAAAAATATTGAGGAAGCAAAACAAAATCTCAAACAAAGGAGAGATAGATAATGATAATGAATGAGGGGTTTAAGGATAGAGTCCTTAAGCAAGGTATAAAGAAATCAGCTAATGAACATTTGTCAGATGCTGATGGTATTTTTCTAGTGAAGTACAGACCGGCTGGTTTTTTACCTAGTTACACAGACCATGAAAATTTTGGAATGAGTGGTCTTCCTGATATGAGTTATGTAGAAACACCAACAGTTAAGAACAGACATGGTGATTATGTATCTGCATATAAGTTTGCTGTTAGAGAAGACTTAGGTTCTGGTGGTGAGAAACCTATTGTATTGGGATTGCATGGTCATGGTTACGCTGAAGAAAATAGTTATACTTTCTTAGCTGACATGGCTGATGAGATGTTCCCGGACAGCACAACAAATTGCACTATCTTTGATAAAGGTCAGCGTTGCATGATTGTTCAAGAGATAGGTGATCCTGTTGATTTAGGTGGCGGAGATATCATTCGCCCTAACATAGCGTGGACTGCATCGTTTAATGGTACTTGGTCTACAGGTGTGTTTGATTTCTCAAGCCGTGTGTTCTGTTCAAATATGTTGAACATGGGTAAAGCCTTATTTAAAGTAAGGCGAACTGAGAATCATAGAACCATGTTGGAAGAGAGATGTGAGATTGTTCAGACAACAATGGAAAGATTCGAGAAGCTCACGACTATGGCTCGTGTGTTAAAAGATTCTGAATACACTGACATGCAATTCTATGGATTGATGGCACAGATTTTACCTGAACCTGAAAGTATAACTGTTGAGGATCAAGTAACTGGTGTACATACGATAGTTCCTCCTCATCATCAAGCTCAAAGGCACCATGAAGAAAGATCAATGGCAGTCTTAGATGCTTGGGGTAAAGAGAAGCAGGCATGGGGTGTAGAAGAAACTTTTCAGAATGAAGATGGTGACGGTAATCTTCAGGATAATTTTATAACAGTAAAGCGTGGTAATAGATGGCTTGCTTATAATGCTGTGCAGGGTGCTGAACAACATTATATAAATGCAGGGTATAAACCTAGAAGAATTAAGAATCAACATAGGGCTTTGACTAAAGCTGTTGAGGGTAAGACTCGTCTTGCTGATAAAGCATTAGCTCTCTTAACTAAAGGATAATAATGGCTAAACAATTAAGTAATGAAGAAGCAGAAGAATTGGTGTTGTCTAATTCTAGTTTTAAAAAGTATCCGTGGAATACGTGGATGGATGGAAATTGGTGGCATGTTCAAGAACATATTGATTTTGTTATTAAAAAAGAATCTTTTAGAAATATGGTTTATCGAAAGCAACATGAATATGGTAAAATAAGTACTGTAGAAATGCCAGATGGCTTTCTTATTAAAAATTTGAGGGGAAATAATGTTAGCGAATCCTGATACAAGACTATTCGTTCATAGAATAGCTGAACACTGGGCAGAAACCAATGAAGCACCATCGCAACCTGAAGGCACGCGTTGGCGTGGGTCTTGGGCGGCGAGGTGCGCTCGTTGGGTTGCCTATAATACTGCCGGTGAAGAGCCGAGTAATCCACCTAGTGTCTCTAGTATATGGAGAATGGGGTTGGGTTCTGTTGTTCACGAATTGTTAGAGCCTGCTGTTCAAGCATGGTTAAAGAATGATGACAGTGTGCAGATACAAGAAGAGATGACAGTTGAGTTAGGTCAGTATGGTCACGGTCATATTGATCTTGTTTTAGAAACAGTTGATGGAAAGAAAATAGTGTTAGAGCTTAAAACTATTAATGGTTTCGGATACAAGATGGCTATTGAACGAGGTGAAGGACCACGACATAATGCTGTAGTCCAAGGTTCTATGTATGCTCATGCTATTGACGCTGATCTGTTGGTCATTGGTTATCTTTCTTTAGAAAACATTTCAGCTGGTCGTGCGTCAAAGTTTGGTATTGATGATATCGGCACGTTCGCTAGTGAATGGCATTACACGAAAGAAGAGTTTACTCCTATAGCTGAAGCTGAAGTTGAAAGATTAGAAGGTATTACTTCTGCTATACATGATGAAGGACTTGTGCCTATAGATATACCGAGAAGGTTCTCTCACTTTGATCCTGATATACCATTCCCTGCTGAGATTACAGCACCGAGTAATGGTACTTGGAGAGATGGCACAGAGTTTGGAAAGGTTTGGCAATGCAATTATTGTGACTTCCAAGATCGTTGTGTATTAGATAATCTTAAAGAAGGAAAAGAATGAGAGAGATCAAACCACTTAATGAACTAGGTAGGACACCTGAACAGGGGCGTATACGGTTGGGTGTTAAGGATAAAGGAAAAGGTTTTCCTAAATCATTAGAGACATTTCGGTTTACTTCTCCTGATAAGGGAGCCATTGAAGAAATTGCTGAGATATATGGTGGCTCGGTAAATGATTGGAAGCCACCTAGAAGTAAACAAGATCAATGGGAAGTAATTACACAAGCATCTGAGATAAGGGTATTCTTGCCTCCACATAGCATTGATGTCTGGTATGAAGCGTGGTCAGCAGGTGGTTGTCAGCGTCGATGCGATGGTGAAAATGTGGAGGTTCCAATGGCGACTCCTGATGGCATGGATCTAGATACTGTTCCCTGTCTGTGTTCAAATGAGGATTCAATGTTGTGTTCTCCTGTTACTAGGCTTCGAGTTGTGTTACCCGAAATTAAATTTGGTGGTGTATGGAGACTAGAATCTAATGGATGGAACGCGGCAAATGAAATACCCGGAATGGCTGGAATGTTAGGTCAATTACAGGCTATAGGGTTGGCTGAATGTACTCTTAGTTTAGAGAAAAGAAGCAAGGTAAGTGCAGGTCAGACTAGACATTTTGTTGTTCCTAGATTATCTATGAATAGTTCAGCTGATAAGATTTTAGAAGGTCAGGGAATGGCATCGGCGTTGGAAGACCCCTCACCTCCAGCGCCGGTGCTTGAATTAGTTGAACCTAATTCTTTAGTAGCTACTATTCTAGATGCTGAAGTTGTTGAAGAGGGATGGGATACCCCACCAGCAGGTGTATCTGTTAAAAGAAATCCTAATCCTCCACCAAAGTATGTGCCTGCTGATGGCTGACATATATGGTAAGGGTGCTAAAGGCAGAGCAACAAGATTACATGCGTTAATTACTAGAGACTTCGGTAAGTGTATGAACTGTGGTAATACTAATGCGTTGCAATGCGCTCATATTATTTCACGTAAGTATTCTCAAACACGTACTGATCTAGATAACGCTTTCTGTTTGTGTGCATCATGTCACATGACGTTTACTGATAATCCTGTTGAGTTCGGAAAATTTACGATTGAACAAATAGGCGAAGAGAACTACTACGCTCTCTATCGCAAAAAGGAAGTGATAGCTAAGATGGATTGGGAAGCAGAAGCTAAACGATTAAGAAAGATAGCAAAGGAGATGGGTCTTGTTTGAAGAAGAAGAAGATACTGATGCGCCTCCGTTTGAAATACAGTTGGAGATGGATCCTGAAACTAGGATGTGGCGTATCATGGCTACTGGTTCAGCGTCAACACTATTGTTCTTTTTACTAGACGCTAGTGATACTGGTATCGTACAGAAATTATGGGACGAAGCGAAGTTCGACAGGTTAGTTAAGTATGATCTCGGAGAAATAGACGACAGGAATTATGACGCAGGAACATCAAACTGGCAGAGCTAAAGACTATACAAAGTGTTGGAACTGTGATGGGTATATCGGTAAGAACATTACTAAAAGAGATGACTTTGAAAACGAATGTCCTCTTTGTTTTGCTAGTCCATTAATCATCGACGAGTAAAGCTGTTTGCCACAACACACCTTTGTCTGGGACATTAATCCATAGTGCTTGTTGCGGTACTTCGAAAGCAAAGTTGCCTATCGAAGCGTACTCATCGTAACCCTTGAGGCTACCGTTCAGTAGGAACCCTGATGATGGTGCCATAATTAACTGATGAAAATGTCCGAGTACCATATAATCAAAGTCAGTGTTCTGTCGTTTACGTGCCACCATTCTCATAAGTGGTGGCCATATACCACCAATACCACCGCCACCTTTAGCTTGATCTCCGTGTGTTAATAAATATTTTGTATCTTGAACATCAACTATTAAATCTGCTCCTGTCGCTACATCAAATGTAACTTTGTCATTATCACTAAAGCGTTGCTCTAATGTTTTAGATAGAAACCAATCAAAATTATCTTTAACCCTAAGCTTATGTCTAGGTTTACGACTACGCCTACCATGATTACCTACCACACAAGGTATATGTACATGATTAAAATGCTCAGACAATAAATTAATACCCGCTGATAGTTGCTCAGTCCAAAAGATAATAGATGCGAGCATTGTATCTTCGTTAGTTTCAGATAGTTCTTCATGGATATCACCTGAAAAAATGTCACCTCCTAAGAATAAAACTATTCCTTCATACTCAATACCAGTTATATATTCATTGGTAAGCAATACTATTTTTTGGAAATAAGCTTCAAGTCTTTTAACAGCTATCTCTCTATTGTACTCATTGCGGAACTGTATCTCTTCTGGCTTAACTACCTCATCAAAATGTGTATCAGAAAGTATTGTGCATACTACACCTGTTGATTTCTTTTTCTTCTTAGTCAACCATGTTGGTGGTTTGTAATCAGCTTTAGATAAATGGGTAAGTACATGACTACGCAATTCTGATTCATCTAATGCTTCTTCAAGCTCTTTAACTTGGCTTTTAAATATATCCCGTTCAGTTTTAACTTTACTTATCTGTCTAGATAGTTGCGTTATCTGTTGGATATCTGCGCCTTCTAAGGCGTAATCCTCTAGGGATTTAGCGTCGCTCACGGGTAAGGATTGCCGCTATCTTTCCTTGAGTCGCATCAGGATAACCTTCCGATTGTAACCATCTGGTTATTATTATCTTTCCAATAGGCATGTCAGTATTTAACGCATCCCATACTTGGTTGTAAAGCTCATCAGGTAATGTATCTATCCAAGCTCCGGGTAATTTACGTCCTTCGCTTGCAAATTCTTCTAAAGATTTAGAGGCCAATAGGTATCTCCGGTTTCCACATAGCAGTCCATGTCTTATGATCCATAGTCCCACTTTCTTTCAGTAGCATAGATCGTTGTAACATCAGCACCGCTCGTAGCGTTTTGCGTCCGTATACTCCGTCTGCTATTCCGCAATTAAAGTCTAACGAGTTGAGTTTCGATTGTGCAACCTTGACGATATCTCCTTTAGATCCTCGCCTGAGTGGTGACATTCCTATCTGTCTACCCATGTCGTCTATGATGGCTTGGATTCCATCCCAATCAACTTTTGGTTCAGGTGGTTTTTCACTTAAGTCATCTAGTTTATTTTTAAATGCAGATGTAGAAGTCTTTTCAGGGAACCAGTTGTATGCGTTGCGTGGTTGGAAATGCCACCATTCTCCCTTGACTGTTGGTCTTATACCGTATCTGTCAGCTATATGCGTAACTTCATCAGTAGTTATACCTCGTTTAACTATGCGTAGGTCAACTGCATATGAGTATCCATCTGGTTGTTCTTGATGAAATGATCCTCGAAAGAAACCATCGGGTCTAAGCCAGTCAGGGTTCGCCGCAAGGTTACCTTTACCTCGCTTGTAACGGTCGTAGAGGGCTTTCTGAGAGGCGTATGACCTAGCACCTGAGCAGATTGCCACCTTATTGCCTATGCGCCCGTGAGAAAAGAAATCTTCTAATCTGTCTACGAATCTAGGATGCAGAATACTTAGATCAATACTCTTATCAGTTACCGGAAGTAGGGGGTTGCTCATGTATGTCCTCTGGTTCAGCCGTCGGAATATACTCTAATACAAGTCTACCATCATTGTCAGTACTATCCGTGTCAATCATGTGTTGATCTTTACGTTCACCTATCACCATCCATTGACAAACTGTTCCTTCATCCCCAGTAATAGTCAACTCACATTCATCTAACGACCATTCAACCAGCTTGCCTGATGCTGAAACCATAGACCAAGGATTAGTGTTCAATGCTTTCCACGTACCTTCAGCCATACCATACTGTTCATCCATGCAGATAGTTACTGGTTCAGCACCTAATGTCACAGTGCCTCTGTATATTAGATCAGCATAAGGTCCCTCTATAAATGAGTGGCGTAACCTTTTACCTTCTGTTACTGGGTGAGGTATGTCAAATGACCCGGAACCTTTAGACAATGAGCCTAAAACAGTTAGATTACCTGAACTATTGAGTGACATTAAATTTGTATGTGAACCAGTATCAGGAGCGTCCCACCAAGTATGTCCTGTTTTAGCGTAAGAATTTATTTGAGCAGTACCATCTGCATAATGTATCCAAAAAGTATTAGCTTCTTTCCCATTATCAGTACTACTATTTAATACACCACTAGCCCAGAAAGATCGACCACCATGGCTAGAAGCATTATCGTATTCTCTACCATATGTGTAAGCACGAATACTATCATTATGAAAAACAGGAGTTCCTAGCGTTACTTGCCCATACCGTCCGTAAGTTGTAGCTGAATCAGTACTACCGGCAAGAAACCCATTGTAAACCTGACTGCTGTGTCCAGTATCAAATGATATATAACCGTAAGCGTCATAAGAATCATTAGCGTTATCTATTACACCTATCTTTACACCACCGCCACCATCAGCCGATGAGCCTTTAAACTCTGTGTAACCGCCACTGCCTACACGTTGTTTTGCCCTACGTGGAGGCATACTACGAGAATACCTAGGAAAGAATCTCACGATCCCTGTACCGTTACAACAGAAACAGTTAACACTCCTTCAAACCAACCGTCATCGTCAGACCATTTAACAATAGACCCCTGTTCATACGACACCCCTGCTACATAAACTGTTTTAGATTCATCACCCATACCAAAAGTAACAAGCGCACGATCTTCTAACAAAGAACGTATATAAGAATAATCATTCCATGTGTCTTGGTAAACATCACGATTTTGATATTGAGTTTGAGTAGTGAGAATAATAGGGAGCTGTATAACCTCGGCTACAAATGGCATAGGTATAGAACGAACTGTCCATCTCTGAAGAGTTGGAGTAGCAGTTGAACCTGCTCCAGTTATTGTAATAGTAGGAGTTATATATTCTCCTGTCACACCAGAGATAGCTTTGATACCTGATGTGTAAGTATCTTCAGTATCAGAAGTTATTGTAGCTGTTGTTGTATCATCAGAAGTTACTGTAATCGCTACTGACTCACTCGTTGCTAAACTACTATGACGTAGCTCAACAGACACAGGAGCTTTAAGTTCTGTCACACCCCACCTGAACCTGCCTTCATTAATACTCCCAGTAGATAAATAGTTGGTGGATTCTTTATACACACCTCCACCACTAATACTGAACAGTAAGTTGCCTTCATCCATTACTATCCCTTGCAAAGCGGCAGTAGTACCAGTAACCATGATGTCACTAGCATAAGCTGGTGTAAGTAAACCAGTTAGTTCTTCAAGACTTATACGTCCTAACCCTGAACGGGTAGTTGAATCAAACGGGGAAACATAATTATCCCAGTTGAAATAAATAAACTCTCCTTGTGGAAGCAGATAATTAACACCACCGCTTATCTCAATAAGAGGACCATGTTGTATAAACCCTTGTCCTTGTATCTCAGCTAAACGAACACCTTTAGAAGTACCAATAACAAGCAAACCACCATACTCTGCAATAGTATTAACTGTTTCACCTACTGGTAATTCAGCCGCTATAACAGGAGCCTCTACTGAAGTTGTTGAATCATTAACTTGAATATAATAGACAGCTCCTTGAAGCCCTTTATTACCTGCCGCGAATATACCCATAGGTGAACCAACAACAGACACCCATGAATCAACTTTATTAAAATCAGAACTAGCTATATCAGCATTAGTACTAGCTACAGAACCAGCAGAAAGAATAGTGAGTCTGTCATCCACCGAAGCTATAACGTAACCCAAAGCTACCCATACGTCATCGACATTAGCTAACGTCCAATAATCCGTACCGTCAGCACCCGGACTGGTAAATGTAGTGCCAGTTACTTTAACTACCTTGCCGTTACCAGCTACAAAAATATTAGTACCATCACTAGCTATGCCAAGTATGTCATCGCCACAAGGATTAGTAATTGCAGTAGCAGATCCAAACAAATTGTCAGAAGCCTGTATATTAGGACCGTCACACATATAAGCACGAGAAGTACCACCAGATTTAGCTGTAGCCATATATAGATTCGTAGAACCATCAGACCAAGCACGTTCCGTGTTCTTCAATAAAGTAAGTTCGTTCTTAACCCAAGGGTTAACACCAGTAGACTCAAAAAACCTACGAGAACCAGACTCAGGAGTATCAGCCTCACGCTGACCAGCCCCAAGCTCCCAATCATCCCTGCTTCTTTTCCAAACACCAGCCTGATTCAAAGACTGTTCACCCGGACTACCTTGAGTATCAAACCCTTGACGTATCGGATCTATAGTAGCTCTCGCTAAACGACCAACATCAATATTATACTTACGATTACCTAATCGAACTGGAAGAGAGTCCCGAATTGTCTGATGAAGAGACATTATCTAACGTAGTGTCGTTGGAAACACGGAGGAAGCAGATGCTCCATTCCTCACGCCATAAAGAGACATCAGACGACGAGCTTCCTCCCCTACCCGACGATCATACTGCGCCTGTAATATCAATGAGTAGCGCGTTCGATCACCTGCGCCAACAGACGCATCCGTACGACTATCCCCTTGACTATGAAGATCCAATCGAAGACTTTCTTCACCTAGAATCAGAGTTGATCCTGCTCCTAGTGCTGGAATATCTATCATCGAATTTGTCATTCCGACAGTGGTTTCAAGAGATGTACTCAAATCTAGAGTACTAATATTAAATGGGTGAGCGTAAATAATATTACAAGTAATAGCTTTCTCTAAACCTTCTTGTCTTATTACTTTAAAAGTATCATCTGTTTGTCTTTGAATACTTATATTAAAATTAAGTAAGCGATCTTCTGAACTACGTGCAGTTCGTGTAGCTGATAGCACATGAAAAAATCCTGTAGAGGTCATATCAGGACAAGCTACTGATTGTGTGCTAGTGCCAAAGGAAACACTTGTTGTGCTTACACCATATAAATTGTTGGGCATAAACCTTATAGCATCTCTTACAGCTTCCGCTATTTGAAATCCTGTGAATCTAGGTTCTACTTCTATAACAGAATCAGCAACCCAGTTATTAGCAGTACTACCATCAACACCTCGACTCACTGTTGCATATTCACCATTGCGTGAATGAACATACATAGTTTCAGGTTCAGTAGTGCTATTACTGATAGAGATATAAGAGCCTGCACGAATACCATCAGCCTGATACTTGAGTCTTATTTGCGTATCATCAACGGCAATGCCTGTATGGATAGCGTCTAATTCAGTACGAGTATTACTATGAATAAGTCTTTTAGTGCGTGTTATGCAATCAGCGATCGTAGCCATGAGTTAAATAATAGCGGTTGTTAAGGGGCAGGTATACACCCGCCCCCCAACAAACTTCTAGTTAACTACTACGGAGTATCCGTGTAGCCAGTTAGATTAGTGAATCTTGCCATGTGAGACTGACCCTTAACTTGGAGTCCTTCTTCACAAAGAATCTGCACCTTGTCGCTGTCACCAGTTTTGGCGAGAGCTTCAACCACGAGTGGTTGCATAACCCGTCGGGAAATATTTTCCTTCTGGACTACGAATGCACTCTCAGAGTGGCACCAGCGGTTCCTTACCATCTGTGTTTCACCAAACTCGGTGAAGACAGAAGATACAGGTACGCGACCACGACGAGGATCATCAATGGTTGTGCGGACACGACCACTATCTGATATAGCATTCAAGGTAGCAAACGAAGCTGGATTAGCGATCAAAAGATCGGGAATACCACCTGCGTTATAGCATTTCTGCATCAAAGCTTCTAACGCTGTGATAGTCAACGTAGTTGTTGAGCTGTCAGTGTTAGTAGTAATGAAGTTCATCAAGCCACCAGTTGAACGGCGCTTGTTGGTAGTGTCGTTTACTGGCTTACCATAAAGGTATGCTTGTTCACGAGTTATCACGTTCTCAACTGAGCGACCATAAACTTGTTTGGCGAACTCATCAGATACACCGTAACGGGATACCTGCTGTTCAGTACGTGACATGTGGATAGGTGTAGGTCCGAAGATCTGCGTATAGTTTGAGTGGATCGTGCGATCTGCTGTACGCGATTGTCCCGGATCTGAACCTTCAACCAATGCAGTACCAAGACATATAATTGTGTCTTCGTGTGCGGCGGTTGTTGCTGGCCAAGCTGAACCATTAGCCCAATCACTTACATTAATAACACCACTGGTATTATTAATTGCTGTGATTCTCTTAACGGCACCATTAACGACAGCATCTTCTTCACCAATGTTTAGAAGATCGTCTACTTGGAACTTGTAAGAGTCGGCGGCTGAAACTGTAATAGTTGTGTCACCTGCTCCTGCGGCTCCTGTACCAGCGGCGGTTGCACGAGGAAGCAAAAGTTCTTCGTCCATCCATTTAAACTCTTGCTGATCTACGGGAGAACTTGAAAGAAGTTGCCTTCCATCAGTTCCAATACCGTTGATAAACGGAGAGTCTGTTGGTGAAATCATATAAATGAGTTCATCCATGTTGATCTTAACGCCAACGGCAAGATCGTATGAGGTTACTTTACCTCCATAGCCTACTATAGCCATGTTATCGCTCCTTTATTTAGTAGTGGATTGTCTGTTCTTTCTCTCCCGCAACAGTCCTTCATACTTTGAGCGATTATCAGCAAATTCTTTGACAGGTATGTTGTCACCATCAGCTTTAACATATGGAACAAAAGAACCATCGGCTCTATGCTCTCCGGCTTTTCCTCTTTCCCAATTATTATTTGGTCCACGAGGAGGAACCTTGTTTCGTGTCCTGTTCGGAGTAGCATCAGCCGTTAAAGCTGGTGACTGAAGAATCCGTTGTGCGGATTCCTCACCACATTCAGAGCAAACCTTTACAGGTTCGTCCTTCATGCTTTGTACTAACTCCCAAAGGAAGAAGCACTCCTTACATTCATAAACATATGTAGGCATTAGATGTCAGATACAACTCGTTCGTCGCCTTGACCAGCGGCTTCAAGCACAGTGTGTACAAATCTTGCCGCCGATTCATCTTTCGGACGACCCGAATCATACGATTTCTGAAACTCTTGAAACCCTTGTTCATAAGGACTCTGAGTAGTTGCCTCTACTGAAACACTATCTTCAGCTAAAGCCTGTCTCTGTTGTGATACTTGCGTATCAGTCTCATTAACAGTGTCCTGCGCCGGTTCCGGTTCTTCAACGGGAACAGGGGTAGGAACTAATTCCTGCCATTCAGCCTGTATGGATTCTGTTTCCAGTTCTCCATCGTAAGCCTTAAACAAGAGTTGCCCTGCTTTAGAATCAGTATCAACACCAGCTTTCATAAACGCCATTTCTCGTTTCATCTCCTCAAGTTCTTGAGAAGCTTGACGACCACGTTCTGCGGCATCTCGTAATTCTTTGATGCCACTGGTTTCATCTGCCATATCTATCACTCCCTTTGCTGTCGCACATAGTCGGAGGAACTATGCGGTGCGTGACTACTTTAAGTTTCCCCAGTCGTCACTATCTGGTTCAACCTCCACTACATACTCATTAAGGGCGTGGGTGATCCTAATGGTTGTGGCACACGATGGGCCGAGCTAACGGCTCGCCAACGGCCAATAAGATTATTATAGCGGAATATCAGTCCGCATCAAGGAATATGCACTCTCCGGGACATTCTTCTGCCGCTTCAATAACCACTTCTAACAGGTGGTCAGGTACTTTAACTGACTCTCCCATACGATGAGTGGGTTCTTTAGGTACAGGAGTGCCTACTTCTCTTACATAAAATAAGCCGTCATCATACCCAAAGAATACATCAGGTGCTATCTCTTCGCATAACCCATCACCTGTACATAAGTCTTGGTCAATCCAAACTTTTGGCATCAGCCGGGATGGTTTTCAAGGAATTCCGCATAGGCTTCAGGACTATTTAGAACTATGGTCATACCACCCTGATAAGGACTAGGGTCATTCTTCCCTAGAGTTACAGTGATTGTTCCTATTAATGTACCTATAGCTACCAACAAGGCTGTTATCGCTGTAATAAGCTTAACAGTCTTATTCATTTTCTTCGTAGAAGTTTCTACCCCATGTCTTACTTTGAATGGCTTCTTCGGCTAGATATATACGATCCCAGATCGTACTAAATTCTGACGGAACCCAAGCAAGCGAAGCGATGATCTCTTTCATCTCATCAACATCCCCTTTAATTGTTTCTAAATCACCTGCCATAGCGCTTGTAATATGAGAAGGAGTAAAACGGCTAAGGTCATCGACCCTAGCGCTCCGCAAATCATCAAGACCGCCAGCATTTTCCATGACACCTTGAGATATTTCATCAAGTTTTGCCAGAACTGTACTGTCTGTTCCAGTGTTTCCTTCAATTACCTGCACCTGTTTTTCCAAATCGTCGATCCTGCCAGCAATACTAGCCGCATTCCATACTACGACTCCACTGGTAATAGCCACGGACATGATGAGTCCGAGGGTTATCTTGGATACTTTGACTTGTTTGAGGTCGGTAACGTCAGTCATTAGCTGGCGGCTGAAGCCGATCCATCACCAAAGCGTGATGCAACAACACTCTTAACAAGGCTAAGAACAGCAGTACCTCCTGCAATTCCAGCCGCTTTCATACTTCCCATGTCACCAATAGTGAACACAGCAAGGAATGACTGCGCGAATGTGGCAACCACTCTTTCTAGTACATCTTTGTTAAACATTATTTACGTTTACCTTTCTTTATCTTTTTATATGGTACTTTCTTTGCTTTCCCTTTTGAAGAGCTTGTTGCATATTTAGGCATTTGCACTCCCGAATCCTGTAGTTGTACCTGAAATCATAGCACCACCTCCACCAGCGAATTCTGCTAGTCTTTCTTTTTCTCTTTGCTCAACTGAATTACTATCATCCAAATCAAATTCTTGCTCAAAGCCTTCTCGTTCTATACTAAGATCCTGTTCTCCTTGTTTCTCAGCAAAAAGACTAGCCTTATCTTGCAGAGCATCTAACTTGAGCCATAGTTCTCTTTGAGTTAAACCTTGTCGAGCTATCGCTTTAGCAGACTCTTCCCTTACATCCATAGAAGTATCCAAATTTAAACGCATCCTAGCTTGACCAGCTACTTCAGCTGTAGCAACTTCATCTTGTAACTGTTGCCAACTTCCACCCCACTCATCAGTAGGATCAAGGAAAGTTTTCAATAAATTTTGCATTCCCATTTCTTCACCAAACCACTCATAATATATATCAGTTACTTCAGTCGGGACATTACCAAGAACCCTCATAGCTGTATTCAAACGATTCTCTACTTCAACCTCTCCGACTGTGTTAACAAGCAAATTGGTAACCAGTCCGTTAAAATTAAGAGATTGGTCACCGACATTGTACCTAGTTAAAAGTTTTCTAATAGAAGTTTCAAAATCTATGTAATCGCTTGCAGAAATAGGAGTGACTCCAGCGGCTCGCATTGTGTCAATAGCAGGGAATCTTTGTTTAAATACTGGTGTTCCTTGTATATCCACTTCAATATTCTCCATATCATAAGTAGGATCTAATACTCTTTCTTGCGCCCAATCCCATAATTCGTCAGCCATATTTATAGGTATGCCTATACTGCTTAACTGTGTTGCAAAATCACTTTTACTTCTAACAGTGGTACTGTCACCCGATGGCACAGTTCCGTCTGCTGGTGGGCTTCCATCCCCCAATCCGCTTACTGGCATTGGCAAACCATCAATAGACATTGGCACATAACCAGTTTGAGAAGCTACCGTACCTGCATGTGTTTCACCCTGAATACGCAGATTACCAGTAGAAGCAAAATGCTCACCATCAGCATTGTTGGGAATCATCATTCCTGCTTGCAATCCTGATGTTCCCGGATCTCTTAATACTAACCCTTGCCCCTCCACAAGTTCCCATACTGAACCAGTACTCATATGCTTAACACCCCAAGTGTTTCTAATATACTTCGATCTGATTTACGTGAATCGGTTTTATATGCTCTTGTTTTCGCATATTGCGGAGTAGGAGTTTTACCACCATCACCTGACATGGCAAGTTCTTCTGCTTTTAATGGATCTAACATTTTTTGAGTACCATCTTCTGCTTCATAAAACATGTTCGATTGGAACCAAGGGTCACTGATGTGCAAATTGTCAGCATTACCTAACTCCCAAACATTAGCAACAGCAGTTCTAGAGTTCAAAAATCTTGCATCTAAAGTAGAACCACTTGATTCTATCCGATCCCATTCGTCATCAGATAGCCACGGATTAGCTATACGAGCATCAGCATAAATTCCTGCTCGTATTTGGGTTGCATCCTTAGCGCCAGCCCACAAATCTTTAGCCAAGTTTTCGGCATCAGTAGCAGATAAAGTTATACCGTTGCCTAACGCTAATTGTATTAAATCATCTGCTTGTTCTGTGATGCTTCCTGTGCTTAATTGTTTTTGATCTTCAGGTATCCAACCTTGAGTGAAGTTGTGTTTAACCGCCTCTTCACCCCAGCCGTCTACAGCTGACCTTAAGCTAGCTTCTCCAAGAAGTTCGAGAGTTTCTCTAGCAACATTACGATACCCAGCGTCACCAAGTATCCCTTTTAATCTTTCAGCTTCTTCTTTAATAAGCGCTTGGTAACTTTGGAAATCGGTGTGTTGCAACATATCCATGTTGCGGTTTGGTTCGTGTTGCCCTTCAGCAGTCCACCAAACTGAATCACGAATACCAGCTAGAAAGATTTCTTTAAGAATCGAAATATCAGCTATCGCATACGTCTCGTCTTCTATTTTTTGTATAAACGCATCAACATAAGGTTTAAGTTCAGGGATCTGATAAGCCCAATGATGCTCCATCCACTCATCTAAACTGGCAGGTAACCCCATTTCGTCACTCATCGATAACACCACCTCTTCTAGAAGGACCAGCTCTTTCAGGTAGTGATTCAGGTGATCTTTCGGATAGACTATCTTCCATAAGCCAACTACCTAACATCTTTCTCAAACCAACAGGATCAGACTTAAGCAACTTCCAATCATATTCAAGACCATCACTTAACATACTGCCGATTTCTTTAGCACCATCCCATAATTTTATACCAAACCTATGAGCATGTTTTTCAGCCCACTCTGGTCCGTACGGATAATCAAACATAATAGCATTACCATCAGACAAATTAGCGCGACGTAAAGTATCAGCCAGCTTAGTTTCTCCCTTACCTTCAAGATTCTTTATCCATTCTTCAGTAAATTGAGGTTCTACCCTCCCCACAACAGGACGCACATGACCCTTACTACTATCTATAAAAGCCTCAGCACTCCTACCAATACGAGCATGTAAACCTAAATTATATTTATCTTTAATTTCCCCTACAGTCATATCACCAACATTAGACGGGTCTAAAACATTATCTAAATCAACAGTCTCAGGATTCAAACGCCCTTGCTCTACTCTCTGATAACGCGCACCAGCATTCCTACCTTCTTGACTGGCAGTCGGAAGAATAATATTCCCTTCTTCCGACTCCCAGTTATTACTTGTCCCTCCATACGCATACTCATTAAACGTGTTCATTGTTTTATATCCGTCGAAATGCTCCCAATTAGGAGTTGTTCTAGGTTCGCTATAAGAATGGTGCATCGCTACAGCAAATGCCGCTTTAGAATTAAGAACTGGATCATACAAATCTTCTACAGAATCAATTCCGGGAATATTCTCTATCGCCCATTGCTTATTAACTCCTGAAATCTGCCATAAACCATACGCTCCACCACTATCATTATCAGTCCACGTATTAGGATTGCCGTTTGATTCAGCTAAAGCGATACCAGTAGCAGTCACAGCTTCTTCAAAAGAAAACCCTGCATCCATAGCAAGCTGTAAAAGTTCGTCAGAGTGGAGATTACCCTCTATTGGGGTATAAGTCATAATGCTTTACCACCCTTATCACGCACCGGCATATTAACCACACTTCTTGGCATCGTAGTACCCCAAAGAATCGAGTTACCTGAACTGATACCACGAGAACTGTAATCTGTTAAAAGATCCATTCTGCCTTCTAAGGTCGTCATCAACTCGTCATAATCCTGTGTGTCAGCTGAACGTGCCGCTGACATGCCTGTATCTGCAAGTCGGAAAATGTCATCAGGAGTAAAACCACTGTTCTTTGAGTGTTCAAAACCTATAGTGTTTGCGTATCTAACCAACCCTGACCGAATCTGATCCCTTGTAGAGTTTGTAATATCACCTTTCATTCTTTTACCCTCTGCGTCAAGACCACCATCAAGCATCATTAAGAAATTTGATATAGCTACATCTTTCCCGATTGGGCTAGAACGGCCTTCCATAAGATCTGCCGCGTGTTGTTCTCTTTCTTTATCTGTTAAAGCCCCGACCTTATTGGCGTAGTTCATAAAATCTGAATTGTTATGCCCGAACCGTATGTTGCTACCCCAATCAGGATCGTCGTTATAAAAAGCTTTTAAAATCTCTTCAGCCATCACAACCTCGTCAGGATTACCACCCATACCCCAAGCCATGTTTCTTTCCTCATCAGTCATGTCACTCAACACTTGATCTATAGTCTTATTTATTTCTTCTTCAGGCATGTTCATTGTAGGAACAAGCCTCTTAGAGAATTTTTCTTTAGCATAGTCAGCGAATCTGCTAGATGCGTCTATCCTAAACTGCCCTTCTGCATCCATATCAGATCCAGCCATCCTTTGAATAACGCCTTCGTTCTGCATTTCTTTCCAAAGAAGTTTAACGTCAGGGTTTAAACCCAATCGTTCAGCTTCATCATAATTTTGAATAATATCCCATTGCATTGCTTTATAAGCATTTATCGTCTGATCGTCAACATGACCCCACCGATCAGGAGGAGGGAACTGACCCATAGTTGGATCCATGTAACCCATCGCATACGCAGTTTGCTGGAATGCTGATATCACAGAAGAACCATTTCCTGAACTGTCGTTAGTCCGATGGAACAAATCCGTAAGGTAAGAAGCCGCGTGTACTGGTCCAACTTTAACCCCGTAATCTCCTGAGAAAAGATCTTGTGCTGTTGTGACTTGCCCAAAACTGGAAGTGTCATACGCTTCGTTAAAGCCTGTAATGATACCGCCATTTTTAGCATCCATAATCATATACGGATTCGCTCTCGTGCTTTTCGTAATGTATTCTTGAATCACTTTATCTCTAGCACCTGAAAGAACCCTGCTTGTCACATCCTTACCGAGTTGTTGCTCCATGTGCTGAATAATATTCTGTGGCATTGTTTGTCCCGATTCACCAGTAGCCATCGGTTCCATACCCATATAGTCCATAGACTGTACTGGCAGAGCATCTGATCCTAAAATTTCATCCCACATTTGTGCTTCATCATTACCTAGCATTGGTATATCAGTTAAAGATTCCATGTCTTGATCTTTGACGTTAACGAAATCTTCAAACCGTCGGTGTGCTTCAGCAAGCAACTGTTCATGCAATCCGGGAATATTAAACCAATCTTCTGCCATATAACCAGCTAAATCATCCCGACCTTGACCAGTTGTAACGTTTATAATATCTAAACTGTCTTGCCCAGCTATGTACTGTTCCAACGTGTTGAAATCTTGTGGCATTTCACCCATTAAATGAGGCTGTTCTAACACGACACGCATAAACTTGTCGTTAGCAGAATTTATAGTATGACCTTCCCAAGCTATTTTTTTAAGAATCTCTTCGCTTTCAGGTGTGGCACCAAAGTCTGATCCAAATTCTGAACCTGTCTCAGCCGTAAGATTACCCAACCCGCCTTGTCCCATAGTGTAACCGTCTTCACTAACTTCATCGTCATCTATTGTCACATCAGTTCCGGGTAATCCGGGTGTCATTGTGTTAGCGATACCATATTGTAAAGCCGCTAATCCTGTGAGTGCAGTTCCTCTTTTTGCCAGTATTTGTCCTGAAGGACTTCTTGCCGCTTCTAACATCCCACCAAGAGGCGTGTTGAATTTTGAAAGAACACCCATATTGACACCTGTATTAACATCCCATTTAGGATTTGGATGACCGGGACCTGTTGGTCGAAGGCTTCTTGTTTGTTTCACACCAGCACTTGTTTGTCCTTTACCAGCGGCAGTTCGACCACTCGGAAGGTTCATAAATTCGCCTTGTACTCTTGGTCTTCGCCCAGTTCTTAATGGTGTAGCACCTTGCGAAGTTTTAGTTAAAATCTTTCTTGGTAAAATCCCCTGCTTGCCTGCTTTTCTGGCTGGGATCAGTTTAGATCCAAGTTTCTTAAATAATTTGAATTTACCTAATCCGGGTATTGGTGCTAATGCAAAAGCAAGTTCAGCAAAAACACGGGCATCAGATGTTGCCTCTATATTAGGGTCACCTAGCTGATCTTGTACTGCTTGGAGTAAAGCAGGATCAAGACCCTCTATATATTCAAGAGTCTCTTCTTCAGACATATCAGAGAAATCCATGACATCGCCAGTAATAGCCTGAAGAATCATCTGTACTTCTTCAATCCATTCGTTCATACTTTTATCAATCCATTCTCAAATTTTGCAACAAAATTCTCTCCCAATAATGGAAGCACTAAACTATAATATATTTCATTTAACCACGGCTTACCACGAACAAAGTCACGAAGAGTCAAATAAACCATCACTTTAACATTGTTCCTTTGTTGTGTAGCTTCGCTAGTTGTTAAGCCTTTTAACTTAAATAAGTCTCTTTGCATCTGAGTAGCTAGTCCCATAACTGCAAGCAAATCTGCTTTATATGGACCTTCAGGAATTTTTTCAGGGTTATTAGCAAGCAACTCTATCTCTTTCATAGAAGCTTCCCGTTTATCCCTCGACCGACCACCCTGATATTCTTTAGCAAACACTGGGTTAGTAGCCATAAACTGTAAATTATCTGAATCCCATTGCCTATCTAAAGCCGAAGTATCCTGCTTACTAGCTAATAATGCGTACTTCTTTTCAAGATAATCTGTTTTCATTTTCTGATACTGAGGCATCGCAGATTTGTAATACACCTCATTCAAAAAGTCTACAGGTGTTTGCAACTCTAAAAGACCGTGTGCTACCAATCTTGCTTTAGCGTCTGCTTCGTAATCATCCTCACCACCAACAAAACCACGATCCATAAAGAAAGCCGAAGTGTTAGGAAAGTTTTTAATAAACGGATCGTTGTCAACAATCCAATCGTTAGATTCTTGCGTCGTGCTTAAAACAGCTACGGTACCTTTTTTATGCGTACCTACCATAAATGGTGTGTGTACAAACGGATCGAACTCGCCTTCTTCAGCAATGATCTTCTCCATCCACATTCCGTAGGCTTCCTCCCAAGGGACACCATTACCGACTAGATCCCATAACTCTTCGTTTTTTTCAAACGCTTCATTGTTCATAAGGTCATGTAACCGTGCAGTAGCAGGACCAGCCCACCATGTCATTGTTTGCAGAAGAGCATACTGTCTACCCATTTGCGCTACTTTATCCATGAATCTCTCCATGAAAACTTCAGGATTAGGTTGAGCCGCTATCTCTTCAGGTGTTGGAAGCTGACCATGCAACCCTAGATACTTGATGACTTCCATCTGAGCTTTGATCTTGCCTTTAGATTCAAAACCGAATCCATCCATTATTGCAGAAACAGGTCGTGCAAGAACTTGTGGAACTACCGCACTCCAAACTACTTCTCCACGATTCTCTGGGGTGAACCTGCCACCTGAAAGGTTGTTCTCAAAAGTCTTTCTGATAGTCGAATCAATGTTAGCGACTAGATTTATAGGGATTGAAAGCAAAGGACCAAAGCCCATCTGACCCATTCTGTCTAAATCATAACCCGGAATTACATGAAGGCTTGAAGCTAGATTTGGTTTAGCTACACTACCTAAGCCTCCCCCAAAAACTTGGTCTACAAGAGGGAATCTATCTAACTGTTCCATTACGAAACCTGTTGTAGCACCTGATCCCGGAATTACAAGGATGTCATTCCCGTATTGGTCTTTTTGAACAATACTCATATCACGTAACGCTCCTGTGAAGAGGTTCAAATTTCGTAACATTAATGGGTTATGCGCTAACCCTCGTGCGAATCTTCTAAGGAACGTGTCCTCAGCGAACCAGAATGGTACAGCTGTATTGACCATTGTTTGGAAGTTTGATCTGATTCTATGGTCATCAATGAACGAACTCGTTAACGTCATCGCCCTTTGAAGACCGGTATCTCTCCACAATTCGAGTTGCTTCTCTAAACCTGCGTTATAAGAAAAGAAATCATCTAATAGCTTTGCATCAACTTTAGTGTTTGAACCAGCCATCACATACAGTTCTTCAAAGAACTCTTTTATTTGTGGCGGTAACGCTAAAGGCGCAATTTCTTCTGTGCCGTTTAATATCAACTCTAAACTGTTTTCAACACCCTTTTTGTTTCTGTTTTCTATAGCGTAGAAAAGGCTGGTAACAGGATCATCTGCATCAGGTACTCGACTCAAAGCGTTTTGCTTTACAAAATCTTCCCATCCGGCAATAACTAACTGTTTATTATCATTAACGCTAGATGTTTTACCTAAGCGAGTATTAAGAGTCTTGAATCTATCAGGTGCATGGAAATACGTTTGCCTGAATCCTTCCGACTGCTTCATGCCTTTTGTCAGATACTCATGGAATAACGGTTCCCTGACCATTGCTCCTAACATTGGGTGAACAACACCATCAAAGAATCCTCTAAAGAGTTTCAAATAAAACGCACCTTGTTCTTCTGCTTCAGCAGGAGCGAAACCTACCAATTCTTGCGGTGCATTGCTCCACCATGAGTCATTATCAGCATTAGTTCCCATGCGACCAGCATCAATAGGAGCATCATTAATCACTTCATCAACCCAAGGATGGAAAACTTTAAGTGGCTGAGTAGTACCCAACCTTCTATGCTCATTCGTGTACGTATGTAAAATATGATCTATAACAAGTTGCCCAGTTTCTGAAATTTTATTATGAATTGTCGGACCACTAAATATTTGTTCCTCAAGATCCCATTCATCAGGTTTATACCACGACAATTCATAAGAATCATTAGGATCAATAATTGCATTAGGGCGAAGCTTGTCTTTATGCCTAGCTACTATCTTTTTACTTGTTTGATATTCGCCATTAGCTGACATAGGCACAGGTGTAAGACCCTCAAACGGACTTAAACGATGTGAACCTATACCAAATACTGTTTTCCCCCTTAATCCACTTCCTCCCATTTGTGCAGAAGTAACAGCACCACTACCGTCACTAGCAAAACCATAAACATGATTCATTGTGCGTATATCACCAAACGAAGCGTTACTTTCTGTTGAAGTTAAACCACCACGTTCAAGATCCCAGTCAGGAGTCTGAGCATTCTTTTCTCTTTCTCTTCTGTAATATCCGGGTTTGTTGAAGAACTCATCACCATGAAGATCCTTAGTTCCTATCCTTGGCATACCTATCTGTTCAACAGGGATGCCTTTCATTTCTGCGATTGTTTCTACAACACTTTCAGCTATAGCCTTAGCAACCATTGGATCTGTAGAAGCTGTAACTAATGGGAAATGACCCGCATCAGCCCATTGTTCAGCTAATTTCATGTAAGTAATACCACTATTACGAGCGCCCTTTATACTCACCGCTGGGTTTAATAACTGTGTAACGGCAACCACTCCATCGCTTAGTCTCTTAGGACCAGTTCCACCTATTTCATCTATTTTACGTGTGAGGTTCTTTTGTAATATTTGATGGAATTTATTGGTAGCCCCCACTAATTCAGGATCAGCTATCATTAAAGAAGTCAAATCTTCTGCTATAGAAGTAGGGACCATTGGCACGAAACTTCTTACTACAGAATCTGGTATAGCTTCAGATATGTAAGGGGATGATGGGTCACTAACCATATTTGATCGAACTGCACTGGTATGTGCTTGCTGACCTTCCGGTGTGTTATGCGCCCCAACATATGCCTTTTGCATAGCATCTTTTAAAGAATCCTCTGCATAATGTAATTTGCTTGGATCTTTGTATCTTCCCGGATTTCCAAATAACCAATGTGCTATTTGGGTGCTTTGATTTCCGCGTGGAATACCATCAGTAACATTAGGTATAGGGATACCAAGCTCAGATAAGGTAAGCATGTTAGCTTGATTGGCTCGTGCTACTGCTTCAACATTATCCGCGGGTTTTGTAGCGTAACCGTATCTTAAGCGTGACATTTGTGTTTCCCAAACATAAGCCATTAAAGCAAATTGGTCAGTTAATGGTGTATCCAAACCAATGACAGTATCTATACCACGAGTTTCTGCATATAAGTTTACTAACTCAACAAACCTTTCACCATCACTAAGCTGAGAAGGAACTATGTTTCTTGTCGCAAGTATTGTCACAAAATCATCAGTACGACCCCAACCGAATTGTTTCAAAGAATCAAAAGTTGTCCCTGTGAAATTACGGTTCTCATATGCTTCTTCTATCGCCCTAAGATCAATACTGAACGAGCCGCCAGAATGTGAAACAGACGCTAAATTACCTTCTGGATTAGGAACAGCTTCTACTGATACGCCCCTGATAGGAGATGGGAAAGAAATCAACGGATGATCCGTAGAACCTTGCACACTGCTCTTAAGTTCTTCAAGCAACTCAGGGAATTTACCTGCCCAAAATGTGTCTTTAACAGGATGAGTAATCTGCCCTGATGCTAATAGTTTTTCTCTGAATGTAGGAGACTGATCGAATTTAGCTTGAAGGATCTCTCTCATCAATTCTGTATTCGTATCAGTATCAGGTGCTAATTTGCGTCCTTTGGATTTAGCCGACGCACCTGTAAGGTTTTCAAATCCGGGTACATACTCTCCTGTTTTCCAAGCTTGATATGCGCCTTCTGCTGTTGAAAAATGTACACCCCTGAAAACAAATTCTTCTTGATGGAAGTTGCTTAAGACAGGATTTAAACCTTTATTGTAATGAACTTCTGTTACAACTGATGCTTGTCTTCTCGCATCGGAACCAGCAAGTTCTTTTAATTTAGACATTATATACTCGTATGTTTTCGGCGCTCTTGAAGGCAACTGAGCAAGTCCTGTTCCTATACCATCTGTGGAATAAACTACATTTGCGCCTTCAGGTATTCTTGCGAACGCTTCATCAATCTTTGCTTTAGTAAACTTTTCAAAATCCCTATCTGAAAAAAACGAGGTTTCCTTATTGTTAGGCTCATGTTTAGTAGGGATCCCATAAGCATTAGGTTCATCTCGTATAACAGCTTGTCCAGCTTTACCTTTGCCAGCAATATTATCTCCAAAAAGATATACCGTGTCAGGATTAGCTCTTAATAATTCAGGAGTCATACGACCGGTTTGTGACATGGTTCTACCTGCAACCATTTTCTCTGCATCGTCTACCCCCGCTAAACGTGCCTGTGAAATCATCGCAGGGTTACTACGCCTGAAAGTAATATTGATACGCGGTCCAAGCCTTTCATGCGACAAACCACGAGTAACTCGATGCTCCCAATTTTGTTGAGTGCCTTCACGCATCAAGAAAATATCACCGTCCTCTAACGGCATATCTATCTTCTCTCTATCGTCGTAATAACCGTATGCTTTACCATCTTCTCGCCGTCTTGGTCTGAATTGGAAGTTTCTTGTTTCACCAAAATTAACCGACGCAATAATCTCTTCAGGACTACCATCGGGAAGTTTGTCGAAATGCCAACCAAGATCAACTGAACCCGAATCGTACCTTTGGATAATAGCTATGTCGTATTTGTAACCTGTTTCTTCTTCAACCCTTTTAAGTATTCTTGCAATCGCAGGAGGCCAACCAGCTTGAGTATCAGATTCTATCCAATCACCCGCTATTGGTCTTTCGTCGCTTAACTTAGCTCCGGGTTTTGATTTACCATCATCAATAAGATTGAATCTTTTACCTGTGTAACCATATGATTCCCCGACTTCACCGACAACAATTATTTTTGGACCTGTTGCCTTGTTCCGTTTATAATGAGCGTCCCACCAAAAATCTGATAACTCACCTAGAAGTTCATCTATAGTAAACTCGCCCCTTAAAGCCGCTGGGTAAGAATCAATTTGCGCTCCACCTTCTTCTAAATGACGGTGGTTAGCTGACTTCTGTGGTTGAGCTTTAAGAGCTATCCCAGTCTCAGGATCAACCATTTCAAAAAGCAACTGTGTGTGTCCTTCGCCATAAGGTCCACCTTTGTACCCATATATTTTCGCTGGTCTGCTTGCCGGAACTGCTATCCCTATTTTAGAGAAAAGTTCTAAAGCCTCATCGTCAAGTTCACGCCATTCTTTTGCAGTTGCTTTTCCGCTTTTAAAGTGTTTAACCATGTCTTCATGGCTCATACGTCGTTCTTTATATAACTGTGCAGGACTTGGTGTCCAATTTTCGGCGGCGGCTTTAGGACTGTACCCTTCAGGCAACGCCCATTCTTCAGGAGTTAAAGTATCTGTTTTACGAACTCCTGTGACACGAACATAAATAGGTTCTGACGGCACCCCGTGTTTTGTTTTAGTGAACTTTAAATAGTCACCAACTTTCACACCTTCCACTTGAATGTCTTTGCGTGTAGTCGCTGTGCGTTGCCCATCTAAAATTGCTGTAAAAGTATCATCCGATGTTATATGAGTGGCTTTAGGTAAAGCACCTGCTTGACCGTAATCAAAATTCATTGGAAAATTTTGTGCCATTCCGGGTTCAAAAACGGAACTGCCACTGAAATCGCGTACTTGCCTACCGAAAGTTCTTGCGGTACGTGAAGGAAGCGCCGCTCCTAAATCACTCCCTTTAATACCCAACGCTTCTATTGTTTCTTTTCTAAACACTTCAAGATAGCGAGGCGATCTGATAACACCATCCACAGGTGGCATCAAAATATCGTGCCATAAATGACGAACCCTATAAGGAATATATGAAAGGACACTGTTTACTAACTCTTCCCACTTACCACCAACGGCTGAAGCTTCATTAAGATTGTTTTGTAACACACGCCTCACTCTTGGAGGTAACGCCTCTACAAACGAAAGTAATGACTGCATCGGAGTTTTAGATTCAATACCCGGAATAGCAGGTATGTCCTCTGCTTTCGTGGCTGTTGAACTATCGTAAACAGTTAAACGAGTCACACCATTTTCTGTAACCTCATCGTAATCTCTAGATGCTCTTCGTGAAGCGTCACCTTTAGCTTTGTTGTAAGCAGATACTTCTGCAAGTTCTTCAGCGCCAGCGATTTCCGGTTTACCAAAGTTAGCTTGCGTATCTATTTTCACTCCTGCTGATAATGATGAGTGCATAGCATCAGCAGTCCCACCCTCCCATTTCAATCCAGCTTGTACTTCAGCTGGGTTGGTTTGTGGACTGATGTACTCGAATCGTAACTCTACTGCCCTTGGTCCACCATCTGGAAAATTAGGATCCCAACCTTTAATGTTGTCATCTAGTACAGAACCTTTCTTAACCCAGTTCTTCGGCTTTTTCATTTCCTTTGCGAAGTAAGGGCTTACAAGTGTATTATGAGTAGGGTGCATAAGTTGAGCGATTTCTTCACCCTGACGAGTTTGAGCGCCTGTTATACGAACTAAAACAGTTTGATCGCCTGATTTAATTGCGATTACTTGATTCAGTAATGCTTCGGGATTATCCATTCCGCTCATTTTTCTGAAAGCGGCAAACGGAAGATACGCAACTTTTAAAGGACTTCCCGAATCTTTGCCAAGACCCTTAATTTTATTTAATATAAAACTACGTTTACCAATATCTAAAGTTTTGTCAGCCTCTTGAGTTTCAAACCCCTTACCACTATGAAACGCCCAAGTCCTATCAGGGAGTCCTCTCTCCCCTCCCTCAACCGGACGACCTTCAAGCATTCTCTTATTCCTAATAGGACCAGCTTTAGCACCAGCACCAGTCACCTTGTCCCAAGATTCAGGATGCTTGCTTCCTTTTGCAATATGAGAACCTCTAGATTCTGGAATGTAATATTGCTCTACATTCAAACCTAACCTGTTAGCCACATCTTCTGCATACGAATCCACACCGGCGGCTCCACCCACACGCACAGTAGATCCCGGAGGTAACTGGGCTAAAGAATCATCTATCGCTTTTTTGATTCGTGCTTCATCCTGTTCAGACATAGCGCGAACCATTTTTGTTCTGCCTGTTCCCGGATCAATAATTTTTTTGCCTGTGGCTGGATCTATCTCACTAGTTTGTTTCCAAAACCTTTGCCCAGTAATCATCACAGTTATAGGTTCAGCTTCTTTAGCCGCCTGCAACGCCTGATCTGTTATTTCAGCTCCCTCCGCTGGGATAATCCCACCCTTAGAAGCAGACACATGCCGTGCAGGTATCTCCGCTCTGCCTACATGAAACTCTCTCTGTCCTTGAGTAGGCAACTGTGCGATCAGCTCATTGATAAGCGGAGCTAATCTCGCTTCGTCTTCAGGATTCACAAAATGATTTAATACGTGCATCGCCGCTATAACACCGTCATCTTCTGAATGTATTTCCGCGGACTGAGCTAAAGCCAATATGTAATCTGGGGACTTTCCGGGATTGTTCTCAACTACTCTTAGTCGAGTCGTTGAATAATTCATAGGGAGTTTTACCAACTGTGAAAGTGTCTGCCCGAAACCTGCATCGCGCATAGCGTTATCTAAAGAATTTTTAGTGAAATTAAGATAAGTGTCATGTGTGTTCAGTATGTCTTTAGCTACAGCATCCATCATTGTTGGCTGACTTAAAGCAATTTTTATGTTAGCTAATCTTGCCTCTGCGTCAGCATCCATACGCATCAACAAGTTTTGCGCTAAATCCTGTTTGGTTGGCAAACCAACATTACGCGCCCCTCTACTAATAAGCCTACTAACATAACTGCTCTTACCATGCGCCCACGACTGTATAAACCTAGCTGATTTGGTTATTGTGCCTAAATCCTCACGTAATATTCTGGCTCGCTCAAATTCAAACGCCGCTAATCTAGTAGCGTCATCTTGAAAACCCCAAGCCATTCCTTGTTTCTCAAGAACATTACCTAAAGCCTTACGTGTAATAGCATAATCACCAGCACCACCGATCTCATTCACAGCGCGCAATATCCTGCCGAATGGTTTACCTATTAAAAGACGGTGATCTGCGTCGGACAATTCGTCAATGTTCTTAAGCATCTTGCGACCGTACTCATCCCAAACAATGACCTTACCTGCCGCTGTTCTACCCAATTTATTCTTAACGTAACTTCCCGGACCTTCACGAAGCATCCATGAGAACAACTCTTCTCCACCGTTACGTGCAACGTAACCTAACCGTAATAGAACTGCTGGTCGCCAAACTCTTCCCATCCATTTATCTATCCAAGGAATAGGAGTCGCCCATCCGAACCTCTTATACATATTTATATATTTGGCTACAGCCGCTAATTCCCTATAGTTAGGGATCACGTTCATTCGTGACATTTGCGCTAAGTTCATTTCGCTGACAAAAATACCTCTAGGTGCTTTCATCCCGAATAGGCTTACACCGTCTTGTCTTAGAACATCATAATGGTGGCTTCCATGCCGTATGAATCTGTCAACGAATTGTGTTACATCATCACCTGCGTGTAGCAGGATACCTGATCGCCCAACAAAATCTAAAAGAAATTCGCTTGTTACTATCCAACGTTCTGCTTCATTACCTGTAATGTACTTGCGTATATAACTATTGATTTGCGCTCTTGGCATGTGAGCTAAAGAACCCATACTTACAAGAGCTTTAAATTCTGAGATGGAAGTAAGAGAATCAACGCGGTCTAAGTGACCGGCTTTAGGAACATATGTGATTAAAGATCTTGCAAACTTCGCAGGATAATAAGCCATTGATGTAGCTGTTGCTAAACTAAAGACTTTTAACTTTTCAGCTAACCCTACTTCTGCATTGAAACTTCCAACAGGCGGTATGTTGTCTGTGTAATAGTTTCTTCCAGCTCTCCACCATCCTTTAGGAATAACGTCACCTTTTTGGACGTATCTAACTTTTCCCGTCTCATCAATTATGCGACCGTCACCTTTGTAATAATTTAATAAGTCGCTAACTTCACCTTCGTCTACAAGCCGTTTAAAGACTGTGCCTTCTGTTAATAACTTTTGTTGATGCTCTGAGATTATAGTTACATCATCTAATGTGAAACCTGTGGGCTTCATCATGTTCGCCATTGAAGCCCGTTCATCCATATCAGCGACCTTAAGTAATGAACCTAACTCTTCTTGACTGATCTCTCTTGATAACTTGATAACCCCATTATCAATATCTTCTAGCATTAAAGCATGAAGCGTATTATCTTGGCTTTCTAAAAATTCTCCAGACAATCGTGCAACACCAGCAGTTATATCGTTATGAGGTTTATTGCCGTGGTCAACAGTTTGGTTCATTAAAGTTTTTACTCGTTGCCAAGATTTACCTCTGGAAGTTAAACGAGGAATGAATATTGCATCAGGGTCAACACCACCCATTTTTGATGTCAACGCTCTAGCACCTAAATCATCTTTAAGGAAATTCCAAAAACCATCAAATGTTGACAAATCTTGTGGCTTTACTTTTTCCCCAGTAGCAGTTACCCAACCATCATCCAACCGAACTTTCAAGTTGTATTCAATCATTGACTGAAGCCCTTGATCCATTCCCGGAATTAATCTAGTGAACTCTTCAAGCAACGCATCTGCATCAACACCTGCTAGATCAGGGTGCCTCTTAAGTAATTCTTCTTCTACCTTTGCGTAAGTCGCATCTACACCCAGTTCGTCACGAATAGCTATCCGAGCGTCTTCTGTTTTATTAAGCCTACCGAAAGTTTCATTAACTTTATCTATGAACCTGTTTCTAGCGTTAGCGTTCATTCTGATTAAAGGATTTAATAAACCAACTGCACGTAACCCTTTATGGCTTCTTGACCAGTCCTTCATCAATTCTTCGTGAGTGTTTGCGAGCCTCGCCATTTCTTCTTTAGGTATTTTCCCACCATGCGCTCGGACTATTCTCGAATACTGTTCAGCTAAATCTATTGTCTTCCAAGCATCAGCATTGCGTATACCCAGTTTGGTTAGTTTCGCCGCAGAAAACGCTGGTCCAAGTAGCCATGTTGCCGGATCAAGCATGATCCCTGCTGTTAAAGATCCAGCTGTACCTACCGCTTTGCCATACTTGCTATCAGGTGCCGCGTCTGGCATGAAAGGCAGATACTTGTTGTGCATCCTCATTGAGCCATTGAACATGTCCAATTTGTTTGACTGTAAAACAGCTAATGCTTCTTGACTGTCTTCTCTAGCTAAAGACTCATACCAATTCTCATATAAAGTTATTGCATCTTCTGTTGGTCTGCCCCGTGCTTCCATGTCATCTTGGAAATATTCACCGACCGCATTAGTCCCATCAGCCAAATACATTCTTAAAAGCTTTGTTCTTTCTGGACCCACTAAATCTATAGCATTAGCAATAGTGTCTTTGCTGTAGGAATCATTTTGTACACGGGTGTGGTTCCATGCTTCTCTCCATTTCGGAGGTTTAAACATAGAGTTAGCACCAAGCTCTTCTAAGTAAAGTAAACTTCTACCGAAACGCATACCAGATCGGTAGCTTTTCTCAACACCTTCCCAAAGAGCTGAACCTACAGCACCCAAACCAGCACCAACAGCTCTAACTGGGAGCGCCAAAGCTTTTGGTATAGCAAGAGGGGTACCCCAACTTCTGTCATCCAAATAATTGTCAAAAGGATTTAAAGGAATATCCCAAGTTAAAGCCCGTTTCCACCAAGAACGATCATCTGCTTTTTCATCAGGCAACTCGTAACCAGCACCCAGCATCATTTGTTGAGTAGACGGTGGAAGATTAGCAAATTCAGAAGGCTGAAAAACTTTAGGTACCATCTTAAAATTCTCTACCTGTTGCCTTAAATAGATTTGATCGTTAGCTGTGTAAAGAGTTTCAAGCTGTTGATCTATAGAAATATTGCTACTAGCTAACTCAACTAACTGCTTAGAAAGATCTGGTCCTTGTATGAATCTACCTGCGCCGCTTCGCATGAGCGTAGCAAAATTCTCCCCATACATAATCGAGTTGAGATTATCTTCTCGCCCCCAGTTTCGGTTACTTGATGTAACAGGGTTGAATCTAGAATTGACCATTACGTAAATGGTCTTTCAAATCATCTGCCGCCATTCTGACAGCAGGATCAGCAACATGTTCCGCTAAGTCACTTAAAAAAGCCGCGGCTCTAGTTTTTTCATCAATAACAAATCCTTGAGGTTGTGATCTTATAAACGATCCCTTTTCTGTTAAAGGCGTTACAGTATTTTGAAAGTTTTTCGCCGCTTCTAAAGGATTAGCAGTAGCCATTTGTTCTGTAGGTGCAGTAGCCCCAAGAGTAGGTTCCGACATATCCGGCATACCTATATCTTTAATCAACCCTTCATTTGTTTGAACTTCACCATAATCAGCACCAGCCGCCATTGGTGTTGTTTTAACAGGAAGATTCTTTTTAGCTCTGACCATCAGCCAGTCCTTAATGCACTAGCTAACTCTTGTACAGCTCCCGGAGAAAATGCTTCGGTAGGTTGTTCAGCTGGAGGTTGCCCTAATCCTTCTGGTCCAGCCGCCATTCCCATCGCTTCTTCAGGTGCCATCATTTGACCCTCTTGAGGTGGAGGAGCTATCGCCGCTTGTTCTTCACGGATTTCACGATCAGCTTGTTCTATAGCTTCAAAAATATCCAGCCCTTTCTTTCGGTGCTTTTCTATTTTAGAGACATAAACAACTGGTAGCTGTCCAGATAATGCTTGCTGTTGTATCGCTTGCATTACTGCTTCTTCTAAAAGCTCTTCATCCACCCTACGTCCTTCAGCTTCAGCATCCTCAATAAATGGGTGCTTAGTACGGAAGGTGCGAAGACTGATCCCTTTCATTCCAAGCAACTGACCTAATTGAATTGTCGTTCCTTGAATGTCTGCGCCGGGGATTGAGTATGAAACCACATTATCATATGTCTCAAAATGTTCGTTTGGAGTGAATTCTACTTGACCCAAATCCCCAGCGTAACCAGTGAACATAGAGAACTTTTTGTTACCAAAATAACCTTTATAAGAAGCGAATAAACATTCGTTCAAATGAGGAAGATGAGCCTCCATAATCTCTTGCATCTCTTGGATGCGCGGATCAAGCGCCGCGCCCATAAGGGAATCGATTCCTCTACCGGTACGGAGCGCTCCATAAGTTTCTCCACCAATCTGGGGAACGGTTCCTGTTGAAATACGAGCATTTCTTTCCAATCTGTCGATGGCAATATTTGTACTCGGATCAGGAGTTGATCTTAATTCACCTATTTCTTCTGCGTCGAGGAGTATATTCACCTCGCCTTCACGACCGTCTTTCCATTCACCTCCGACGATCATAGGCACTTGACCCGATCGTCCTATTATATACCTATCAGGGAAGATAGCTTTTTCTTGCGCCATTATTTCCAACGCCATCATTTTTGACATAAGATCCACGATTCCTACAACATTCGATATTGAGGAAGCGATCTTATCTAAGCTGACTCGACCCGGAGTTATTATGCAGGGCATACCTGCTTTGTTAGGTGCGCGTGATAATTCGATCTGTGTACTATGTCTAGAATAAGTATTGTTCTCAAAGAAATGATGATACCTCGGTCCCATAATGCCGATAACTATGTGTTCTTCATCTACCCATTCACACACATCCCACAATTCTTGCCGTGATGTTTCATCTGTATTTACAGGACCACCGTTTTCAGTTCTAGAAGCAGGGTAATGCGCGCGTAACCAATCACCTGACTTGCCATAAATAAAACCACAGTTGCGTGGAGGGTCTACGTCTTCATACGCTTTAGGTTCTGGATAAACACCAAGAGGATCACGAACATCGATACGTGGGAGTCCTTTATCAAAATCTGGTGTTACCACTAAACACGATGTGGCATACCCAGCTAAATGCCGATAAGCACGACGCATTTTAATTTTATATTTAGATGAATACCATGTTGCAGATAACGCTCTTCTGCGTATATCTGCGTACTCTCTTGATCTAATACCACGTTCTTTCGACTGATCTATAGCAGGACATCCAATAAAAGGCATAACTGATGCGGCTCTTTGAGCTATTGCATCAATGTTTTCTGATATTAAAGCAGGGGTTAATGGTGGAAGAACAGGTTCTTCATCCATAGATGGAAGAGGTATAACATATTCACCGTTATACCTTTCCTTTACCTCAAGCATCCGATCCAATAAAGGGCTTTGTGCATCTTGTCGTTGTCGTATTATTGATACAATTTCATCAAATGTATACATTAATAAACCTTACTGTTAGATACACTTGACTTCCACGGTAGTCCTTTAAAGTTGAATTGTGAAGAGTCCACACTATATGATTGTTTCCTTTGTCTCCATAGTATCCATATAAACCAGAGCGCCATGACCTGATCCTGCCTTAGTCTAGTACCGCGTTTTAATGGCCGCCATGCTTTAAGCTGTCTTATTAGTTCATCAGCTTGATGGCGTGTAGACGGATCATCCGCATAAGGTATGTCCATTTCCTCACGCATAAACGATAAAGCCATTGATGGTACCCCAATAGATTCATCATATTTGTTCACACCAGTTAAATGTTCCCTCACACGGAACCCGTAACGCTCTGTCATTTCTACAAGACGTTCATCACGCGATAAACCTTTTTGGAACACCATCGCTTCTATAACAACATCTGTTACAGATGAACCATTTTGTCCACATCTCTGCACAGCTTCTTCAACAATGCCGAGTATCTGCTCATTACGGGTAAGCCCCACATCTTCACGAATGAAAAGAATCTTTAACTTCCCTTCATGCGGAGTAGCCGCTATAACACAGTTATTAGAACCAAGAGCAGGGTCTACACCTATATAAACACTACAATTTTTTGGTGGATGATGATTAACAGAACGTAAAGGATTCAAACATTTCTGTATAGATTCCTCATCAAACGTAGCTTCAGCAGAAGAACTCGGCTGTTGCATATAGTTACGCGACCATGCCTCTTCCCCAACCTTGCGTCTAATCCTATCAAGCGCATCCATAGAGAACATCTCTGGCCATAAAGGTTCAGGTTCTCCATCATCATTAGTAATGATCGCAGGGAATCTAATCACAGAAAGAATATCTGGATCTATCTCCCTCATCACACGCTCATAAAAATCGTCTTCACCTACACGAGTACCATTAATACTTGTTCGACCGTTCTCACCCGGACGGGTCAACCAGTCCTGTCGGAAAATCTCGAACATCTGTTCAGTCAAATTTAAAGAAACACGAGATTGTATATCATCAATATGTAGATGGTCGGTACGTGTACCAGCGATCTTTGATCGCCACCCTAAAGAAACCATAGAATAATCACGCTCATCGTGACGAGCCTTCTTAAATACGTTAAAATAATCAGCACCCCACGCTTGAGCAGTTTTACGACCACTCTGGTTTTGAGGTACGAAAGGTCCATATTTAGCTACATATTTAGGGAAAGGTCCATGAGGTTCCATCCGGCTACGTATACGCCCAAGAATTTTGCGAGCCATGTCTTGTCCCTCAGATCCGACGGTGATCCTGAATTCGGGGTTTGTCGCCAGTTTGTAGCAGAAGTAGTCCTCGGCGAGCGTAGTTTTGCCGTGTTCTGGCGGCCAGAGAATCAGGGTGATGTTTCCGGGTGGTGTGTTTTCGTACGCTTCGATGGCTTTGATATGGAACCAAGGGGACATGTGCCCGAAATAGTGACTTCTGAAACTTTGAAAAGTGCCGTCCCACTTATCCACACCGCCGTCAGCGAGCGCTTTCGCCCTGATGGAGTCCGCTTTCTCAGCGAAATCAGGTATGCGTTGTCTCCACTTATCGTAAGCGGATCGGGTGACACCAGCGATAGCACACGCCTTAGAGATAGTTCCATGCTCCGCGAGTCCTTCAAGGAACAATTCACGAGTCTTCTGTCCCCTGACTTTGCTGACGTTGCCGCCATGCTGTTCATGCGTAGTATTAGTCATGGTCCCTCTTGGGTTAAGAATGATCGAAGATTGACTTCGCTACCTCTAACTCAATCGTTTCGGCGGCGATAACACCTTCATCGCCCTGAAATTTTAATGTGTGAGTACCAACCTCATTTAATGTCACATCAACATAATATACACCTGTTGAACTTTTTGTTGCCGCAGGAGTGGCATCTGTGCCACCTGAAGGTTTACGCCAAGTAATTGTCACATCATTAGCGTTATCTGTAGGGTCAGCGAGTGTACCATCAGTGGTGAAGTTCGCTGTTACACGTACTGAGTCTCCTTTATCGTATGTTGCCATTAAATCTCCTAGCCTACACTTGCTTCAAGAGTAACATGATGGCGGGAGGAAGACGAGACTGTTACGTGAGGTTTAGGGTATTTTAGAAGAATGACAGTAGTCATACTAGCTGTCGAAGTCCAAGCCGCCGCTATAGAAGCTTCCTCAATGATAAGAGTAGCTGTCGATAACACCGCCGAAAGCGAAGACGCTATA
>Ga0315326_10000058_pt1 | contig 42975 bp, 30 predicted proteins | sample M180m32315metaG_FD_203457 | JGI IMG/M metagenome (GOLD analysis project Ga0315326, IMG submission 203457) | Ammonia-oxidizing marine archaeal communities from Monterey Bay, California, United States - M1 80m 32315 | ecosystem: Environmental > Aquatic > Marine > Coastal | place: USA: California... | reverse complement strand
TACAAGCTTAATGGCAAGCGGAAGACTCATACTATAGGCACGTACCCTGAGACGTCCCTAGCGGACGCTAGAGAGGCTCACATAGCCGCCAGGAAGCTCGTACAGTCCGGAGCAAGCCCTACAGCAACAAAGAACCAAGAAGCCAACAGCAGCATCCTATTTAGCACTCGCTGCAAGGCATGGCTCAGCAAACAAAACCAAGCTGAATCCACCAGGAAAGATCTTGTGCAACGCATTGAGAAGAACCTTTACCCTTATATGGATAGTAAATGTCTTACAAAGTTTACGACTAGAGATCTGTTTGGGATCATGGAGAAGATGATCGACAGGGAGGTAAGGGAAACAGCCTTCCGCATGGCCGGCATACTAAACAAGGTGTACAACGAAGCATTCTTACTCGGCGACATTGAAACAAATCCAGCTACCGGCTTAACTGGACTGATGCCTGCAACAAACAACAAGACCAAGTCCAACTTTGGCCACGTCACAGACCCAGAAGACTTTAAGGCATTGCTTCAGCAGATCCACAAGCCAGCCCCTAGCCGTGACGTAGCAGTAACACTCGCACTAAAACTAATGCCATTAGTATTCTTAAGACCCAAGAACATACGATTTATGAAGTGGGAGTACATTAATTTTGATGAAGCCCTAATCACCATACCCAAAGAAGAAATGAAAATGCACAGGGAGCTTAAGGTTCCACTAGCACCACAAGCTATGGTGATTTTAAAAGACGCTTTTAAAGAAACCGGCCACCTCGAGTATGTGTTTGTATCCACCATAGGTGTCGGCAAGAAGAAGCTCACGCCTATAGGTGAGAGCGCTACCACCAACGCCATCAGACGCATGATTGACCCTAGAACGGGAGAACCTTTTGGCACTGGCTTTATGACTAGCCATGGCTTTAGGCATACGGCTAGCACCATGCTCAACGAGCTTGGCTACCGTTCTGACATTATAGAGCTACAACTAGCCCACGAGAGCAATGACCGCGTGAGAGCCACCTATAACAAAGCTCAGCTAATGCCCGACCGTACTAAGATGATGCAAGAATGGGCTGAACATTTAGACATGCTCAGGGTTAGTCTCTAAGCATGGTAAGCGTAACGTTCTACTACCGGATTGGCAGCTGCTGTTAACCCATATCGCATCCTTCAATTATCACCCCACTCACTCACACCAATAGTGAACGCCGTTTCTAAAACCCACACTTTTGATCGTTGAAACCCACAATAACTCACAAACAAGTTTCCATCCTCTCCCCAATAGATTGCATCTTGCTTGAAAGACAAACCTATATCGCAGCCGCCCTCAAAACTACAATTCACTAACCAGCCTGGCTCAGAATGCCCAGTTGTGGGTGAATAGCCTATGATACGTTTTACACAACCACAACGTGTCTGCAAGCATGATTTAAGCTGTTCATCCGTTTCGTGGTTTTTAACGTCTTCCCACTCCTCACAAGCAGTAATAAATGCGAATTCATCAAGTGGAATTTCAAACATATCAGGATTTGGGTTATTTTCAAGATCACGCTTGAAACGAGTTTCCAAACAGCGTACGTATGAAATTAACGCAAATCAGTTCACAAGTGGATGTTTTGAGATGCACTTCGATGGGCCTATCGTCAGAACTGACACCACCAGAGTAATTCTTAAGGAGTAAGAAACGGCGGCAGGAGGGCTAATTGCCAAAGGACACAGTTATGAACATTATGAAATAAGAGTAGCAACTGGTGTTGATGCTGCTTATTTCGACGCGCTGTATACATTTGTTGTAAATGGTCACTACTTCCGTGGTGAAAAGTTTTACTCAACACATTCGAAAAGCGTCTGGCATAGGCGAAAACTCGTTAATGTAGATCTAGTTCATGTTAGCAGAAGCCTGGCTTTTAAACTTTTGGCTCGGCTAACAATTTTAGCAAAAGCAAAGTCTTAGCCTTGCTAAACTACGAAAATGGCTGTCAATGATGGTGTGAAATTCAAAACAGGTAATCAAGTGAACGCATCCGCGTTTAAAAAAACATATCGTCTCATTAGCTGAAAACCATGACGTCATGACCGAACATATAAAAATTTAAACAATAAAGTAAAAACATTGTAAAGAATTCAGTGAATAACCCTCTGTCTATGACAAAAATTCAACATTATGATGTGTTTGAAGCGTACCGTGAATAAACGGGGGGAAAACACTTCAACATAGCCGAACCTCCCCTAACCTAAGGGCGCTGGAATCATTACCCACAACAGCAAACAATTCCGCGGGTGTTTCCACAACTTGTGCTCACCTACAAAAATGGCATGAGCAAAGCCTATATAGGCGACAATTTTTTAGCCAGAAGCAACCAGCAATTAAACCTGCCTGACTACACACCCAGAGTCGCTACCGGCAACCGCTACTGGAGTAGCGCTCGTAAAACTACCGATAGACTGGGCGCCGTATTTGACGAAATTATCACCTTTAACAAGAAAGTCAGTCAGTGTGAGGTGGGTATGCTCTATTTTGGTGATTATTGAACAGGCTAGATTCACCCAATACATCAACACGAACAATTTAATCACATCCATTATCACCGGTCATCTAAGACTGTGTGGCAGATTACACGGCCTTTTCTAATCAAGGTTTAGACGGCGGACTTTTTAAATCAGCCCTGTCGTCCAAACCTCTTCAAGGGCGGCACTGATTGTATTTTATAGTGCCAATTTAGCCGACACAGAAACTATATCAGAAACCGCTGAAGGTCAAATTAGCATGTCCATTTTTAACTTCCCAGGCGGTGATTTAATTTTGTGGAGCTTAGTGGCATTGAGTTTTCCGTGTGGTCAGGTTGTTAGACAAGCCGCACGTGAATATCACCCATACTGACGCATCAGGTCATTAATTCGCATTAAGAAAATAGCATGTTCACAGGCTTCTTCTGACGAATAGATGCCGTCGAACATTTCAACGGGCTCGCCCCTAACACCGGTCACTCGGCCAATTTTATACTCGGCAAACATACGCAGGCATACGCTCACGTATTTACCTGCCATAGGGTGGCGGCGCATTTTATCCAACACGGTGCGCAAGTCATGGCTGTGTTCTACAAGTGCCTTGTTGTTAGCGGATGGAGTGCCCACTGGGCTTGCTCTATGTTCAGAGATCAGCCGCCTACGAGATTCCGCATCAAACAACAGCGGCATGATGTAAGTACGGGTAATATAGTCGTCGGCGCCATCGTAAGATTCGTTAGCGGCAACGCCCTTGGGTTGATTTAACATAAGTATTCCTCGGTCTCGCGTTGAGTTCGTTTAAGGTCGATTATTGGTCAATTAATAACGTCGACTAATGGTTTCGGCAAGGTGTGGTTTCGCCACGTTCTAGCTTTACAATTTCCGCTTGGCGCTGCGCTTCTTCGGGGTTGGTGAACACCATATCCTCAAACAAAATCACGGGTTTGGCCCGGTCTGCATTAAGTTGGCCCACACACCACTGTTCATTTTCCTTAGTGCAAACCACAACGTAGGCACCCGCTATGGGCCCATAATTTCGGTTATTGAGGGTAAACAAACACTTAGAAAGGTCGTCTACCTTGTCTTCGTCCAAACTGTTCATTAACTGCTGTTCTAAAGCATTAGGCGTCACGTTACTTGTACCTAACACGGCCTTGCCCACTGGGGGCTCTATCATGGCTGCTGAATCTGACATATACATTGCAATTCTCCTACTTCATTATCTCCGTGAGCAAATAGCGGTTCCTGCACTATTTGCTCATCTCGTTAATAGAATCTAAAAAGCCTAAGGTAGTACTTCATCCTTAAGGAACCCACGAATGGTGTTTTCAGTGATTCTAGACACGTTATTGTTGTAGTTGTTGTGAGACAAACTACCGCACCAAGACAGTGAACCCGGAGCAAACAAGGCACCGTTGTTAGGTGTTTTGTAATAGATCATGTCAGCTCTCACCATGGGGTTTTCTGTACCACCGCCGTGGTAACCCCGCACTGAAAAGTGAATTTCTTCGTTCACTTGCAGCATTAGGTTTGTATGCGCCTCGGAGTGAGCTAAAAGGAAGGCCTCATGCGGCGTACCGAACTCCAAGTCATACCGGTCCAGTTCTAATCCTGCTGCACCGCCGCCTACTAAGCCAAAGTCGCCAATACGCTCGCCATTACCCACGCCGTCCATAATCCATGACGTTTCTGGGCGCTCACTGTCTTTGTCACGCACGTAGTAAGACGAGACATCAAAGCCATAAGCAGTAAAGGTTAGGCCGCACAACTTACTAGGAATTCGGCCTCGTGCACGCCACATGCCGCCGTATTTGCCGTCAAAGGCGTTATTGTATTCACCGGGGTTGGCGGTCCATGCACGTGTGCCTGCTTCTCCTTTGCGTACTTCAATAATATTGGTGTTGTCTGGATGATACTCACTGCACCAGTAGAAGCCGTTTGCGCCTAAATACAACCATCGGCCACCGTCTTGTTGATATTGCTCGTAAGCCGAGAACATCTTTTCGGAGGTGTATTCTGGGTGGCTACCCGTTAGCACGGTTTGATACTTGTTTAACAAGCCCACGCCTTCGCGGTGCAAGTCTTCATCCGTGTGAACGTCAAAGTCGAAATTTTTCTCCTCCAACCAGTCCGTTAGATGCAAGTCACCATTAAGCTGCCACAAAGAAGGCGACAACCAATGACGGTATTTAGGTCGCATGTTCAATATGGGACGTAGACGCGACGAATAACACACGCCACTGCCGTCGGAGTGAAGTGAATAGGTAGACAAACCGTATTCGCGGTGTTCGTTCAAATACAGGTCTGCCGCGGTCATTACCGGCACCTTGCCTGCCAATAATTCAGCAACCACACAGTTGGTAGCCAAGTTATCGTTAGAGTAGGCCATGTAACTATTGGTGGGTAAAATTAACGCTAGTTTCGAGGTTGTTTTGCCCCGTGGTGGGCGCACAACAAAAGGCACATAATCTTCTGTTTCTGACGAATCAACGCCACCAATACGCAGTCTTGCTGCATAAATGCCACTCTTTAACGAATCGGGTACTTTGTACACAAAATCAACGTCCCAACGGGCATCATCGATGTCATCGTCGTGGAAGTGAATAGCACCATATTCTTCGGGCTTGTGATGATAAACAATTTCATCACCGGTCCAGTTAAAGCCGGTCATACCACGGCATGGCATGTTAATAATGTGGCCATTAAGACGCGACGTAGACACGTCTAAAATGTAAGTAGTGGCAATATTAGTGGTGATGTTGGCATGGAAGTCCCAAGCGGCTACAACGTCATTGCGTAAGTCGGCTGCGCAGGTTTGATAGCCACGTGCCAAAGACTCAATTTCGCCTTTAGAAAGGGCTCTTTTTGACAGCCTTGGCCGATCGATTTTACCGTTATAAACGTTAGCTTGTTCTGGTAACTCAACGGGGGTTTCGGCTTCTTTAAAGTGAGCGCCAAACACGCTGCGGCCTGAACGTTCATTCAATGTAGAGGCAGCCATGAGCAAGGGCGCGTCGTTAACGCCTGGGCGCATGCTGCTTATCGCTTCAACCAATGCCGTGGCATCTTCTGCTGGGTTAAGAATGGCCTGACCTAAACCACCATTGGTAGAAGTCACTACTGGCTCTTGATATAAAGTAACGCGACCAGTGCGTGCGTCGTAGCTCACTGCGGCTAAATACCAAACCTTACGTAATAGAGGCTTTTCGCTAGATAAACGCGTAACAAGGCCTTTACCGTCGCCAATTTCGGCGCTCAAACAGCCCTGCTCATCAATAAACAAACCATAGCCACTAGAGGTGGTTTCTACCCACTTAGTCACTAGGCCTTGGCGACCTTTTTCTGGCGTGGTGGGAAAAATATAGCACTGCAGCGTGAAGCTCTCCACGTTAAGTCGCTCATCTTGTGGCACCACCACATATGAACCACCGTGAATACGTTGATTGCGACCGGCGTAGCTTTTATTACACAGTGCGCCAATCTCTTCTTCTTTGTAGCCCGGCCCCTCAGGGTTTGTGTCACCATGAATCAGACGTACAATTTGAGCGTCATACACCTCGTCATGTTCCGAGTTAATATAAAACTTAATGTCATCACCCGGACAAATGGAATACTTGTCGCTATAACCCGTAATTTTTAACATATTTTCCTCGCGTATTTTATTTTGTTATTCAGTTCAGGAATTACTTTTTGATGCCTTTAGTTGGCATCTTCTTTTTTACTCTTCAATCGGTGTAGACAGCCTTAGGGTATTGGCTAAGAACCAAATCATGCCTACCCCTAACGCCCACCAAATAATTTGCCATGCCCACAACGACGGCATGCCAAAGACCCAGTTTTCAAAACCTGCATCTGGCGCGCCAAAGGCAAAGTTACCCAACACCGAGCCTGGGCCAATGGCAAAAAACAGCCAACCCATAATGAAAACGCCCGCTACAGGCTTAGCCCATTGGTCACCCGCCCTAGGGCCGTCTTTGCTTATTAAATAGTTGTGAAAAGTCTGTCGATGGGATTTTTGTAGATCATCACTACTACCCATTGAAACCAACAGACAAACGACTAAATTAAAAAATAGCCCCCAAGCGCCTGAATGAATGGTCCAAGGCCATGCGCCCCACGGTAGTGAGCCGCCAGCCAGCTTTTGACCCATAGGATCGGTTAAGATCACGGCAATAATGCCAATAATTAAGCCACTCAAAACCGCCTGTTTGGTAAGCCCCGGTAATCGTGTTGCGGCCAATAATGCAGGCCACAATTGCAAACTAGTTGCCAATGCCAAACTGCCTAACAGCACGGTGGCTTCCATTGACCATGAGGCTAACAACATGGCGGCTAAAAACACGCCCAAAGTGGCAATTCTAGCCACCTGCACTTGTTGTTTCTCGCTGGCCTGTGGATTCAACTTGGCTAAATACAGGTCACGACTTAAAATGCTGCCCGTGGTGGACATGAACCCTGCACCTGTTGCCTGTAAAGCGGCAATCACACACACCACTAACAAGCCCGTAAGCCACGGCATGTCTTGAGTAGTCAGTTGGATCATGGAAGCCATTATTTGGCTGTGATGCGACGTTAAAGACACACCGGTTTCAACGTCTATAAGATGAGCACCTAAGCCAATAATGGTGGCAAACACCAGCAACAAGAAACCGATGGTGCAAGCGCCTCCCCAGGTTTGATGTAAGGAAAAACCTTCTACTGACTTGCTTGAAAACACCATCATGGAAAATGCCGGTGAAGCCTGTATGCCCATGACAGAAAGAAGAAAAGTAAGACCCATAATGGCCGTCCACGGGCCGCCAAGAGGCAACTCTAGGCCTATGCCGCTGGTCCATTGAATCACGCCGGGAATGGCTAAATAGCCGTCAAAATTGCCGCCACCAATGCCAGAAGTTAATCCTAAATAGCTGTGAGTTTCTCCACTTACAGTGGCAAGGCTTAGACCGGAAAGACTTTCACTCAGCGAGGTAAAGCCGCCCACTTGGTCTAACACCAACAAACCCAACACCACCAAACCTAGGGTTAATAACACCACTTGAACAACGGCCACTTTCATTACCGCTTGTAGCCCGCCCATCACGCTATATAAAAGTACAAAGGCGGTTAGCAACCACATGGCGGTGGTGCGTGTGACCAAGCCATCCGTAAGGTGGCTTAACAAAGCGCCAGACGCGCCCATCAATAGCGCCACAAAAGGAATGCCAAATAACAAAGCAATGCCTAAGTTAAGGTAACGAATTAAGTCGCCACCAAAATAATTAGTAAGCAGTTCGGCACTGGTGAAGTAGCCGTATTTACGCCCCAACATCCACTGCCGCTTGAGTAAAAATATGCCGCCTAAAGAAGCGGCGATTGCATAAAACGCCGTATTGGAAAACTGTAAGCCGTCGCGGGAAACCATGGTTGGATAGGTATAAAACGCCCAACTACCATAGGCAATACCAGTACTCGCCAAAGCGAAGACCCACGGCGATACACCCCGGCCTGCTAAAAAGTAGTCCTGAGCGCTATGCACCCGACGTGCGGCTCTCATACCCCAGAACATGCAATAGCTCCAGTAAGCAAAGATGCAGATACCAATCCAAACAACGTATTCAAACATCACATCAACCCCCTAACCCATTGTTTACCCGCATCTAAAGCTACTGTAACCATGTTGTTGCCTACTTATGCGTCTGTGGTTTCAACTGATGCTTGCGCGGGTTTGTAGTCACCTAAGATATTTTTAATGTTGCCTATTTCATTAGGCGACATACCAATTTCGTTAAGCAAATTGTCTACAAAAGGCACTTGGGCGCGGTAACGAAGTGCAGAATTCACTACACTGTCGGCTAAGTTTCCACCACCGTTGCCGCCACTGAAGCCAGAATCAGTGCCACCGCTATTACCTCCACTAAAGCCACCATTAGCGCCAGGCAAACCATTCACTTCATAGATCTTGATACCGTCAATATTTTCCATCGGCTTAACAGCTTCACGAATAATTGAATCAAGGTTTTTAGCCAATTGCATTTTAAGGTCACTGTCGCGACTCGCATCACTGCGTTGGTTTTCTGCTTCGTTAAGCAGTAGTTGGCCAGCCGCATCCACTTCATAACGCAACTGGGTAGCCAACGACTCGTACTTTTCAGCTTGTTCACGCTCTTGAGAGGCTTGTTTTTCGGCTTTAGCAAGCGTGGTAATTTGGATAGCTTCGCCGTCAACGGACTGCTCCGCTTGAATCAGGTGTAACGTTTTGTTGCGCTGGGCAATCTCAATTTCCCTTGCCGAAGCCACTTGTTCCAAGGCCAATTCCGTTTGAGCCCTGGCATGTTCTCTGCCTTCGTTGGCTTTGAGTACCAGTACTAATTTTTCGGTCACTGCTAGATCGCGCTCATGATCTTCGAGTTGCAACAACTTACGCTTTTCAATTTCTCGAGTTTGGGTCTTCTCTTCGTTTTCAATACGACTGGTCTCGATGCTGCGTTGCTGTTCGATTTTAAGCTTCTTAACCACTTCCTGAGCTTTAATCTGAGCTTGCTCAGACTCTTTGTAGCGTTCTGACTCTTCTTTCATCACATCGGCTTTTTGCTGCGCGCGACGCTTGGCAATCTCTTCTTCTTGAGAGAGGCGTGCAAACTCGTTTTCGCGATCTATTTCTAAACTGCGAACTTCTGCTTCCAAGTTCTTTTGCTTAATCTCAATTTCAGTTTGACGTTCAATTTCGTTACGCAACTTCCGACGTTCTTCCACTTGTAATGTTAGTTCGTGCTCTCGTAAAGAACGCTCTACTTCAATGGTGTCTTGTTGAGAAATACGTGCTTTCTCAATTTCTTCCGTAGACTTAATGCGCGCAGCTTCTGCCAAGAGCTCTTGCTCAGCCTGCTCGGAGGCCGTTTCGGTTTGTTCTCTGACCTTTTGCATGGCAATTTCACGTTCTTGCTTCAAACGCGCAAATTCACGTTGTTTGTCAATTTCTAGGGCTTTTTGCTCGGTTTCTAAGTTCTTGCTGCGTATTTTAATGGCCGTATCTTGCTCAATGTCGTTACGCTTCTTCTTGCGCGATTCAATTTGTTCAGTGAGCTGGGTCAAACCTTCGGCGTCAAACACGTTAGACGGGTCAAACACCTCTAAACTGGCTTGGTCGAAGCCCGTTAACGAAACGGCCTCTAATTCCAAACCTGTTTCACTCAACGATTCTGCAACAATCACCTTAACGGCCTTAATGTACTGACCGCGATTTTCTTGCACTTCTTCCATGGTCATTTTTGCCGCCACAATACCCAAAGCGTCTACAAAACGGCCTTGCACTAGCTCTCTAAGACTATCTGGCTCTAAGGTACGCTTGCCCAATGAACCCGCAGCAATGGCAACAGATTCACGGTTTGGGCTAACCCGCACATAGAATTCCGCAACTATCTCAACACGCATACGGTTTTGAGTAATAAAAGACTTGTCGCCACCGCGATTCACTTCAATACGCAAGGTGCGCATGCCCACGGTGGTGATGTTATGAATAATTGGCAATACAAAGGCACCGCCGTAAAGCACTATCTTTTCTCCGCCCAGGCCGGTTCTAACAAAAGACACCTCTTTTGATGAACGTCTGTACAGCCAGTGCAGCAAATATACTGCAATGGCTATGGATAATGCCGTAAGTATGATGATCGCTATAATGTCTGCACCGGTCATTTGTTATTCTCCTGATTCTGCTAGCAATAGTTAAAGTGTGTTCGCACTTGAGTCTTTTCGTTCTGCACCCACTGCAGCAAGATAGACCACGAAGCCAAAGATAATTTTGTTCAAAAAGTCACTCAGGTTATAAATGATGTTGAGACTGTTCACGTCTACACCGCCACCTAAGTGCTCAATAAAGTATCCTAAGGGATAGATAGCCCATCCCACGGTCACGATGAGACGTAGGCCATTAAAAGCAAAATGCACGGCTTGGTCGTCGCAAGCCGCATTGGCTTTGCCCGCTTCGCCCATGTAGAGTTCGCCCAATATATACAGCCAACCCACCACGCCAATAATGAAGCCTAAGGCATGACTCATGTAGCCTGCCGCGCCCAAGAATTCACCCACAACCATCACCAAGGAACCAATTAATAAGCGCCAAAATAGAGCTGAAGACACCTTCGTTGTGGCTGACAGCACCAGGTAGAACAACACTAACTGAATGCTGTGCGTCAACACCCAATCGACATAGCGCAAAATAATAGGCGCTGTGCCTGTGTCTACCCACATTGATTTAACGTAGTGATAGAACACCGCCGAAATCAACATCATCACGCCCACTAATGCGATACTTGGTTGCCACTGGCGTTGCATGCGATTTTTTTCTAAGAAGAAAAATACTGCAGCGCCAATCATTGCCATCGACAGAAGCCAAAAAGTGCCCCCTACAACGTCTGTTGGTAATATCATTTTGTTCATTACAGCCCTCTTCTTATAATTGTAATTAATCGTTATATTTGTGTACGAATGTGGGGTGAGCGTGCATACAGAGCAACCATGGGTAAAATCAGCAAGCCAAACACAAACTGCTGGCCCTCAAAGCTCAAACCAATACCCACTAAAAACGAAGTAAGCACCTGTAGCACCAGCACGCCGATCACCGTAAAACCATAACCACCCCAACCGCCAAGCAAGGACGTACCGCCAACTACCACTGCAGCTAAGGTCATAAATAAGTACTGGTCACCTACGCCAATGAAACCACCGCCGCTCCAGCCCAATAGTAAGGCTCCAGTGAGCGCAGAAAACAAACCGCTGATGACATAAACGCCAATCCAGTAGGCTCGTTCAGAAATTGATAAACGTTCAGACGCGGTACGACTACCGCCTAAGGCATACAAGCTACGGCCCCAGCTGGTGTGACGTAGGCCTTGAGTTAAGCCAATGGCCAACAGTATCCAGATCAACACCACAGGTGGAATAGCAATGCCAATGAAGCTGCCGTTAGTAGACGCAATGTTAGATAACCATTGCGGTACCACGCCGTACACGTTGCCACCAAAAGAAGAGCCAATAGTGGTTAGAATTTGAGTGGCACCAGATACTGCAAAACCCACGCCCAAGGTTAAAATTAGGGCCTGGCCTTGAAGCTTGAAACTGAGTATTCCGTTGATAAACCCAATGGCGGCACCTGCTAACAAAATGGTGATCACCGCCACCCAAGGTGGCAACCCCAAGTTGAAAAGGTACATTAAACCGATGTTAGACGAGCCAATAACAAATGGGATGGAAAGGTCTAAGCCACCTAACAGCGCCACTAGGGTTTGACCGATACAGGCTAAGCCTAAGAACGCGGCGAATAACAGCATTGACTTTAAATTTAGGGTGGACAAAAAGCCTTCCACTATTAAGGTGCCGATAATAAACAAGCCCACCAGTACGGTGACACCTATCAAGCCGCTTTTATTGTTCTTAACGTTTTTGTTAATCAGCACCGTCATGGCTAATAGCAGCAACATAACCACCACCGCTAATACGTTGTGCCACTGTAAAAACCCGTCAACTGCAAAGGCCACACCCATGAATAAAGCAATCATCAAGATGATTAAAATGAGAATGGATTTATTGTTGTTAATCAGCGAACCCACATAGCTGTCATCGTCTTCTTGCGCTACCGCTTTGACTGACGCAGGCGATGAAGCAGGCGCTAACGATTCGGTTGATGCAATAGATTTATCAGCGTGTTCGTTTGACGATTGAGCGCTTGAGTCGTCCCCTGCACGCCATGTCCAACGTACGGTCACGTGGTGCCAGCCCCATAGCAGCACGGCAAAAATGGCAATGGTATACAGCATTACATGTTGGGTAGGCACACCGTCTAACGAACCTAAAATAGCACTCACGCCAGCCACAACAGCAGCTATGAAAAAGCCCAACCATTTTAAAAATAAAAACGCTGATCTATGCATGACTATTATTCTCTAACTCTATTGAATTTTTCATAGATGGTCCTTAGCTCAGTCGACCGATTTCGTCGTTCTTATGCTCGCCAATCATGTAGGTAGAAATAATGTGCATTACATTAGGCGCAGCGACCACGGCTAAACCAATGACCAAGGCAATCTTCCACAGGTCTACCCCAACGGCGTAAAACAGTGAACCCCAAAATACGGAGGCCCCAACCGGCACATACCAATAGCGCCAAAAACTCTTAAAACTCACTTCACCCATCGCCAGGCGCATGACTATATGGGTTAACACAACAATGATGGCGCCATAGGCAAGTTGTGCATAGGTGGCCACCGAATTGGCTTGATCCATTATTCGCACCGGCTCGCTGTACATTACTTGTGTAGCTTGCTCTGTTATTGAAGGCGCGTTTGTACCTGCCTGCCAAATTGACGCAGCGTATGCCCCAGCATTAGGGTCTATCGGTTGATTGGTGGCGAAAAAGTACACTGCTATCAAAGCCAATATTGCACAAGCGCCAATGAATACGTTGGTCACATTGTGAACTTTGGTTTGCACCATGGGCGCTGTTATCACGAACAATATTGCGGCAATTAAAAGCACCCCAAACGTCTCCCCCGAGACACTGGAATGCAAATAGCCCTGCTCGGCGGATTGGAAAAACAGTGCGGCAAAACCAACCACGGCGGTAATGCACCAAAATAAAATCATACCAATGCGCTTAGTGCGTGCAGCCACGTGAGGCATGGCCAGCAAGATCACTAAAGAGGCCAACAATATAGAAGCGGCCACTGCCAGCAAGGTCATGCTACTGGCTTCAAATAAGGTTAATGAGTCGCTAGCAGGAGGTACGCCCGTGAGCGGCTCTTGGGCAAAGAAATCAATGGCGTTCATGGACGAGGTGTTAACCACTATCCCGCCTGTTTTGCTGGCTACACTTTTTGCAGCATCGGTGGCTGCATCAAGATCAATTTCAGGTGCAAAAATCAACCCCGATACCACCACGAGCAGCAGCACTATAAATGCGGTCATCGACGGGCTGTTATTACTGAACATGCGTCTCACCACGTAGGACAAAGCCACAAGTCCAATAATAATGAACAGGAAATAGGTGCCACCAGAATAGCCGCTACCATCGTCTGCACCGGAAGAGGCACTGGCGAAGACGAAGCTCTTTATAGGATTCAACGGGTCAACATATTGGTCAACTGCCATATGTACCACCACGCCTAAAGCTAAGGTGGCGCAGATAACAAAGAACATCATCGGTGAGAAATTTTTCAGCCGGCGCTGTAATTCAGGAATGGCAATACTGATGAGTAACGACACCACCAAAATGACGCCGTAAGCCAAGTCCGTGACATAGCTCTGTACCATGCCAAAGTTGAAAGTCGACAAGACAAAAGTGATGAGGTAAATGTTGAGTGCGCCTAACAAAGAACCGAAGGCACTGCCCCGGCCACCAGCTAGACTAGCGCCGCCAAGCACTAAAGCGGTTACGGCCATTAATGTGTACGTAGTACCCTGTGAAGGGTCGCCAGAACTAATAAGAGAGGTAAAGGTAATGGCCGCTAAGCCTGCGTAAATGCCGCCCACAACATGGGCTCCAATACGCACAAGATTAATATTAACTCCGCTAGTGTAGGTGGCTCTTTCATCGGATCCCATCATTTTAAGGTTACCAAAAAAAGCGGTCTTGGCCAGCAGGTACCAGCCGGCTGTCGCCAAGACCAAAATCACTAACACAGGAGAAAAAATTTCTGTACCCGCACCCCAATCCAACATCCATTCGGGTGCTAGGCCACCTGGCCTAGGCATAATAATAAGATTAAGCCCAACCAAAGCGAGGTAGCCACTCAAGGATACAATGATAGGCTGCACACGCACGTATACAATGATGAGCCCCATTAATACTTGGTAAGCAATACCTGCGCCCATGGCAAACAAAAATACGCTAATGCCCGATTCTAAAAAGCCAATGCCCACCAACTGAATGAGGCTCACGTTTATGAAACCAATCAGCGGACCAATAGAAAGGTCTACACCAGCACGACCCGCCATCACGATGATGGTTAACGCATAAGTTGCCAACATCAATGGCGCCACCACGATAATGGCACTACCAATGCCCGCACTGGTAATCAAAGACGGCCCACGTACCACAGCAAAAATAAGAATCACGAAGAAAATGAGGATCGGCACCATCAAATAGGTGCTTGGATTTGAGGATGAACCTGTGTCTTTGACGAGTGCATTTTGCATAGTATTAATCAGCCATCAGTTGGTTAAATTGAAGCATGTCTTTATCGCTAAAGGCTGAGGAAGACGTTTTCGCGCCCGTTGGTTGTGTCGTTTTATCGGATTCGGTTACCTGCTTATGCTCAGGCTCAGACGCGGGTGAGGACTCGGCCTGTAAATGAGCGAAGGCTTGTTCGTCGTTTTCGTTGTATTGTTGAATGCTCTGTGAAGGGACGAAGCGCTGATCTGACGTTACAGTATTGGTTTCGTCTATTAGTTGGCTAAATAGATCTTCGTCTCGTGTTTTGTAGGTTTGATCTACCGCAGCGGCGGCCACATGCGATTCCTGCTCGGGCAAAGGTTGTAGCAAGAGTTCGCTGTCCTGTTGACCAGACAACTGATTAAACAATGCTTCATCGCTTTTTGCATAGTCGCCAATCGAGGTACTCTTGGCACTGGCTGTTGATTGGTTTGAGTCGCTAGTGTTTTGAGGCTTGAAGTACTCGCTTATATTGACATCAGACACAGGCGCGTCTCCATTGTTAATTGGGGAAGGTTTGGGAGTAGGAGGTGTAGATGGTGTTGCAAGCGCTGACGCTGGTGTTGAAACAGGAGCCGCTGTAGTCGCCGAACCGCCGCCTTGATGGCGACCAAACATCGATTCTAATATGGCAATGCCCTCCACCTTGTCATCGACAAATTCTTCGAAAACGCTGCCATTCCTAAATACTAATACACGGGAGCAAAAGCCGATAAACTCTTCTAATTCGCTCGACATATACACCACCGAGTTGCCTTCGCTGGCAAAGTCACGTAGCTGTTGGTAAAGATCGCGCTTGGTCTGCAAGTCGATACCACGTGCCGGATCTAACAACATAAGGCTGGATGGTTCCTGGGCAAAAGCCCTGCCCAACATCACTTTTTGTTGGTTACCGCCGCTTAACGACGTAATGAGGTTTTCTTCTGGCCCAGTTTTAATGGCAAGGCGCTCTACTTCCCAATCAAATACGTCACGCAAACCCAACCAATCGATAATCCTTAAGCCCGGCACCTTGACACTTTTGGTGTATAAAGGAATCAGTAAATTTTCCAAAATACTCAGGTTCGGCAATATACCTTCGGCTTTACGGTCGCCTGACACGAAACCAATTTTACATTCCTTAGCCTGTGCCAAACTGCGTATCTTCATCATGTCGTGGCCATGGCCGACGCTGGCTTCTAGCTCTCCGCTTTCGGCACTTCTAACGCCAGCTAAAATACGTACAAAATCATCTTGCCCGTGGCCATCTAAGCCAGTAATACCAACAATTTCGCCCTTTTTAAGGCTAAAATTTACTAATTCTGAATCGGCCCACACCTTCAAATTGGTGGTTTTAATGGCGTCTTGGGTGCTAGTCGACTTGTGTGCATCGCCTATTTTAGGCTTGGCCGATGCCTTACCTCCCGTCATTAAACGGAGCAAATTTTCTTCAGTAATTTCTTCTTTTTCCAACACACCAACATCTTTTCCGTCGCGCATTACGGTACAGCGATCGCTAATACGAATTAGCTCGGCAATACGGTGAGTTACAATAATGATGGCCGTGCCTTGGTCACGCATGTCGCGCATTTTTTGAAACAATCGTTCCGTAGAGTCAAAATCTAACGCTGCAGAAGACTCATCTAAAATAAGCAAATCGGGTTCACACAAAAACCCGCGCGCAATAGTAATCCAGGCTTTAATGCTTAAAGGTAATGTGCCCGCAGGCTGTAGGGGATCTACGTCTTCACCCGACAGCTCGCTCATTAGGGCTTTAGCTCGACGCTGCTTTTCTTTGTCAGACATGGACTTGGTGAAAAAGCCATCAGAGCCCACAAACAGGTTGTCTACTACGGACGACTCGTCCGCCACGAGCACTTCTTGAAACACCATGGCAACGCCGATCGAACGGGATTCACCTGGTGTGGATGGATGGCGTCCGCGAATGGACACCTTTCCGGAATCTATAGGTAGTACGCCCGCTAACACTTTTGCAAGGGTACTTTTACCGCAACCATTACCGCCAATAATGGCGTGAATTTCGCCAAAATGGCCGGTAAAGGAAACGCCATTCAGTGCTTTAGTAACACCGAACGACTTAACTACATTTTTTACAAATAGGTCGCCAGGAAAAGCGGGTGCAGTGTCTGCACCGCGAACGCTTGACTCATTTACTGCATTAGTATGAGTTGCATTAACCACTTGACCTAACTCCTTGTTTATTTAATGGGCAAATATCGCTCATGCTCTATTTGCCCATCTTGGTGCGACTATTTACTGCAACCCTTTAGTGTGATGCTGGATCATACTTTTCTGGGTCTGCAGGATTAAGGAAGAAGTTGTCTAGGTAATCTGGACCACCCCACTTGTCTACGCCAACGTTGTACCATTCGGTAGAGTTACGATTACAATCTTCATCAAGTAAGTTCTTAACATCTTCGTAATCGATGGTTACAGAAGGTACAAGTACAGACTGGATCTTAGGACCCTGACCCTGCATGGTACGCATCATAATGTTCCAACCTAGCTCAATGTCATCACCAGGAGGCCAAGTTTGAATTGCACCACTGATGTAGTCTGGGTTGTTGCGCCAGTAACACAAGGCTCCCATTTCACCACCGATAGACATTGGCGGAATTTCACGACCCGATTGCAACACGGCTTGTAATACGCCGGTTTCACCTGATGACTGAACCGCAATACCGTCAAGTTGGCGAGGATGGGTTGCCAACCAACGTTGCGTTTCTGCTTGGCCTACTTGAGACGTCCACATGTGAGCAATGTTGCCGGTGACTTTAATATTAGGCGACTGGGCTAAACCATCTAATACACCACGGTTTTGGGAATCCGAAGCAGAGGCACCAGGAATACCTTCTATCACTAAAACATTACCTTCTTCATCAATTTCTTCTGCCATCCAACGACCGATTTCATAGCCTGCTTGATGATAGTTAACCGATGAGTTCACTGCATAAGGTGAGGTTACGTAGCCTGTGAATGAGAATACTGGCACACCTTTGTCGTAAGCATATTTAATAGACTGGTTGAGCGCCGTTGGGTTAGAACAGCAAATAATTATAGCGTCTACACCTTGATCTACTAACTGTCGAATCTGTTGGATTTGCAATGAATCTTTAAGGTTCGACTGGGTTACAATAATGTCATTCAATAAACCAAGCTCTTGCCACTTAGGACGCACCTCGTTCAACAAACGCTCCATTGCGCCTTTACGCCAGGTGTTACCCGCATAAGTACTGGCATAGCCAATGGTCCATGGTGGGGAACGTTTTGACTTCCAATCGCGATACGCGCTTTCACCCAAAGGCTGAGCTGGATCGGTTAGTTTAGGGTTGTAAACTTGATCCCTGATGTCTTGCGGAATTTCGTCCAACGCCGAGGCCATTGCGCCAGTGGATAAACCCACTGAAATAGCACAGGATAAGATCAACTTTTTATTTATTTTCATTGCCAATATCTCCAATTATTTAATAATGCTTACGACTAGAAAGCATACTTTTGCGTACCTTTTAAAGTTCTCTTTTGCGTTCTATTTGCGTTTAACAGAGCCTTGTGGGCTCGCTAATCTGAAGCAAAAAACAATTGATACAAACTAAAGTATGCATACTTTTACACTAGGATACATACCTTAGTCAAGAGCATGCCATGGGATATTTTCACCACATCCTTTAGTTCGCTATTGCAAACCAAGGGTGTATACTTTCACCAGTACAAATATTGGTTGACCGATACGCATGAAAATCAACAACTTGGCTTACCCGTTGTATAAGGGACGTGATAGACATTGCGGGCGCAGTCGATATTTGAAATTGTGCGTGCCAAATAATTATTTATTGGGTTGGCTATTGATATTGCTTTGTAGCGCTTCAGTCGGAGCTAACGCTGATACCCAATGGTCAACCCCTATGGGGGTGTATAATCCAGCCTGCACTAACGGGCAGTTTGCTTGTTGGGCTCACCCAAGCAACCAACTAGCACAGCTAGAGCAAGTGGTTTATACGGCGTTGGATGCCAACGAAGTAGAAAACAAACATCACATATGCGTGTCCTTCCCCCACCTCAAAGACTCCTACTGGGCTGGCGTTGCCTATGGCATTATTAGTGAAGCCAAACGTTTGCAACAAAAAATTACCTTGCTTGAAGCCGGCGGCTATACCAATTTAGAAAACCAACTCAACCAAATTGATGACTGTATGGCCAATGGCGCTGATGCACTTATTGTTGGGCCCATATCAAAACACGGCAACGCTAAACAAATAGACCTCATTCGAGCCCGCGGCATACCGGTGATTGTAATTATCACCGGCATTGATACGGTGATAGACGCTAATTCTTTGCAAAGCTTCAGTAACATGGGTTTCACCACCTGCCAATGGATAGCTCAGCAAAATCACAATAAAGACACGCAAATAATTTGGTTCCCGGGCCCGCCGAGCGCGGGTTGGTCAGTAGCGGCAGACCAAGGATGTCGCCAAGCATTACAAGGCACATCGGTCACCATAGTCGATACAAAGTGGGGCGATACCGGCAAGGCCATTCAATTGCAGCTCGTTGAAGATGTGTTACAAACCCATGCACCCAACAACCAACCTGAGTTTGACTATCTAGTAGGCACCGCCACTAGCATAGAAGCTGCCGTTGGCGCTCTACGTGCGCGAGGTTTGAAAAAGAAGGTTAAATTGGTCGCCTATTATTACACTCCTGGCATGGACATTTTTATTCGTCGAGGGCTGATTGACATGGCGCCATCTGACCAAATGATTACCCAAGCTCGCGTTGCAGTTGACCAAGCCGTACGGCTGTTAGAAGACTTACCCATGGCTACAGGCGGCAGACCCGAATATGGTCAAACTGGCCGTTTCACTGAGCATGTTCAACCTCCCATCGTCATCGTCACACCCAGCACCATCGACGATTTTGACAGTCGAACTACGTTAGCGCCTAAACACTGGTCGCCTGTATTCTCGGTGGATTAGATGAAAATAACGCAAAATAACCTCCAGGCCATTGCAACAAAATCTTCGCCAGGGCGTGTAGACCAACCCTTGTTACGTTTGCGAGGCATCAGCAAACACTTTTTTGGCAGCCCTGCGTTGCATGAAATGGATTTTGAACTCTATGCGGGTGAGGTACATGCGTTATTTGGTGAAAACGGTGCCGGCAAATCTACCTTATTGCAACTCATTACGGGCGACAGCCAACCCAGCCAAGGAAACATTTTAATCAATGATGAAGTGGTAAAAATTAAATCAGTACACCATGCAAAAGATTTGGGGATTAGTGCTGTATTTCAGGAATATACGTTAGTACCTCCGCTCACGGTGGAAGAAAACTTATTTTTGGGCTCTAACCTGTCAACGGGAATGTTTTTGCAGAAAAAACAACTACGGCAATGGGCACGCCAAACCCTAGACCGTTTAAAATTCGACCTCAAACCGGATCAGCTGGTCATGCACCTATCCCATGCTCAACAGCGCATGGTTGAAATTGCCAAAGCCTTTCACAGTAGACCTGCGATCATGGTATTAGACGAGCCGACTGCGGCTTTGTCAGGCCGAGAGACCACCCAACTTTTCGCCATGATAGACGTGCTTAAACATGAGGGCATCGGCATCATCTACGTGTCCCATAGAACCAGCGAAATATTTCGATTAAGCGATCGAGTGAGCGTTCTAAGGGATGGCCATTTGGTAACGACTCAAGACACCAACACAACCACAGAAGATCAGCTCATTGAGTTTGCATTTGGGCACCGCATTGACTCTTTCTTTCCCACAATTACAGCTCAGCCAGGCCGCCAGCTACTCGACGTGAAGGACTTGAACTTGGCCAATTCACTGGTGCAAAATGTTAACTTAACCGTCAATGCTGGAGAGATCGTTGGTGTCACTGGCCTAGCCGGCTCAGGCGCCGCCGATATCGCTCGTGCCTGCTTTGGATTAAACCCGATGAAATCCGGCGTCATCACCTATTTAGATGACCAGGTCTATAACAAAGATCTGGGTATTAACGACGTTACTCCACGTGCAATGCTAGACCGAGGCATGCTCTATTTGCCCGCCGACCGCCGCGCCGAAGGTCTCGTTATGGACCACAGTGTACGGCAAAATATTTCATTGTCCTCTTTGAACTTAGCTAAATTTTCCACCGGCTTTTGGGTGCGTAGAAAGGGCGAAAAAAACGTCATGGAAAACGTCAGTCGTAGACTCAAGCTCAATCAACTTAGCGTTGAAAACGTGCTCCATCATGTGTCCGGTGGCACTCAACAAAAGGTGATGTTGGCGAAGGGCTTCGTCCGTGACGTACAACTTTTTATTTTGGACGAACCGACCATTGGCGTCGACATAGACACACGGGCTGAAATATATCAGCTCATGCAAGAATTTTGCGCCGCCGGTGCCAGCATATTACTGATTTCATCTGACTTGAGTGAAGTGGCCAACTTGTCTCATCGCGTCTATATTATTCACCGTGGTCAAATTCAGACAGAAATCTCGGGCAAAGATATCAGCGAAACCAGCCTTAAGCACCATATAGATCAACTTGACCTACACGAGGTTAGCCCACCATGACCCTACATTCCCTGCCACCCACACAGCCTAACCAGCCAAAGACAACAACCGAGACAAGATATATGTCAAAAATTCTCAACTTCTTGGTCGTGTTATATATAAAAGGCGGCGTTCTGCCTTGGTTTCTCGCTATCGCCGTGCTCGGCTTTGGCCTTTCTAGCGAGTACTTTTTGTCCCAGACAAACCTGATGGGTATCGCCATGCATGCCACTTATTTGATTTTAGTGGCCATGGCTCAAATGTTGGTGATGCTCACGGCAGGCTTAGACTTATCGGTTGGCGTCATGATCGCCATGACTTCAGTGACGTCATCCCTCACCATGGGCGCGATGTGGTCTGGGCATGGTTCAGGCTGGGAGGCGGTACTAATTGGCAGTGTGGTAGGACTATGTTCCTGTGCCGGCATTGGCTTGGTCAACGGCATTGGCGTGGCTTGGTTTAGGGTGCCGCCGTTTATTATGACCTTTGGTATGTCGTCGGTGGTGCTAGGTTTGGCTCTATCTCTTACTAGCGGCATTCCTATCTACGGCATGCCGCCTAGTTTTGCCAATATTTTTGGTTACGGCACTTGGTTTGATATACCGGTGCCTATCCTAGTTACTCTACCGTGTATTGGGTTGATGTACATTTTCCTTAACTGGACCAGAATAGGTCGTTATATTTACGCTATTGGCGGTAATTTAAGAGCCGCGCAATTGTCTGGTATTAATACCAAATTCTGCCTCATCATCGCTTACACCGTGGCGTCCTTATTTACCGGCATCGCCGCATTACTCATTACCGCTCGCCTAGAAACCGGTGAATCTAATTTAGGAGCAAGCTATCCTCTTCTGTCAATCGCCGCGTGCGCCATTGGCGGGGTGAGTTTGCAAGGTGGTGTAGGTAAATTATCAAACGTGGTATTGGGCGCAGCGTTTCTTATACTCATTCAAAATGGCATGAACTTAATGCGTATCAATTCCTATTACCAAATGGTGGTTATCGGTGCTTTACTCATTACAGCTATCATTGCCGAATACCTTCGCCAACGACTATTGAAAACGTACGTTACCGTTGCAAAATCGAAATAAATGGACTTTTTATGATGGATTCAAATACCCCAGAAAACCCAGATCAGCGCATGCACATATTAATTGCCGACGACCATGCGTTAGTGCGAGGTGGCCTTGCCTTAGTGGTGGCTATGGCAGCCCCCGAGTGCCACGTATATGAAGCCAATAGCTATGATCAAGTCATTGACGCTCTAACTAATCAACCCAACATGGATTTAGTGATGCTGGATTTGATGATGCCGGGCATGAACCCCAATTCGAGCATCACCAACATCCGTCAACAATGGCCAGATGTGCCCGTAGTGGTCGTCTCTGTACGTGACGACATCAACTCTATCCGCACCATTATGGCAGCGGGCGCAGCCGGGTATATTCCAAAGTCATCAGCCCCAAACATCACCCTAAGTGCCATAAAGCTGGTGCTTGAAGGCGGCATTTACGTTCCACCACACATTCTAAATTCCAACCTCTCTGAAAGCTCTCTCGCGCCTGCGCCAGTGCCACAACAGGCGCCATCTGTGTCAGCCGAAATAACGCCGAGGCAACGTGATGTATTAGAGTTAATGCGGTCGGGTCTGTCCAACCAAGCCATTGCAGACCAACTGGGCCTAACGTTACCCACCATTAAAATGCACGTATCTGCTTTGTTTAAAAAATTGCAGGTGAAGAATCGAACTGAGGCCGTAGCGCGTTATGCTAGTTTAAGCATAGTTTGAAATTGCAGCCCTTAGTTTTGCAGGACGCACGGGTTTGCAGAGTACTAAGTAGCCTTGCTGGCGGATTTTTTGGAGATTATTGTCATCCACGTCTCCGGTGACGATGATGGTAGGAATATCGCAATCCATGATCTCACACACTTGCTGAGCAACCTCTACGCCATTGGCAGCGCCCGGTAACCGGTTGTCCGCTACTATTAAATGCGGCACCTGTTGTTTTGGCTGTGCAGCCCACGCCGTCGCTTGGTCTGCATGCTTGGCCCCAAACACAACACAACCCCAAGATTCCAACAGTTGCGTAGTGGCCTTTTGAACATCAACGTTGTCTTCGATGAGCAACAACCTCATACCCGTTAGCGACTTTACGCCCATATTAACCGGTATAGAAGTTGGCTGATCCTTTGGCTTCTGGCCTATATCCACTTGTACGGAAAAACGCGAACCTTTGCCCTCAATAGATTCGCATTCAATGTCATGATCAAGACACAATGACAGACGCTTGGCTATGGCCAAACCTAAACCCAGCCCCTTACTTCTATCTCGTTCACTGTTATTGAGTTGGTGGAAGTCGTCAAAAATGGGCACCAGTTGATGCTCTGGAATACCGCACCCAGTATCCATTACTTCGATAGATACATGGTGTTCATGCCGACGACAGCCTACCAACACAGTGCCGGCTTGAGTGTATCGCAATGCATTAGATATGAAGTTTCCTAAGATACGTTCCAGTAATGCAATATCGCTGTATAAATACAATTTACAATCCACCATACGCAACCTAATACCCTTTTTTTCGGCTGCTGGATTATAGGCTTGCACTAAACTGCGCAACAAATCACTTACGCAAAAACTTTCTTTGTGTGGCTGTATAGCGCCAGCTTCTAACTGAGAAACGTCCAGCAGTGCATTTAACAAACGCGTGGTCGACACCGACACTGCATCAATATCATCTACCAAATTCACCACCACAGGGTCGTCTACCTTCACCCTAAGGGCTGCAATGTACATTTGCATGGCGTTGAGAGGTTGGCGCAAATCGTGGCTGGCAGATGCCAAAAATACCGATTTGGCACGGTTTGCGCGCTCGGCTTCAAAAATAGCTTTGGCAAGGTCTTCACCTTGATTCCATAAATCATGTTTCAAGCGGTTAAAACTGCGCCCCATACGTCCCAACTCGTCTTGCCGCAATATAATCGACTTTTCAAACTCAGTCTCATCAACCTTATGGAACGGGGTGAACACATTGATGGTGTCGGTGAGCTGTTGCAACGGTTTTGCAATAACATTCCTAACGATCACATAGGTTATCGTCAACACAATCGCTAGCACTAGCAAGGTCGTCAAAATTATTAGACCTATGGCCACTTTTTCTTCATACACAATCTCATTCACCGTATCCAGGTTTATCACAGAGACCATGTCGTCAAAATCATTGATTTGCTGGTTAATGGCAGTTTCGAGAGTGTCCAACTGATCGGAAACGACAGCGAGTTCGATCGTACTCAACTGATGGAGAATCAGTCTCTCTACTTTTAATTGATACCCTTGGCTAGAGCGACGTAGTTCAAACAAAATTGGCAATAACCTGCCTTTGTGTTCAGCTACCATTGATGGGTCGGTGTCTTGGGTATTGGACAAAATTCTGATATCGGTTTCTAGCTGGGCAATGGCCTGTTGCAGCAGCAAACCATTGGCAATAAAACGTTCTCGATTAGGTGGGTTTAATGCGGCCGAACTATTGCCCAAATGCAAAATTCGTTTGGAGGTCACGACTCGATGGGCATCAAGATACTGGGAACAGGCCAAGCTACCGATGTGTGAAATAGACTGTATCAATGGCAAATTAATGGACGCAACTCGTTCAGATTTTTCCACGACGCTAGTCACCTGAACAATGGCGACACCAACCACGGCAACAAAACCAAATACAACGACTGCCATTAAGCTGGCTATTTTTTGGCTCATCGATAGGCGATTGGCGAAGTGGTGACTCGATTTCACAGGAGGCAGACCTTAATTTCTATTGTCTTAGAGTAACAGAAATACGAACATATACACTAGAATACAAAAGCACATCTGTGCGTACGCATTGTTCGAGCCTCGCTCACCGATTACGGTGACGCCACCTGCGCTAACAACCAATCCTTTAACGCACACCACATAGTAGAATAGTTAATTACCAAAACTTGGTCAAGCAACCGTAGACCTTTGAGCCCACGAGCGGCCTGAATTTGGGTTTCTGATAGGCGAAATACCTTTAAGCTAAACTCACCTGTATTGGTGAGCACTAAAGGCACTTTCGGGCCACCAATGGTAGGCAGCACTAGGCTGTTGCCTTGAAACTTAACACTTGGGTCTAGGTCTGGTATAGCAAATGTATATAACGCAGTACTTTTTTCATGCCGAAAGGTATCGCCATCCGCCAAAGGAAACCTATCGCGGAAAGTTACACGGTACCGATACCCATAACGCAGCTCATTAAAACACAGCAGGTCTGAACCGGTAGTTAACGCAACGGGTTGCTTAACATAGTGGCTAGCAGCACCAATTTTAGTCCCAGTTAGGCGAATAAAATCCCCATAATACTGCTGTCTAGTATCGAGTTGCGCCGGTAGTTCCATACACTGTTTGGGTTGACCTTTCGATTCTTTGTAGTCCAGAACCTTGGCCTTGCCTTGTATCGTCATCGCCGTTGCACTGGTGCTGGCAAGCAAGACCACCATGGTAATCACCATGTTTACATCACTCTTCAGTGGTGTAAATCAGTATGCGGAGGCTTTTGAAGTCTCCGGCAAAATCGTCAACAACAAGGCACAAGCCGAATACAACCGTCATAAGGCGGAAATGGACGCAGAGTCTATAGAACAAAAGCAAGCGCTAACCGAACTACGTAATGCAATGGAATCAAAGCGCCATGCTCAGCTTGATGTCAAAGCTTCATAACCCTAATCCCTAGCCTAACGGCTAGGGTTCTTTTTTTACACACACCTGTTTCAAATAGAGTTACAAACCAGGGCTAAACAGATAGTGGACTTCGTAGTGCGAGAAGTGCAGCGCCAGCGCAACGAGGAAGCGCGTACGAAGTGCTTTGGCAAACAGATAACCAACTCCACTAGGCCACCACTTAATTATCTTATACGCAACGCATAAGCCTTAGAGACCGTGTACTTATGGACAAAATGGCTATGCCATTATTGACCACAGGGTACACCGCCAAGCAACAAGCTAGCGCAGTAATATATAATAGAATATTAAAAATAGAAGCGATATTCGCAGACTGGATGCTTCACTTGAATTACCCATAGTAGTCGGATCACTACTCACAATCCCAGCTCTGCACATAGGCTCATACCTTAGTGTAGGAGCAAGCCAAACAGGGGACAGAAGGTAACTGTACGAACTAAACTAACAGGCACAAAAAAGACTTAGAGTGATCTTATGGACCAATCAAGTTAATTAAGTGAGGGATCTAACAGGTCTAGTAAAAAATAAAACAAAAGACGGTATATTTTACGGTATCGTTATTAAGAATAACAAAAAAACCCTTATAAAACAACATCTTAGAAAAGAAAATGGCGCGCCCGAGAGGATTCGAACCTCTGACCGCTCGGTTCGTAGCCGAGTACTCTATCCAGCTGAGCTACGGGCGCATAAAAAATGGCGGAGAGGGAGGGATTCGAACCCTCGGTACCAGTATATAGGTACGGTTCCTTAGCAGGGAACTGGTTTCAGCCACTCACCCACCTCTCCGCAGAGAGCGCGTATATTACCCTAACCTTTTGGGAAATAAAAGCCTTAATTTTCAAATAATTTGAATGATTTTATCAGCAGGGTTATTTCTTCCCAAACGGAAAACCGCCGCCTAATCCTGGCATACCACCGGGCATTCCTGGGGGCATTCCGCCGCCAGCGCCACCACCCATTCCAGGCGGCATTTGGCCCTGCATGCCGCGCATCATTTTTTGCATGCCGCCTTTGCCAGACATTTTTTTCATCATCTTAGCCATTTGCTTATGCTGCTTAATCAAACGGTTAATGTCTTGAATTTGAGTACCCGAGCCAGCCGCAATACGGCGCTTACGGGAGCCATTGAGGGTGTCGGGTACGGCCCGCTCTTTAGCGGTCATGGAGTTGATGATGCACTCCATTTGATTAAAATTCTTTTCTGCACCGGCACTTTGTGCCGCTTGAGCCATGCCACCCATGCCCGGCATTTTGTCGAGCAAGCCCGCCATGCCGCCCATGTTTTTCATTTGCTGCAATTGATCACGAAAGTCTTCTAGATCGAAGCCTTTGCCCTTCTTGATTTTTTTGGCTAGCTTTTCTGCCTTTACCTTGTCGACTTTTTGCTCGACTTCTTCGATCAAAGAAAGCACATCGCCCATACCCAAGATACGCGAAGCAACACGGTCTGGGTGGAAGGGTTCTAATGCTTCTACCTTTTCGCCAACACCCAAAAACTTAATGGGTTTACCGGTAATGTGACGTACAGAAAGAGCGGCACCACCACGGGCGTCACCGTCTGTTTTACTGAGCACTACGCCGGTGAGTGGTAGCGCTTCATTAAAGGCTTTAGCCGTATTGGCAGCATCCTGACCCGTCATGGCATCGACTACAAACAACGTCTCCACCGGCTGTGCCATGGCGTGCAAGGCTTTAACTTCGTCCATCATGTCAGTATCGACATGCAGGCGGCCTGCGGTATCCACAATCACTACGTCGTGATGCTGCTGGCGTGCGTGGTTAATAGCTTTTTCTGCAATGGCTACGGGTTTTTCCATCACCGTACTAGGGAAAAAGTGAGCACCTACTTCTTCGGAAAGGGTTTGTAGCTGTTTGATAGCTGCAGGTCGATAGACGTCGACACTGACCAGCATGACCGATTTTTTCTTCTTTTCGATTAAAAACTTAGCTAACTTGGCTGCCGAAGTGGTTTTACCTGCACCTTGTAAACCGGCCATCAAAATAACTGCAGGGGGCTGCACAGCGAGATTAAGGTCTTCGTTAGAATTGCCCATAATCGCTTCCAGCTCTTGCTGGACGATCTTTACAAACACTTGGCCAGGGCTCAAGCTGCGGCTTACTTCGGCACCTACCGCACGTACTTTCACCTGCTCGATAAAGGCCTTAACCACCGGCAAGGCAACGTCGGCTTCTAGCAAAGCCATGCGCACTTCACGTAGCGTGCCTTTAATATTGTCTTCTGTGAGGCGTGCTTGGCCACGAATGTGTTGTAGCGTTTTGCCTAAGCGGTCGGTTAAGTTATCAAACATGGGGATCTCTATGCTGCACCAATAATAAGCGGCTAGTATAACCGATGCAGCCCCAATCAACATCACATCTAGTTACACCATTTAACCTTGATATTGCCTTTTTTAGAGCTAGCTCTAGGCAATGGCCCCTAGCTTGACTATGATGGCTGTAATTACTTTACAGAACACATTGCAATGATTTCATTATTCACTGGTATTGGCGCCCTGTTGTTGTATTTGCTCAGTGCCTGGAACCAAAACAAAGCCAGCGCTAGCCAAGTCTCTAAGCGTGGTTATTTACTTAGTTTGTTGGGCTGGGGTTTACACAGTGCAAATCTGTCTTTACATTTATTCACTCAAGCTGGGCTGTTATTAGATTTAGGCGCCGCGCTATCGCTGACCGCATGGGCGGTAATTGGGGTTATTTTAATCAGCAGTTTACGTAACCCGGTAGCCAACTTACTCATTTTTGCGGCACCTATTGCGGCCCTGGCAATTGCAGTCGATACCGTTAGCGTACCTAGCATCACAGGCCGCCAATACAGCCACGGCATCTTAGTGCATATCATTGCGTCTATTTTGGGTTATGCCTTATTTGCTGTAGCGGCGTGCCAAGCGGTATTACTTATATACCAAAACCGTCACCTCAAACATCACCAAGCCTCGCGCTTCATCACCAGCTTGCCGCCCCTGCAAACCATGGAAAGTTTGTTATTTGAAGTACTCGCTGCGGGTCAAATATTTTTGACCTTAGCGCTGGTCACTGGCTTCGTGTATGTAGACGACCTGTTTGCTCAACAACTGGCTCACAAAACCATTTTAAGCCTTATTGCCTGGGTAATATTTAGCATTCTATTATGGGGGCATTATCGCTTAGGCTGGCGTGGCCGCATGGCTATTCGCTGGACTTTATGGGGTTTTGCTAACCTGGCCTTAGCCTTTTTTGGCACTAAACTAGTCGTGGAATTCGTTTTATAATATTTGAGCACTTGACAGTGAGGCTCTCAAGCATAAGAATTGAGAGCCATAACTGATACGAGGTTACTCCCGCCTTGAGCGAAATCCCCATAAGCTATTTACTTGCTAGCTTAGCCTTTCTGATTTTATTGTCGGCATTCTTCTCCAGCTCCGAAACTGGTATGATGTCGCTCAACCGCTATCGCCTTCGCCACTTGGTTAAACAAAAACACCGTGGTGCCATGCGTGCCAGCAAACTGCTCGATCGGCCCGACCGACTGATTGGCGTAATTTTGATTGGCAACAACTTTGTTAATATTCTCGCCTCCGCTATTGCCACCATGATCGCATTGCGCCTAATGGGCGATGCAGGCGTGGCTGTGGCGACTGCCATGTTGACCTTAGTGATTTTAATATTTGCCGAAGTGACACCCAAAACAGTGGCGGCTATTAAACCAGAACAAGTGGCATTTCCTGCATCCTTGATTTTGTCGCCTCTGCTCAAGTTGCTGTATCCGTTTGTGTGGGTGGTTAACACCATCTGTAATGGCCTATTACGCCTACTGGGTTTTAATGCCGCAGCCAAGGCTAATGACCACTTAAGTGCTGAAGAACTGCGCACCATCGTCCATGAGGCTGGCGCGCTCATCCCTCGGCGCAACCAGTCTATGTTATTAAGCATTTTGGATTTAGATACGGTAACTGTAGAAGACATTATGATTCCGCGCAACGAGATTGTCGGCATCGATATCGAAGATGGCATTGGCACCATACTCAGCACCATCAGCCAAAGCCCTCATACACGCCTACCTTTGTATCAAGAAGAGCTCAACAATGTAGTTGGTATTGTACATGTGCGCCAAATATTGCCGTTATTACATACTAACAACCCCAGCAAAGAGGCGTTTTTAGCCTTAGCTAAGGAGCCATACTTTGTACCAGAAAGCACCCCGCTTAACACGCAGCTACTCAACTTTCAAAAGCGCAAACAATGGGTAGGTTTGGTGGTCGATGAATATGGTGATATCCAAGGCTTAACCACCTTAGAAGACATATTAGAAGAAATAGTAGGCGACATGGCCGAAGAGCAGGACCATGAAAATGAAGATATTCACCCGCAAGAAGATGGCTCCTTTTTTATCGATGGCACAACCACTGTGCGGGACATCAACAAAGCCCTCAAATGGACCTTGCCGATTGACGGGCCAAAGACGCTGAACGGTTTAATTACTGAACGTTTGGAAGAAATTCCGCAGTTTAATGTATGTTTACGCTTAGGCGAGTATCATTTGGAAACTGTACAAATTCGCGATAACTTCATAAAAACAGTACGTTTACAGAAGTTTGAAATCCTCAAAGACGAAATTCACTAAGTCTTAACAATGGTCACAAAAGGGCTAGCCAATTCGCGTTCGCGCACCTTGGCTAGCACTCGTTTTCGGCCATCATTGTCGAGCCGCATCCACGCGGTGATTTCTTCACCAGAACGGTAACAGCCCTGGCAAATATCATGGTCATCTAAGTAACACACGTTAACACAAGGGGATGCCACTGGGCGTTCATGCGTCATCAAAACCCTCCAGCACATTGACGACGTTAACACCGATTTCTTCCACCGCGTAACCGCCTTCCATAATAAATTGAGTGGGTATATTTAACGCCCCAATCTTGGCACCGTAGTGAGTAAAGTCATCACTTTTTAGCTTGAAAAAGGAGATAGGGTCATTTTCAAACGTATCAACACCCAGCGAGACAATGAGTGCATCTGCTGCGAAGTCGGTAATCTTTTTAAGGGCATCATCTAACGCACTCGACCATACATCGTAGGTGGTGCCGGGAGGTAATGAATAGTTGCGATTATAACCATGGCCCGGACCTTCACCTAATTCATCGTCGGCCCCCAAGTAATAGGGAAATGCGTCCATTGGATCACCGTGAAGAGAGCAAAACAATACATCACTGCGGTCATAAAAAATGGATTGTGTCCCATTACCATGATGAAAATCCACATCCAAAATAGCCACTTTGGTGGCGCCATCATCAAGCATCGCCTGAGCCGCAACCGCTGCATTATTAATAAAACAATACCCGCCAAACATGTCTTTTGCAGCATGATGTCCGGGTGGTCTACACAGTGAAAAGGCGGATTTATTTCCAGCGCTGATTAAATCAGCGCCGGTTAAAGCGACATCGGCGGCCAAATATGCAGCCTCCCATGTGCCTCCGTTAATTGAGGTTTCGGCAGCAAGGCAATAGTAGCCAATGCGCCCATCTATTTCTCTGGGTGGTACATTGCGTGTCATACGTCGTGATGGTGCACAACTGGCAATAGCTTCGCCTTTATATCCAGCGGCCTGCCAATCAAGCCAGCAGGTTTCCAAAAACTGCAAATAATCTGCATCGTGAACTCGCAACATGCGTGACTTATCAAACCGCTGTGGCAGGATAATGTCTCCAACCTGTCGGCGTTTGAGTTCGTCGACCACATATTCAGCCCGCACAGGGCATTCAAACGGGGGCACCAACTGACCGCCAGAAAGCTCGGTTTTAGAGTCTCGTAGCTTGTGCTCTTCGCTGTAAATAATTTCCATTTCAATACCTTAATTAACATAGAACGGCCATTTTAAGACGGGCCATTTCCTACATATAGATCAATACGGCCATCAAATACTAGGTTGACAAACTCAGCCAGAATAAACGCCGTCATGCCCCATATTCGATACTCATGATAATAGAAACTGGGTACCTGCTTAACTCCTGCAATGATTGGCAGCGGATCCATGATCGGCTTACTGTCGGTCAAAAAGCGAAGGGGGACGGTGAAAATCCTATCCAGTTCACCTAAGTTGGGCGTCAATTGGCTAACGACTGAAGCAGGCACTACCCCAACAATAGGGGTGACCACAAACCCTTGCCTTGATAACACTTGCCCCATTGGCCCCACAATCTTCACCAGCTCTGAGTTAAGTGCAACTTCTTCAAACGCTTCCCTTAGTGCTGTGGCCACCAGATCTACATCTTCTGGTTCCGCTTTACCGCCAGGAAAGGCAATCTGGCCTTTATGGGTTGGCAAGTGTTCTGCACGCCGCGTTAATATCACCTCAGGGTTATCTACATCGTCGGTGATTGCCACTAACACTGCCGCCGGTGTTTGCAACTCAGCATTCACGGTTCTAGGTTGGTATTGGACAAACTTTTGGGCAATAAAATCATGCATTGGGGTGGATCTACAACTCCTTGTTTATAGTGACGTGAGTTTATCTTACAATAAACCAACAATTTAAGTGAGGTGTCCAACAAATATCATGAAATTCTGTGGCCATTGTAGTGCTCCAGTGAGCTTAGTTATTCCTCAAGGTGATAACCGCCACCGCTACGTCTGTGATAAATGCGACTTCATTTTCTATGAAAACCCTCGCATTATCGCCGGCACAATCCCCATTTTTGGCTCCAAGATACTCTTGTGTAAACGAGCTATAGAACCTCGACTTGGTTATTGGACCTTGCCTGCTGGCTTTATGGAGAATGGCGAAACCACCCAACAAGCAGCCCTTAGAGAAACCTACGAAGAAGCCTACGCTAGGCCTGAACTAGGCCCACTATTTAGCGTCTGTAATCTGCCTAAAGGCAACCAAGTACACGTGTTTTATCTCGCCCACATGACCCTTGCCGAATACGGATCTGGCCCCGAAAGCCTAGAAGTCGAACTCTATGACGAAGCCGATATACCTTGGGATGAGATTGCCTTTGGCACCGTCACACAAACCCTCAAGCGTTTCTTCGAGGACCGCAAGCACGGCATAGAGCAACTACACCACATTGACTTTTAACCTTGTAAAAAGGGGTTACTGCGGCGCTCTGCACCGATGGTCGACATAGGGCCGTGACCGGGTACAAATTCAACGGGGTCGTCCAAGACTAAGAGCTTGGTTTTAATGGCGTCAATTAAGGTGGCGTGATCGCCTTGAGGGAAGTCTGTACGGCCTATAGAGCCTTGAAACAACACGTCCCCGACAAACAACAACCCTTGAGCTTGATGGTGAAACACAACATGACCGGGTGTATGGCCAGGACAATGAAGTACCTCCATGGTTTGATGACCTACTGTAACTCGGTCACCTTGGTGCAACCAACGTGTGGGCACAAATGGTTTAGCTTCTGGAAACTGAAACATCCGGCTTTGGTCGGCCAAGCCATCTATCCAAAACTGATCGCCTTCGTGGGGGCCAACAATAGGTAGACCTTTGTCTTCAGACAACTGACCTGCCGCACCTGCATGGTCTATGTGAGCGTGAGTGAGCAATATTTGAGTGAGGTTCAAACCATGAGCCGCAACCCGCTCTAGCAACAGTGGCAACTCACCACCTGGGTCAACTAACGAGGCTTCCTTAGTTTCGTCACACCACACCAAACTACAGTTTTGCTGAAATGGCGTGACCGGAATAATTTCAAATTGTAATGCCATAGCTCTTTCTCAATAAATGCTGAATCACGTCATACCGGCGCAGGCCGGTATCTCTAGACCCTGACTTTCGTCAGGACGACATTTACCCCTACCCAACCCATACTCGGGCGTTGCGGAACATACGCATCCAAGGCCCATCTTCACCCCAAGCGCTATCTACCCACGAGTTAGTGCAGCTACGGTACACGCGTTCTGGGTGTGGCATCATAATGGTGACGCGGCCGTTGGCTGCGGTTAAACCGGTAATGCCATTAACGGAGCCATTAGGATTGGCTGGGTAATCTTGGGTCACTTCACCGTACCCATCCACAAACCTTAGGGCCACTTGCGCTTCACATGCTTGACGCTGTGCGTCGCTGGCGAATTCGGCATGACCTTCACCGTGCGCAATAGCAATAGGCATGTGTGAGCCGGCCATACCTTGGAAGAACACCGAGTCGTTTTCTTGTACTTGCACTAATGCCGTACGACCTTCGAATTGCTCCGACTGGTTACGTACAAAGTGGGGCCAATGATCACTACCTGGAATCAGCTCATGCAAGTTAGACAACATTTGGCAACCGTTACATACCCCTAGAGCAAAGCTGTCTTCACGGGCAAAAAAGTCGCTAAACTGCTGCCGTGCAATAGGGTTAAACAAAATAGACTTAGCCCAACCTTCGCCGGCGCCTAATACGTCACCGTAAGAGAAACCACCACAAGCAACCAACCCTTTAAATTCACTGAGTTGGCGACGGCCTTCTAAAATGTCGCTCATATGTACGTCAACACACTCAAAGCCGGCTTTCATAAACGCGGCGGCCATTTCTAGCTGACCGTTTACGCCTTGCTCGCGTAATATAGCCACCCGTGGACGCTGACCACTGGCAATAAGTTCTGCTGCAATGTTTTCTTCACTATTAAAGGTTAACGAAGAATTAAGCCCAGGGTTACTGGCGTCTAAAAGCAAGTCGTACTCTTGTTGTGCGCAAGCGGCATTGTCACGCATGGCCTGTAAGCGGTAGCTGGTTTGCGCCCATGTGCGGTGAATTTGAGTACGCGAATCGACCAACAATTCTTCGCCTTCTAGGGTGATCCGGATTTGGTCATCGTCGTTAAGGCGTCCAATAACGCGGCTTTGCTCTGCCAAACCACAAGAACTTAGCTGGCGTAATACTTCGGCGCTGTTTTTAGTCTCTACTTGCAACACCACACCGAGCTCTTCGTTAAATAGCCACGCTAGCAAGTCATCGGCATCGCTGATCATTTGTGCACATTCAATATCAATACCCACATGTCCGGCCAAGGCCATTTCTACTAAGGTGGTGTACAAACCGCCGTCTGAACGGTCATGATATGCCAACAACAAACCATCGCCATTGAGGCCTTGTACGGCGCTAAACAAACCTAACAAGTCTTCGGCATCGTCCAAATCTGGGGCTGTATCACCCAGCTGGCCAAACACCTGCGCCAAACAAGAACCACCTAAACGGTTTTCGCCATTGCCAAGGTCTACCAATATAAGCGAGGTATCGCCTTGGTCTGTGACTAGCTGCGGCGTAAGCGTTTTGCGTACATCGGCCACTGGCGCAAAACCAGAAATCACCAATGACACCGGCGAGGTCACGCTTTTATCTTCATCGCCATCTTGCCAAACCGTACGCATCGACATAGAGTCTTTGCCTACGGGTATGGAGATACCTAACTCTGGGCATAGCTCCATGCCCACAGCTTTGACTGTGTCATATAGCTTAGCGTCTTCGCCAGCGTAGCCTGCGGGTGACATCCAGTTGGCCGACAAACGAATATCACTAATTTTATCTATTTGTGCACAGGCCATGTTGGTGATGGTTTCACCAATCGCCATACGGCCGGAAGCTGGCGCATCAATCAAGGCTAGCGGCGTGCGCTCGCCCATGGCCATCACTTCACCGGTGGTGCTGTCTAATGAGGTCGTGGTAATTGCGCAGTTGGCCACGGGTACTTGCCACGGACCTACCATTTGTTCGCGTGCCACCATACCGGTGATAGAACGGTCACCAATGGTAATTAAAAAGCCCTTACTGGCAACGGTAGGCAAGCTTAACACTCGTTGCGCCGCTTCTGCTAATTCCACCTTGCTTAAGTCGAGTGCCGGTAAGGCAATCTCTTGACGTTCTACATCGCGGTGCATCTTAGGCGGTTTACCAAACAACACAGACATAGGCAAATCGACGGGCTGGTTGTCAAAATGGGTATCGCCAAGGGTTAAATGATGCTCTTCTGTCGCTTCCCCTACAACAGCATATGGGCAGCGTTCGCGGCCACACAAAGCCTCAAAGGTGGCCATATTTTCTGGTGGCACGGCCAATACATAACGTTCTTGAGCTTCGTTACACCAAATGGCAAGTGGCGACATTCCTGGCTCGTCGTTATTAATGCCACGAATTTGGAAAGCACCTCCGCGACCACCGTCTTTGACCAATTCTGGGAAGGCGTTAGACAGTCCGCCAGCACCTACGTCGTGGATAAAGCTAATGGGGTTGTGATCGCCCATTTGCCAGCAGCGGTCAATCACTTCTTGGCAGCGACGTTCGAGTTCTGGGTTATCGCGCTGGACCGAGGCAAAGTCTAAGTTTTCTGCACTGGCACCGGAGTCCATAGAAGACGCTGCGCCGCCACCCAAACCGATCTGCATGGCCGGGCCACCTAAACAAATGAGTTTGTCGCCTACGCCTACTTCGCCCTTGTCGACATGATCGGCGCGGATATTGCCAAGGCCACCCGCGATCATTATAGGTTTATGGTAGCCACGCACTTCGGGCCCGTTGACGCCAGCCACTGTGGCTTCGTAAGTTCTAAAATAACCGTTAAGCGCTGGACGACCAAATTCATTGTTAAACGAAGCGCCACCGATGGGGCCTTCAAGCATAATATCTAGAGCAGACACAATACGGCTGGGTTTGCCGTAGTCTACTTCCCATGCTTGTTCAAAGCCAGGAATACGTAGGTTAGAAACACTGTAGCCCGTAAGGCCCGCTTTTGGCTTAGAACCTTTACCCGTAGCGCCTTCGTCTCGAATTTCACCACCAGAACCGGTCGCAGCACCAGCAAAGGGTGCAATCGCAGTGGGATGGTTATGGGTTTCTACCTTCATTAAAATATGAATATCTTCTTGATGGTAAGCGTACTGTTGGTCTGAAGGCTGAGGAAAGAAACGACCTGCTTTGTGGCCGGCAATTACAGAGGCGTTATCTACATAAGCCGACAACACACCTTCGCCATTAAGTGCGTTGGTGTTTTTAATCATTTTAAACAAAGACAAATTTTGATCTTCGCCGTCGATAGACCAGCTGGCGTTAAAAATTTTGTGGCGACAATGCTCTGAGTTGGCTTGCGCAAACATCATCAACTCGACATCGGTAGGGTTACGGCCTAGCTCTTCGAACGAGGTGACAAGGTAATCAATTTCATCTTCGGCTAATGCCAAACCCAAATTGGTGTTGGCTGCAGCAAGAGCAGCGCGGCCACCTTGCAAAATATCAACCCGTTCCAGAGGTGCCGGTTCTGTTTGCACAAACAGACCCTCGGCTTGCTCAAGGCTGGTTAGTGTCTGCTCTACCATCCGGTCGTGTAACACGGCTGCAGCTAGGGTGTGATCTTGGGCCGACAATGCCGCCGATGCACTCAGGTAATACGCCGTGCCACGCTCAATGCGTTTGACCTGCTGTAAACCACAGTTATGGGCGATGTCTGTGGCCTTGCTTGACCAAGGTGAGATGGTACCCAAGCGCGGCACCACCAATATTAGGTTGTCGTTCATGTTCTGTACGGCAACGTTGGGGCCATAACGTAGAATTTTATTGAGTTTATCGCCGTCGGTTTGAGTCAGTTCACCATCAACCAAAGCAAAATGCATAAACTCTGCGTATAGCGCAGTGATACTAGGCACGGCTTGTTGCAAACGGGTTAGTAAGCGTTGGTTACGGAAGTCTGACAGGGCTGGTGCACCGCGTAAAATTAACATGATAAGCCTTTAAATAGGAATATTTTGTAGTGCTTTGGCGGCTTTATGAGCCATCCGTCGCTGCTTAAAAAAACTACTCAACATGGTGCTCGCTTCGTCTGCCATAAGGCCCGACTCAACGTGCACCACGTGATTAAAATGAGGTAAAGAAAATAATTGTAGCTGGCTAGCTACGGCGCCCGCTTTGGGTTCGGTGGCGGCATACACAAGGCGTTTAATGCGGGCGTGGATAATGGCACCCACGCACATGGTGCAAGGCTCTAGTGTAACGTAGAGGTCGCAGCCACTAAGACGATAATTACCTATGCTTTGAGCGGCTTGGCGCAAGGCCATGATTTCGGCATGGGCGCAGGGGTCGTGGGAGCTTATGGTTTGATTGTAACCTTGGCCGATAACTTGGCCATCACACACCACCAACGCACCTACAGGCACTTCACCAATCTCCGCAGCCTGAGCGGCCAGACCCATGGCTTGCGCCATGAAGTCTTGGTCTGTGAAGGCGGGTTGGACGGTGTTGGCCTGCATGATCTAATCTCTATGGTTTAAAGTAAGCCTTATTCCCACTCAATAGTGGCTGGCGGCTTGCTAGAAACATCATAGGCGACGCGGGAGATGCCTGAGATTTCATTAATGATTCTGCCAGACACTTTTTCTAACAGCTCATACGGCAAATGGGCCCAGCGAGCGGTCATAAAGTCGATGGTTTCTACCGCACGTAGGCTAACCACCCACTCATAGCGGCGGCCATCACCCACCACACCTACAGACTTAACCGGTAGGAAAACCACAAAGGCTTGGCTGGTTTTATGGTACCAACCCGAAGCGTGCAACTCTTCCATAAAGATAGCATCGGCCAAACGTAGAATATCGGCATATTCTTCTTTAACTTCACCCAAGATACGTACCCCAAGGCCGGGGCCAGGGAACGGGTGACGGTAAACCATGTCGTAAGGCAAGCCCAATTCTAGGCCAATTTTACGTACTTCGTCTTTAAATAATTCGCGTAACGGCTCAACTAGCTTAAAGGCCATATCGTCAGGTAAGCCACCAACATTATGGTGCGATTTAATCACATGTGCTTTGCCGGTTTCGCCCGCAGCAGATTCGATCACGTCAGGGTAGATGGTACCTTGAGCAAGCCACTTGACGTTATCTAGCTTAGTGGCTTCTTTATCAAACACATCGATGAAGGTATTACCAATCACCTTGCGCTTGGCTTCTGGGTCTGAGACGCCCTTTAGATTACCTAGGAAAAGCTCTTGCGCATCGGAGCGGATCACGCGTACGCCCATGTTGTCGGCGAACATTTTCATCACTTGATCGCCTTCATTAAGGCGCAACAAACCGTTATCTACAAATACACACACTAACTGATCGCCAATAGCTTTGTGCAGCAGCGCAGCTACCACAGAGGAATCTACGCCGCCAGAAAGACCTAACAGCACAGTGTCTGTGCCTACTTTTTCGCGTACTGTAGCAATGGCATCATCGATGATATTACTCGCAGTCCACAAACCTTCGCAGTCACAAATGTCACTCACAAAGCGTTCTAAAATAGCACCACCTTGTTTGGTATGAGTCACTTCTGGATGGAACTGCAAACCATAAAAGCGTTTAGTTTCACAACTCATGCCTGCAATAGGTGCGCTGTCGGTAGACGCCATACAGGTGAAGTCTGCTGGCATGGTGGTGACTTTGTCGCCGTGGCTCATCCACACGTTTAGACTACATGTGTCGCCATCTACTTCATCGTGAATGTCCTTTAGCAAAGCGCCTGCGGTTTCTACTTGCACGCCTGCGTAGCCAAATTCACGCTCGTCAGAGGCGCTCACTTTGCCACCTAACTGCTCGGCCATAGTTTGCATACCGTAACAAATGCCTAACACAGGCACATCCATATTGAATACAATTTCTGGCGCTCGGGGACTGCCTGCTTCTGTAACAGATTCTGGGCCGCCGGCTAATATAATACCCTTGGGTGCGAACTCACGAATCGCTTCTTCTTTCATGTCATAGGCGCAAATTTCGCAATAAACGCCAATTTCACGAACACGACGAGCAATCAGCTGTGTGTATTGTGATCCAAAATCCAAGATGAGAATCCGTTGTGCGTGGATATCCTGCATCATGTGCAACTCCGTGAATGGGTTGCCACTGCCATTGAGTGGTAACAACCAAATTAATTAAACTGTTAAACCGGCAACCTAGCGCGTTTACTTGGCTCGGTAATTGGGTGCTTCTTTAGTAATAGTAACGTCGTGCACATGGCTTTCGCTCATACCGGCACTAGTAATACGGGTAAAGGTTGGAATGGTGCGCATTTGCTCCATATTGGCACACCCTGTGTAACCCATACTCGCGCGTAATCCACCCATCATCTGATGCACGATAGTAGCCATTGGGCCTTTACAAGCCACTCGGCCTTCAATGCCTTCTGGCACCAACTTTTCTACGCCTGCATCGGCACTTTGGAAATAACGGTCGCTAGAACCTTGGCTTTGACCCATGGCGCCGATTGAACCCATGCCACGGTAGGCTTTGTAGGCACGGCCTTGGTATAGTTCAACTTCGCCTGGGGCTTCATCGGTACCCGCCAGTAAACTACCCGCCATAACCACACTAGCGCCTGCCGCTACAGCTTTTGCCAAGTCGCCAGAATAACGTACACCGCCATCGGCGATCACTGGAATGCCACGCGGTGTCATGGCTGCTGCGACGTTCGCCACGGCTGTAATTTGTGGCACACCAATACCCGCTACAATACGTGTGGTACAGATAGAACCAGGGCCAATGCCTACTTTAACACCATCAGCGCCTGCATCGGCTAAGGCTTCTGCAGCTTCCGCAGTGGCAATATTGCCGCCCACCACTTGGACTTGCGGAAAGTTCGTTTTAACCCAACGTACGCGTTCGATAACACCAGCCGAATGGCCATGGGCAGTATCTACAATAATTAAGTCAACGCCGGCCTCAACTAAGGCTCTAACACGATCTTCGGTTTCAGCACCGGTACCTACAGCAGCACCTACACGTAAACTACCCGCGTCATCTTTACAGGCATTTGGGTACGCCTTAGCTCGATACATGTCTTTAACGGTCATCATGCCTTGCAAGGTAAAATCTGTGCCTACCACCAAAACACGCTCGATACGGTGTTTGCGCAGCAAGTTACGCACTGTGTCTTGGTCTACACCAGGCGCTACGGTAACTAAGTTTTCTTTGGTGGTCATGATGGTGTCAACGCGGGCATCAACATGGTTTTCAAAACGCATATCGCGGCTTGTAACTATGCCCACAAGCTGGCCATTATCGACCACAGGGAACCCGGAGAAACCGGTTTTGGCAGCTAAGCTTTGGAGATCCCCAACGGTCATATTAGAAGAACAGGTAACCGGGTCTTGGACTACGCCACTTTCGTGTTTTTTAACTTGGCGAACCTGTTCTGCTTGCTGCTCAATGGTGAGGTTTTTATGAACAATACCAATGCCGCCTTCTTGTGCCATAGCAATGGCCAAGCGAGCTTCGGTGACCGTATCCATAGCGGCAGAAACAAGGGGTATATTGAGGGATAGATCGCGTGCAATACGGGTTTGCAGCTTAACGTCTTTCGGCAGCACCTCCGAATAGCCAGGCACTAAGAGAACATCATCAAATGTGAGGGCTTCTTCGGCAAGTCGTAACATGGTGAGCGTCCTTTTTAGGTGTGAAAGGAAACGCCGTATTATACCGGAAACTAAGTCGCTTTGACCACTATCATTAAGGCTTTTTAAAGGTGTATTTGGTGTATGATAAATGCCAACAATTAGCCCTCGGATCTTAGGCCAATAATGACCGACAACACCCAAGATATTGCCCGCATTTGGCAAGTCAGCGAACTCAACCATGCCGCACGTAACTTGCTTGAAACTCGTTTTGGCCTAGTTACCGTCAGTGGAGAAATTTCGGGCTTTACACGGGCTCGTTCCGGGCATTGGTATTTTCGGCTCAAGGACATGGACGGCCAAGTGAGTTGTGCCATGTTTCGTAACAAGAACTTATATTGCCAGTTCGAACCACAAGAAGGTGACTTAGTTCATTTTAAGGCCAAAGTTAGCATCTACCCAGACCGCGGTGACTACCAACTTATTGGAGAAAAAATGCAGGCCGCTGGTAGCGGAAATCTACAGCAAACCTTTTTAGCACTCAAAAAAAAGCTGTTTGATGAAGGGTTGTTTGAGGAACAACACAAACGATCCATACCCTCCCACTGCCAGCGCATTGCGGTAATCAGCTCCGCTGACGGTGCCGCCATTCATGATTTTCTTAAAGTGTTACAGCAGCGAATGCCAGGCCTTGCCATAGACCTGCTGCCGGTTACAGTGCAAGGGCCCAATGCGGCCACCGAGACCGCCAAGGCCATTGAACTGTGCAACCTAATGGGCCAGCATGATGTCATTGTACTCACCCGCGGTGGCGGCTCCGTGGAAGATTTATGGAGTTATAATGATGAGCATCTTGCGCGCACCATTTATTCGAGCCGTATCCCAACGGTGAGCGCTGTGGGCCATGAGACAGACTTCACTATTGCCGACTTTGTTGCAGACTGCCGCATGCCAACGCCGTCGGCAGCTGCCGAATTGGTAAGCCAAGACCAACAAGAAGTTCGGCACCGTGTAAGCCAATTGGAACGTCAATTAACGCAACTGTGGCGTAACCAGCTACGGCAACAGCGCCTTAACTTATCTCGCTTAGAAGCACTGCTACAACATCCTGGCCAAAAACTCGACGATCAAAGCCAGCGCTTAGATCACTTTCAAGTGCGATTAGAGCAAGCTCTACAAAAACAATTATTGGCAAAAACTGCACAGCAGAGTCACTGGCAAGCTAAGCTACGCAGCCTTACACCCATGCATTTTGTGCAATCCCAAATGACTCACATGAGCCAACTGCTCCAACGAGTTAATACAGCACAACAGTCACACCTGCGACAACGCCAGCAACATCTATCAAACACAGCAGCACAACTTAACCAACTAAGCCCCTTAAGCACCCTTGCGCGTGGTTACAGCATCACCCAGGATGAACAGGGCAAAGTGATCTCAAGCACCGCTCAGGTTAAACCAAACCAATGTCTGAAAATTAAGTTACACGACGGCATTATACAAGCGACTGTTGGTTAAGTTGGCGTAGCTTTCCTGTCATACCGGCGTAGATGTTGTGTCATACTGGCGTAGGCCGGTATCTAGCGAGGTTGAAGAGGTCCTGCCGTGCGTCAGGATGACAGCAACACCGCGCTTTTCAAGCACCCAATAAAAAAGCCCCAA